>Ga0189275_100039_pt1 | contig 301015 bp, 301 predicted proteins | sample N19A6minimetaG_FD_130329 | JGI IMG/M metagenome (GOLD analysis project Ga0189275, IMG submission 130329) | Marine microbial communities from the Costa Rica Dome - N19 A6 mini metaG | ecosystem: Environmental > Aquatic > Marine > Oceanic > Photic zone | place: Costa Rica: the Eastern Pacific...
CTCCTGTTCCTTCAAAACCGCGATGATCTGCTCTTCGCTGAACCTGCTTCGTTTCATTGTCGTCCGACTCCTTTGCGTCGGACTCTACCAAAAACCGGTCACATTTCAGGGGAGCACGTCACGGCGAAGACCTCGGCCAGGGCGGCCGGCGGCGCGAGAAATCGATAGGCCGGTTCTGTCATGCACGCCCCCTGTCCGGATCATTCAAGACGGCCGCGAAATCCGGTGTCAATCATGCCGGACCAACCCGGAGAACCCTCATGTCTTTACGCCTGCAAGTCCTCGCTCTTGCTTTTATGCTCTCACCCTCGGCCGCCCTGGCCGAAACGCCCGATCTCGGCTGGCTGTCCGGCCACTGGCGCAGCACGGAAGACGGCCCTGTCAGCGAGGAATTCTGGACCGATGCGGCGGGAGGCCTGATGCTCGGTGCCAATCGCACCGTGTCCGACGGCCGCGCCGTCGCCTTCGAGCACATGCGCATCTACACCCCGCCGGCCGGCAGCGAGGCGGCGACCGTCTATTGCGCCCAGCCGGGCGGTGCGCCGGCTACCTGTTTTGCCCTCGTCTCCTGGGAGGACGGCCGGGCGCAGTTCGAGAATCCCGATCACGACTTCCCCCAGCGCATCACCTATTCGCGGGACGGCGACCGGCTGACGGCGACCATCTCGGACATGACGGACACGCAGGTGATGCAGTTCGGCTGGGATGCTGTCACCGACTAGAAGATTCTGAATGTGCCGGTCTTTTTATGATCGCATTTTCGAACCGCGAAACCGGTACCCGCTTTCGCTGAAAACGCTACTGCTTCGTCGCCATCAGGATACCGTCGCCCACGGCCGTGAAGGCGCTGTGCACACGGGCATCGTCGCGCACCTTGTCCGCCAGCGCCTTCAGCGCGGCCGTGTCCGCATCGGCAGCGACGCGGTCCGGGTCGGCGACGTCGCCATTCCAGAGCATGTTGTCGAACAGGATCAGCCCGCCGGGTCGCAGAAGGTCGAGACCGGCCTCGTAATAGGCGTCGTAGCCGGTCTTGTCGGCGTCGATGAACATCAGGTCGGCGCGGCTGCCGATCTCGCCCTTCAGGGCCTTGAGCGTGTCGCGGGCCTCGCCGATACGCAGGTCGATGACATCGTCCACGCCGGCCTCCTCGAAATAGCGGCGCGCGGGCGCCGTGTATGCCTCGGAGTTATCACAGCCATAAAGGCGCGCCGCAGACCCGTGCCGTTCTTTCATCACGAGCGCGGTCGCCAGCGCCGAATAGCCGGTGAACACACCGACCTCGACCGCAATCCTCGCATCCGTCAGCCGCGCGCACATCTGCATGAAGGCGCCCTGCTCGGGCGAGATCTGCATGCGCGAGATATCCCCCATCGCATCGGTCTCCCGGCGGCAGCGGGCCAGCGCGGCGTGTTCGGGCGGATTGGCAGCCTGGACATAGGCCGCCAGCGTTTCGTCGAGACCGATCGAGCCGGACATGGGCGTCTCCTTTTAACTCACGATTGCTGGGGCGCCTCTTCCCCACCGAGCCGCCGGACGAGATCCGACGCCGAAATATAGAGGCTGGTCCGTCCCTGTTTTTTCTTCCTGAACAGGCGCCGCTCCACCAGGTCTTCCAGATCGGCTCGCGCCGTAAGGTATGAAACCCCGTGCTGCCGTTGGTGTTCCGCGATCGTGATCTGCCTCACCCTGCCGCGTGCGGCGTCGTTCAGAAGAAAGGTCTGACGATGGTTCAGGCTCTCATCCCTCAGCGCACCCGCAAACTGGTCCAGAAGGGTTTTGCGACGCTCTGCATACTCGAAGAGCTGTGCGACGGCCCGCTTGAGCACGTTGACCTGGTCGATCAGGAAATAGGTCAGGTCGCCATCATCGCTTTCGGTTTCGAGATAGGCGCGCCCGTACTGAACGGGAGCTTCCATGATGGTTTTCGAGATCGAGACATATTCGAGCAGCCAGTAGTCGGCCTTCAGAACATACCAGTAGAACAGGGCCCGGGCGGTCCGTCCGTTGCCATCGACAAAGGGGTGATCGTATCCGATCATGAAGTGCAGGATGATCGCTTTGAGGATCGGATGGATGAACTCGCCGTCCCTGTGATCCGCATTGGCGAAAGCACAAAACGCTTCCAGACGCGCCGGCAGACTGGCGGCGTCTGGCGGGATGTGCAGGACGTCACCGGTGATTTCGTCCTGTACCGTGATGTCATCACCATCATCGCGAAGGACGCCGCACTTTTCGGGATTGTCGAGCGTGCCGACCGTCACGATATGATGGACTTCCAGGATAAGCTCCGGCGTCAGAGGCGTGTCACTGAGCGATTTGACGAACCGCAAGGCGTTGTAGTTGTTGAGGACCATGCGCTCGTCACGGGTGCGTGGCGTTTTGCCGGATTCAATCATCTCGCGTGCGGCCTGACGTGTCGTCGCGGCCCCCTCGAGAACCGAACTTGAGAAAGGTTCCTCGACAAGGGAGCGCGCGAGATAGCGCCTCTGATCCTCCGCGTTAAGGTCATGGCCACGCGTGAGGATCGATCCTCCACTCGTCATATCCAGATCACGCAGCGCCGAAGCGAGAATGCGCGGCTCTGTGAACCAGAAGGCGTTTCCGGCCTTCTGGCTGAGGGGCACTTCCCGTCGCGCTTTCTCCCGGCTGAATTTGGTGACCGCCCAGTATTGCTCCGGCGTCAGCCCATCCGGTGGCGAAAGCCGCTTCAGCTTTTCCCAGTGCAGATAGCGGCCCTTATGGTCTTCCGGGCGAGCCGTTATGACCGACATCGCCGCTTCCGGGTTCTTGCTTATCATGGCGCTGAGGATTTCCCGGGCATCGGGAGGTTTAGGGAGCGGCTTCATTTTTATGCACCATAAATGTCTATCGAGGCGCCAATATGTTTCGCTTCAAAATCATGAAGTTAAGCTTCTATAGGGCTGCATCGAGTATAATTCTTATAGACTATAAATATAACACTCACAACTTTCATATTTAACAATATTATCAATGTGTTACATGTTTATAAGATCCGTCTTGGCACCAAGAAAATTGTCGTTCGAATCAAAAAAGCAAAGCGGGAACACGCGCTTTATTCCGCTATCTCCCCGGCCCGCTCGGCCGCCAGGTATTCATGCGTGCGCATTTCCATCAGGCGCGAGGCCGTGCGTTCGAACTCGAACGCCCCGTCGCCGGACGGGTAGAGATCGTCCGGCTCGGCATCGGCACTCATCACCAGCTTGGTCCGCGCCTCGTAGAGCGCGTCGATCAGCGTGACGAAGCGCTTGGCCTCATTGCGCTTGTCCGGCGAGAGTTTCGGCACGCGGTCGAGCAGGACGGTGTGAAACCGCCCGGCAATGGCGAGATAGTCGCCCGCCCCCAGCGGCCGGGCACACAATTCCGGGAAGGTGAAGCGCGCAACGCCGGCCACTTCGCGCTCGACGACCAGTTCGCGTCCCTGCACGTCCAGCGTACAGCGTTGCGGTGTCGCCCCGGAGGTCAGCCGCTCCCAGGCCATATCCATGGCGTGATCGGCATCGGCGCCGAGCGGGCAGTAATAGACCGGCGCGGCCTCGAGCTGGCGCAGGCGGTGGTCGACACCGCCATCCAGCTCCATCACGTCGAGCCTGTCCTTCAACAGGTCGATGAAGGGCAAAAAAAGCTGACGATTGATGCCGTCGCGATAAAGGTCGTCGGGATGCCGGTTCGAGGTCGCGACGATCACCACACCTTCGGCGAACAGGCGCTCGAACAGGCGGCCCAGGATCATGGCATCGGCGATATCGGTGACGTGAAACTCGTCAAAGGCCAGAAGACGGGCCTCGCTTGCCAGGCTGCGCGCCACCGGCGGGATCGGATCCTCGCCCGCGCCTTTCACATATTCCGGCTGGCGGCGCCGGTCGGCCTTCGACAGGCTGCGCCAGCGATTGATACGGGCATGCGCGCCTTGCATGAATTCGTGAAAGTGGGCCCGGCGCCGGGACGCCACCGGCGCGGTCTCGATGAAAAGGTCCATCAGCATGGACTTGCCGCGCCCGACCCCGCCCCAGAGATAGAGCCCCCTGGGCGCCGGTTTCGTCTTGCCGAACAGAGACTTCGCCCCCGGCTTCCAACCCTCGAGCCGGCCCGAGAGCGCGCTCAGCGCCGCCGCTGCCCGTTCCTGGTCGGGATCGGGGTTCAGGCTGCCCGCGTCCACGCGCTGGCGCCAGAGATCGAGCGGCGTTGTCATGGTGCCAAGGCTTGGGTGCTGCGACCGCGAAGGTCAATGGGCAAGGCTCAGCCCGCCGGCCAGAGCCGCACCAGCGCCAGCACACCCAGCACCAGCGTCGCCGCAATCGCTGCCCACAGCCAGGCCGGGCGTTCGACCTCACGCATGGATCGCCTCCAGAGTCTGGCGCATGGCCTCGGGCAGGCTGACCGGACGGCGGGTCTCCCGATCGACATAGACGTGGACGAAATGCCCCTGGGCCGCCGGCTCGTCCTCGCCGTCCCGGAACAGACCGATCTGGTAGGTCACCGAAGAATTGCCGATCCGCGCCACACGCACCCCCGCCTCCACCGTCTCCGGATAGGCCAGGGCCGCGAAATAATTGCAGCCGGTCTCGACGACCAGGCCGATAATGCTGCCGCCATGGATATCCAGGCCGGCTTCCTCGATCAGGAAACAGTTCACCGCCGTGTCGAAGAAGCCGTAATAGGCCGCGTTGTTGACGTGACCATAGATGTCATTGTCGGCCCAGCGCGTCGGGATCGGCCGGAAGCGCGGATAGGCGTTACGGGCGCGTTTCTCGATCACAGCACGGCCTCGTAGCAGGCACGGGCGGCATCGAGCGTCATCTCGCGCGGATTATTGACCAGCAGGCGCTGGACCTTCATCGCATCCTCGGCGAGGCGCGGCAGATCATTGTGGCTGACACCGACCTGGCTCAGCCGCGTCTCGATCTTCACGGCGTCCGCGATGCGCTCCATCTCCTCGACCAGGGCCACGGCGCCGGGATTTTTCAGGCCGATATGCGCCGACATCTCGGCATAGAGCGGATCGGCGATATCGGCATTGTAGCGCAGCACCGGCGGCAGCATTAGCGAGTTGGAAAGCCCGTGCGGCACGTGGAAGATCCCGCCCAGCGGATAGGCCAGCGCATGCACGGCGCCCACGGGCGCATTGGCGAAAGCCTGCCCGGCCAGCAGGGCGCCCAGCAGCATGTCCTCGCGGGCCTGTGTGTCCCGACCGTCCGTGCAGGCGCGCTCGATCGCGCCATGCAGTTTCTTGAGACCCGCCAGCGCCAGGGCATCGGAAATCGGGTTCTTCTCGATCTTCGAGGTATAGGCCTCGATGCAGTGGACCATGGCGTCGATACCGGTCGCGGCCGTCACGGCGCGGGGCAGACCATAGGTCAGCGCGGCATCCAGAACGGCCAGATCGGCGTAGAGCGCCGGATCATTGACGCCCATCTTCGACGTCTCGCCCACGGTCACCACCGAGATCGGCGTGACTTCGGAGCCCGTGCCCGCCGTGGTCGGGATCAGGATCAGCGGCAGCCGGCCGCCGCGCACCTTGTTGACGCCATACATGTCGCCCAGGGGCTGGTCTGTACCCAGCAGAAGCGCGACCAGCTTGGCGGTATCCATGGAGGATCCGCCCCCGAAACCGATCACCAGCTCGGCGCCGAATTCGCGCGCCGCATTAACCGTGGCCAGAACCCGGTCTTCCGGCGGGTCGGCGACAACGCTGTCGTCGATCGCGACCGTGAGGCCGGCCTCCTCCAGTCCCGCGACGGCCGTATCGAGCAGGCCGAGAGCGCGTACCCCCCTGTCAGTAACGAGGAAAATCCGCTTTCGCGCACCGATCAGCGGCGCGGCGATCCCGGCCAGCCGCCCGGCCGAGCCCGGACCCGAATGAATATGCGGAACGGTGCGGAAATCGAAGGATGCCATGGCTGGCAACTCCCAGTTACAGTTAACGGTATGCTGCAGTCGCTCACATGGTCGAGCTTCGGCGCGCGCTTGGCAAGGCCGGATGGCGGTTCTTGCGCGCAAGGCCCTGTTTTCACGGAACCTTGATTATGCGTTCGAAGAAACGGTGTGGACCTTTCCGTTCCCTCCGGCGAGGCTAATTTTGAAATACTGGAGACACGCGAACCGGGTTCGTAACCTCCAGACTTGAGAACAATAATATGTGTATGGGTGTAGTGGTATGACGATCAGGGTGAACCTGATTGAGAACGGGCGTTTTGCGGAAATCCTGTCCGACGGGCATGTGACGCGGCGCGAGGCCGGCTGGGCAACGGAACGGGTGCGTGAAATGGTCGAGGCCGGCGAAGTCGCCGCAATCCTCGCCGACAGCAGCGACACCGAACGCCAGGTCTCTCCCCTTCTCTCCGGCGAATTGATCGAGAGCTTCCTGCTTGCGATCGGCACGAGTGTGCCGGTGGCCTATGTGTGTCCGACGCGCTGGAGCGAGGCCTATTTCAAGCGCGTGCGCGACCATGTCGGCGAGCTTCCGGCCTCGGCCGGCTATTTCGCAGGACGCGCAGAGGCGCTGGACTGGCTGCGGACACAGAGCTGCGCGGACGCCTGAGAACGGCGCCCGCGCAAGCCGGATCAGTTCATCGTCGGGATGACAAAGGCCTGATCGCCGATATCGCCGGTGGGCCAGCGCTGGGTCACCGTCTTGATCTTGGTGAAGAAGCGGATGCCGTCCGTGCCGTACTGGTTGGTGTCGGTGAAGGCCGAACGCTTCCAGCCGCCGAAGGAGTGGTAGGCGACCGGCACCGGGATCGGCACATTGATACCCACCATGCCGACCTGCACCTTCTTGGCAAACTCGCGCGCGGCGAGACCGTTGCGGGTGAAGATCGCCACGCCATTGCCGTACTGGTGTTCCGACGGCAGGTGTGCGGCCTCGTCCAGGCTGTCGGCGCGCACGACCTGCAGCACCGGCCCGAAGATCTCTTCCTGATAGGAGGTCATGGACGGCTTCACATGGTCGAACAGGCTCGGCCCGATAAAGAAGCCCTTCTCGTGACCCTGCAGTTCGAAACCGCGGCCATCGAGCAGCAGCTCGGCGCCCTCGTCGACACCCGTCTGGATCCATTTCTCGATCGAGGCCCGGTGGGCCGAGGAGACGACCGGACCGTAGTGTGCATCCCCGTCCGTCGACACGCCCACGCGAAGCTTGGCGGCCTCTTCCTTGATGCGCGCAACGAATTCGTCGGCCGTATCCTTGCCGACCGGCACGGCGACCGGCAGCGCCATGCAGCGTTCGCCGGCCGAGCCGAAGGCGGCGCCGAGGAAGTCGGTGACGACCTGGTCCATGTCGGCGTCGGGCATGATGATGCCGTGGTTCTTGGCGCCGCCCATCGCCTGGAAGCGCTTGCCCTGCTCGGCGCAGGTGCGGGCGATGTAGTGGGCGATGTTCGACGAGCCGACGAAGGACACGGCCTTGATGTCGTCATTGTGCAGCAGGGCGTCGACCGCGCTCTTGTCGCCATGGACAACCTGCAGCACGCCTTCGGGCAGGCCGGCCTCGATCATCAGCTCGGCGAGGCGTACCGGCACGGACGGGTCTTTCTCGGACGGCTTGAGGATCATGGCATTGCCGGTGGCCAGCGCCATGCCCATGAACCACATCGGGATCATGGCCGGGAAGTTGAACGGCGAGATGCCCGCGACCACGCCCAACGGCTGGCGCATGGAATAGACATCGATCCCCGTGCCGGCGCTCTCGGTGTATTCGCCCTTCATCAGGTGCGGCACGCCGCAGGCGAACTCGATCACTTCCAGACCGCGGATCAGGTCGCCCTTGGCATCCGCGATCACCTTGCCGTGCTCGGAGGAGAGGAGATGGGCGAGCTCGTCCATTTCCGCCTCGACCAGGGACTTGTAGGTCATCAGCACGCGGGCGCGGCGTTGCGGGTTCATCGCGGCCCACTCGATCTGTGCGGCCTTGGCGGTCTCGACAGCCTTCGCGACCTCGCCGGGCGTGGCAAACTGGACGCGCGCCTGCACCTCGCCCGTATTCGGATTGAACACGTCCCCGAACTGGCCGGACGACCCTTTGAAGGTCTTGCCGTCGATGAAGTGGTGGATTTCACGCGTCATGATCTCACTCCCGATGGATGGATGCCGGGCGGTCTGCCGCCGTCCGTTCTGGCGCTGACTTAGTATGTGCAGGCGGACGTGTCGAGGCGGGCACGTGCCGACGGCTGCGCGCTAACAGGCTGGTTGCGTTTTGCGTCCGGTTTTCTAATCTGAACGGCGACGCGCAAGCCACGCGGAATCAACCTGAGGGGATACGTATCATGACAGAACAGAGCACCCGGTCCTGGCGGTCGCTGATGACCTCCACCGCCTCTGCCGTAGCACTCGCAACCGCCTGCGCCGCAACGGCAATCGCCCCGGCCAGTGCAATCCCCTATCGCGACGATGTCGGCGACGAAGGGTCCCAGGACTTCGCCATCGGCTGGGATGGCGTCGTGCAGATCTATCTGTGGGACCAGAGCTCGGGTTCCGTCTTCTTCAACTGCACCGGCTCGCTGGTGAATGCGCGGACTGTGCTTACGGCCGCCCACTGCTTCAACGACCTGAGTTCGGAAGCCTACGGGTTCGGCGGCAGTTTTGTGCCGATCGTCGCCTACGGCCCGGACACGTTCGACGCCCTTTTCAACTGGCTCGACACCGGCACCCAGTTCATCGACAATCTCAACGGCCTGACCTTCGCTGTCGACACGATCGTGCATCCGGACGGCGCCGTTGACGGGTTCGGTTTCCCGGCGTCCGACGTGGCAATGCTGGCGCTGATGGACCCCCTCTACACCCTGCCGACCTACGGCATGCTGTTCAGCCCGATCCCCAACGAGGTCATGGAGGAGGGCGTGCTGGTCAACCAGATCGGCTATGGCACTTTCCACCCAGGCTCCACGGGTGCAGGCAGCATCAATGGCAAGCGCCGCGCCGGCGAGAACATGCTCGGCCTGCTCGCCTCGCAGAGCGACTTCTTCCAGGCCCTGGCCCAGAATGCCGGCGCCGGCGACCCCTCTGTCGCGGGCAACCAGCTCCTCTACTGGACCGATTTCGATCTGCCCGGCCGTACCGGCGAGTGTACGCGCGGCCCGGATCCGATCTTCAACTATGGCGGCTCCATCACCTGTACCGACTGGGACGGCTTCTCCGGCGTGATCCTGGACGGCGACACCGTTCTCCTGCCCGGCCCGAGCATCGACTATTTCCCCGGCGGCGCACTCGACAATGAAGTCGGCACAGGCGGCGGCGATTCCGGCGGCCCGCTGATGGCGATGAACATCTTCGGCAACCCGCTCATCCTCGGCGTGCTGTCCGGCGGTTTCCTGCCCGGCTTCTTCAGCGCTTCGGGCCAGACCTATGGCGATGTGAGCTACTACAACCCGCTGTTCTCGGTGCACGACTTCATTTCCGAGAACAATCCCTACAAATACGTCTCCGCCGTGGGCGGCGACGGCGTGTGGAGCGATCCGAGCCACTGGGTCCAGACGCTCGACCCGAACTATTTCGTCTATCGCGACGGCGAGATCGTGAACGGTCTGCCCGGTACGCCGGAAGAGGGCGTCGGCGGCACCCGGCCCATCTGGGGCGATGTCATCGACACGGATATCGGCGAATATGATGGCGGCGACGACGCCACCGGTACGGGGATGCCCGAGAACTGGAGCTTCCTGGACATGATGGCCAGCGGACGCGTCGCCGACGCGTTCAACATGCTCGGCTGGCGTGATGCCGACGGCAATCCTTTCAATGCCGGCATCAATGCCAACGGTCCGCTCACCGGCCCGGGCTCGACCGGCTTCGTGCCCGACAATTTCTACGGCATCATCGGCACGGAGTTCGACAATCCGGCCCAGTTCTTCGAGGTCACGCTCGATGCGGCCGGCACCACGACCCTCGACATGAATGTCGAGATCGACAAGCTGACCATCCGCGGCAGCGATGCAGCGCTGGACATCGCCGACGGCTACCAGATGTTCTCGCTGATCAATACCGAGGTCTTTGCCGGCGGACTGAATATCGACGGTCACCTTCTGTCGCGCGAGCTCGTCCTGTGGGGCGGCCAGCTGACCGGCACCGGTCTGGTCACCCTGTTCGAGCCGAACCTGCTGCAGGGCAATCTCACCTTCCAGCGGGGCACGCTGTTCAACATCGCGGGTACGATCAATCCGGGCGCGATCGGCGATACCGGCACGCTGAGCATTGCCGGTGACTATGTGCAGTCCTCGGCCGGCCTACTGGTGATCGAATACGATGCCAACAACACCGACCTGCTGCGCGTCAGCGGCGATGCCTCGCTCGCCGGCGGTCTCGGCTTTGTCCCCCTGGGCGGCGCCCTTCCCCGCTACGGCGATGGCGGCACCTTCCTGTCGGTGATCGGCACCACGATCGGCGAATTCCAGACGATCGACCTGCCCGGCGTGCTGCGCCCGGTGGTGACCTATTCCAACGGTCAGGCCAGCTTCTCGCTCGAGGCCCAGGAATTCTTCACCCAGACCCGTTTCACCAACCACTTCCAGGCCAATCTGGCGGCAGCGCTCGATGATGCCCGCGACACGGATTACGACGCTCTGGAAGACCTTTACGGCCCGCTCGACCTTCTCAGCGGCGGCACACTGAGCAGCGCCTTCGACTCGCTGGCACCGTATGAAGCCGTGATGTTCGACCGCACGGCCCGCACCCATGTCGGGGCCCTGAATGCGGCCCTGATGGGTCAGCTGGGCGGACAGTTCGGCGGCAGCGCCGGCGAGCTGAACACCGCCCTCAACGCGGCCGAACGCCAGATCAACGGCTTTGCCGACACGCAGTCGCTCGGCGGCGCCAAATCGCTCTTCCGGCGCGTGCTGGGCGTCGGGGAGGGCGGCGCGGACCGCGAAAGCGGGGTTCGCTTCTTCGGCGATATCGGTCTGCTGCACGGCACGGCCGAACTCATCTACGGCACGGGCGAAGCCGATCTCAATGGTCACTTCACCCTGCTCGGTGTGGAAGCGGTGCTGGGCTCCGGCTGGTCGGCCGGCCTCGCCCTGGGGCTGGCCAACAGCGAGTCGGATTCACCCGACACGCTGGGCCGGATCCGGACGGATGCCGAAACCGCGCAGGTCTCGGCCTTTGCCAGCTATCGCGGCGAGCGCATCTCGCTCACCGGCTTCGTGAATACTGCCGAGATCGAGAACGACGCCATCCGCGCCGTCAATCTGGGCGGGATGGGCACCGGTTCGACGGCCCAGCACGATGCCAGCAGCACCGGCGGCGGCATCACGTTCGAGTATGATCTCTCCGGCGCGGATGCCGATATGCGGATCATCCCGACGGCCAGCCTGGAATATGCGTCCTTCGATTTCGACGCCTTCACCACCCAGGCCGGCGCCGCCAGCCTCAATGTCGCGGCCCGCGATACCGACAGCCTCATCGCCCGCCTCGGCACGGCCTTCGTGATGAGCGCCTCGAACTGGCGCCCCATCGCCTATCTCGGTGTGGCCCAGGAACTGGGTGATGGCAGCGAGTACTACAGCGCCGCCTTCACAAGCGCGCCATCGGTCAGCTTCGGGACTGCCGGCGATATCTCGCTCGACACGTTCTGGATCGAGGCGAGCTTCGGCGTCGAGCACGAATTCAACAATGGCTCGACCCTGTCCATCGCCTATCAGACCGAGATGAATCGCGACTATCTGGACGTCCAGGGCGCGACACTCTCCTACTCCATGCCGTTCTGATCCGTCCGGCACACCACGAAAATCCCCGGTCTTCTGTCGAAGGCCGGGGATTTTTCTGTCTGCCGCGTGCGTATCGCGCGACGGAGTTGCGCAGCTGGCAGCGTTAGCAATCCGGATGTCCCACCGGAGAACGCGCCCTTGCCCCCCATAGCCCGCTTCGCCCCGCTCGCCCTGATCGTGCTCGCTGCCTGCGCCTCGGGAGACCGTCCGCCGCGCGGCGGCCCCATGAGCGGCGGGCCGGGTAGCCCGGCGGGAGGTGGCCGCGATGGCGGTTTCACGCAGGCCGCACGCCTGGTCGACGAGGGCCGCTACGCCGACGCCCTGCCGGTCCTGCGCTGTGTCGCCACACGCGGTGAAGGCTTCGAGATTGCCGAATATCTAGCCGGCTACAGCGCCTTCCGGCTCGCACGGTCGGAGGAAACGCCTGCGGTATTGCGCGATGATCTCCTGACCGAAGGCTTCGAGCGAATGACCGCCGCCGCACAGGCCGGATGGCCCGCCGCGCAAGCCGGCCTGGCCGAGGCCCTGTTCGAGGTCGCAAGCGAGGACGCTCTTGCCGAGGCCGCCTACTGGGCAGCGGTCTACCGCGATAATTCGCGCGAACGCGTCTACGGCATCGACCGGCTGGATGACGCTGTCGAAGCCGGGCTCGCTGCACAGCTCGGCGACACGGCAATCAGCGCAGCAGAACAACGCGCTGCCGGTTTCACCATCATGCCCCTGGCAGCAGACGAGGCCGGCCCGGAATGCGCGCGTTTTCTGCGCGCCGGTAGCGAGAATGCTCAGCGCGGCGATGGCGGCCGGCGCGGACGCGGCGGTCCGCGTCCGGACGGGGCCCAGGGCGGAGGCCCCGGTGGCGGTCGCGGCGGCTGGGCCGAGCCGGATGACCGGGAAATTCACACGCGCTGACGACCGGACTTCGGCCGGACGTCAGGACGCTTCCATCAGCGCGGCTGCTGCAGCGGCCTCGTCATCGGTCCCCGTCAATTCGGGACGTCCGTGACAACACTCGTCGACGAAATAGCGCACCAGGCGGCGCGTGCCTTCCGGGTTCAGCGAATAGAGCATGAAGCGGGAGCGGCGCTCGGCCTTGATCAGACCGGCACGCTCCAGCGTTTGCAGATGTCCGGTCATGGTCGAGGGCGGGATGTCGAAGCCATGCGCCAGTTCGCCCGCAGACGCGCGCTGGGGTGCCTGGTCGCACAGGGTGCGGAACAGGGCCAGGCGGACGGGATGGGACAGGGCGGCAAAGCCGGAAACAGCGTCACGAGCGGTCATGAGGAAGGGGTTAGACCGCGTCCGTGACCGCTGCATTCAGGTTCGGTGAAAGTTTTGCGACAACGCATATCAACGTCCGGGCGAAGTTTCCGCGCCCGGATCGCGGTTGAATTCGCCTGTCAGCGCACGGGGCGCGGACGCAGGATCCGGTCGAACAGGCCGGCCAGCGGGAAGCGGCTCACACCGCGGGCGCGCCGTTGCGGCTGGCCCGCGGCCGACAGGGATTTCATCGTGCGCGCATTGTCGACCGGCATGGCCTTGCGGAACACGGCTGCATCGCCGCAGCGGCGCTCCTGCAGCACCCAGGCCTCGTCCATCGCCAGCGCATCGGCGAGACGGGCACCGGCGCCCCGTTCTGCCCCGACGAGGATCAGCACACCGCCCTGGCGCATCGAGGAGGACACGTGACGCCAGTTGGCGGCCATCGCCGGGAAACCGGTCTCGGCGCCGAAAATGGCGACATCGATCGGGCGCTCCCCGGCGTCCGTGCGGGCCGCAAGGCCACCGCGCAGGGCATCGGCGGAAATGCCGCGGCGTTCGCAGACCGCCTGCAGGGACTCAATGGCAACAACCGGCGCCACGATCTCGTGCCGGGCCCCGCGCTGCAGGCAGACCGCACCCAGATCGCTTGCACCGATCTGGATCGTCCGGTCACCCGGCTTGACCACCATGGCCAGATAATCAGCCGTCACATCGTCCTGGATGCGAGCGCGGCGCGTGCCCAGCTTGCGCATCTTGCCGGCGGGCAGGGTCAGGGTTGCGGTCATGGCGTGTCCCGTTCGTGAACAAGGGGTTAATCCCTGACACGGCCGTCGCAAGCCCCGGGCCAATTCGTAAACGGGACGTTAACCCTCTGGGATGTGAACGGCATTTTCCATTGCGCCGGATCGCGTTCGGCGCTTTCGTGACAGGATGGATTCCAGCCCCGACTCTCCCCTGCCCGAAGATGCCCGCCATGTTGTCGATGCGCTGATCGAGGAGCGCGCGCCGCGCCTCATCGGCACGCCGTTATGGCCGGTCATCAAGGCGATCGGCTATCCGCTCCTGGGTTACCGCCGTGCCGTCTACATGGCCGATGCCATCGCGGACCTGTCGGGCAGCGACTGCCTCGACTGGGCGTCGGACTATCTCGATCTGGCTGTGCACACCGATGGGCTGGACCATGTTCCTGCCGAAGGCGCCTGCGTGATCGTGGCCAATCATCCCGGCGGGATCGCCGACGGGATCGCCCTGTGGGACGCGCTGAAGGCCCGCCGCCCCGACATGCTCTACTTTGCCAATCGCGACGCCCTGCGGGTCTGCCCCGGTCTGGAGGAGCGCATCATCCCGGTGGAATGGCGCGACACGCAGCGCTCGCGCACGCAGAGCCGCGACGTGCTGCGCCGGGCCATGGAAGCCTTCAAGGCCGGCGGCTGCATCGTGATTTTTCCGTCCGGCCGCATGTCGGAATGGAGCTGGGCCAAATGGCGCCTCATGGAGAAGCCCTGGCACCCGACCGCAATCAGCCTCGCCCGCAAGTTCAACGCCCCCGTGGTGCCGCTCGCCGTGCGCCAACGCATGCCGGTCCTCTACTACGCCCTGGCGCAGGTGAATGAGGAGCTCAAGGACATGACCGTCTTCCAGGGCCTGATCGACAAGCGGCGCGCGAAGTATCGCCTGCAATTCGGCCGGCCGATCACCGTCGGCAAGGATGACGGTACGGATGCCCAGGTGACTCGGATGTTCCGGGGTATCTGCGAACAGATGGCCTGGCGATCGTAGAGCAGGGTCGTTTTCTGCGAAATGCCCCTGCTCCAGACTCCTGAGCGGTCGCGCGGTCGAACCGGTGAACCGGTTTCCACTTCACCTGATCACGCTCCTAGGCGCAAAACACCGCAACACGACTTTTGATTGTATTTGTGTTAGCCTGCCCGCTCCTGTTTTGAGAGCGGAAGCAGCAGCGCCGGGCCAGCGGCGCACCCGGGGAGGATAGGCCGCCCCGGCTGTGGCGAACAGCCTCGCTCTCAAACCGGAGGTGGTGATATGTGGATTTTTCCGCTTTTCGTCACCCTGGACATGAAAAAGACCCGGACCTGCTGGCAAGTACGGCTCCGGGTCTTCATCATGATCTAGGAAAGAGGGCGGGCCGAAAGGCTCGTCCTCACTCTGGTATTATAGTACGCCCACCCCGAAAATGCCAGAGCATCCGCCTAATCGCCCGATAACCGGTCGAACCGGTTGATCACCGTATAGTTCGAGCCTTCCGAGACGGCGTAGACGATGTCTGCCCAGCCATCGGCATTGAGATCGCCGACGCTGAGATTATAGCTGTCGACCGGGTCGGCCCCGATCTCGACCATCTCGAACCCGTCCGGCCGGTTGAGATAGACGCGGTTGGCGACTTCCGAATTAGCGATGGCGATGTCGAGGCGTCCGTCATGGTCGAAATCGGCAGTGTCGAGGCCGAACACCACATCGCTGTCCGAGCCGAAACGCCGGATCGTGCCGAAACCGCCCATGCCGTCATTCTCGAAGATCACGCTTTGCGCTTCCATGCCGCCAGCGAGAATGTCGGCATGCCCGTCGCCATTGATGTCCGCGACGGCGACCGCGCGGATCTCCATCTCCAGCGCCGCCCCCAGCATGTCCGGCGCCGCAAAACCGCCGCCGGGCTGGCCACGATAGACCGGCACGCCCTCGCCGCCGCGGTTCGAGAAGACGAGATCGGCATGGCCGTCGCCATCGATGTCGGCGATCGCGACCTGGATGGTCTGGTATTCGCCGGGCAGCTCAACGGGATCGGCAAAATTACCCGTGCCGTCATTGACGAAGTAGCGATTGGCCTCGCCGCGCTGGACCAGGACGAGATCGCTGTCGCCGTCGCCATCCAGATCGGCCGCGGCGATGCTGCGTGCCTGGGCGACGGGACCGATCTCGCGCGCCGCGTCGAAATGGCCCTCACCGTCATTGAAGAGCAGGAGGACCGGCAGAAGGTCGCGCGCAATGGCCGCGTCCAGATCGCCATCCCCGTCCAGATCGGCCAGCGCCGCCTCGTAACCGGTCGCACGGTCCGGGCCGGCATCGCGGGCCGAGCGGAAGAAACCCATGCCGTTATTGAGAAAGACCTCGTCCTGCTGGATCCAGTGACGGCCATTGACGGCAAACCCGTCCAGATCGCCATCCCCGTCCAGATCCCCCAGATTCACCGAAGCCGTCAGGGCCGTTTCGTCCCCGAAATAATTATAGGGATGCAGCCAGAAGGCCGCGTCCTGGGCATGGGCCTGAAAGCCCAGCATCGCCGCCAGGCCCGCCGCCATCAGGGTTCGTCTCATGAATTCAGTCCTCCCTCGTATCCGCTGCACGCTAAAGGCAGCGCCCGGCAGCAGCCAGTTACAGTTTGGACGGGACACAATAAACCCCGCCGGCAGGACCGGCGGGGTTTATTGTTCGCGGCGATGTTCGAGGCGGTCAGCCTTCGCGTTCGGCCATCATCTTCTTGATCTCGCCGATCGCCTTGGCCGGGTTGAGACCCTTCGGGCAGACCTGGGCGCAGTTCATGATGGTGTGGCAGCGATAGAGCTTGAACGGATCGTTGAGATCGTCCAGCCGCTCGCCCTTGGCCTCGTCGCGGCTGTCGGCCAGCCAGCGATAGGCCTGCAGCAGCGCGGCCGGGCCGTAATACTTGTCGCCATTCCACCAGTAGGACGGGCAGGCCGTGGAGCACGAAGCACACATGATGCACTCATAAAGCCCGTCCAGCTGTTCGCGGTCTTCCGGGCTCTGCTTCCATTCCTTTTCCGGCGCCGGCGTATCGGTCTTCAGATAGGGCTTGATGGCCGCGTGCTGGGCGTAGAAATCGGTGAGGTCGGGCACCAGGTCGCGCACCACCGGCTGGTGGGGCAGCGGCGAGATGGTGATCGTGCCGTTATATTCGTCGATACCCGAGGTGCAGGCGATGGTGTTGCGCCCGCCGATATTCATCGAGCAGGAACCGCACACGCCCTCGCGGCAAGACCGGCGGAAGGCCAGCGTCGAGTCGACATTGTTCTTGATCCAGATCAGCGCGTCGAGAACCATCGGCCCGCAATCGTCCATGTCCACCTTGTAGGTGTCCCAGGTCGGATTGCCGCCCGCTTCCGGGTCATAGCGGTAGATGCGGAAGGTGCGCGTATTCTTGGCGCCATCCGGTGCCGCGTGGGTCTTGCCCTTCTTGGGCTGGGAACCGCGGGGAAGTGTCAGCTGAACCATGAGGGTCCTCGTTCAGTTCACGGCGCGCTTGTCGCGCGGAATCATCAGTTTCAGGCCGGACCAGACATCGGTGACGGCACAGACTTTCACATCGACCAGATCGATCGGCAGGGCGACCTCGCGGATCACGTCCTCGGTCATGTCGGTCGCCACTTTCGACGCCTTCTTGGGCCAGGAGACCCAGATCATGCCGTCGGGCCGGATCGCCGCACGCAGGCGCGGCAGATCGGTTTCGAACTCGGCGCGCACCTTGGTGAAATAGTGCACGAAATCGAGTGCGTCGCCGGCCTCGGCGGTATCCTGCTCGCGCGCGAACAGGGCCGCCGAACGCAGATCGTCCAGCTCCGCCGGCAGGCCGAGAAACGCCACTGCCTGCCCGTCCTTGAGACCGAGCTTTTTAGGCAGGGGTGTCCCCGAATATCCGGCGGTCGCGGCCATCGGTCAGTACACCCGGGCCTTCGGCTCGATATAGGCGATGTCGTTGGACATCGTGTAGGTGTGCACCGGGCGGTAGTCGATCTTCACATTGCCCTTGTCGTCGCACCAGGCGAGCGTGTGCTTCATCCAGGTCTCGTCATTGCGGTCCGGGAAATCCTCGCGGGCATGGGCACCGCGGCTTTCCTCGCGATTGGCGGCCCCGTTCACCGTCACCGCGGCCTGGCTGACCAGATTGTCCAGTTCTAGGGTTTCCATCAGATCCGTGTTCCAGATCATGGTGCGGTCGGTGACCGAGATGTCCGGCAGGCCGGTATAGACCTGCTTGATCGCCTCGACGCCCTCATTGAGGACCTCGCCGGTACGGAAGACGGCGCAGTTGTTCTGCATGGCGCGCTGCATCTCGAGGCGCAGCTTGGCGGTCGGCGTGCCGCCCCTGGCGTTGCGGTACTTGTCCAGGCGGTCCAGCGAGATCTGGCCGTCCGTGGCCTTCAGCTCCGGCTGGCTTGCGCCCGCCGTTACCGTCTCGCCGACGCGCAGGCCGGCGGCGCGGCCGAACACCACGAGGTCGATCAGCGAGTTCGAGCCCAGGCGGTTGGCGCCGTGCACCGACACGCAGGCCGCTTCGCCGACAGCCATCAGGCCCGGCACGACCGCATCGGGATCGTCGCCCACCTTGGTGAGGACCTCGCCGTGATAATTCGTCGGGATGCCGCCCATATTGTAGTGCACGGTCGGCAGGACCGGGATCGGCTCCTTGGTCACGTCGACACCGGCGAAGATGCGCGCGCTTTCGGAAATGCCCGGAAGACGCTCGTGCAGGATGTCCGGATCGAGGTGATCGAGGTGCAGGTGGATGTGATCCTTGCCGGCACCGACACCGCGGCCTTCGCGGATTTCCATCGTCATCGAGCGCGAGACGACGTCGCGGGAGGCCAGGTCTTTCGCGGACGGCGCATAGCGCTCCATGAAGCGCTCGCCTTCCGAGTTCGTCAGATAGCCGCCTTCGCCGCGGGCGCCCTCGGTGATCAGGCAGCCGGCACCGTAAATGCCAGTCGGGTGGAATTGCACGAATTCCATGTCCTGCAGCGGCAGGCCGGCGCGCAGCACCATGGCATTGCCGTCACCGGTACAGGTATGCGCCGAGGTGGCGGAGAAATAGGCGCGGCCATAGCCGCCGGTGGCCAGGATCACGGTCTGAGCGCGGAAACGGTGCAGCGTGCCGTCGTCCAGCTTCCAGGCGGTGATGCCGCGGCAGGTGCCCTCATCGTCCATGATCAGGTCGAGGGCGAAATACTCGATGAAGAACTCGGTCTCGTTGCGCACGGACTGGCCGTACAGCGTGTGCAGGATGGCGTGGCCGGTCCGGTCGGCGGCGGCGCAGGTGCGCTGCACCGGGCCTTCGCCGTAATTGCGCGTCATGCCGCCGAAGGCACGCTGGTAGATCTTGCCGTCCTCGGTGCGCGAGAAGGGCACGCCCCAGTGTTCCAGCTCGTACACGGCTTCCGGCGCGTTGCGGCACAGATATTCGATCGAGTCCTGGTCGCCCAGCCAGTCCGACCCTTTGACGGTGTCGTACATGTGCCAGCGCCAGTCATCCTCGCCCATATTGCCCAGCGAGGCGGAGATGCCGCCCTGCGCCGCGACGGTGTGCGAGCGGGTCGGGAAGACCTTGGTGATGCAGGCAGTCTTCAGACCGGCCTGCGACGCGCCCAGGGCAGCGCGGAGGCCCGAGCCGCCGGCGCCGACGACCACGACGTCATAGGTGTGATCGATCCAGTTGTATTCGGCCATCGTGTTTCGTGTCCGTTACAGAGCGAGCTTGAGAAGGGCGAAGGCCGTGATCAGCCACAGCCCGGCCGCGATGAAAGTGTTGCCCAGCACCAGCAGCGTCTTGGTGAAGGGTTTGTGGATATAGTCCTCGATCACGTCCAGCATGCCGGTGCGCATGTGGGCGAGACCGGCGGTCAGCGTCAGCAGGGTGACAATGGCGCCCGCCGGCGAGGCCAGGAAGGCGCGCGTGGCCAGCGGCTCCGGTGCGCCGGACATGGCCAGCATCCACACGAAGACGGGGGCGAGGAAGAACAGCGCGATCGCGGTGACGCGGTGCGCGATCCAGTGGCCGGCGCCGTGCCCGGATGCACCGAGACCGCGAACTCTCGAGGCGGGCGTACGATAATCGCTCATGCTCACGCTCCCAGGTTCAGCCAGAGAAGGGCTGTCGGAATGACCGCCGCGACAATGATGATGTAGGAGCGCAGGTTGGAACCGGCCGGGTCGTAGCCCTTGCCGAAATCCCAGACCAGGTGGCGCAGCCCGTTCAGCCAGTGATAGCTGATGCAATAGGTCAGGATGATCAGGCCGAAGCGCGTCACCCAGGCCATCCAGCCCTCGAACAGGAAAGCCACCCAGCCCTCGGCCCCGAAAGCCAGCAGGATGATCCAGACGGAAATGGCGACGGCGCCGATATAATTGGCGATCCCGGTTGCGCGGTGGAGAATGGACGACGCCATCGTCGCGTGCCAGCGCCAGACCTGCAGGTGCGGCGACATGGGACGCGGATCAGACCAGTCGGAAGCCATGAGGCAGCCTTTCGATAACTATCCGGATAAGCCGCGTCCGACGCTCCCGTCGAAGCGGTATGTCAGTAATTGTGCAGCACAATAGGCCGCAAAGTGTCAGGGTCAACGCACACAGCGCTTACCGCTGACAACATCCAGACATTCCGGCGGGTTGTTCGGAATCGTTCTCATCGGAGCCCCTTCCGAACAACCCGTACGGTGTCCCCCTATTCCATCCGCAGATGTGCCGGCAGGCGCTCTTCATGGACCTGCCCGTCCTCGACATAGACCGTGCCGGCCTTCATCACGAAATCCACGTCCTGCAACAGGCTGGGATAGGTCAGGAGGTCGCCGTCGACGGCGATGATGTCGGCCATCATGCCCGGCGCAATCGTGCCCACCTGGTCCTGCACCCCCATGAAGACGGCCGCCCAATAGGTCGATGAGCGGATCGCATCCATCACCGGCACGTCCAGCTCGCGCGTCCAGACATCGAACTCATTCCAGGTCGACTGGCAGTGGAACTTCATCGGAATACCGCTGTCCGTGCCCAGCAGCATCACCACGCCGGCCTCGCGCAATTGCTCGAACTTGCGGCGCAGGGTGGGCGCGCGCAGCGGCGTCAGCTGGGTATATTCCAGACGCTCGGGATGCTGGATCGAGGCCTCGATATCGGCAATCGTGTCGTCGCGCAGGCCGCGATGCCAGCAATCGCTGTCGAGAAACTCGTCATTTTCCCGGGTGCGGGTGTAGTTCCACAACCCCTCGATCGTCGGCGTCCAGAACAAGGGCCCGCCGGAGACCCGGCCCCGCGCCGTCCGGTCGCGCAGCGCCGTCATCACTTCCGGCGGATATTCCGGTGCCGTGGTCAGGCCGGTATGCTCGAAATTGTCGATGCCGATCTCCAGGCCGCGCAGGATTTCCGCCGGTCTGTGGGAATGGCCGACCACGCGCAGGCCGCGGGCATGCGCCTCCTCGACGACCGCCCGCGCCTCTTCGGGTTCCAGAAGGTCCTGGTCGACAAACTTGATCACATCAACGCCGGCATCGGCGAGATCGCGCACATGCTGACGCGCATCGCGCACGGAATCGACGCCCCAGCGGAACGCCTCCGTGCCCGGATAGGGCTGGTGCTGGATGAAGGGGCCGGACACGTAGAGTGTCGGCCCGGGCAGCTCGCCGGCATTGATCCGGTCGCGCACCGAGATCGACGGCTCGAGCGGCGCGCCCAGATCGCGTGCCGAGGTGACGCCCGCCAACAGGAGCTGCACCGCCGAGGCGGGCATGATCTCGTCTTCCAGCCGGTCGATATAGACCCGGTCCCAGTGATCATAGTCGGAATGGCCGGTCAGCATGAGATGGGCGTGCATCTCCCAAAGGCCCGGCATGACAGTCATCCCCTCGGTCGAGATCACCTCATAGCCGTCGGGAATGGCCGTATTGTCCTGGTTGCCGACCGCGATGATGCGGTCATCCTCGACGAGGATCACGCTGTCATGGACCACCGGCCCGCCATAGCCGTCGATCAGCGTCCCGCCGACCAGCGCCTGGCGCCCCTCCGCCTGTGCCGCCGCAGCGATTCCCAGCGCCAGCACCGGCGCCAAAACAAGTTCCGATATTTTCATGCCCGTCTCCCTCACGATGCGGCAACTGTCCAACACGCTCTTTGAGAAGGCAAATCGAAGATGGATTTCCCTCGGCGCCGGCCTAGATTGAGGCGGGGAAACGAGGAGACATCCCATGCCGACACCGCAACGCACCGCCGTCGTCACCGGCGCATCGACCGGGATCGGTCATGCCTGCACAGCCCGGCTGGCTGCCGAGGGCTGGCGGGTTTTTGCCGGCGTGCGCAAGACCGCCGATGCCGAACGGCTGGTCGCCGAGCTGGGCGAGGCCGTCATCCCGCTGATCATGGATGTCACCGACACCGCCACCGTCCAGGCCGCTGCGGAGACGGTCCGCACAACGCTCGCCGGGCGCACCCTGGACGGGCTGGTCAACAATGCCGGCATCGCCGTGGCCGGCCCGATGCTGAACGTGCCGCTGGAGGATTTCCAGCAGCAGATGGACGTCAACGTCACCGGCATTGTCCGCGTCACCCAGGCCTTCGGCCCCCTGCTCGGCGTGGATGAAAGCCTGGAAGGCGGGCCGGGCCGCATCGTCATGATGTCCTCGGTCGCCGGCGAAATGGCCGCGCCCTTCCTCGGCCCTTACTCGGCCTCCAAACACGCCGTCGAGGGCCTGTCCAAGGCGCTGCGCCGCGAGCTGATGCTGTACGGGATCCAGGTCGTGGTGATCGGCCCGGGCGCGGTGGCGACACCGATCTGGGCCAAGGCCGAGGAGATCGACGCCGAGCCCTATCGCGAGACGCGCTTCTATGACGCCCTGTTGCGGATCCGCGGCTGGATGGCCAAGAACGGGCCGGAGGGTTTCCCGCCGGAAAAGATCGCCGACCGCGTCTTCCGTTCGCTGACCGAGGACAAGCCGCGCCTGCGCTATGCCATCGTGCCCCAGCGACTGACCAACTGGTCCCTGCCGAAACTCCTGCCCGGCCGCCTGGTCGACAATATGGTCGCCAAACGCGTCGGCCTGCAGCGCAAATACCGCTAGCGCGCGCTTTGCTTGCCCCGCGGGAAGGCGCGCGCCATTCTGCGCGCGGTGTCCGCACCGGGCCGGGCACCGACAGGGGAGAGATTTCATGACACATCCGGTCGTTCGAGCGGCGCTGGCCGGCGCCTCCATCCTGGTGATTGCCGCCTGCAATGATGCAGGCTCCCTGACGCCGGAGGCGAATGCCGCCGCAGCTGTCCGCCAGGACGAGAGCACACCGGAAGCGGCACCCGCCGCCGACCGGGCCGCCAGCGAGGCCTTTGCGTCGCTGGTCGAGGACTATGAAGCCTTCCAGCGGGAAAACAGCCTGAGCCGCCGGGCCCGCGACGGCGATCTGGACGCGATGAGCCGGTGGCCGGACGTGTCCGCCGAACACCAGGCCGAAGAGACCGCGCAGGAAGCAAGCTTCCTGGAACGGCTGGAAGCCATCGACCGCGCCGGTCTTGGCCGCAATGACCGCGTCTCCTACGACGTGCTGGATTATTCGTTGCGCTTCAGCGTCGAGCTGGCGCCCTTCGACACCGCGCGCACGCCCTTCCTGAACGATAGCGGCTTTTTCACCGCGCCGACCTATGCCGCCGCGTCGACCCGGCCGCGCAATGCCGAACAGGGCGAGGCTTGGATTGCCCGACTGCGCAACCTGCCGGACTATTTCCAGGCCAATATCGACTGGATGAACCAGGGCCTGGAGGACGGTTTCACCCAGCCGCGCCTGATCGCCGAGCTCGCCGCCTCGCAGATCGAGGCGCTGGCCGATGCCGATACGCTGTCGGGCATCCTGATCGCCCCGATCGATGCCCTGCCGGCCGGAATGCCCGAGGCAGAGCGCGACCGCCTGCGCGCCGAGACCGAGGCCGCCATCGCGGAGGCTGCCCTGCCGGCCTATGAAAACCTGCTCGCCTATTTCCGCGACACCTACATCCCGCAGACCCGCGAGAGCCTGGGCATTTCCGAGGTGCCGCAGGGCCGCGAATACTATCAGACCCTGGTGCGCTACCACACGACACTGGACACCTCGCCGGAAGAGGTTCACCAGCGCGGCCTGGCTGAAGTCGCCCGCATCCGCGAGGAGATGGACGCCGTCATTGCCGAGACCGGTTTCGAGGGCACGTTCGCGGAATTCCTGCACTTCCTGCGCACCGACCCGCAATTCTACGCCGAAACGCCGGAAGAATTGCTGATGCACGCCGCCTGGATCGCCAAGCGCGCCGACGACCAGATGCCGCGCTTCTTCGGCCACCTGCCGCGTCTGCCCTATGGCGTGCGCCCTGTGCCGGACACGATGGCACCGACCTATACGACCGGCCGATACTGGGGCGGCGATCTCGAGAACGGCGTCGCCGGCGGCTATATGGTCAACACCTATGACCTGTCCCAGCGCCCGCTCTACACCCTGCCGGCGCTGACCGTGCACGAAGCCGTGCCGGGCCATCACCACCAGATCTCGATTGCCGCCGAGCTGGAAGACGTGCCGGACTTCCGCCGCAACACCTATATCACCGCCTTCGGCGAGGGCTGGGGCCTCTATACCGAGAATCTGGCCATCGATATGGGCCTCTACACCACGCCCTACGAGGATTTCGGCCGGCTGACCTATGAGATGTGGCGCGCCTGCCGGCTCGTGGTCGATACCGGCATCCACTATATGGGCTGGACCCGCGAACAGGCCGAAGCCTGTTTCCTGGAGAACTCCGCCCTCGCCCCGCACAATATCCGTACCGAGGTGCAGCGCTATATCTCCTGGCCGGGCCAGGCCCTCGCCTATAAGTCCGGCGAGCTGCTGATGCGCGATCTGCGCCGCCAGGCCGAGGAACGCCTGGGCGCCGGTTTCGACATCCGCGAATTCCACGACACCCTCCTGCGCGACGGCGCCATGCCGCTCTCTGCACTGGAAGAAAAAATGCTCGCCTGGATCGAGGACGAAGCGGCCGCGCTGGAGGGGGAATAGTTTCGCTTTGTCATCCCGGCCGGATAGCCCGCGAAGGCGGGCTGCAGGGCCGGGACCCATACGCGCCAAATCCGGCCGTAAGCAACGCGATTTCAGAGACAGCAAAGATCAGCACCGGGATTATGGGTCCCGGACTTCCGCCCGGCCCGAGGCCGGGCATCCATCCGGGATGACAACTTGCTTGGGGATTTTCCGTGATGACCAATCTCGCCTTCGCCGCTACCGACTTCCTCGTCGTCATCGGCGTTGCAATCGGCCTCTGGCGCCTGTGGCCGCAACGGCGGCATGGCGAGGTGCGGATGGTCCGGATGGGGCTGGTGCTGATGGCACTGGCTGCCCTTGTCGGCACGATCCGCTTTGCCTCGGGCGAGGTCGACGGTCCGCTGGCAACAGCGCACGGCATCGCCAGCAGCTATGCGGCCGCAGCCGGGCTTCTCCTGATCGCGACCGGTCTCGCCCTCACCGCCTTCCGTGTGCGCCTGCCCGCAGGCGTGACCCGCTATATCCGCATGGGCATTCCCGTCTTCATCGCCTTTCTGCTGATCTTCCCCGGCTCGGATACCCTTCTCGACACCCTGCCGGCCCTGGCCCTTCTGCTCGGCCTGGCGGGCGCGGGCGCCCTGCTGACCCGGCGCGACTGGCCGGCGGGCCTGGTCTGGCTGGCCGCCTTCGGTCTTCTGGCCCTTGCCTCGCTGGCGATCGGCGGCAGCCGCGAGGCCACTACGCTGGGCCTCGCCAACTGGCACATCTATCACACGCTTCTCGGCATCTGGGCGGTGCTGACGGGCGAGGGGGCGCGGCGGGTGTTTTCGGGTCGAGGCTGAGGGTCTCGCAAGGGCCCGGCCGGCCGATTTCGCATACCCGTCCCGCGCTCATAATTGACCGCACCGCTTGACGGCGCGGCAGCACGTGGCCACTTATCCGCCCTCCATGAGCGCCCATGACGACAACCCCGCCACCTCCGGGGCCGATACGCCGCCGACGCGGGATCCGGTCACCGATGAAGGCCTCGACATTCTCACCTTCGGCTGCCGGCTGAACGCGTGGGAAAGCGAGGTCATGCGCAAGCATGCGCGCGAGCAGGGGCTGACCAATACCATCCTGGTGAATACCTGCGCCGTGACCAATGAGGCCGTGCGCCAGGCCCGCCAGCACATCCGCCGCGCCCGGCGCGAAAATCCCGACGCCAAGATCATCGTCACCGGCTGTGCCGCCCAGGTCGATCCGGACATGTTCGGGCGGATGCCGGAAGTCGACCGCGTGGTCGGCAATGACGACAAGCTGAAAGCGGAAACCTTCGCGCCTGCCAGCCTGCTCGGCGGTACCGAGAAAGTGCGCGTCAACGACATCATGAGCGTCACCGAGACGGCCGGCCATCTCGTGGAGGGCATGGAAGGCCGCGCCCGCGCCTATGTCCAGGTGCAGAACGGCTGCGACCATCGCTGCACTTTCTGCATCATTCCCTATGGCCGCGGCAATTCGCGCTCCGTACCGCTGGGCGAAGTGGTCGACCAGATCCGGACGCTGGTCGATGCCGGCCATTCCGAAGTCGTGCTGACCGGGGTCGACCTCACCTCCTGGGGCGAGGACTTACCCGGCACCCCGCCGCTCGGCCGTCTGGTCCAGGCGATCCTGAAGCATGTGCCCGACCTGCCGCGCCTGCGCCTGTCCTCCATCGACGCCATCGAGATCGACGATGCGCTGTTCGAGGCCGTTACCGGCGAGCCGCGCGTGGCGCCCTATCTGCATCTGTCGCTGCAGGCCGGCGATGACATGATCCTCAAGCGCATGAAGCGGCGCCACCTGCGCGGCGACGCCATTGCGCTGTGCGAACGGCTCAAGGCCGCCCGTCCGGAGATCGCCTTCGGCGCCGACATGATCGCCGGTTTCCCGACCGAGACCGAGGCGATGTTCGAGAACTCGATCCGCCTGGTCGATGAGTGCCGGCTGGCCTATCTGCACGTCTTCCCGTTCTCGCCGCGCCCCGGCACGCCCGCCGCACGCATGCCGCAGCTGGAGCGCGCCATCATCAAGGACCGCGCCAACCGGCTGCGCGCCAAGGCCGACGAGGCGCTGCAGCGCCATCTCGACGGCATGATCGGACGTGTCAGCGCCGCGCTCGTGGAGAAGCCGGGCTTTGCCCGCGCCGGCAATTTCGCCGGCATCCGCATCCCCGAAGCGCAAGTGCCGCGGGCCGGTGCCCTTGTCGATATCGACGTGACCGGGCATGACGGGCGCGAACTGCAGGGGGTCATCGCGGGATGAGCGAGAAGAAACCGGGCTTCTTTTCCCGGCTGGCACAGGGGCTGAAGCGCTCCTCGACCCAGCTCGGTGAAAGCGTCACCGCCATCTTCACCAAGCGCAAGCTCGACGCCGCCGCGCTGGAGGAGCTGGAAGACGCCCTGATCGCCGCCGATCTCGGTGCCGCCGCTGCGGCACGGGTCACCGAACGCCTGGCGCGCGACCGGTTCGACAAGGAAGTGTCCGACGAAGAGGTCCGCGCGGCGCTCGCTGATGTAGTCAGCGAGACACTTATGCCACTCCAATGTGAGCTCAATGTCAGCGGTATGTCACCGCAAGTGGTGGTCTTTGTCGGCGTCAACGGGTCGGGAAAAACCACCACGCTCGGCAAGATTGCCGTCAAGCTGAAGCGCGAGGGCCGCAACCCTCTTCTCGCCGCCGGCGACACGTTCCGCGCCGCCGCGATCGAGCAGGTCTCGGTCTGGGGCGAGCGCGCCGGAGCGCCCGTGATCAAGCGCGAGATCGGCGCCGACGCGGCCGGTCTCGCCTTCGACGCCCTGGAAACCGCCGAGCGCGATGGGCACGACGTCGTCCTGATCGACACGGCCGGCCGGCTGCAGAACAAGGCCGAGCTGATGGACGAGCTGCGCAAGGTCATCCGCGTCATCAAGAAAAAGATGCCGGACGCCCCGCACCATGTCGTGCTGGTACTCGACGGCACGGTCGGGTCGAACGCCGTCTCCCAGGCCGAAGCCTTCCTCGAGGCCGCCAATGTCACCGGCGTGGTGATGACCAAGCTGGATGGAACGGCCAAGGGCGGCGCCCTGGTGCAGGTGGCGGAAAAGTTCAGACTGCCCATCCACTATATCGGCATCGGCGAGGGCGAAGAGGATCTCCAGCCCTTCTCCGCCCGCGACTTCTCCCGCGCCCTGGCGGGTCTGGAGGACTAGCGGTTGGACGCGGTCACGCTCGCCGCGACGCTGGCCATGCTGGGCTCGGCCGCCGCGCATTCGGGCATGACGCTCCTGACCAAACAGGCCGAAGACAAGCTGGTCTTCCGCGGCCTGACCCTCGCCTTTGTCGGCCTGGCCTTCCTGCCCTGGCTCATCACCCAGCCCCTGCCGCCCTGGGAGGTCTGGCGCTTCCTGCTGGCCGGCACGGCGGTGATCTGGGCCTACAACATGCTGATGATCGCCGCCTTCAGCCATGGCGAGATGAATCTGGCCTATCCGGTGATGCGCGGCAGCGCGCCGGCCCTTGCGGCCCTGGCCGCCTTCGTCTTCCTGCAGGAAACCATCTCGCCCGGTCAGCTGGCCGGCCTCGCCATCGCCTGTGCCGCCCTGATCGGCTTTGCCTGGCCCGAACGCGACGGCAAGCCGAAGGTGAAAGTCCTGCTGCTGGCCCTCGCCGCCGCCACGATGACCGCCGCCTACACCGTCATCGACGCCTCCGGCGTGCGCGAGAGCGGCCGGATCCTCGTCTATCTGGGCTGGTTCTTCGTCCTGTCCATCGTCACCATCCTTCCGACAGCGATCCTGCGACGGGGCCGGGCCTTCTGGCCGGCGGCCAAACGCGAAGCCCGTCCGGCGCTCTATTCAACTGTATTCAACGCCTCGACCTACGGCCTCGCGCTCTACGCCTATGCCTCCGCGCCCGTTGCGCCGATGGCCGCCCTGCGCGAACTGTCGATCGTGTTCGGAGCGGTTCTGGCCGCGCTTGTGCTGAAGGAACCCTTCGGCCTGCGGCGGACAGTGCTTGCAATCTGCCTCGCCGCCGGGCTCGTATTGCTTCAGGTGATGTAACCAGCCGAGCGGGAGACGCGATCTTGGCCCAGACCCGGAACACGAGCGAACAGGGCTCGCGCCTGCTTATCGACGCCGGCCCGATCGGCGTCTGGATCGTCGTCTACAATCTTGCCCGCTTCGTTGCAGGAGACAGTGCGATCTACTGGGGCACAGGCGCCTACATGGTCGCCGCGACAGCCGCCGTCATCCTGTCGATCCGGGTGGAGAAACGCATCCCGCCCATGCTGATCTTCACAACGGCGCTGGTTCTCGGTTTCGGCGCGATGGGGATCTGGCTGCAGGATCCGATCTTCATCTACATCAAGCCGACCATCATCAACCTTTTCCTGTCCTACATGATCCTGATCGGGCTGTTCTTCGGTCAGAATGTCTGGAAGATCTTCTTCCAGCACATTTTCGAACTGCCCGAGCACGCCTGGACCATCCTGGCGATCCGCTGGGCGGTGTGGTTCCAGTTCCTCGCGGGGCTGAACGAAGTGATGTGGCGGCACATTACCGACAGTGTCGTGCCGGAAAGCGCACGCTGGTTCGACGGGCTGGCCCTGTCGGAGGCTTTCTGGGCCAATGCCAAGCTGGGCGTCATCGCTCTGACACTGGCCTTCGGCGCGGCGCAACTGCCCCTGATCTTCAAGCACCAACCGAAAAGCGATGACCCTGCCAGCGCTTAAGCCGAAAATCCGTGCTCGGATCAACGTCATTTTCGCGTTATAAATCCGCATTAGGATGAAATCGGGATCGGGCGGAGAGGGTCATGTCTCAGGACAAGCTGGACACGAAAAAATTCGACCTGGCCGAGTCGCCGGGACATCTTCTCCACCGCGCACAGCAATTCGCGGCCGAACGCTTCATGAAGGCGATGGCCGGCGCCAAGCTGACCCAGCGCCAGTTCGCCGTGCTGCACGCGACCGGCGGCAATGAGGGACTGACCCAGACCGAGCTGGTCAAGGTGACCGGGATCGACCGGTCGACCCTGGCCGAACTGGTCGCGCGCATGGTGCGCAACGGCCTCCTGGAGCGCGAGAAACTGCCCGACGACGCCCGCGCCAATGCCGTTCGGCTGACCGATGACGGCCGCGCCCTGCTGGAGGCCGCCACGCTGGGCGCGATGGAGGCCGACAAGGCGATCCTGTCGGCCCTGCCGAAGAACAAGCGGGCCAGCTTCCTGGAAACCCTCCGCCGTATCGCCCTGACCCTGGAAAAGGGCGAGGAGGAAGCCAAGAAGGCCCGCGAAAAGGCCAAGGAAAAGAAGAAGAAGGCCAAGAAGAAGGCGAAGGAAAAAGCCAAGGCCAAGGCGAAGAAGGCGGCCAAGAAGGCAAAAAAGGCGGAAAAGGCCGCCAAGGCCTCGCCGGAGCAGATGTCGGCCTAGAGCCATTTCATCGCAATCCGGGTCGACGAAACAGCGCGACTGTTTGACCGGTCGCATTTTCGAACCGCAAAACCGGTGCCCACTTTTGCTGAAAATGCCGGGTTCTGAGTAGTCGCATTTTCGAACCGCAAAACCGGTTCCCACTTTTGCTGAAAATGCCGGGTCCTTTGGCGGTCGCATTTTCGAACCGCGAAACCGGTTCCCACTTTCGCTGAAAATGCCGGGTCCTTTGGCGGTCGCATTTTCGAACCGCGAAACCGGTTCCCACTTTCGCTGAAAATGCTCTAGCGGCGCGCGCCACGATCCAGTGCCGGATAGATGCGATTGCGCAGCACATCGGCGGTCAGCGGTCCCGGCCAGCGCGTCAGGATCTCGCCATCTGCCGAGATCACCAGCGTCTCCGGTGCCCCGGAAATCGCCAGCGCCTGCGCCGATGCACCGTTCACATCCTGCATGACGCCCGCATAGGGATTGCCCAGCTCGGCCAGAAAGGCGTTGGCATCGTCAGGGTGGTCGCGCCAGTTGATGCCGTAGATCGCATAGCCTTCCGCCCTGAGCGCCATCAGCACGGGGTGTTCGATCCGGCAAGGCGCACACCACGACCCCCAGACATTGAGCAGGTAGGCGCCGTCGATATCAGCGGGATCGAATGCCGCCTGTCCGGCGAGCGGCGCCAGGGTGAGTGCGGGCAGGGGCTCGCGCGGCGCGTGATGGTCCTGATACACCCGCCAGCCCAGCATGCCGGCCAGGGCCAGGACCGCCAGCAACGCGGCCAGGCGGATGGCCTGCATCATGCCTCGTCATTCTCCAGGCGGCGCAGGCGTTCGGTGGCGGCGCGGCGTTCCAGCAGTGCCAGAACCACCAGAGCCGCGAGGGCCAGGGCCGACAGGCCCCAGGCCGGCCAGATGAAGGCCGCATAGCCGCCCATCGCGAAGAATTCGCTCATGCGCCACTCCCCTGCGTCGACTGCGCCGCACGGGCGGCCTGCAGCTTGCGGCGCTCGATCTGTCGCGCCCGCTGGATCACGGCGCGCGAGCGCAGCCGGTAGAAGACCAGCCAGGCCGCCAGCATCGTATAGGCCAGCGCCATGATGGCGAGCGGCCAGAGCTGGCTGGAATGGATGGTGGGCCCGTCGAAACGGATCACCGAAGCCGGCTGGTGCAGGGACGACCACCAGTCGACCGAGAATTTCACGATCACCAGATTGACGACGCCCGCCATGGCAAGGACCGCACCGGCCCGCGCAGCCTGCTGGGCATCCTCAAGCGCGGCGCGCAGGGCCATATAGCCCAGATAGACCAGTAGCAGGACCAGCACGGAGGTCATCCGCGCATCCCACTCCCACCAGGTGCCCCACATCGGCTTGCCCCAGAGCGAGCCGGTGATCAGCGCCAGCACCGTGAAAACGGTCCCGACCGGCGCAATCACCTCGGCGGCCGCATCGGCCAGGGCGTGACGCCAGACGAAGAAGACGAAGCTCGCCCCGGCCAGCGCCGCATAGAGCGCCATCGCCATATAGGCCGCCGGAACATGGACATACATGATCCGCACCGTGTCGCCCTGCTGGTAGTCCGGCGGCGAGCCGAAGAAAGACAGGTAGATACCGATGCCCAGCAACAGCACGGTCAGAACGCCCAGTACCGGGATCACCCGCCGGGCCAGGCCGTCAAAACGCTGGGGGTTGGAAAAGTAGGACAGCATGGCTTCGCTGATTACTTTGGGATGCTCCGGGCGGCAAGTGCGACGGATGCGCGCTTGAAACGGTCCGGCGCGAACACGCTTCCCCTGCGGAGCGGGGGAAGTGCCGAGCGGAGTGAGGCGATGGGGGTGAGTCGGATGCGCGCTACGCGCTTCGCGGCGCTTGTGCGCCGCCCCCTCAGTCCGCTGGCGCGGACAGCTCCCCCGCAAGCGGGGCGAGCCCTTTAGCCCAGCCGGCTCTTCACGGCAGCGGCGATACCGAATGGCGCAAGAGCAATCGTACCAAGCGATACGGCGAGGGTGAGGACGAGGTTGGCAAGTGCCCGTTCGTCGCCTTCAAAACCCGCCCGCCCGGCACCGGCGGCGAAGATCAGGACCGGTACCATCATCGGGGCGGCGATCAGCGCGATCAGCAGCCCGGAGCGGCGCACGCCGGCTGCCAGCGCACCCGCAAAGCCTGCCAGGAGCACGAGCGCCGGGATCGCCGCTGCAAGTGCAGCCGCCAGCATCGTGCTGGGCTGAAGCGGCACGCCATACATCAGCCCGCCCAGAAGGGCGATCACGGGCAGAGGCCACAGGGTTGCGATACCCTGCCCCAGCGTCTTGGCCAGGCAAAGCAGAGACAAGCCCATCGGCGACAGGGCATAGAGATCCAGCGTGCCGTCAGAGAAATCGTCGCCATAAAGGCGCTCGGCCGATTGCAGCACAGACAGGAGGGCCGCAAATCCCATCAGGCCCGGCCCCGCCGCTGCGAGCAGTTCCGGTGACGGCCCGATCGCGAGCGGCGCAAGGGTGATGGCTGCGAGGAAGAAAGCGGCCGGACCGGCCGGACCGCCGCCACCCGACCAGGCCAGCCGCGCCTCACGCGCAAAGACGGCGCCGAGCCGGCTCACCGGTACATCCCCAGATCCAGCATTGCAGCGCCGGGCCAGTCCAGCGTCTGGTGCGTCGCGGCGATCACGCCGCCGCCGCGGCTGCGGTGCCAGGCGACCAGCTCTGCGAGCCGGTCACGGCCGGCGCCGTCGAGCGGACCGGCGGGTTCGTCGAGCAGCCAGAGCGGCCGGTTGGCCAGGGCCACGCGCACCAGGCCGGCACGCCGTTGCTGTCCGCGCGACAGCTGACCGGCCGGCCGGTCGATCAGCGCCTCGATCCCCATCACGCGCATCAGGGGCAGGATCGCCGTGCGCGGCGTGCCATGCATGTCGGCCCAGAAGCGCAAGGCGTGCCGCAGGGTCTCGTTCGGCTTGAGCCCGTCCGCATGGCCAAGCCAGCCAAGCGTATCGGCAGCAACCTGGCCGGCCGGCTGATCGCCGATCGCCACAGCACCGGCATCCGGACGTACAAGGCCGGCCAGCGCGCGCAGCAGGGTCGTCTTGCCGGTGCCATTGGGACCGACCAGGAGGAGGGCGCCGGACGGCGCAAGCGCCAGGTCCAGCCGCTCGACCAGCCGCAGCCCGCCGCGCGACAGGGAAAGCCCTGTCGCTTCAAGTGTCTGCGGAGACAGCGCCACAAGGGACGGGAATTCGGCTAGGGCGGTCGTCATGGCCAGCATGTCGCCCGAGCGGGGTTGGTTCGTCAACGCACGGAACGCCGCATTGCAGCAGCGCCCCACACCGGTTAAAACCCCGCCAAAACATACGGCCACTTCGAAATGGCCGACCTCCCACCGGGCATTCCCCGCCCCTTCGACGCCTTACGAGGATGACGCATATGGCCTCTCTCGACAGTTTTTCCTGCAAGCGCACCCTCACCGCCGCCGGTGAGACCTATACCTATTACGACCTCAAGGTCGCCGAAGCGAACGGCCTGACCGGGGTCTCCCGCCTGCCGGCCTCGCTGAAGGTGCTGCTGGAAAACCTGCTGCGCTTCGAGGACGGCAAGACCGTCACCAAGGCCGACATCGAGGCGATGGCCACCTGGCTGACCACGCGCACCTCGGAACACGAGATCGCCTATCGCCCGGCCCGCGTGGTGATGCAGGACTTCACCGGCGTTCCGGCCGTGGTCGACCTGGCCGCCATGCGCGATGCCGCCGGCAAGCTCGGCGCCGACCCGCAGCGCATCAACCCGCAAGTCCCGGTCGATCTGGTGATCGACCACTCGGTGATGGTCGACAATTTCGGCCAGGCCAACAGCTTCGCCAAGAATGTCGAGCGCGAGTACGAGCGTAATGGCGAGCGCTACAAGTTCCTGAAATGGGGCGCCAAGGCGTTCGACAATTTCCGCGTCGTCCCGCCGGGCACCGGCATCATCCACCAGGTGAACCTGGAAAACCTGGCCCAGGCCGTCTGGACCAAGGAAGAGAATGGCGAGACCGTCGCCTACCCGGATACCTGCGTGGGCACGGACAGCCACACCACCATGATCAACGGCCTGGCCGTCCTGGGCTGGGGTGTCGGCGGTATCGAGGCGGAAGCCGCGATGCTGGGCCAGCCGGTCTCCATGCTGATCCCGGAAGTCATCGGTTTCGAACTGACCGGCAAGATGCCGGAAGGCGCCACCGCCACCGACCTCGTGCTGAAGGTCGTGGAAATGCTGCGCAAGAAGGGCGTGGTGGGCAAATTCGTCGAGTTCTACGGCGAAGGCCTGGATCACCTGTCGCTGGAAGACGAGGCGACGATCGCAAACATGGCGCCGGAATACGGCGCGACCTGCGGCTTCTTCCCGGTCGACAACGAGACGCTGGACTACATGCGCGCCACCGGCCGCGACGACAAGCGCGTCGCCCTGGTCGAGGCCTATTCCAAGGCCCAGGGCATGTTCCGTCCGGACTATACCGAAGCACCGGTCTTCACCGACACGCTGCACCTGGACATGTCGACCATCGTCCCGGCCGTCTCCGGTCCGAAGCGTCCGCAGGACTGGATCGAACTGTCCAATGCCGCCGCCGGCTTCGCCAAGGTGATGCAGAGCGAGTACGGCAAGGGTGACGAGCTGGACAAGTCGGCACCGGTCGAGGGCGAGGACTATGTCTTCACCAATGGTGACGTCGCGATTGCCGCGATCACCTCGTGCACCAACACGTCCAACCCGTCCGTCCTGCTGGGCGCCGGCCTTCTGGCCCGCAACGCCCTGGCCAAGGGCCTGAAGACCAAGCCGTGGGTGAAGACCTCGCTGGCACCGGGCTCGCAGGTCGTGACCGACTATCTGGAAAAGGCCGGCCTGCAGGACGACCTGGACGCGCTGGGCTTCAACCTCGTTGGCTATGGCTGCACCACATGTATCGGCAATTCCGGCCCGCTGCCGCCGGCCATCTCCAAGACGATCAACGAGAACGATCTCGTCGCGACCGCCGTCCTGTCCGGCAACCGCAATTTCGAAGGCCGTATCTCGCCGGACGTGCGGGCCAACTACCTGGCCTCGCCGCCGCTCGTGGTCGCCTATGCGCTCGCCGGCTCGATGAAGATCAACCTCACGACCGACCCGCTCGGACAGGACCAGGACGGCAATGACGTCTATCTGAAGGACATCTGGCCGTCTTCCGCCGAGATCGCTGATGCGGTCCGCACCGCGGTAACGCCGGACATGTTCGCCAAGCGCTACGCCGACGTGTTCAAGGGCGACGAGAACTGGCGCGACATCGAGGTTACCGGCGGCCTGACCTATGAGTGGGACCACACCTCGACCTATGTCCAGAACCCGCCCTATTTCGAAGGCATGACGATGGATCCGGAAGCCCCGGGCGATGTCGTCAACGCCAAGATCATGGGTCTGTTCGGCGACTCGATCACGACCGACCACATCTCGCCGGCCGGTTCGATCAAGGCCGACAGCCCGGCGGGCCGTTACCTGCAGGAACGCCAGGTGCCGGTTCTGGAGTTCAACTCCTACGGCTCGCGCCGCGGCAATCACGAAGTGATGATGCGCGGCACCTTCGCCAACATCCGCATCAAGAACAAGATGCTGGACGGCGTTGAAGGCGGCTTCACCAAGAAGGATGGCGAGCAGAAGTTCATCTACGACGCCTGCATGGAATACCAGGCCGAGGGCACGCCGCTGGTCGTGTTCGGCGGCAAGGAATACGGCACGGGTTCGTCGCGTGACTGGGCCGCCAAGGGCACCCGCCTGCTGGGCGTGAAAGCCGTGATTGCCGAGAGCTTCGAGCGCATCCACCGCTCCAACCTGATCGGCATGGGCGTGCTGCCGCTGCAGTTCGAGGACGGCCAGTCCTGGGAAGCCCTGGGCATGACCGGCGACGAGACGGTCACGATCAAGGGCGTCGAGGCCCTCGAGCCGCGCGCGGAGATGGACATCGAGATCACCTTCCCGAACGGCGACAAGAAAATCGCCAAGGCCCGGGCCCGGATCGATACCGAGAACGAGCTCGAATACTTCCGCAATGGCGGTATCCTGCACTACGTGCTGCGCAATCTGGCGCGGGACTAGGCCAATAGTACAAAGCACGCGCTCCATCCTCCCCCTTGATGGGGGAGGTGGGCCGCGGCGCAAGCCGCGGGTCGGAGGGGGTGGGAGCGAGGTGTTTCCAATTCGCAAGCACAGGGATTCACCCCTTCCGCCCGGCTTCGCCGGGCCTTCGATGCGCCGGACATGCCACCGGCATGTCCTTTGGCATCTCAGTCCCCATCAAGGGGAAGGACTGATCGGCTCTCGACGCCGTCACGTCCAAGTGATTGGCACGCCCGGGCCGGGGTGATTATCTAGACAGCATGCGACAGCTGGTGTCCCTCTTCCTTGCCCTGGCAGCTGCCGGGCCCGCTCTTGCCGGCGAGCCGGATACGCGTGAGACCGCGTGCTGGTCGGAACGGCCGGTGCTTGTGGAACTCTTTACCAGCCAGGGCTGTCCGCTCTGCCCCGACGCCAACCGCTATCTGGGCGAGCTGGACCGCCACGAAAACGTCTTCACCCTCGCTTTCGCCGTGTCCTACTGGGACATGTATGGCTGGACCGACACCTATGCGCGGCCGGAGTATGTCCAGCGCCAGCGCATGTATCTGCCCAATCTCGACGTCAGCCGCCTCTATACGCCGCAATTCGTCGTCGACGGCATCACTGACGCGCCGGGTTGGAATCGCGACAAGGTTTCCGGTGCCGTCAATGAACGCCTGTGCGCCATGCCGGACAGCCCGGTCATCCGTCTGGAAGACGGCCCCTTCGGCTCCTTCATGGTGCATCTGGACGGCGAGGCCCCGGAAGAAGAGCTCGATGTCTGGCTGGTTGCCTACGCGCCGGGCTGGGCCATGGTCGAGATCGGCGCCGGCGAGAATGAGGGGCTCGACATGCCGCACTACAACATGGTCAAGAGCCTGACCTATCTGGGCTCCTGGTCAGGCGGCGAGACCGTCTACATGGGCGAGAGCTTCCGCCGCTACGGCACCGTCGCCATCGTGCAGGGCGCGGGCGGCGGCCCGATCTACGGCTACGCCCACGCCGAACCCGCCGACGAGGACGGCCGGCAGCACTAGACAGAGATACTGCTGTCAGATTGTAGCACGGCTGGGGGGGGTGGAAGCGCCGAACAAATCGGGTACGTTAAATGGCGAACCAAGGGGACTGAAACATGAAGGTTGCCGGCCTTTTTGCAGGCATCGGGGGATTGGAGCTAGGGCTAAGCAGAGCAGGGCACGAAGCGGCCCTCTTGTGTGAGGTTTGGGAACCCGCCGTCTCCGTGCTGGAATCCAAGTTTCCCTCTGTTCCGGTTCATCGTGACATTTGTTCACTGAGGTCTCTTCCCCAAGGAACTCAGTTGGTCGCTGCGGGTTTTCCTTGCCAAGATTTGAGCCAAGCAGGGAGAACCGCTGGAATATCCGGGAAGAACTCCGGGCTTGTGGATCAAGTTTTCAGACTGTTAGACGGTTCCGACGTACCACTAGTTTTGTTTGAGAACGTGCCTTTCATGTTGCGGCTCGACAAGGGCGCAGCAATGAGGCGCCTTACGTCTGAGCTCGAATCTCGTGGGTATAGATGGGCATATCGGATAATCAATACACTTTCCTTCCTTCCCCAACGCCGTGAACGCGTTTTCGTTTTGGCTAGCCGATGCGACATCGACCCGGCGGAGGTTTTGCTATCTGACGATGCTCAACCACCTGCAATGCAAACAGACTTTAATACGAAAGCACACGGGTTCTATTGGACGGAAGGGGTCCGAGGTCTAGGCTGGGCGGTAGACGCAATACCGCCGCTAAAAAATGGGTCAACGGTCGGCATCCCATCCCCACCCGCTATCGTTCTTCCAGGTGGGTCGATTATAAAACCTGAGATCCGGGATGCGGAGCGCTTGCAGGGCTTTGACGCGCGATGGACTGAGCCCGCCGAGAAAGAGCACCGCCCCAGTTTGCGATGGTCTCTTGTGGGTAATGCAGTGTCCGTGCCTGTTGCGGAATGGGTAGGTAAGCGCTTGGCTTCGCCGCGGCAGGCGCCCCATGCGCAAGAGCGTGCGCTCGACCTGTCCAGCGGTTGGCCCAAAGCCGCCAAATTTGATGGCAAGCGGCACAGCCAGGTCGAGATCGGTCAATTTCCAATATGGTGCGATCGATCTCCGCTTTCAGAATTCCTACAGTTTGAAGGGAGCCCGTTATCAGTCCGCGCAACATCTGGATTCTATGAAAGAACTCAGCGAAGCTCCCTTCGATTCCCTGATGGCTTCATCGACCTTGTGCGAAAACACCTATTGGAAGCACAAGGAAATTCGGTCGCAGCATAGTTACAGATGCGAAAAACGGGTGGAATAGGAGTTACTCATCCGCTCGATCATCTGGTCATAGTGGAATATTTCACTTGGCGCCGGCCTTGGATTTCCTACAGAAATAGGCGACAAGTCATTTCGGCAGTCGACAACGACGATGCCTAAGGCATCAAACCCACTGTCTCCAGGCTTCGTTCGACGCGGCAACCCCTTCACAGCGTTCATGGTAATTTCGACCGATTTTGGTTGCCGATGCGTATTCCACGCCGGCGGACTGCCTAGCTGTTGCCTTCCTGGGCTCAGAAATTCCGTGGCGGAGTTGATCATTACAAGGCCTCCAGCCACGGCATTCGCGCTTGCTCCATGGATTGTAAGATGACTGTCATTCAACTCAGCGCACAGCCTCGGCAACGCCTTTTGATGCGCCGTCATACATGCTTTCGCTTCAAGAGCGATCAAAACACTACCGACCGGTACACTGTTAAGCGTCGGCAAATCGTCAAAAATTTTCTGCTGCACCGGATCTAGCTTGATGTCATAGCGCGCTATCAAGTCCGAAAACGTGTACCGGGACAGTTCTGAATTTGAACTAGGTCGACATATGACGAGATCCAAATCTTTTTCTTTGTTAAGCTGGAAGTTCACCATCTTATGATTGATGCCGAACCCTACTTTTCCGTCTTTTATATGCTTATTTAGCAACTCACATTGCTGCATGAGATCAAATAGGATAGACCAGCATTTAATTTTACTATGCTTATCACTACGCGAATGATACTGCCAAACTCGTCCTTTGGAATCTTTAAGCCGAAGCTCAGACATAGAACGGATTATAATTTCCTGACCGAACATAGCCACGCCCTCTAGTAGCCCTACCTTCTATGGGCCACTTCGACGTGATTGATCAAGCGGTTGGGTCTGACTCCCAAATTCAGGAGACACTCCCCACTAGCGCGGTGCGCGCTTCGCCAGGATGCGCTGCAGGGTGCGGCGGTGCATGTTCAGGCGGCGGGCGGTTTCCGAGACATTATGATCGCACAGTTCGAAAACGCGCTGAATATGCTCCCAGCGCACCCGGTCGGCCGACATCGGGTTTTCCGGCGGTTCCGGCTTGTCTTCCGGATGGGCCAGCAGCGCCTTGATGATATCGTCGGCATCGGCCGGCTTGGACAGATAGTCGACCGCGCCCGCCTTCACCGCAGCCACCGCCGTGGCGATATTGCCGTAGCCGGTCAGCATGACAACGCGGCAATCGGGCCGCGAGGCGTGCAGCGATTTCACCACATCCAGGCCGTCACCATCCTGCAGGCGCAGATCCAGCACCGCAAAGGCCGGCGGGTTGTTGCGCGCGACTTCCTTGGCCTCGTCAACAGACCCGACCGCGGACACAATGAAACCCCGGCCCGTCATGGCGCGGCCGAGCCGTGTCCGGAAAGGCGCATCATCATCGAGAATGAGCAGGGATTTGTCTTCGGGAAGCTGGTATTCGATCTCGCTCACACGTCCGTCCTCGTCATTATTCCGGTGTGCAGAACCTTCACTAGCCCAGAGCGGGCGGGGCCTCCACCTCTTTGCGCGGCCAGCGGATCGAGACCACTGCGCCGCCCTGGGGGCCGGCATTGTCGAAACGCACCACACCGCCGGAGTTTTCGATCATCGTCTTGGCGATGAAAACCCCCAGTCCCAGCCCGCCCTGTCCGGGCGTTCCCGAACGGGTCGTCGTGTAGGGCTCGCCGATCCGGGACAGGATTTCCGGCGAGAAACCGGGCCCGTCATCGATCACGCGGATATAGACATTGCCCGGATCCCAGCGTCCCTCGACGGTGACGCGCGTATCGGCGAAATCGACGGCATTCTCGATGAAATTGCCGATACCGTAGAGAATTTCCGGCATGCGCCGCAGGACGGGCGGCTCGGACCCCTGCCCCTCGGCCAGCTGCACTTCGACCATCGGCCCCAGACCGCGCAGCGGTGTGCTGGCCTCTTCCAGCGCTGCCAGGAATTCAAGACGGTCGTGACGGATATCGCTGACCGAGCGCTCCTGGCTGAGCCGCTTGAGGATGTCGCGGCAGCGGCGGGCCTGGGCCACCATCAGCTCGGCATCCTCGCGAAGAAGCTCGTTGTCCTTGAGATCGCGCAGCATTTCCTTGGCCGTCAGCTGGATCGTGGCCAACGGCGTGCCCAGCTCATGGGCAGCCGCGGCGGCCAGTGCGCCCAGCGCCGACAGACGCTGCTCCCGCGAGAGCACGCTCTGCGTGGCGGCGAGCGCCGTGGCCATGCGCTTGCCTTCCTGGCTGACCCGCCAGGAATAGACGGCGGTGAAGGCAATCGAGATGAAAATTGCCGACCACAGGCCCAGCACGTAGACGCCGGGCAGATGGATCTGCTCGCCGGCGAACCAGGGCAGCGGCAGGCTCCACAACCACATGGCGCCGGTGCCGGCCATCGCCAGCGCCCCCACACCGATCGACCAGCGTGGCGGCAGTGCGGCGACCGAAATCATCACCGGCGCGACGAGCATGATGACAAACGGGTTCCATAACCCGCCGGTCAGCATCAGCAGGACGCACAGCTGAACCACGTCATAGCCCAGCTGGGCAAAGGCCTCCCAGTCGCGCGCGAAGCGCTGCGGCGGCACGGACAGGGTCAGCCAGGTATTGATCCAGGCACTGGCCAGGATCACGCCGAGACAGAAACCGATCGGCAGTTCGAAACCGATCACGAAGTGAACGAGGAGAACCGTGAGGGTCTGACCGGCAACGGCCAGCCAGCGCAGCATGACGAGCGTGCGCAGACGCAAGCGTCCGAACACCGGGGTCAGCTGGGCGTCACCGCCGTAAGGATCCCAATCCGTATCGACCATTCAGACCTCCCCGGCAGCGGGCCGGCATGGACAGACGGGGCAAGCGCGCTTACCTTCGCATCTGCAACATTCCCTTCCGGCGAGGCTTATCATGCTTCGTCCGAGTCCGGATAGACACCGACTCCGGACCCACAGATGGAGCGTCCATGCCGCGTCCCGTGATCTGGCTGCTGATTGCCGCCCCGGCCACGCTGATGATCGTGTTCTTCATTCTGGTCCTCACCCGGCCGGGCGCGGAAGCGCCGCGCCAGGCGGGTGTGCGCATCAGCGGCGAAGCGAATATCGGCGGCCCCTTCACCCTGGTCGACCAGACCGGGGCGACGGTGACCGAGGCCGATTTCCGCGGCAAGGCCATGCTGATCTATTTCGGCTACACCTACTGCCCCGATATCTGCCCGTTCTCGCTGCAGGTCATGGCCGCAGCGCTGGATCAGATGGAGCCGGAAGAGCGCGAACGGATCCAGCCGGTGCTGATCACTGTCGATCCGGAACGCGACACGGTCGAGCAGCTCGCCCAGTATGTGACATCGCCAGCCTTCCCGGAGGGGCTGATCGGCCTGACCGGAACAGAGGACCAGATCGCCGAGGTCACCTCGGCCTACCGGGTGGTCTACCGGCGCGCCGGCGAGGGCGACGATTATCTTATGGACCACTCGTCCATTGTTTACTTGATGGATTCCGAAGGGGAATTCGTCGATGTTTTCACCCATGGCACCGACCCCGCCGCAATGGCGTCGCGGCTGCAAGACTTCCTTGAGGAAGACGGCGCATAGTCCCCGGTCCTGAGGAGGCCGCAACACTGCGCCTGAGGAGACGCCATGCTGTACTCCATGTATGAATTCAACCGTATCGCCATCACGCCCTGGCGGGCCGCCGCCAATGCCACGCGCCGCACGCTGCGCGCGCCCTGGAACCCGGTCGGCGAGACGATGGCCGGGCGCACGATCGCGGCCGCTGCCGAGCTGTTCGAGAGCGTCACACGCCGCTATGCCAAGCCGGAATGGATGATCGACAGCACGCAGATCAATGAGCGCTGTGTCGGGGTGTCCGAAGAGGTCGTCTGGTCGAAGCCCTGGTGCGACCTGCTGCATTTCGAGCGCGACCATGATGCGCTTCTTGCCGCACGCGGGACTGACACACCTGATCCCAAAGTGCTCTTTATCGCACCCATGTCGGGCCACTACGCGACCCTTCTGCGTGGCACTGTGGAAGCTTTCCTGCCCGATCACGAGGTCTACATCACCGACTGGGCCGATGCGCGCACGGTGCCGGTGATCGAAGGCCGCTTCGATCTCGACGATTTCGTCGCCTATGTCCGCGAAATGATCGCGCTGCTCGGACCCGATGTACACGTCGTTGCAGTCTGCCAGCCCGGCCCGCCGACGCTCGGCGCCGTTTCGCTGATGGCCCAGGACAATGATCCGGCCCGTCCGGCCTCCATGACCTTCATGGGCTCGCCGATCGACACAAGGCTGTCGCCGACCGTGCCGAACAAGCTGGCCGAGGAGAAGCCCTTCGACTGGTTCGCGGGCAATCTGATCCACACGGTTCCCGCGCCCAATCCCGGCGCTTTCCGGCGTGTCTATCCCGGCTTCCTGCAGCTGGCCGGCTTCATGAACATGAATCTCGACCGCCATGTCGACGCGCACTGGAACTTCTTCACCCACCTGGTCGAAGGCGATGGCGACAGCGCCGAGAAGCACCGCACCTTCTATGACGAGTATCTGGCGGTGATGGACCTGTCCGAGGAATTCTACCTGCAGACGATCAGCGACGTGTTCCAGGAACACAAGCTGGCGCGCGGCGAGCAGGAGCATCATGGCCGTCTCGTCGATCCGTCGAAGATTGTCGATGTCGCCCTGCTCACCGTCGAAGGCGAGAATGACGACATTTCCGGCATCGGCCAGACCCAGGCCGCGCACACACTGTGCAGCGGGCTGGAAGAAAGCCTGCGCATGGACTGGATCCAGCCGGATGTCGGCCATTACGGCGTCTTCAACGGTCGCCGCTTCCGCGAGCACATCGCGCCGAAGATGAAGGCCTTCATGCGCGAACAGGGGGCAGCCGCGCTCGCCCGCCGCTGACCCGGTTCCACGCCTGACCGGAACCCGCTGCAAACTCTGCCGGAAGCGGATCGCTCCCGGCTCCGGAGCGTTGTGACCGCCGACCGTCATTCATCGCGTTTTTTGTCGCTCACCGTTCTTTCACAACGGTTGGTCTTTCCTCAATAGCTCCCACCCTTGCGAGCCCATTACCCTTTTCTTTTCGTAGGTTAATGGGAGGGGGCTTTGTACACACCCATTGAAAAGGGGCGCTTGTTGCGCTCGACAATTCTGGCCGGGCTGGCGGTTGCCAGCCTGTCCGGCACACCCGTTTTCGCGCAGGACGTGGAACAGATTCCCGAGCAGGCCGAAGACGATGCCGACCCGGAGACGAGCGATCGTATCGTCGTTACGGGTTCGCGCATCCGCCGCGACGGCTTCAACAGCGAAATCCCGCTCGACGTGTTCACGGCCGACGATGCGGCGCTCGAGGGCAATGTCGACATTGCCGACTTCCTGCAGTCCGCGACCGTTGCGGCCGGCTCGGCCCAGGTGACCTCGGCGACATCGTCGCAATTCGTCCAGAATGGCGGCACCGGGGTGGAAACCCTGTCCCTGCGGGGCCTCGGGGCCAACCGGACGCTGGTCCTCTTGAACGGGCGCCGCGCCGGCCCGGCCGGTGTGCGCGGCGGCGTGTCAGCCTTCGACCTCAACGTCATCCCGCTGGCCGCCATCGAGCGTGTCGAAGTCCTCAAGGACGGCGCCTCGTCGATCTACGGCTCGGACGCTGTGGCGGGCGTGGTGAACATCATCACCCGCCAGGAAGAAGGCGGGACGATCGACGGCTTCATCTCGGTGCCGGGGGACGGCGCTGCGGAGCAGTACCGTCTGAGCGCTTCCTATGGCTGGGAGTTCGACCGGGGCGGCTTCCGCGTCACGCTGGACGCCTTCCAGCAGCGCGAACTGGCCCAGGGCGATCGCGACTATTTCAGCTGTGGCGAGCCCTATGTCTTCAACGATGACGGCTCCCGCGCCGACCTGATCGACCCGCGCACCGGCCGCTATTCGTGCGAGGACCTCTACTGGGGCCATGTCTGGGTCTATGACTACGCACCCTTCTTCGGCGACGGCACCACCAACCTGCCGCTGCAGCGGCCGCGCTTGATCCAGTATGATTATGACGGCTCCCTGGCCGCCAACGGGCTGACCCCGATCGGCACCAGCCACGCCAACCCGTTCTGGTTCACCGCTCCGACCGATGACTGGTTCCTGGTCGATCCGCGGGTGCCGGAACAGCGCGCCCTGGTCAATTACGACCACCCCTTCCAGGACGACTCGTCCATGGTGCCGGAGACCGAGCGCTACACGATCTTCGCCGACGGCCATTTCGACGTCACGGACTCGATCGAGCTCTATGGCGAAGCGCTGCTCAACCGGCGCGAGACCTATGTGAACTCCTACCGCCAGTACTGGATCTACATGTATAATGGCGAGGATCTGTGGGGCGCCTATCCGGATCCGTTCGCGGCCGGCTGGGGCGGCATGAACGAACTCTCGCCGACCCCCATCACCGACCACAATGACAGCTCGGTCAGCATCGACTACCAGCGCTTCGTTGCCGGTCTGCGCGGCGATACGCTGTTCGGCCTCGACACCTGGAGCTGGGACATGGCCTTCCAGGTCTCGCGCTCGGAAGGCGAGTACTGGGATCAGCGCATCTACGCCGATGCGATCTATGACCAGTATTATCGCTCCGGCTCGTGCGTCGGCACACTCACCTCGATCCGCGGTGCGCCGTGTATCGATGTCGACTGGCTCGACCCGGAACTGCTGCGCGGCAATGTGCCCGACGATGTCGCCGAATATGCCTTCGGTGAGGAAACCGGCCGCACGATCTATGATCAGCGCTCCTTCGAGGCGGTCGCCAGCGGTGAGGTGTTCGACCTGCCGGCAGGCGCCGTCGCGATGGCGCTCGGCGTCCACTACCGCGAGGACGAGATCAACGACACGCCGGGCGAGCTGACGCTGTCGGGCAATGTGTGGAACTCATCCGTTGCGGGCATCACGGCGGGTTCAGACACGACCGAGGCGATCTTCGGCGAACTCAGCGTGCCGCTGCTGGCGGATTCGCGCTTTGCGGACTCGCTGGAACTGACCGTCTCCGGCCGCTACACGGATGTGGAAAGCTATGGCTCCGGCGAGACCTACAAGGTCGGTCTGAACTGGGCGATCAATGACGTCGTCCGCCTGCGGGCAACGCATGGCACGTCCTTCCGGACACCGGCCCTGTTCGAGCTCTACCTATCGAACCAGACCGGCTTCCTCGGACAGCGCACGATCGATCCGTGTATCGACTATGCGGCAAACCTGGCCGCCAATGTGATCAGCCAGCGGGTCGCCGACAATTGCGCCGCCGACGGTCTGCCGGACGATATGAGCGGATCTGGCGCTGCGGCCACCATCGTGACCGGTGGCGGGTTCGGCGTTCTCGAAGCGGAAACATCCGAAGCGACCAATATCGGCATCGTCCTGACGCCGCAGACCATCAATTTCCGCCTGTCGATCGACTATTACGAGATCGAGGTCAATGACGAGGTTTCACGCCTCGGCGCACCGGGCATTGTCGGCGGGTGTTACAACTCGGAAGACTTCGCCAACGAGCCGTTGTGCGATCTGTTCACCCGCAATTCGCCGACCGATCCCGGCCCGTACCTGATCAATACGGTCCGCGACAGCTTCATCAACGTCAACAGCCAGATAAACCGGGGCGTCGACATCAATGCCGACTATCTCCACCAGTTCGACTTCGGCGATCTGTCGGTCAATCTGAGCGCGGCCTACCAGCTGGAGGACAAGACCGACCTGCTGGGCGGTGTTGTGGCCGACTTCAACGGCGAGGGCGGCGATCCCAAACTGGTCGGCGATCTCAGCTTCACCTTCGTGCGCAATGACTGGACCGCCTATTGGGGCATGCGCTACGTGGGCCCGACCTCGAACCGGGAATCCTACGGCATTGCCGCGCAGACCTATGTCGGCCAGCCCGTGAACTACAAGCTGTGGACCGAGACGACGATCTATCACAACGTCTCGCTTCAGCGGACATTCGGCGACTGGTCGGCCCGGGTCGGCGTGTCGAACGTGTTCGACGAACACCCGCCCTCCGTGACCGCCATCTCCGGTGAATACAACACGGTCGGCCGTTCCGCCTTCTACAGCCAGTATGACTGGTTCGGACGGCGCTTCTTCGCCAACATCGTGCGCACCTTCTAGGCCGCACGCCTGATCGAGACTATCGGGGCGGCGGCCATGGCGGCTGCCGCCCCTTTTGCATCCGATGCGACAGGAGGGATACATGCCGCTGATCCGAATGCACGCCGACAATCTGGACGCCCGCAATACCGAGTTTGACCAGCGACCGCTCACGCGCCCCGTTTTCCTGAATTCCGTGCCCAAGTCCGGCACGCATCTTCTGCGCAATGTGATGCGCATGTTCGTACCGGTCGAGCAGCACTACCCCGCCGCCTTCATCCAGCACCCGATCCTGGCCCAGCACCGCAAGGCCTTCGACGCCGAGGCGCCGAAGCTGAGCTGGGGGCATCTCCTCTTCTCCGATCTCTCGGCGATCGCGCTGAAAGGCGTGCGCCATATCCTGCTGGTCCGCGACCCCTATGACTGGGTGATCGCCCGGGCGCGGTTTTTCCTGTCCGACACATTCCAGGCCAATCTGGAGCACCTGAAGAAGGACGCGGTGAGCGTCGAGGACATGCTGAACATGATGATTTTCGGCATTCCGGGCAAAGCGCCCACCCTGTCGGAAATATACACGCACAACGCCGTCTCCTGGCTGGGAACGGGGATCCAGCTCGTGCGCTATGAGGAATTGGCGGCACACTGCAACGCGCCCGACACGCTGGATGCCCATGCCTATTTTGCGCGTCTGCTGGATGCCGCCGGTCTGGGCGAACTGCCTGAAGACTGGCGGAACCGCGTGCGGGTTGGTGCCGATCGCGGCCAGAGCGGCACGGCGCGGGAAAATCTCGCGGGCCGGAGCACGGCGTTTCCCGACACCCTGCCCGACACCCAGAAACGTCTGGTGGACTATGCCGCACCGGGGCTTCGGGCTCTGCTGGGCTACGGCAACAGCCCCGTCTGAAATGCAAAAGGGCGCCCGCTTCCGGGCGCCCTTCGAGCTGTTGCCGGCGGTCGCCGCTATTGCGGCGCGTCGGCGCTGAACGTGATCCCCAGTGCATTATAGTCGAACGTGTCGCTCTCGACCTGCTCGGCAATCGTGCCGATGCTGACCGGTTCCGGCGGCGTCACATCGATCGTCAGGCTGCCGCCATTATTGATGAACTGGGTAAGCGCTCCGGACAGCTGGGAGAGCAGCGGGCGCGGGATTTCCGGCGGCGCAGACATCATGCCCATGCCGACCATGGCCGCAGTCTGCATCCGCAACTCGTCGGTCGTGATGCCCTGGGCCGCGGCACCGGCTTCCAGGGCCCGCTCGAGCAGGGACTGATCGACGATGCGAAGGGACATATTGTACAGGATCAACGGTGCCATCATCTCCAGAACGGCATCGGCGTCTTCGGACGGCGCTTCCTTGGCACCCTCGCCGAAGCGTTCGGCCATTTCCGGCAGGGCGGCGTAGTATTCGTCATACCCGCCGAAATCCTGCGTCATTTCCATGCGAACGCCGTCGCGCAGTTGCAGATAATTATCGCCGATGGTCTGCATCCGGCCCGTGCTCTCGTCATAGACGGCGCTAGAGGCCATGCTCAGCTCAAGGCTCTCATAGCCCAGCATGCCGATTGCGGTGGCGACCTGGGCGCCGGCTTCCTGCGCCGCGTCCGGAACGATACGAGCCGAGTCGAGCGCGAAATCCCATGTATAGCGGGATCCGGCCTTGTTGATCGTGCCGACCAGATTATCGAGTGCAAAGCCGACGCCTTCCGCCGAGCCTTCGAGCCCGCGCATGGCGAAACGGTCGAACAGGTCCAGCTGCGGCGAGAAGGCGGTGCGGTAGTACGCGCTCATCACCTCGTCCTCGTCCGCACCGCTGGCGATGGCTTCCACGAGTTCGGAATAGGCGCTGGACTGGAAGCCGGTCACGGACAGCTCGCCCAGACGGAAACTCACGGGCGCGCCTTCGGACATGGCGTCGACGGAGACATTCATCAGTGCCATCCGGCCCAGCTCGACATCGCCGAAGTCCTGCAGGATGAATTGTTCAACGGAAATGTCGAACGGGCCTTCGCCGTCATCGCCCTGCACGCCAAAGCCTTCAAAGCCGAGAGACTCGAAGCGATAGGCCGACCAGTCGGGATCGAAGTCATCCTGCCCCGACAGCATGCGCGCCAGATCGGCCGCCATCGCGGTATTGGGGCCGTCGACCGCAATCCGGGCAATTTCCACATGGCCGCCATCGGCATCGATCATCGACAGCCCTTCGACCGCGAAGGCGTCGAACACCACATCGTCGTCGGAATTGATGCGCGGCGCTTCGAAAATCATCCGCGCGATGTTCATTTCCCCGGGACCGTCGACGTCGACATCTTCGTTTTCGATGTCGAGATTGCGGACCACAACATCGGACAGGATGTAGCGGCCGCGCGACCAGGACGCGTCGGCATAGCTGAAGTCTTCACTGGCACTGCCGATAAGGCCCATGCGCGTCAGCGCGGCCTCCGCATCGGCACGGCTCTGGGCCAGGGCGCTGCCAGCCGGCAATGCGGTCACGACCAGGCCGGACAGGGCGAGCGCGGGCAGGATTTGAGATCTCATGGGTCCCCTCTTTCGATGACAGGAGTTCGTACCGGTCCCTCGGCACGCAACCTAGCACCGTGCCTGCGCGGCGTCCTGCAAAACAGGTGTAATTGCGCGGGGGATTACTCGCTGTCGGGTCCCCCCAGACCGGCCAGGAAAGCGGCGATCGGATCGCGCGGCTCCTCGCGCCCGACCGGGGTAGCGACGGTTTCGGCATCGCCGACCTGCGGCGCGATGGCCGGCCCGTCTCCGGCGGGGCGCGAATGACCGCTGGCCAGTCCGCTGTGCGGCGCCGACTGCATGTAGGCGCTGAAGATCAGGGCCGGCGGGCCGCCCCCCGTCGCGTGATCGGTCGGCGCATTATCGTCATTGCCGGTCCAGATGGCCGTCACCACGTCCGCGCCATAACCGGCAAACCAGGCGTCGCGGAAATCATTGGTCGTGCCCGTCTTGCCGCCGGTCTCCAGACCGGGCACCGCGGCATTGCGGCCCGTGCCCCACACCACGACGGCGCGCAGCAGGTCCTGCATGCGCGCCACGGTCCGTTCATCCAGCACGCGGCGGTCGGCCGGTGGCGGCGTTTCGAACAGCAGGTCGCCCGCTTCGGTCTCGATGGAGATGATACCGAAAGGCGAGACCCGGTAGCCGCCATTGGCGAACGGTGTGTAAGCGCCGGCCAGCTCCAGCGGCGTGACCTCATAGGCGCCCAGCGCCAGGGAGCGGTCGGCGCGCATCGGGCTTTCCATGCCCAGCCGGCGCGTCAGCCGGGCGACATGGCCCCGGCCGGTCTCCTCGGCGATCTGCACGGCAATGGAATTGGAGGACCGCGCGAAGGCTTCGCGCAGGGTCATCTCGCCGCGATATGTGTCGTTGTAGTTCTGCGGTTCCCAGTCCCCGACACGCACGGGGCGGTCGTCGCGCACATCATCCGGCGACAGGCCGGCCTCGAAGGCCGAGGCATAGACGAAGGCCTTGAAGGCCGAACCGGGCTGGCGGCTCGCCAGGATCGCGCGATTGAATTGCGAGCGGACATAGGACCGTCCGCCGACCATGGCACGCACGGACCCGTCATGCGCTAGCGAGACCAGTGCGCCCTCGCTGACCCCGGCGGCACGGGCCGGATCGGCAAGCACGCCTTCCAGCGCGGCTTCGGCGGCGCGCTGGGCATCGACGTCGAGCGTCGTACGCACCACCAGATCGCCATGGCTGGGACCGGCGATTTCGCGGACGGACGGGAAAATCCAGTCGATGAAATACTGCGCGCCCGGGCTCGACGCGCCACGCGATACGCGGATCGGCGTGCTGGCAGCCGCAACGCGTTCGGCCTCGGTGATGCGGCCGGTCTGCATCATCAGGTCGAGCACGACCGTGGCCCGCGCTGCCGCGCGGCTGGCGTCGTTGACCGGGCTGTAGCGCGAGGGCGCCTTCAGAAGCCCGGCCAGCAGCGCGGCCTCGCCCAGCGAGACATCGCTGGCGGACTTGCCGAAATAGCGCAGCGACGCGGCCTCGATGCCGTAGGCGCCACCGCCGAAATAGACGCGGTTGAGATAAAGCTCGAGAATCTCGTCCTTGGTGAAGCGGCTCTCCAGCCAGAAGGCGAGCATCATTTCCTGCAGCTTGCGGCGCCAGGTGCGCTCGGGCGACAGGAAGAGGTTCTTGGCCAGCTGCTGGGTCAGGGTCGACCCGCCCTGGACGATATGACCGGCCCGGATATTGGCCAGCATGGCCCGCGACAGGCCGATCACGTCGACCCCGGGGTGGCTGTAGAAGCGCCGGTCCTCGACCGCCAGCACGGCATCGACCAGGTAGGGCGGCAGGTCCGCCACCGCGACTTCGTGACCATGGGCGGATCCGCGGCGTGCAATCAGGCGGCCGCGATGGTCCAGGAAGGCGATGGTCGATGAGCGCTCGACGGCGGCCAGGCTAGACGTGTCGGGCAGGTCGCGCGCGACGGATACCAGAAGCGCGGCGACGGCCAGGGCCCCGACGACGAAAAGGGCCGCAAAGACCCGCCACAGCGGCAGACCCGGCTTGCCCCCACGCCGGCGTCTGCGGCGCGCGGGCGCCGGGCGGGCGCGGTCGGCCGCAGGGGCATTTCGGGGCCGGCGGGCCATGGCATTTCCTGTGTGAATCCGGACGCACTATCTGCCGCCGCCAGGGTTAATTCCCCATGAATGAAGCCGGTGGCACGGAACGGCTGGCGCAGCTGCGCGTTGAATACACGAGCGGCAAGGAGGCCCGTCATGTCCAGGCTGACACACTTGGCCGGCGCCGCGCTGGGAGGCCTGCTGATTGCAGGTTTCGTCCAGCCCCCGGTGCTCGAACTGCACAATCGCCCGCCGGAAACGGCGACCGCGATGCCGGTTTCGACCGCCACACTTGAAGCCCTGTCCGTGACGGACAGGACCGGGATCGCCCGCGGTCATGTCATCACCGTCCTGAGACGGCCCGATGACAGCATCGCCGCTCTGGAAATCGCCTGGACGGGACCGGATGCCATTCCGGGCATGACGATCGAACACGCCGTCGGCTTTCTCGACTACCGGCCGGACGCCAACACGATCGTCGCCCATCAAAGCTGGTCCGAACTCGTGGCCGGATACCGCGCAGCCCGCGTGGAACCGGCCCCGGAACCGCCGCGCGCCGGCACGATCTGACGCCGCCGGGTCCGTCACTGGATAAGACGCTAGAAAAAGGAGTCCGTCATGCTCAGCTGGGCAATTCTGTTCTTCATCTTTGCGGTTGTCGCCGCTGTCCTGGGATTCGGCGGGATGGCCAGTGCTTTTGCCGGCATCGCACAGATCCTGTTCGTGGTGTTCCTGGCGCTGTTTGTCCTGGCGCTCGTCGCCCGGGCGATCCGCGGCCAGTCGCCGCCCGTCTAAACCGGCCCGGTCACAAAAGACCGGCTGGAAGAAAGGCGCGCTCCGGAAATCCCGGGGCGCGTTTTTTGATGGCGTATCGGTCTTGCACAGGGGCGCGCCTGGCGTCACCATTGGGGCTCCACAAGGGGTGCTTCCAATGACCGTAAAGCGTGTGTTTCTGGTGTGTGCGGCGCTGCTGGGCGCGGCAAGCCTGTCCGGCTGCGTGATCTATGAAGGACGCGACGCGGTCTGCCCCCATGGCGACCCCAATGCCGACAACTGGCCCTATTGCGGGGGCGCCCGCCCCGGCGGTTCGCAGCCGGTCGACGACTTCCCCGACTACTGACGCGCTGGACCGGCGGGTTCGCCGCTCTCCGGCTGCCCGTCACGCGGCGGCGCAAAGCTGACGATCACCGTTCCCGGCGCGTCCGGCGGCTCGCGCCCCGGCCCCAGCAGGACGAGCGTACCGTTCGGCTGGCGCGCCAGAACGAGGTCGGCGTTTTCGTCGAGATCCTCGAGATAGCGCGACAGCGGGTATTCTTCGGTCAGGCGCGTGGTGCGGAACCGCCAGCCGCGCCACCAGTCGCGTGCCAGACCGTCATAGCCGCGGCCGCGGCGGATCAGGGTGCGGCCCCGGGCGGTAAAGGCGATGGAGCGGGGATCGTCCTCGCCCCGCTCGCCCTCGTCCGGCCCCTCATGGGCCGACAGCTGGTAGACGCGCGACCGGCCCAGCTCGGGCGCATAGTCGATGCAGACCAGGGCGTTGTAGGCATCATTGGCGGAGGCCGCGACCAGGGCCGAGAAGCGCGACGGCTCCAGCCGCCACTCGGCGGCCTCGGACAACACCTCGCCATAATAGATATCATGCCCGTCCAGCCGTGCAGCCCGCAGGCGCCGCCAGCTGGTATCGGCCACCGTATGCGGCACCTCGATCTTCTTCAGGACACCCGCAAGCCCCAGGCTCCAGGGATTGGCACCGACGATCAGCAGCCGCTCCGGCCCCGACTGCGACAGGCCGAACAGGCGCGCCAGCGGCGTCACGGCAAAGCCGCAGCCCACCACGCTGGCGAACACGGTCGCGAAGACCAGCGGCGCCAGGATCGCGGCGTCCTCGCGGCCGGCCTCGACAAGCTCGGCGGCCAGGTGCCCGGCGGTCGCCGCCGCGACCACACCGCGCGGACCGATCAGGCCGACAAAGGCGGTTTCGCGCAGATTGAGGCCGGAATTCAGGGTCGCGAGGAAAATGCCGAGCGGCCGGGCAAGCAGGATCAGCACCACGACGAAGGCGGCGTGGCGCCAGTTCAGCTCGGCCAGGGCCGACGGCGTCAGCCCGGCAGCCAGGACCACAAAGACGCTCGCGACAAGGATGGAGGCAATGCCTTCCTTGAAACGGCGCATTTCCTCGATCGAGGCCAGGCGTGAATTGGCGACGACAAGACCGAATACCGTCACCGCGACCAGGCCGGTCTCGTGCGCCAGCGCCTCGGCGGCGGAGAAGCACACCAGGACCGATGCCAGGACCAGCGGCGCCTTGGTCTGTTCCGGCACCCAGCCGCGGCGGAAGGCGCGGGACAGGCCGAAACCGAAGGCGATGCCCAGACCGGCGCCGATCACCGCACCGAATGCCAGGGCACCGGCAGCCCCCACCCAGTCCTGGCCAAGCGCCGTCTGACGGACGGCCTCGAACACGAACACGGCGGCAAGCGCGCCGATCGGATCGTTGACGATGCCTTCCCATTTCAGGACCGAAGCGATGCGGGGCGACAGTTTTGCCTGCCGCAGCAACGGCAGAACAACCGTCGGTCCGGTCACGGTCAGCAGCGCGCCGATCATCGCGGACAGATCGAGCGCCAGACCCGCCACATAATGCAGCGCCAGCGTCGCCAGAATGCCGTTGAGCGGCACACCCAGCAGGACAAGCCGCCAGACCGGCTTGGACACCCCACGTAGTTCGCGGAAGTTCAGGGTGATACCGCCCTCGAACAGGATCACCCCGACCGCCAGGGCAATCATCGGCCGCAGATAGCCGCCGAAGCTCTCCTCCGGGTTCAGAAGGGGCGCGCCGGCGACCAGCGCGAAGACCGGTCCCAGCAGGAGACCGGCGCCCATCATCAGGACGATGGACGGCCAGCGCAGCCGCCAGGCGAGCCATTGGGCGGCGACGCCTGAACCGGCGATGAGTGCGATGGTCAGGGTGAGGTCAGGCGGGGCGTGCATCATGACGGCGTTGTTAGCGCGTTTCGAACCCGCCGTCGCCTGCGTGACGGCATACAGTCGGGGAGGCTGTCATGACCACGCTACCGCTCGAGATACAACTCGCGCTCGTCTCTTTCGCCACCGCTCTGCTGATCGGCGGACCGGTCACCCTGGTCGGCGCATCGAACCTCGCCACCGCCGCCCGGATGGCCGGCGGCCTGGTCCTGCGGCGGCGGATCATGTCGGGGCTTGCCGTCACACTGGCCAGCGGCGCCGGCCTGGCATCCGCCTGGCCGTTCTAGCCCGCGCCCTTTTCGGCCGGGTCATTGTGCAGGAAGTCGAAGCCGATGGACTGCCCGCCATAATCGCCGTGCTCGAACAGGTCGGCGGCATCGCCGAACCAGCGCACCAGATGGGCGTGCAGCCGCTCGAAAAGGTCAAACAGCTCGGCATCCGACACCGGCAGACCGATATCGAAGACCGGCCCGTTGGCGATGGCGATCTCCATGTGATGCCCCTTCTTGGCGCAGGTCAGCACAAGCCGGATCCAGTCGCCCGTGCGAGACACTTTCACGGCCAGGCCGAAACTGATCGGGCCCAGAGGCAGGAAGCCGGTTCCCGAAACCGAAAACGCGCCGGAGCGATAGGGCTGGGGCACCCAGGCACCCTCCGGCGGCACGAGATGTACGCACACCCCCTTGGCGTCACCGAGATAGCGGCAAAAGCCCGCCGACACATTCTCCGCCACGCTGCGCACGATGGCGTAATTGTCCAGGCTCAGCTGGCCATAGCGCTCGGCCGCTTCAGCCAGCGTGTCGAAACGCGACTTGTCGCTCATTTGTCACTCCTCTTGCCGCAGGGCTCGCGCTAGTGTGCCGCGCAACGCACGGGGAGGGGAAGATGCGCCGACACATCATTCTGGCCGGACTGGCCTTTTCGCTGGCTGCCGGACTTGCGGCCTGCGGCGAAGACGACACTGCGACGGCACCGCCCATGTCCTGGCAGACCCTGTCCGGCGAACCGCCGCTCGTGATCGCCCATCGCGGCGCAAGCGGCGAACGGCCGGAGCACACGCTGGCGGCCTATGAACGGGCCATCGAACAGGGCGCCGACGTGATCGAGCCCGACCTCGTGATGACGGCCGACGGCGTACTCGTCGCCCGGCATGACCATTATCTCTCCACCACAACCGATATTGCCGACCGGCCCGAATTCGCCGACCGCCTGCGTGAGCTCGACGGCCGGGCCGACTGGTGGGTGGAGGATTTCACGCTCTCTGAACTGCGCACCCTGCGCGCCATCCAGCCCTGGCCCCAGCGCGATGCCGGCTTCAACGGCGAATTCCTGATCCCGACCTTCGAGGAGGTCCTCGACCTCGCCGCGGAATACGGCGTGCTCACCGAGCCCGAGGTAAAGGTGCCCGGACATTATGTCTCGATCGGTCTGGACCCGCTGCCCGAGCTGGTCCGCATCCTGCGCGAGCGCGGTCTCGATACTGCCGATGCGCCGATGACGATCCAGTGTTTCGAGCCTGACTTCCTGGCGCGGCTGAATACCGAGATCGACACGCCGCTGGCCATGCTGGTCTTCCCGATGCAGGAAATCGATCCGTCCGCCGACCCGCTGCAGCCGAGTGTCGCGCTGGACGATCTGGCCGTCTTCGCCGATGCCGTCGGGCCGGCCAAGAGCCTGATCATCACCGAGGCCGGTGAGGATACGGGTTTTGTCGCCCGCGCCCATGCGCTGGGCCTGGAGGTCCACCCCTGGACCTTCCGCGACGACGTCCCGCTGACCGGGGATGTCGATATCGCCACGGAGCTGGAGCGCGTCTACCGGCTGGGCGTCGACGGCGTGTTTGCCGACTTCCCGGCCACGGCCGTGGCCGTGCGCGATGCCATGACCGGCGATCCGGCTGACGAATAGACGCCAACGGGCAAACAATCGGCAAAAGAAAACGGCGTGGAGATTGCTCTCCACGCCGTTCGATCTTTTGATCCTGCTGCGCCTTAGTCGGCGTATTGCAGGTTGATCGCCTTCGGTCCCTTGCCGCGACGGTCCGGTTCGGTCTCGAAGGAGACCTTTTGGCCGTCGTTCAGCCCCGGCAGGCCAGAAGCCTGGACAGCGGAGATGTGCACGAAGACGTCATTGCCGCCCTCGTCCGGGGTGATGAAGCCAAAGCCTTTGCTTTGGTTGAAGAATTTGACCGTACCTGTGGCCATGGGGAACCTTCCCTTGAATGCGTGCCCTGCGTCCGGGCATAGAAAAAATGCAATGTCAGCGCCCTGACACTGGTATTACGGACGTAGAAAGTCGGGGAAGGCTGAAGTCTAGGTGTCCGATGTGACCCCTTTGCAGGCGCCACCGGGTAGGCGATCAGAATTCCGTCCGGCCTCTGGGGCCGCCCGTCGCCGCGGATATGCGCACGGATTGACGCACAAATCAAATGAAACTCTTGTGGCACGGGAAACAGCCCGTATACGCCACCACCGAGCGTGCGGCTTGACCCCGCCGTGCGATGGCCTACTCCTGCCGGTATGAGCCGACGCCGCTTTCTCGACCGCACCCATCGCCAGCGTGACCGGCAGCGCCAGTCCGCCGGCGGTTTCAATCCCGGCGCGATGATCCGCCTGGCCGGGTTCGGCGCGGCCCTGATGGTCGGCGTTGCGGTCTATATCGGCTTCGCCCGCCAGGGCGAGACGATCTATGACGGCCGCTGGGGCGTCCTGCAGCGGCTGATCACGCCACTCTTCCTCGGCTTCAACGCGCTCGACCTGATCGTCCTGCTGCTCGTCGGCCTCGTCGCCTGGCGCATCTGGCTGCGCATGCAGAAGACGCGCTAGCGGCACCCCGAAGCCAACACGAACCCTCCACAAAGCCGCAAAAGCGGAGTTGATCCGTCCACGCCCCGGGCGGAAGACTGCGGGCCGGCGAAAAAATTTGCCCGCAGACCGGCTTTCCCTGAACTCCGCCCTAGCCTTGCCTCAATGAGGGGTTTAAGGCGTCACCTGTCGGCACGAGATCAACTCCGGGCATGCTGAAAGGTCAGTCAAGATGGGCGTGAAAGTCGCAGTTTTCGGTGCAACAGGCGCGGTGGGCAAGGAGATGCTCACCATTCTGGCGGAACGGCTGTTCCCCGCCGATGAGGTCTATGCACTGGCGACCCGCAAATCCATGGGCGTGGAACTCTCCTATGGAGAGAAGACGCTGAAATGCCAGGACGTCGAAACCTTCGACTATTCCAAGGTCGACCTCGTCCTGATGTCCGCCGGTGGTGAGCCGTCGAAGGAATGGGCGCCGAAGATCGCCAAGGCCGGCGCCATCGTGGTCGATAATTCCTCGGCCTGGCGGATGGATCCGGACGTGCCGCTGGTGGTGCCCGAGGTCAATCTGGATGCCCTGGACGGCGTGAAGAAGAAGGGCATTGTCGCCAATCCGAACTGCTCGACCATCCAGCTCGTTGTCGCCCTGAAGCCGATCCACGACCGTGTCGGCATCAAGCGCGTCTCCTGCGCCACCTACCAGTCCGTCTCCGGCGCTGGTCAGGAAGGCATGGACGAGCTGTGGACCCAGACCAAGGGCATCTACGTCAACGACCAGCCGACGCCGCAGAAATTTACCAAGCAGATCGCCTTCAACGTCATCCCGCACATCGACGTCTTCATGGAAGACGGCGCCACCAAGGAAGAGTGGAAGATGACGGTGGAGACGAAGAAGATTCTCGATCCGAAGATCAAGCTCTTCGCCACCTGCGCCCGCGTGCCGGTCTTTGTCGGCCACTCGATTGCGGCCCATCTGGAGCTGGAAGACGAGATGTCGGCCGACGAGGCCCGCGCCCTGCTGCGCGAAAGCCCCGGCCTGATGGTGATCGACAAGCATGAGGACGAGGGCTACGTGACGCCGGTCGAATGCGTCGGCGAATTCGCCACCTTCGTCTCGCGCGTCCGCGAGGACCCGACCGTCGAGAACGGCCTCGCCCTGTGGGTCGTCTCGGACAATCTGCGCAAGGGCGCCGCCCTCAACGCCGTGCAGATTGCCGAAGGCCTGCTCAACAAGGGCCTGCTTAAAAACAGCTGACCCCGGCTATTGCCCGCCGCCCGGCACCGTAGCGGTGCCGGGTATCGCGGGCTGCGGCGGATCGAACAGGTCCGGGTTCTGCCCGGCATACATCCGGCCCGCCATTTCAGCGAATTCCAGCGACATGTGGTGCTCGTCATAGAAGACGGGGATGCCTTCGGGTGTCCGGGTGAGGCAGGTTTCTGCCCGGCGCTCCTCGCACAACAGGGCCACCCGGTCGATATACACATCCGCCAGCGCCATGACCTCGCCATAGAGCGGCTCGTCCTGCGGATTGCCCTCGAACCCGGCGACATGCTCCGGCGCGGCGCAATTGCGCGGATCTCCCGTCTCGTTCACGATTCTCGCGCACGGGATATTGGTCGAGAAATACCCGCCCATAACGATGATGCGAAGGTCGGGATTGCGGGCCTTGAGCCAGGCAAGCAGGTCGACAAAACCACGCTTGTTCGACCAGAACGGCCCCCGGACGGCGTAGACGAGGTCGTCGAGCGATGCGAGGAAATCGTCGCGATTGAGAACCTCGAGCCTGTCCGCACAGGCCGGCCGGTCGGACACCAGCCGGCCGCCCGGCGCTATTTCGATGCGGCCGCACGGATTCGTCGTGCCGAAGCGAACAAATTCCAGGCCCGGCTGACCGCCGAAACCGCCCAGCAGGAAGTTGTAGGCATCGGGCTCGTGGGAGTTCCCGAGAAACAGGACACGTCTGGCATCCGGCCGGTTACACAGCGGATTTCCGCTGTAGAACGCCTCGATCGGGCAGACCTCGTCCTGACGGGAGAAACGGGCGCTCTGCCCGGCCTCGATCTGTTCCGCCGTCAGTGACAGACCCGGTATCCGCCACGCCCAGCCGCCGGCGAACCACGCATGTCCCGCCACAAGTGCGAAAACCAGGCTCACCGCCACCGTCCGGAGCGCAAACGCCCCCGGTGTCAGCCTGAACGTCGCTGTGGCCTGACCGGCACGCCGGTAGAAGCGCCGCTCCAGCCCGTAGTGCAGGCCGGCCGCGGCCGCCAGCATCGCGGCGGCCAGCGCCAGTTGCTCGACCGGCGTCAGATCCAGCCCGGTGCGGTAGCGATAAAGCGCGACGACCGGCCAGTGAACGAGGTAGAGGGCGTAGGAGACCTTGCCGAGCCAAACACTGACCGGGTTTTCCAGCATCGCACGGCCGAGTCCGGCCTGCCGGTTGGTGAAACTCCCGGACAGAAGCAGCGCGACGGCCCCCAGGGTCGGCAGGAGCACCGCCCAGCCGGGAAAGGCCGTCTCGCCGTCGAACAGAAGAACGCTGGCCAGCACCGACACCAGCCCCGCCAGGAACACGCCATCCCGTGCCCAGCCCGGGGGATGGCGGCGCGGCCAGGCCTCCAGCCGAACGAGACATCCCAGGGCCGCGCCTGCGGCGAACTGGAATATCCGGAAGGGGAAAAGATAGAAGGCACCCGACAGGTCCCGCCAGCCATAGGTCAACGTCGCCAGGAAACCCAGAACCGCGATACCGGCCAGGATCGCGGGAAGGCGCGCGCGCCCGGCCAACGCCAGCGTCCCCACGATCACGGCCGGCCAGACAAGATAGAATTGTTCCTCGACCCCCAGCGACCAGGTGTGCAGAAGCGGTTTGAGCTCCGAGGCCGTGTCCCAGTAGCCGGCCTCGAGGTAGAAGACGATATTCGATGCAGAGGCGAGTGCGGCAACGGCGCTGCGGGCAAAGCGCTGAAAATCGTCCGGGGTCAGAATGAAGGCTGAGGCAATGAAGGTCACCGCGACCGTGGCCACGAGCGGGGGAATGATCCGCCGGACGCGCCCAAGATAGAAGTCCCGGAACGAGAAACGGCCGGCTTCGGCCTTGGCCGCAATGATGGAAGAGATGAGGAAGCCGGAGATCACGAAGAAGACGTCGACACCGACAAACCCGCCTGAGAACGCCTCGATATCCAGATGGAACAGGACAACCGCCAGCACCGCGATCGCACGCAGCCCGTCGATATCCGGCCGATAGTCCGTCTTGTGCCGCATGATCCCCCCGTCCGATGCGCCCGCTCCTGTAACAAAAGATCGATCCGCACACTTGTGCAATGACCCCGCGTGACCGCCGGCATGGCAGACATGCACAGGAAACGGGTCGCATTCTCACCACGCACATCCTATGTGCTGGTGACGCTGCGCGAGGGAGTGTCGCATGTCGTCCGAACCGAATACCGACATCCGCCCCGCGCTGGCGGCCGGCCTGTCCAGCTATCTCATCTGGGGTGTGGCGCCGCTCTTCTTCCAGGCACTGGATTTCGCCAACCCGTTCGAGATCGTGATGCACCGGATTATCTGGGCGGTGCCGATCCTGGCCCTGGTGCTGGCGGTCTCGGGCAAGATGCGCCAGGCCCTGGGCGTGCTGGCCGATCGCCGGACGATCCTGACCCTGGTAGGCACGGCGGCGCTGATCTCGGTCAACTGGTGGATCTTCATTTTCGCGGTGAATTCCGGCCACGTGCTGCAGGCCTCGCTGGGCTATTACATCAACCCGCTGATGAGTGTGGCGGTCGGCGTGATCGTCCTGCGCGAACCGCTCGGCCCGTTCCGCATCGCCGCCATCGTGCTCGCTGCGCTCGGCGTGGCGAACCAGATCATCGCCGTCGGCCAGGTGCCGTGGATCTCGCTGGCGCTGGCCACCTCCTTCACGGCCTATGGCTATCTGCGCAAGGTCGCCGCCGTTGACGGCCGGATCGGCCTGTTCTGGGAAACCTCCTTCAACCTGCCCATCGCCCTGATCGGTCTGACCGTGCTGCAGCTGAACGGGCTGGGTCATTTCCAGGAAAGCCCCGCACAGGCGCTGATGCTGATGGCGGCCGGCCTGGTGACGGTGGTGCCGCTGCTGCTCTACGCCATCGGCGTGCGCGGACTGCACCTGTCGACCATGGGCCTTTTGCAATTCATCGCGCCCTCCATGCAGTTCGCGATCGGCGTGATGGGCGGCGAGACCTTCACGCCCTCCCACCTCGTCACCTTCGCCTTCATCTGGGCCGGTGTCGGCATGTTCGCCTACTCCACCCTGCGGCGGCAGAAGAAGCGGGCCATCGCCGCCGAGGCCCAGGCGGAAGCGGAATAGTCCATCCGGCTGCGGCCTTGACCAAGCCGGGTGCCTGTTCTCTCCTGCGCCGCAACAATAATCGCCTGATCCCCAAGAGGTTTCAGGACCGGAGAGGCCCGATGACCGATTTTCCCCCCGCCACGCGTATCGCCACGAACGGCATCACGCTCGCCGTCCACCTTGCCGGACCCGAAGACGGCCAGCCGCTCATCCTGGCCCATGGCTGGCCCGAGCTCGCCTGGTCCTGGAAGAACCAGATCGGTGTGCTGGCCGGGGCCGGCTACCGGGTGATCGCGCCCGATCTGCGGGGTTTCGGCGGGTCCGACTGCCCCGAAGGCGTCGACGCCTACGATATCGACACGCTGGTGGGCGATCTGACCGGGCTGCTCGACGCGCTCGGCCATGAGACCGCGATTTTCGCCGGCCATGACTGGGGCGGGATCATCGTCTGGCATGCCGCCATGCTGGCACCGCAGCGGGTCGCCGGCGTGATCGGCGTCAACACGCCCCACCTGCCGCGCGGCGCCGAGCCGCCCACGAACACCTTCCGGCAGATCGGCGGCGAGGATCACTACATCCTGCGCTTCCATGAGCCGGGCTTTGCCGAGAGCCGTTTCGAGGGCCGCGAAGACGACTTCTTCGCCTTCATCTTCGGAACCCCGGTGGAGGGCGATCCGGAAGACCTCTACCCGCAGGTCACCCACATCCCCAAACAGTTCGAGAGCTTCGAGGACCGTCCGGAAGACAGGATCGTCGTCGGCCCGGAAGACCGCGCCGTCTATGCCGGCGCCTATCGCGCCACGGGCTTCACACCGGGCATCAATCTCTACCGGAATTTCGACGCCAACTGGCAGCGCATGGGCGGTGTCGACCACCGGCTTGCCATGCCCTGCCTGATGGTGTCGGCCGAGAAGGATTTCATGCTGCCACCGAAGCTGGCCGGCTGGATGCCCGCCCTGTGCAAGGATGTGGAATTCCAGATCATCGAAGGCTGCGGCCACTGGACGATGTGGGAAGCCCCGGAAGTGCTGAACGCCCACATGCTGGACTGGCTGCAGCGGCGCTTTCCGGCTGCGGGCAACTGATGCACCTGTTCCAGGTCACCCTCGTTGTCGACGATTATGACCGGGCCATCGCCCATTATTGCGGCGCGCTGGGCTTCGAGCTGATCGAGGATACGCGGCTTTCGGACATCAAGCGCTGGGTCGTCGTCTCGCCCGGTGCCGGCGGCGCGAAGCTCCTGCTGGCGCGGGCGGCCAACCCGGACCAGGCCAAAGCGATCGGCCGTCAGGCCGGCGGCCGCGTCGGTTTCTTTCTGGAAACGGCGGACTTCGATCGCGACTACGCCCGCCTGCAGGCGAACGGCGTCGAATTCGTCCGCCCGCCCCGCGACGAAGCCTATGGACGCGTCGCGGTCTTCCGCGATCTCTACGGCAATGACTGGGACCTGATCGGATCGGTACCCGCTCAGAACTGATCGACGAGAATGGTGCGGCCGTCCGGGTCTTTCAGCACGAAGTGCGCCGGCCCCTCATCGCCGGACGTGCCGGTTTCCGGCTCGATACCCTTGTCCTTCAGCGCCTTTTCCAGCGCGCGGGCATCCGACGGGTTGAAGGTGAGCAGGTCCTCTTCGAACATGCCCTGGAACAGGCCGATCTTCGCCTCGCCGCTCTTCAGGATCAGCCAGTTCTGCTCGACATCGCCGTCAAGCTTTTCAAACCCCAGCGCCTCGTAGAAGGCCAGCGATTTGCGGATATCCTTCACCGCCAGCGAAACCGAGAAATGTCCCAGATACATGCGCGTCTCCTGCCTTGTTCTCGACAGGCTAGAAGGCGCCGGGCCGGTTGTCGAACTTGAACCGCGACCGCCTGGTGCCGAACAAGGGCCGTATTGCCCCGACATGTTGCGCTCAGCGACACTGGCCGTTCGCGCGGCCCCAACCGAAAGGACTGGTGGGATGTCTGCCCTGATCGCGATTGCCGGAATTCTCCAGGCCAGCGCGCCGCCCGCCGTTTGCGGCATCACCGACACCGCCTCAATGAGCGCTGATGAGACGCAATGCGTACAGTCATTGAGCTCGCAAATCCTCTCGGACATGTCGGACCCGCTCGAGGTTTCGGCGGCCGATCTGACGTTCGCCGAAACGCTCCATTCGCCGCACGTCTGCTCGTTCCACGGCACGCATCTTCAAGCCTCCTGGCCCGTACGGCCAGATGGAACACAGATCGAGATCAAGGCACCGGTGCGTGTCACCCTGACCTATGCCTGGCAGGATAACGGGCGGGCGACAGATATTCAGGCAAGCATTGCCGACGCGGGCGGCCTGTCAGAACCGGACGCCGCACTGTTCGAAGCCTCGGCGCGCGATGCTTTGATGCGCTACGCACTGCCGCCAGCCTGTCTTGACGGGCCGGATGCCCCGCGGACGGACGAGATAGTCTTCCAGATGACCGACTAGAACCGCCGGGGCCAGCCCTACAAGCACCCGTAGACCGCCTCAATGATACGGGTGGGACGGGGGTCGCCGGCGAGATAGTGCTGCTGGCGGTTCATCACATAGGCACCGGTCAGGCGCCGGACCGGATCGGCGAAGGCACAGGACCCGCCCCAGCCCGAATGGCCCACGGCCTCCGGCGTCGGGCCGTAGAATTGCGTGCGGGTATTGCGCATCACACCGGCCGCCCAGGAAAGATCGAAGGGCAGCACCTTGTCAGGGCCGGCGACGCGCTCCTTGACCAGAGCCTCCAGTGTCGCCGCAGACAGGAAGCGCTTGTCGTCCAGCTTGCCGTCCAGCGCATAGACGCCCATCAGGCGGGCCAGGGCAGACGCGGTCGCATGGGCGTTGGCGGCGGGAAACTCCGCCTTGCGCCATTCCGTGGCGCCGCGGCGGCCGGGCGAAGACCAGGCCTTCAGGAAGGCCAGTTCGCGCGGCCGCGTCCGCTCGCCCAGATCGGGCACCTGGCGCGGCATGGCATGTTCGGCGGTGCGGGCATGCTCGCTCTCGGGCAGACCGACATGGAAGTCGATCCCGGCCGGGCCGCAGATGTCCTCGCGCAGGATGGCGCCGATCGACCGTCCATCGGTGCGGCGCGCCAGGGCGTCGGCGATGAAGCCGAAGGTGACCGGGTGATAGCCCGAGCCGGTGCCCAGCTCCCACAGCGGCGCCTGGCGGGCGAGGCGATCCTCGATCCTTGCGGCATCGAACCAGTCGCCCGCATCCATCTCCTCGGCGATCCCCGACAGGCCGGCCTGGTGCGACAGCGCCTGCGCCACCGTGACCTGCGACTTCCCGCCCGCGGCAAATTCCGGCCAGTAGTCGGCCACCGGCACGTCGTATTGCAGGAGACCGCGATCGACGAGCTTGGCCATGACCAGCGCCGCGACTGCCTTGCCTGTCGAATAGACCGGCACCAGCGTGTCGGCCTGCCAGTCCCGCGATTTCTTGCGGTCGGCCCAGCCGGCGTGAATGTCGACGACCGTCTCGCCATCGATGCGCAGGGCGAAACCGGCGCCGATCTCGTCCTGATCGGACCAGTTGGCGAGAAACGCGTCACGGACGGGTTCGAAACCCGGCGCGACAGAGCCGTGGACGGCGGGGAGGGTGTCGGTAGTCATGACGATCTGGCTAACCCGTTCCGGGGCACCCGAGCAAGGGCGATACTGAGGCGTCGCAGCGGTACCTAGATCGCCTCGGCCTCATAGCTGACCAGTGGCTGGCGCAGCACGTCGGCAGCAGCGACAATCGGCAGTTCCGGCGCCTTCCACTCATGCGCCCGCATCACCACCGAGACAGTAGCCGCCACGGCGTGTTCGAGTGCGGCTTTCGGTTCGGCCCCGTGCACGATGGCGCCGACGAAAGCCGCCGTCAGCACATCGCCCGTGCCCTTCGGCGCATCGGGGATGCGCTCATGCGTGACCAGCCAGGCCTCGCTATTGTCGACATACATGACGCCGATCTGCCCGTGCCGCGGCAGGGAGGTGACAATCGCCGGGCAGTCGAGCGAGCGCGCCGCGCGCACCATGGAGGCCAGATCGGTCAGCTGGCGCCCGGTGATATGACCGAGCTCGAAGGCGTTCGGCGTCACAAGATCGGCGCGGCTGACCAGCTGGTCCTTGATACCCGCAGCGATGGCCGGCGGCACATAGAGCCCGCCCGGTGCATCGCCCATGATCGGGTCGACCACGACGATCGGCTCGCGGGCGAAGGCGCGGACACCGCGATTGACCCGCGAGCCCTTGCGCACGACGTCAATCACCGCCGCCGTATCGAAAATCTGGCCGACATCGGCGAAATAGCCGGTCAGCACGACATCGGTGATATCGAGCAGGCCCTGGTCGGAAATGCCGGAGAGCACGCCCTCGAACATGTCCTGTTCCACCGGCCCGCCGCCGGGCGGCCCCCATCCGGGCTGGCGGCCATAGAGCACGGTGGGCACGAGCATGGTGTCGATGCCGGCCGCGTTCAGCACGCGCTCGGACACGCCGCCGCCCACGCGGGAGGCCGCCACCAGACTGGAAAGGATCAGCGCCATCGGCATGGGAAGTATGCTATATCCGATTTTCCCAAGAGCTGAAGCCCCATCCGGACCCTGCATGCGCCGACTGATCCGCTCCGCCCTCTTCGTTCCCGCCTCCAAGCCCCGCGCCATCGAGAAGGCCGCCCATGTCGGCGCCGATCTCCTGATACTGGATCTGGAAGACGCCGTGGGCCCGGAAGAGAAGGACGAGGCTCGCGCCCGCGTCGGCGAAGCGCTCGACAGCTGGTCGGCATCCGGGGCCATTCGCGCCGTGCGCATCAATGCCGCCGACACCGCCTGGAATGCCGCCGACATACGTGAAGCGGCCCGGGCCGACGCGGTCGTGCTGCCGAAGGTCAACCAGGTGGGCGATCTGCATGCGGCCCGCAGCGCCCTGAGTACGCATGGCACGTCGATCCCGATCTGGGCGATGGTCGAGACGCCGCTGGGCGTGATGAATCTCAACGGGATTGCCAGCGCCACGGGGACGGGACTCGCCGGCCTGATCGCGGGCACCAATGATCTCGCCAAGGAGCTGCGCTGCACGGCCGAGCACGGCCGGCTGGCGCTGGTGCCGCACCTGGCTGCCATTGTGTGCGCCGCGCGGGCCCGCGGGCTCTACGCGCTGGACGGGGTCTACAACCAGTTCCGCGACCCGAAGGGCTTCCGCGCCGAAGCCGAACAGGGCCGCACGCTGGGCTTTGACGGAAAAACACTGATCCATCCCGGCCAGGTGGACCTTGCACATCTGTATTTCGGCCCCACCTCTGCGGAGCTGGAACGGGCTGCCCGCATTGTCGCCGCTTTCGCCGATCCCGAGAACGCCGGAAAGGGTGTGATCTCGCTCGACGGCGACATGGTGGAACGCCTGCATCTGGACGCTGCCCGGGCCCTGCTGTCGGCCGCGGGCGACAATGACGCATGACCCTGCCGTAGACGGCAAATGCAGATGAAGACTTGATGTCGAGTGGCAAGACCGGCTTTCATCACTCGACTTGAGGGAAGAAAAATGAGCGATTCGACGACCATCTGGCACAATCCGCGCTGTTCGAAATCCCGTCAGACGCTGGCCTTGCTCGAGGCGCGCGGCGGCGATCTCACCGTTCGCAATTACATGGAGGACGCGCCCAGCGTCTCCGAGCTCAAGACCGTGCTGAAACAGCTCGGCTACACCTCGGCGCATGAATGGCTGCGCAAGAACGAGACGGTCTATCGCGAGCTCGGGCTGAAAGCCGTCGAGGACGAGGAAGCCGTTCTCAAGGCGATGTCCCAGAACCCCAAGCTGATCGAACGCCCCGTCGTGATCCACGACGGCAAGGCCATGATCGGCCGCCCGCCGGAACAGGTGCTGGAATTGTTTTAGGGCTGGAGTCCCGCTCTAGCCGCCCACGAATTTCGCCACCCTCGCGCCCAGCTTCATCAGTTTGATCAGCGTGCCCTGGGGCAGGGATTTCACCTGGCCGTACCAGCCGGTGAGATTGGTCACGAATTCCTCCATCCGGCGCAGGCGTTCCGCCGCCAGTTCCGGCGTGTTGCCGTCGGCTTCGGCGGCATCGGCGCATTCCTGCAGGATCTGGATTGTGGGGTCGATCTCGCGCTGCTTGCGGGCCTCGGCGATCGCCATGAGCATGTCCCAGGGTTCGTGCGTCGCGGTGAAGCGGTCGCGCCGGTCGCCCAGCACCTGTTCGCGATTGACCAGGCCGAGCGCCTGCAGCTCCTTGAGCGAGTTGGAGACATTCGAACGCGCGATCTTCAGCGTGTCGACGATTTCCTCGGCGTCCAGCGGTTCATCGGCCAGGTAGAGCAGGGCGTGGATCTGGGCGATCGAGCGGTTGACGCCCCAGCGGGCCCCCATCTCGCCCCAGTGAAGGACAAAACGCTGCATCGGTGCGGAGAGATACATGGGTTGGCGCTTTCACTTGTTTCTGTCTCAAGAGAAACACGACGCAACGCGAAAGACCATGTGGTCGGCTGACGCAGGTCAGGGCCTGTTCGTCGGCCGCACTTTCGAACCGCGAAACCGGTTCCCACTTTCGCTGAAAATGCAGATTCCTTGAGTGGTCGCATTTTCGAACCGTAAAACCGGTTCCCACTTTCGCTGAAAATGCTGGGTACTGAGTGGTCGCGTTTTCGAACCGCGAAACCGGTTCCCACTTTCGCTGAAAATGCTCTAGCCGTCCGTGCCTGTACCCGCCGCCGGTCCGTCCTGCATCTTTTCGCCGGGAGCGAGGCTCGCCCGGATAGCCTCGCCGAGCTGGATCGCCTCCTCGGCGCGGGCCGAGCCCTTGCGCCAGGCGACGCCGATCTCGCGGCCCGCAACGGGCGGATCGAAGGGCAGGACGGCGAGGCCCATCTGGTCGACCAGGCCTGCATCCACCGCCATGCGCGGCAGCAGCGTGGCGCCCAGGCCCGACTTCACCATCTGCACCAGCGTGTGCAGGCTGGTCGCAGCGAAGTCCGACCGTGCCGAGCCCGTCGAGCAGACCGACAGCGCGTGATCGCGCAGGCAGTGCCCGTCTTCCAGCAGCAGGAGAGGTTCGTCGGCCAGGTCTGACGGGGACAGCTTGCCGGCCCCCGCAAGACGGTGATCGGGCGGGCAGGCGAACAGGAATTCATCCGACCAGATCGCCTTCGTCTCGATCATCGGTGCTTCATAGGGCAGGGCGACGAGCGCGGCATCGAGGCGCCGTTCGCGCAGCGCGTCGAACAGCCGGTCGGTCAGGTCCTCGCGCAGGAAGACTTCCAGCTTGGGGTGCAACGCGCGCAACGCAGGCAGGACGCGCGGCAGCAGGAAGGGTGCAATGGTGGGGATCACACCCAGCTTGAACGGCCCGGTCAGCGGCTCGCCGGCCGCCTGGGCGGCGATCACCAGATCCTCGGCCTCGGCCATCACCCGGCGGGCCCGTTCCAGCACCACCTCGCCGGCCGGCGTGAGCGCGGCACCGCGCGCGCCGCGCTCGACCAGCACGGTCCCCAGCGTCATTTCCAGCTCCTTGATTGCAGCTGACAAGGTCGGCTGGGTGACGAACACCGCCTCGGCCGCACGGGAGAAACTTCCGTGCTCTGCAAGGGCGATCAGGAATTGTAACTGCCGGAGTGTGGGGAGCTGGGACATGGTATTGATAATAGTTATGGCTCGCCCAGAAACAATCCATTGGATTTGTCTGTTGCGCTGCGTCATACGGCCCTCATCACAAACGCCGGCACAAGCCGGCCGCACTCAATGGAGAGACCTATGCTGGGTATTGGCGACAAGCTTCCCGATTTCGAAGTCACCGGTGTGAAGCCGGGCTTCAACAATCACGAGGAAAACGGCGAATCCGCGTTCGAGGCCGTCACGCAGGACAGCTTCGAAGGCAAGTGGAAGGTCCTGGTTTTCTACCCGAAGGACTTCACCTTCGTGTGCCCGACCGAGATCGTGGCCTTCAACAATCTGGCCGAAGAATTCTCCGACCGCGACGCCGTCGTGCTCACCGGTTCGACCGACAATGAATTCTGCAAGCTGGCCTGGCGCCGCGAGCACCCGGATCTCGACAAGCTGGGTCACTGGCAGTTCGCCGACACGACCGGCTCGCTGGTCGACAGCCTGGGCATCCGCTCCCCGGAAGGCGTGGCCTACCGCTACACCTACATCGTCGACCCGGACGGCGTCATCCAGCACGTCTACGCGACCAATCTGAATGTCGGCCGCAACCCGGAAGACACGCTGCGCGTCCTCGACGCCCTGCAGACGGACGAGCTGTGCCCCTGCAACCGCGCTGTCGGCGGCGACACGCTGGCCGCATAAGCGGTCCACAGACCCCCGGCTGACGGCGCCGCCCTTGCGCGTGCCGTCGGTTTGCCCCGGTGCCGGCCCCTTCGTGTGACCTGCCGGCATCGGGGCACCCTTATCCCGACCCCGTAAATTCCAAGCGATTGCGGCCCGTCCGGCCGCGCGTGGTTTCCCCTGAAGGAGAGCCCGATGAGCCTCGATGCGCTGAAAAACGACCTGCCCGACTACGCCAAGGACCTGAAGCTGAACCTGTCCTCGCTGGCGCGTGAAACCGATCTGGACGACCAGAAGAAGTGGGGCACTTTCCTCGCCTCTGCCCACGCCGTCGGCGAACCGAAGACGCTGGCTGCCCTGTCGGCGGCAGCCGAAGAGGTGCTGAGCCCGGAAGCCGTGACCGCAGCCAAGGCGGCCTCGGCGATCATGGGGATGAACAATGTCTATTACCGCTTCCTGCACCTGTCGAAGAACAAGGAATACGGTTCGCTCCCGGCCAAGCTGCGCATGAATGTCATCGCCAATCCCGGCGTCGACAAGGGCGATTTCGAGCTGTGGTCGCTGGCCGTGTCGGCGATCAATGGCTGCGGCCTGTGCATCGACAGCCACGAGGCCGAGCTGCGCAAGCACGGCCTGACCGCGGCCCAGATCCAGACCGCCGTCCGGATCGCCGCGACGGTGAATGCGGTGGCGCATGTAATGGCCGCCGAAAGCTGATTTTTGACGATATCGTGAAATTCCGATGCGTCTGAAGACCCCGGCGCACCGGTTTGTTTTCCGGTAAAAATACGGGCGCGCAAGGATCAGATTGCGCGCCCGTATAAATTCCGTATAATGAGCGTATGTCCATGATCGACCATACGCTCGATCCGCTACCCAAGCGGGCCCATCGCACCGATGCCGGTGAACACGATGGCCGGATGTGGTTCTCCAGGGAGACCATGTCCCGCGCGTCGCATTATGCCGACGTATCCTGGCTGCGGATTGCCCTGCCGGCCCTGGCCTCGCTGGGCCTGGTCGCAGCCGGTGTGCTGACGGCTGCCGGCCTGCCGAGCGCGCTGTGCCTGCTGGCCGGTCTGGCCGGTTCGGCGATCACGCTGCCGGCCGCGCTTCTCAAAGCCACCTACGCTCCCCGCTCCCGCTAGAGTGCACTGCAGTCGCATTGCGGCAGCAAGATTGACGCTTTTCGCTCACCCACTAGTGTGCGGGGTCTGTTTGCGCGGCGTGGAGACCGCGTCCAGGGGGAGATAGACCATGCGCTGGTGGTTCAAGATCAAACTGTGGCAACGCGTGCTCGCGGCGCTGGTTCTGGGGGTCATCACCGGCCTCGTCATGTCCGGCACGATGGGCCAGGAAGCCGCCACCGCCTGGATCGAGACCTGGCTGCGCCCGGTCGGCGATCTCTTCATCAACCTGATCCGCATGCTGATCGTGCCGCTGATCTTCACCACCCTCGTGGCCGGTGTGATCGCCATGGGCAAGCCGTCCAAACTCGGCTCGCTCGGTCTTAAGACGATCGCGGCCTATTTCGTCACCACGATCTTCGCGAATGTGATCGGCCTGACCTTTGGCACCATTTTTCGCCCCGGCATCGGCGTCGACTTTGAAGGCGTCGAACCTGCGACCGTCTCGACAGAAGCCCCGTCCATCACGGACCGGCTGCTGGAGATCGTGCCGACCAACCCGGTCGCGGCACTGGCCGATGGCGACGTGCTGGCCATCATCTTCTTCTCGCTGCTGCTCGGCGTCGGCATCATCGCCGTCGGCAAGGCCGGCAAGCCGGTGGCGGACCTGTTCAACTCGGCCTCCGACGTGGTGCTGAAAATCACCCACTACGTCATGGAAGTGGCGCCCTTCGGCGTCTTCGCCCTCGTCACCTATACCGCCGCCAGCCAGGGCATCGAGGCGCTGCAAGCCATCCTGACCCTGATCGTCGCGGTCTATCTGGGCCTGATCGCCCACGCCATCATCACCTATGGCCTGCTGATCCGCGTCGTCCTGAACCTGCCGCTGGTGCGCTTCTTCCGCGGCATGACCGACCCGATCGCGGTGGCCTATTCCACCGCCTCCTCCTCGGCGACCCTGCCGGTCACCATCGCCGCCGCCTCGGACAATCTGGGCGTCAAGAAGTCGGTCGCCGGCTCCGTTCTGCCGCTGGGCGCGACGATCAACATGGACGGCACCGCGCTCTATCTGGGCATTCTGGCGCTCTTCACGGCCCAGGCCTTCGGTTACGACCTGACCTTCATGAACTACGTCATGATCGCCTTCACGGCGGCCATCGTGTCGATCGGCGCTGCGGGCATCCCGTCAGCCTCGCTCTTCCTGCTGGCGATCGTGCTGGAAACCTTCGGCGTCACGCCCGAGCACACGGCGATCATTGTCGGCTTCATCCTGCCGGTGGACCGGATCATGGACATGGCGCGCACCGCCGTGAACGTGACCGGCGACGCCGCCGTCGCCACGGCTGTGGCCAAATGGGAAGGCGAGCTGGACGAGGAACGCTTCCGCGACCCGGCCGTCATCTGACGACTGAACCGTCTGCGTCTTTCCGGCCACCTTGTGTGACAGGAAGAACGGAGACGGTCAGTTGCGGATTGCCATTCACGCATTCGGAACGCGCGGTGACGTGCAGCCCTATATCGCGCTCGGGCTGGAGCTGCAGGGGCGCGGGCATGGCGTCACCCTCTCCGTGCCCCGGGATTTCACGGCCTGGGTGGAGGGTTTCGGCCTGGCCGCCCGCGCCTTCGATCTGGATATGGGAGCCTATCTGCGCGAGGCCGACGCGCTGGGCCTGACGCGCAATCCGCTGAACGCCTTCCGCTATCGCCGCCGCATGGTCGATCCGATGATCGAGGCGACCCTGGCGGAAGGCATTGAAGGCGCGCGCGGCGCCGACCTGGTGGTCGCCCACCCCAAATGCCTGTTTTCGGCAACAGGCGCCGAAGCCGCCGGCGCCGGCTTCGTGATGACAGCGCCCCTGCCGGCCATCGCCCCGACGCATGCCTTTCCCATGCCCGGCACGTTCGCGAAGGATCACGGACGCTTCTGGAACCGGCTGTCCTGGCGGCCGCTGGACTTTGCCATGGCGCCTTTCCGCAAGCGGGTGAATGCCGCACGCGCCGGGCTGGGCCTTGAACCCGTTGGCAGCGCGATCCGGCACGACATCTTCGCCGGCCGGCCCTGTCTGCGCCTGATCGCCAACTCGCCCCTCATCGTGCCCCGGCCTGACGACTGGGACGCCCACACACACCTCACCGGCTACTGGATGCTGGATGACCCCGCGCCGCTGGACCCGGCGCTGGAGGGCTTTCTCAATTCAGGTCCGCCACCGGTCTATGTCGGTTTCGGATCCATGGTCTCCGGCCGCGCGACGGAACTGGCAGAAGCCGCCATCGATGGCCTCCGCCGCGCCGGCCTGCGCGGCGTCATCGCGCGCGGCTGGGCAAACCTGCCGGCTGCCGCAAACGACAGCATCCACGTCATCGACCATGCGCCGCATGACAAACTCTTCCCGCGCTGCCGGACCATTGTCCATCACGGTGGCGCCGGCACGACAGCCGCTGCGCTGCGCGCCGGCCGACCCAGCCTGATCGTTCCCTTCATGGTCGATCAGCCGTGGTGGGGCGAGCGTCTGTACGAGCAAGGCCTCGGCCCGGCTCCACTGCGGCCCGCGCGTTTCACAGAACGCCGCTTTGCCCGCGCTCTGAAACAGATCGAGGCCGGCGAGGCCTGGCGGGTACGGTGCAACCAGATCGCGAAGGGACTGGCCGGAGAAAACGGCACGGGACGCGCGGCCGACCTGATCGAATCCACCGCCGCTTTATAAATACACGCCCGAATTGAGGCACATGACCGAAGGTAGAGTATTGTCGTAAGTTTACCTTAGCTACTGAATAATAAATTCATTCCGGATCTTTATAAGTAAATTCGATTTAACGTTTGGCGATCTATTGACTTGGCACGCAGGTAGCGGAGCTTTCCATGCTTTCCAAACTCAGCATTGCCATGAAATTCGGGCTTATCGGTTTTGTGGGTTGTGTCGCACTGGGTGTCGTTCTGGGAACGACAGCCGTCTGGCGCAGCCAGGAGGCTTCCAAACAGGCCGCAGAAACCCGGCTCTATGCCGTCGCAGACGCACGGTCCGACCAGATCTCCGACTATCTTGAATCCATCACTCATGACATCGCGACCGTCGCGACCAATCCGAACACGCTGGCCGCACTCAACGCGTTCGACACCTCCTGGAGCGAGCTGGGCCAAAGCGCCACGGCCCGCCTGCAGCGCGCCTATATCGCCGAGAACCCCCATCCTGCCGGCGAACGCGATAACCTGGATGCCGCCGGCGACGGCTCGGCCTACAGCGACGCACACGCAACCTATCACCCTTGGTTCCGCAGCTTCCTGCAGGCGCGCGGCTATTACGACGTCTTCCTGCTCAACACCGACGGGGATCTCGTCTACTCGGTGTTCAAGGAAGCTGACTTTGCCACCAACCTGATGCGTGGCCCGCACCGCGATACCGATCTTGGAAACGTCTTCCGCGAAGCCGCTGCCTTGCAGGCTTCGGAGATCGCTTTTGCCGATTTCGCCCCGTTTGCACCGAGCCATGGCGCACCGGCCAGCTTCATCGCTACTCCCGTTTTCGATGCCGACGGAAATCGCGCCGGCGTGCTCGCCTTCCAGATGCCGATCAGCCGGCTCAACGCCGTGGCCGGATCGCTGACCGGGCTGGGCGAGACCGGTGAGGCTTACATTATCGGCGGCGACGGACTGATGCGCACCGATACGCGTTTCGCCGACGGCTCCACCATACTGGAAAAGCGTGCCGGAGACGTGATCGAGGCCGCCATGGCGACCAACCGGCATAGCGTGATCGAGGCCATCGACCACCTCGGCAACCGGGTCTTTGCAGCCGTCGCACCGACCGAGTTTCATGGCGTGCGCTGGGCGACCGTCGTGACCATGACGCGGGCGGAAGCACTGGCCGCGTCGCGCTCGCTGACCATCACCCTGCTCGCGGCCGCCATTATTCTTACCCTGCTCATCGGGGCCATCGGTGTCTGGATTGCCATGAAAGCCGCGAAGCCGATCCAGACTCTCACCGACGTCACCCGCACCGTGGCCGCCGGCGATCTGCAGATCGAGGTGCCGCACCGCGACCGCCAGGACGAGATCGGCGCGCTCGCGGAGACGATCGAGCAATTCAAGCAGAGCCTTGTCGACAAGGCCCGGTTGGAGCGGGAAAGCGCTGACGCCGAGGCGGCCACTGCCGAACGCATGAAGGCCGAGCGCCTGCGCCTGGCCGAAGAGTTCGAAAACTCGGTCGGTGCTGTCGTTTCAGCGCTGGCGAGCGCCGCCACCCAGCTGTCCCAATCGGCCGAGAGCCTGTCGGCCTCTTCCGAACAGACCAGCAATCAGGCCGTCTCAGTCGCCGCATCGGCCGAGCAGGCGACCGCCAATGTGGAGACCGTTGCCACGGCGGCCGAGGAAATGTCGGCCTCCATCGGCGAGATCGGCCGTCAGGCCGTGGAGAGCTCGCAGCGAGCCACCTCGGCTGAGGAAGAGGCCAGCGTCACCGTGCGGCGGGTCGAGGCGCTGACCGAAGCGGCCAACCGCATCGGCACCGTAGTGTCGCTGATCCAGGACATTGCCGAACAGACCAACCTCCTGGCGCTCAACGCGACCATCGAGGCGGCACGAGCCGGGGAAGCGGGCAAGGGGTTTGCGATCGTTGCCCAGGAAGTAAAACAGCTCGCCGCCCAGACCGCCAACGCCACGACGGAAATCTCCCAGCAGATCGAGGAAATCCAGAACGCAACCGGCGTCTCCGCCAAAGCCATCGGTTCGGTCGCCGAGGCGATTGCCGACCTCAACCGGATCGCCGGGTCGATTTCCGGTGCCATGGAAGAACAGGCCGCCGCGACGCGCGAGATCGCCAGCAATGTCCAGGAAGCCGCGACCGGCACCCGGGACGTGACGGTCAATATCGCCGGCGTGAACGAGGCCGCCAGCGAGTCCCGCACCGCATCCGTGCAGGTGCTCGACGCCGCCAAGGACCTGTCGCGCCAGTCCGAAATGCTGCGCGACCAGGTCAATAGCTTCCTCGCCACCATCCGGGCGGCCTAGCGCCGGCCGCAAAACGTTTGGCGGCAGCGCCTGTCCTGTCTAGGCTGGTCCCCGGATGCAATCACGGCACCGGGGACGGCCATGAAAATGCACTATCGCACCATCGAACTCGTCGTCGCGGCGAGCGTTGTCGTGATCTCGCTGGCCTCGCTCTTCGTGGCGGTCTTCCAGGGCATCGTGATGGACCGCACCATGAAGGCCTCGGTCATGCCGGTGATCCAGGTGGGTCACGGTAATGTCGGTGACGACCGGCAAAGCTGGGTGATGACCATCACCGTCCACAATACCGGTCTGGGGCCCGCCGAGATCCGCTATTTCGGCATGCGCTGGCAGGGCGAGCCGATCCGCGACACGTCGGAATTCCTCGCCCGCTGCTGCGCGCCGGACAGCATCCCGGAGGACCAGCGCCTGGGCTATATGCACCAGGCCTTCCGGGACGGGCAGTTGGCGCTGGTCTTCGACGACGTCCAGTCGCGCTTCCTCGCCCCGCAGGAGCGCGTCAACTTCATCGCCTTCGACCGCCCCGACGCTGAAAGCCAGCCGCGCGGGTACGCTGTCTGGCAGACGCTCGACTCGGTCCGGCACGATCTGCGTTTCGATGTCTGCTACTGCTCGGTCTTCGAGGATTGCTGGCTGGCCCGCTTTCCCGCCCAGTCCCGCGAACCGGTGGCGCGCTGCGACATCGCCGACTGGTCGGCCGAACCAGGCCCCGACGAGGCCGGGTGATCCATACCGCGCTTGCGGACGTATCCTCCTTGTCCCTCGCGAACGGGAGAAGGAGTCCCCCACATGACCCGCCTTTTCCTGCTCGCATTATCCCTGGTTCTGGCGGCCCTGATTGCCCTCGCTGTCGGAACCGGGGATTTTTCCGCGGCGGGTGACTGGCTGCTCACGCGACCCTGGGGCCGCGTGACCCTGGCCGACCTCTATATCGGCTTCATCCTGTCCGCGATCGTGATCGGCCGTTTCGAGCGGCGCTGGATCCTGCGCATCGTCTGGATCGCGCCGGTTTTCGTGCTGGGCAATGTCTGGACGGCGATCTGGTTGGCCTGGCGCGCGCCGGAACTGTTCCGCCGCCTGGCGGCCTCTTGAAACCGGCCGGACCCTTTCCCATCTGACCGTCACCGGCCGGTTCCGCGCAATTCGATGCGAATTGTCGAAGTCTTAACGACGCTTTCAATGGAACCGATGCCGGAAAGGTTTCGTTAAACGATTCAACGCTGGAATCGCCCGTGTAGCGACACGGGAGGCGGCTTGGCCGCCACAAGTGGAGTGAGGACGATGAGCAAGGCTGACTACGGACTGGGAACGATCGCGAAATCCGGACTGATCTGGCTGACCGCCGGACTGGTCTTCGCGTCGCTTTTCGGTGCGCTTCTGTCGGCCAGCGCAGACCGTCCGACGGTGAGCTTCCGCGAAGCTGCGCCGCAGCCCGTCATGGCGATCCACGAAGCCAAGGCCGCCGGCTGATCCGGCAACGGCGCATCCCCCGACAGCCATAAATCGCGCCGGTCTCACACCCGGGCCTTTACACGCACGGCCGCACTCCCGATATGTAATATTATTACATTGTAGGGGAAAACATGTCCGACCGTCAGATCCATCCCGCCTTCGCCGGCGACATGGCCGCCAACTATGACGCCCGCAACGAACCGATGGCGCCGCTGCGCGACGCGCTTCACCTTCTCGCGGGACGCCTGCTGCTGCAGGACTTGCAAGGGACAGCGGACATCCTCTGCGTCGGTGCCGGAACCGGCAAGGAAGTGCTGCATCTTGCCAGCCTCGCCCCGGGCTGGCGCTTCACGGCGCTCGACCCGTCCGCCGACATGCTCGCAGTCTGCAAGCGCGAGGTCGAGGCGGCCGGCATCGCCGACCGGGTGCGCCTGTTCGAAGGCTATGTCGACGAACTCGATGACGGCATCATCTACGACGCGGCCACCTCCATCCTCGCCTCCCACTTCATCACCGACCGCGCCGAGCGCCTCGCCTATTTCACCGGCATCGCCGAACGCCTGCGCCCCGGCGGCATCCTGATCAATGCCGATCTTGCCGGCGACCGGCAGGCCGCGACCTTCGATGCGCTGGAGCACGTCTGGCTGTCCGCAGTGCGATCGGCAGGCCTGGACGATGACAGCGTCGCCGCCTACCGCACCAATCTGGACAAATCGGTCGGCCTCCTGCCGCCGCCGGACCTCGCCGCGCTCATCGCCTCAGCGGGATTTTCGGAGCCCGCACAATTCTACCAGGGCGGCCTGATCCACGGCCATACGGCCCGGCGCATCTGAGGCAGGCTTGACTCGGCAGGCCCTGCCGCGTATTGCCCCGCCTTCATCACGCAAGCTCACACGCTTGTCTTACCGGCACATCCGTCCCAACTGACGGGGGAGGCCGGCGAGAACCCCGCTCGGCGAAGTCTTCGCTCAGCGGGGCTGCGACGCTTTGCGCGTGCGGCTGATCGCACGTTCGGGCGGCGGCCTTGCAGGATGAAACGGAATTGAGGACGAACGCATGTTCGACGCACTGACAGAACGACTTGGCGGCGTATTCGACAAGCTCACCGGCCGCGGTGTGCTGTCGGAGAAGGACGTCGATGCAGCGCTGCGCGAGATCCGCGTCGCCCTGCTCGAGGCCGATGTGGCCCTGCCGGTGGTCAAGGATGTCGTTGCGAAAATCCGCGAGCGCGCCGTCGGCGAAGACGTGATCCGCGCCGTCGCGCCGGGCCAGCAGGTCGTCAAGATCGTCCACGATGCCCTGGTCGATCTTCTGGGCGGCGAAGGCGAACAGCCCGGCCTGATGGTCGAGGGCGAGCCGCCGGTCGCCATCCTGATGGCGGGTCTGCAGGGCTCGGGCAAGACCACCACCTCGGCAAAGCTCGCCAAGCGCCTGCAGGACGTCCACAAGAAGAAAGTCCTGCTCGCCTCGCTGGACACGCGCCGCCCGGCGGCCATGGAACAGCTGCAGCAGCTGGCCGCACAGGTCGGCGTCGGCTTCCTGCCGATCATGGCGAACCAGCGCGCCGTCGACATCGCCAAGCGGGCGATGAATGCCGGCAAGCTGCAGGGCTATGACGTCGTCATTCTCGATACTGCCGGCCGTACCTCGATCGACGAGGACATGATGGCCGAGGCGAAATCGATCGCCGACGTCACCCGCCCGCGCGAAACCCTGCTGGTCGCCGACGCGCTGACCGGCCAGGACGCGGTGGAGACCGCCAAGCGCTTCCACGAACGCCTGCCGCTGACCGGCCTGGTGCTGACCCGGATGGATGGTGACGGCCGCGGCGGTGCGGCGCTCTCCATGCGCCATGTCACGGGCCTGCCGATCAAATTCCTCGGCGTCTCGGAAAAGCCGGACGGTCTGGACGCGTTCGACGCAAAACGCCTGGCCGGCCGCATTCTGGGCCGCGGCGATATCGTCTCGCTGGTCGAGAAAGCCGCCCAGGATGTCGACCAGGACAAGGCCGAACGCCTCGCCAGGAAGATGGCCAAGGGCAAGTTCGACCTCGACGATCTGCGCGAACAGTTCGGCCAGCTGAAGAAGATGGGCGGTTTGGGCGGCATCATGGGCATGCTGCCGGGCATGAACAAGGCCGCCAAATCGCAGATGGCCGCCGCCGGCATGGACGACAAGATGCTCTCCCGCCAGGAGGCGATCATCCTGTCGATGACGCCGCAGGAGCGGGCCAAGCCGGAAATCCTCAAGGCCTCGCGCAAGAAGCGCATCGCCGCCGGTTCCGGCGTCACCGTCGCCGACGTCAACAAGCTGATCAAGATGCACCGCCAGATGGCCGACATGATGAAGAAGGTCGGCAAGAAGGGGCGCGGTGGCCTCGCCGGCATGATGGGCGGAATGCCCGGTGGCATGGGTGGAATGCCGGGCGGCATGAACCCGGCCGATATGGGCCGGGCGACCCAGGACCTGCTGGGCGGCAAGGCGCCCGCAGGCGCGCAATTGCCGGGCCTTGGCGGCTCCGGCTCGAAGAATTCAGGCTCGTCACTGCCCGGACTGGGCGGTGGCGGCCCCTTGGGACCGGACGGCCTGCCGCTCGGCCTCCCGAAGAAGTAATCCCCGTTTCAAAGCTTTAGACCCGAAGGAAATCGAACAATGGCTCTGAAAATCCGTCTCGCCCGTGGTGGCGCCAAGAAGCGTCCCTACTACCGCATCGTCGTTGCCGACAGCCGCGCCCCGCGCGATGGCCGTTTCATCGAGAAGATCGGCTCCTACAACCCGATGCTGCCCAAGGATGGCGAGCGCGTGAAGATCGACATGGAAAAGGCCAAGGCCTGGATCGCCAAGGGCGCCAAGCCGACCGACCGCGTCGGCCGCTTCCTGAACCAGCTCGAGGCCGATGCCTGGGCCTGGGAACACGGCAATAACCCCAAGAAGGGCGAGCCGGGCGAGAAGGCCAAGGAGCGCGAAGCCGAACGCCTCGAGAAGGAAGAAGCCAAGAAAGCTGCCGAAGCGGAAGCCAAGGCTGCTGCCGAAGCTCCGGCTGAAGAGCCGGCTGCTGAAGCCGAGGAAGCCCCGGCCGAAGAGGCTGCTGCCGAAGAAGAAAAGTCCGAATAGGACTGACCGGCCCGCCGACGCCCCCTCCTCCCCCTTGATGGGGGAGGGGGACCACGGCACAGCCGTGGTGGAGGGGGTGGGAGCGAGGGGTTGGCGAGTTTGCCTGCACCGGGATTCACCCCTTCCGACCCGCGGCGCCGCCGCGGCCCACCTTCCCCATCAAGGGGGAGGATGGAGTCCGGACCCAAAACCATGACCCAGACCGCCGACGATCTTGTCTTCATCGCCGCCATTGCCGGTGCGCATGGCGTGAAGGGCGAATGCAAGGTGAAGAGTTTTGCCGGCGAGCCGGACGCCGCCTTTTCCTATGGCGCGTTCCGCGATGCCGATGGTGCGGTCCTTTTGACGCCGAAGAGCTGGCGCGCGGTGAAGGACGGTTTCATCGTCCGCTTTGCCGAAAGCCTGACCCGCGACCAGGCCCAGGCCCTCAAGGGCACCCGGCTTCACATCCCCCGCGCGGCCCTGCCGGCGCTGGAGGATGACGAATTCTACCATGCCGACCTGATCGGCCTGAAGGTGCAGGCGCTGGACGGCAGCGCCATGGGCACGCTGCGGGCGATCCATGATTTCGGCTCGGGCGACCTCTTGGAAATCACCGGCACGCCGGGCCGCAACGGCCCCTGGATGCTGCCCTTCACCCGCGACTTCGTGCCCCACGTCTCGATCGGCGACGGCGTGATCACCATCGACCCGCCCGAGGAAGTCGGGAGCAAGGCCGAGGAAGAGGCGGGAGAGTAGCGGGTTCCCGCTTGCCGCGACGGTTTTCCCGGCCGGAGGCCCGCGAAGGCGGGTCGCAGAGCCGGGACCAACCGTGCGAAATCACGCGCGATGAGTCTCCCGTCGGTCCCGGAAAGCGCTGTCACGCTTCCGGGAAAAATCCTGGGTCCGGGGAAAGTGCGCGTCTCTACGGCCCGCAGCGCCACTCGCCTTCGACCACCATGCGGGCACCAGTGTCACCGACATAGACCAGACGCGCCGGCATGGGCGGGGACTCCTCGCCCGCCGTCTCCGGCTCGCCCGTCACGATCACATCCACCGTCATCCCGCCGCCGGCCAGGGTTTCGCCGTCGAGCAGCGCATTGAAGCCGCCCGGCGTCTGGCTGCGCACCGGCTCGATGCGGCCATCGACCTTGATCACCCCTTCGGAAAATTCCTCGTCCATCACATTCGCCCGCGCCAGCATCACCGGCTGCGGCGTGTCGTCGATGTCGAAGGCGCAGGCCAGCTCGCCCGGCAGGTCGGTACCGCGGATATCGTCGGCGGTGAGCGTGCCGATCTCGACGCCCGGTTCCGCGTCTCCGGCCGCGCCGGGCCCGGTCGCCCCTTCAGAACAGGCCGCCAGCGCAAGGACGCTGACAGCGCCCAGCCCCAGAAAACGGCAGGCGGCGGTTTGCATGCGGAACAGGCGGACCATGGCGGTATCTCCGGATCAGGTTTCACCCCGACCAACGGCCCGGTCCCCGCTTTGTTCCCGGAGAAAGCCCTCTGGGGGCTGCTAATCCCCTCCCCATCGGCCCCCATCCCTGCTAAACCCGCGCGCCATGACTGACGCGCCTGCCCCTTCCCTGCCGTGGACTGCCACGGCCCTGACCCTCTTTCCGGAGGCGTTTCCCGGACCGCTTGGCGTGTCGCTGATCGGCGCAGCTGCGAATCGTGGGTTGTGGGCGCTGGAAACTGTGGACATCCGGGATTTTTCCCGTCATAAGCACCGCTCCGTGGACGACACCCCGGCCGGCGGAGGCGCTGGTATGGTGCTCAGGCCGGATGTAGCCGCGGAGGCGATTGATACGGTGCAGTCTCGCTGGCAAGGCGGGAAACGGCCGTTGATCTATTTGACGCCGCGAGGACGACCGCTCTCTCAATCCCGGGTCCGGGAATGGGCGGCCGGTTCTGGCGTTGTCGTATTCTGCGGCCGGTTCGAAGGGCTCGATCAACGGGTCATCGACAGTCGCGGGATGGAAGAGGTCAGTGTCGGCGATGCCGTTCTGGCCGGTGGCGAAGGCCCTGCCCAGGTTCTCATCGAGGCCTGTGTGAGACTTCTCCCCGGCGTGCTCGGTGATCCGGCCTCGGCCGAAGATGAGAGTTTCGAGGGCGATCTCCTCGAATATCCTCACTATACGCGTCCGCGCGTGTTCGAGGATGAAGAGATCCCCGAAGTCCTGCTCTCGGGGCACCATGGCCGGATAGAGGCTTGGCGCCGGGAACAGGCGGAAGAGATTACGAAGGCGCGGCGCCCCGACCTCTGGGCGAGGTACGTGGCGCGCAAGGAGAATGCACGATGAACATGATCGAGCAGCTTGAAAAAGAAGAAGCCGCCCGCGTTCTGGGCGAGAAGACCATCCCGGATTTCAGCGCCGGCGACACGCTGCGCGTCCATGTTCGCATCAAGGAAGGCGATCGTGAGCGGATCCAGGTGTTCGAAGGCGTCTGCATTGCCCGCAATGGCGGCGGCCTGAACGAGAGCTACACCGTCCGCAAGATTTCCTTCGGTGAAGGTGTCGAGCGCGTTTTCCCGGTCTACTCGCCGAATGTCGAGCTGATCGAGATCAAGCGGAAGGGCAAGGTCCGCCGCGCGAAGCTGTATTACCTGCGCGACCGTCGCGGCAAGTCGGCCCGTATCGCCGAACGCGTCACCGGCCGCGGCATCGAGAAGCGCGAAGCCAAGAAATAGGCTTCCGCCCTCGCGCGATTTCAAAGACCCCGCCGGGAAACCGGCGGGGTTTTTTGGTTTTGCCTACCCGCTTCCTGTCTCCATTCACCCGTCATCCCCCGGCTTGTCCGGGGGACCCCGTCCATCCTGCTGCCGGGTTGTCTGAGGTCCCCCGGATACCTGCTTCGCAGGTCCCGTGGGATGACGGCCGGAGCGATGAGGGTCACCCGCCCCCTTCACCTCACCCGCCAATCCCGCTTAACTCGGCCCCATGACAGGCTCGCTCGTCATTCTCACCGGCGCCGGGATCTCGGCGGAGTCGGGGCTGGGCACGTTCCGCGATACGGACGGGCTGTGGGCGAAGTTTGACTGGCAGGCGCTGGCCACGCCGGAAGCCTTCGCGACCGAGCCTTTCAAAGTGCATGAATTCTACAATGCCCGCCGCGCCAATCTGGCAGACGCCTCACCCAATGCGGCGCATGCGGCCCTGGCCCGGCTGGAGCGCGACTGGCTGGCGCGCGGCGGCGATTTCCTGCTGGTCACCCAGAATGTCGACGATCTGCACGAGCAGGCCGGCTCGCAGCGCCTCATTCACATGCATGGCGAGCTGAAGAAGATGCGCTGCGAGGCCTGCCACACGGTCACCGCGGCCTTCGACGAGATCGGCACGGACACGCCCTGTCCGCGCTGCCAGCAGCCCGGCTTCCTGCGGCCGCACGTGGTGTGGTTCGGCGAAATCCCGCTGGAGATGGATCTGATCTTCCAGGCGCTGGAGACCTGTACCCATTTCGTCGCGATCGGCACGTCCGGCACGGTCTATCCCGCCGCCGGCTTCTCCGAAATCGCCCGCCGCGCGGGGGCGCACCTCACCGAGATCAATCTGGCCGAAACCGATACCTCGCCCGTTTTCGACAGCCACATCACCGGCCCGGCCAGCGCCGCCGTACCCGCCTGGGCCGAGGCGTTTCTGGCGCAGAAAGCCTAGCTCAGCCCTCATCCTCGATGCGGTGCATGTCTTCGTCGGAGAGGCCGAAATGATGGCCGATCTCGTGCACCAGGACGTGGGCGACCAGCTCGCCCAGCGGGATGTCGCCGCGCTCGGCCCATTCGTCCAGTATCGGACGGCGGAACAGGAAGACCCGGTCAGGCTCCGGCGAAGGATCGATGACCGATTTGCGCGCAAGATCGACGCCGATATAGACGCCGGTCAGTTCGAACGCGTCCGCCATGCCCAGCGCCTCGAGGGTTTCGCCATCGGCGAAGTCGGCGACGAAGATCTCGACGCGGCCGCACATCTTGCGGAACCCGTCGGGCAAGCCCTCCCAGGCCTGGCCGGCGAGGACTTCGAAATCTTCCAGGGAAGGCGGCAAAAGGTCTTGGGGCAGGGGCTGGGTCATGGCCCCCGTATAACGGCCGCGGCGCGCACTGTCAGTCCGTTTCCGCGGCAGACTTGCACCGCGAACAAATATGGAACATGTTTTGCGCCATGGACCTGTCCGACGTTGCCTCTGCCGCCAATCCCGATATCGACGACGCCCAGGCGCTGATGCGCGGGGCGGCGCGCCTGCTCTGGCAGATGGGCTATAGCGCGATCCCGGAATTCATCCTGCCCGACGGCCGCCGCGCCGATCTCGCCGCGCTCGGCCGCAAGGGCGAGATCACCATTGTCGAGGTAAAATCCGGCATTGCCGACTTCCGTGCCGACAACAAGTGGGAGAATTACGCCGGCTATTGCGAACGGCTGTATTTCGCCGTCTCCCAACGCTTCCCGCACGACCTCATCCCCGAACATGCCGGCCTGATTATCGCCGACGGGTTCGGCGGGGCCGTGGTGCGCGAAAGCCCGGTCCTCGCCCTCGCCCCGGCCCGCCGCAAGGCCCTCACCCTGCGTTTCGCCCGCGCCGCTGCCGACCGGCTGATGCGGGTGGAGGAGTAGGGGCTTTCTTCCCCTCTTGTCATCCCGGCAGAATGGCCTGCGCAAGCGGGCCGAATGGCCGGGACCTATACGCTCGCTTTTGACCGGAAGCAGGCTCGACATACACGACATCAAGGCAAGCACCGGGATTATGGGTCCCAGACTTGCGCCCGGCCTTCGCCGGGCATCCATCCGGGATGACAACGCTTGCCCCCTAAACCGCCTCGGCGGCCCGCATCTCGCGCAGCAGGCCTTCGAAAGCCTCGACGCGCGGGGCGAAGCGTTGTTCGACGGCGCCGCGCACGTGCAGGCAGGCCTTGTCCGGGCTGCCGCAATCGACGGGCGGATGCGGATCGTATTCCAGGCCCAGCTGGATCGCCTGGGCGACGGTCTCGCCGGCCAGCTCCTTGACGACGGTCAGCGCAAAATCGATGCCTGCCGTCACGCCGCCGCCGGTGAAGAGATTGCCGTCGCGCACGACGCGCGATTTCACCGGCTCGGCGCCGAACGCCGTCAGCAATTCGTGATAGCGCCAGTGCGTCGTCGCCTCGCGGCCCGCCAGCAGACCCGCGGCTCCCAGGATGAAGGCGCCGGTGCACACCGAGGTGATGTAGCGGGCCTGGATACCCTGGCGTCTGACGAAACCGATAATCTCCTCGTCCTGCATCGCGGCATCGATGCCGAACCCGCCGGGAATGCAGATCAGGTCGAGATCGGGACAGGCCGCGATCGTCGTGTCCGGCAGGATGAAGGGGCCGCAGTCGGTGCGCACAGGGTCCAGCGTCTTGGCGACGAGGTGGATTTTCGCACCCGGCATGCGCGACAGCACCTGCAGCGGGCCGGTGAAGTCCAGCTGGGTAATGTCGTCGAACAGCAGGAAGCCGATATTCAGGGTGGCGGGCATGGTCAGGCCTCTTCTTTCAGGGGGGAGGTGAAACGGGCGCGGTAATCGCTGGGCGTCACGCCCAGCTGGCGCATGAAGGCGCGGTCCATGCGCTGGTGCGTTCCGAAGCCGCAGGCCTGCGCCACCGTGTCGATGCGCTGACGGGTCTCGACCAGAAGGCAGCGCGCCAGATCGATCCGCACGCGTTCGATGAAGGCCGCTGGCGAGGTGGTCATCTCGCGGCGGCACAGCCGGCTCAGCGTGCGCGGCGAGACGGCGAGCGTGTCGCACATCGCCGCAATGGACCAGTCGCGCTCCGGCGCGGCCCGTACGGCCTCGGCGAGGCGGGCCAGCCGGCGGTCGTCGGCGCCCTGGGCGGCCAGATCGGCGGAAAACTGCGCCTGCCCGCCGGACCGCATGCGGTAGACGACATTCTCGCGCGCCACGGCCAGGGCCAGATCGCGGTCATGATCCGTCTCGATCAGGGCGAGGGCGAGATCGATCCCCGCCGTCACCCCGGCCGAAGTCCACACCTTGCCGTCGCGGATGAAGATCGCGTCGGGCTCGACCTCGAGCGCGGGATAATAGCGCTGCAATTGTGCGGCCGAACGCCAGTGTGTGGTGACGCGGCAGCCGTCCAGATGACCCCAGCGGGCGAGCAGGAATGTGCCCGAACACACCGAGGCGACGCGCCCGGCCCTGGCGAAGGCTGTCTCGATAAAGGTCTGGATACCGGGCGCGGCGAGCGCGGTGCGCACACCGGGGGCTTCGCCGCCCGCGACAATCGCCGTGCAGCCCGGCCCAAACCGCCCGGCCGCATCGGCCGCGCTTTCCCCGGCGATCACGGTCAGGCCCGACGAGCTTTCCACACTGCCCGCCTGCGGTGCCGCGACGCGGATATCGTAGAGCCGGCGGCCCGCCGCCCGGTTGGCAGCCGAGAACATGGCCAGCGGCCCGGTGAGGTCGAGCAGCTGGAAACCCGGATAGATCAGGAAAACGATGGTGTGCGGTGTATCCATGCCCGCCACCCTAGCCTCGCACCGCCATGGCCCAAAGGCCATTCATGGGGCAAATCGGGCCATTCGACGCGAATCCGGGGACTTTTGTGGTCCTTCCCCTTGATGGGGAAGGGGGACCGCGCCGGAGGCGTGGTGGAAGGGGTGGGGGCGAGATGCAGGCAAATGCGAGCAGAACAACGGACCGCCGGGGTTCACCCCTTCCGACCCAGCGCTGTGCGCTGGCCCACCTTCCCCATCAAGGGGAAGGACCGCCGCATCTCGCTGGCGGCACCTGCCGCGCTTCAAGCCTCCGGCTTCACGCGCCAGGGCGGGTCGATGCGGTTTTCGCCGGCATGGTAGATCTTGATCTTGTGCCCGTCGGGATCGGTGAGGATCGCCTCGCGCCACAGCCAGGACTGATCCTCCGGCTGTGTCTCGAAGACCAGGCCTTTGGCCTGCAGTTCGCGCACGCGCGCATCCATGTCTGCATCTTCCAGATAGATCACCGCACCGGGATGGACCGGCCCGGTCTCGACATGGATGGAAAACGTCGTATCCCCCTCGGGCGCCAGAAAGCGGCAATAGTGCGGACTGTCGACCAGAAGCCGGAAACCGAGCTGAAGGTAGAAGGCCTTCGAGCGCGGGATGTCACTGACGGGGAGGGTTATCTGGTTCAGCTGCATCGGTTTCGGTCTCCTGCCTGGGATCGGCAATCTGGTCCAGCGGCCGGATCAGGCGGTCCAGCGTCAGGTCCGACAGGAGGAAGGCCCACCCGTCCGCTGCCGCATTGATCGCCCCGGCCGCGTCGCCGGCATCGTCGGTCAGGGCTTCCGCCTGCAACACCGCCCAGCGCGTTTCTCCAAGGGCCAGCACGTCCAGGTTCACGCGCACGCCGTCGAAGGTTTCGGCGATATGGCGGGCGACGACCTCGCCTTCAAGGCGCGAGGCTGCGCGCACATCGCGGAAGCGCACCCGCGCCAGTGCGCTGGCCGGACCATTGCCCGCCGCCGCGGTGATCAGCGTCCAGCCGCCCGGCTGGCGCAGGGCAAAACTGCGCACGCTCGGCGAGGGGCGTTCCAGCCGGTAGGCCGGGCCCGTTTCCGGCACGATCGTGCTGACGGCGATGGCGTTGGCGCCCAGCTCCAGGAAGTCCAGATCCAGCCAGTGCCCCGCCTCGGCGATGGGCGGCAGGCTGGCCGCCGTTTCGGCCGGGCGTGCCGCATAGGTGCGGTTGCGGCCCGGAAAGCGCACATAAATGCCGGTCTCGGTTTCGCGTCCCAGCAGGATATCGGCCCGCACGGCGCCGGAAGCATCGCGCACCGTCACCCGCGTCGCCTCGCCCTCTTCGGCCCGGCCGCCCAGGCCCAGGCGGGCGTGTTTGGCCGGATCCGCCGTGCGCGCGCCGGCATAGTCCAGCCCCGCCAGGAAAGCGTCGAGTTCGGCCAGCCGGCCGGCGACCACGGGATGGCCGTCGCGGCTGGGCATGATCCAGCCCGTCTCGCTGCGCGTCAGGGTGAAATGGTCTTCGGCACTGTCGATCTCGATCTCGGCGGCCTCGCTCACCGCCTGCGGCCAGTCGGGCAGGACCGGCCCGGAGACTTCCGGCTGCCAGGCCTGGCGCGCCTGGTTCCAGGTCAGCCCGGCGGCGAGGCCGAGAAGCCCCAGCGCCAGCACGCCCGCAATGGCGAGCCGCATGCCGCGCTGCCGGTCCATCCGCTGGCTCATGACGGCCTCCCCCGGCGGCGGCGCACCAGCGCGCCAGCAATCCCGGCCAGGATGATCAGGGCGGGCGGCACGCCGATGGTCCAGAATTGCAGCGTGGCGTTCAGCGCATCGATATCGCGGCGGAAATCCCGCTCGACAGCGCGCAGCTCGGCCCGCGTGTCGGCGATCTGGTGACGCAGACGTTCGGCTTCCTCGCGCTGGGCAGCGCCCGAGGCGGACAGGAAGGCCGAGGCCTGGCCCGAACCAGTCAGACTGTCCAGCTGCGCCTCGGCATCGGCGATTTCCTGTTCCAGCGCATCCTGGATTTCCAGATAGCGGGTCTCGGCGGCCTCGCGCAGCCGGTCCACCCGGCTCATCGGCCGCAGCGAGGGCGTGCGCGAGCGTACCTCGATCAGCGCCCGGTCACCGGCCGCCATATCGATCAGGTTCAGCGCCAGGGTGAGATTGTCGGCCACCATCATGTCGCCCACCGCCGGGTCGGAGCGGACATAATAGGTATCGTCCAGCCAGTCGGCATCGGCGACCACGGTGATATCGACCGGCGCGTCGGCCTGGCCGACATGATCGGCCGGGCTGAACAGCGTGTCGCCTGCGGGCGGGCCGTCGGGGAAGGCGGTCTCCGGCAGGCCGGACAGGCGTGCAGCCAGCACCAGCGGTGCCGGTGCGGGCTGATAGCCGCGCAGAAGATCGTCCGGACCCGGCGCACCGGCTGCGATATCGGCATCGATGGCTGCACCTTCCGGCGAGGTGACGACCAGCGGTGTCACCGTCATGCCGGGCTGGCCGGCCGGTTCCAGATAGCCGGGCGAGCCGAAATTGATCCCCAGATCGAGCGTGGCCGTGGCCAGGTCCTCGCCGGACAGCTGGGCCTGGCCGACCGAGAACCACAAGGGATAGGCGCGGCGGCGCGCCCGCCCGTCGGCATCGACAATCTCGACCGGCAGGCCGAGCGCCCGGTCCATGGCGACGCTCTGGGCGTCATAGCGCACGCCCCAGCGTGCCAGCAGCGGCCCCAGATCCGAAGACCGCCGTGCGCGGATCGGCGGCAGACCGTCCGGTCCCGGCCGCAGGGCGACATGTGCCAGCGGATCGATGAAGGCGAGCAGCCGCCCGCGGGTCAGCACATGCTGGTCGATACGGTAGAGCTGCGCCTCGCTCAGCTCGCCCGGATGCAGCAGCAGGAGTGCGTCGGCCTCGGGCAGGTCCTGGAAATCGCGATCCACCCAGACAATCTCATAGGCGCCGCTCAGCTCGGTGACGAAACGGTTGGGCGCACCGGTATCCGGCGTGATCGGCAGGCTCGTGACAACGGCGATACGCGGCCGGCGCGGCCGTTCCAGATCGGAGATGACACGGGTGAGATCGTATTCCAGACGCGCCTCGGAATCCTCGCGGAAAACCGGGATCACCGCCTGTTCGTCGATGGAATTGCGCGCCACCAGGCCGAAATAGAGCGAGGTGCCGGCCTCGGTCGGTACAGCCTGAAGCCCCGCCTCCAGCGCGGCATCCTCGTCCGGCGAGAAGGGCTGCGGGTCGATCTCGGTCAGGCGGATCATGCCGCCGGAGCGGTCGGCATAGGCTTCCAGCATTTCGCGCACCCGGCTGGCATAGGCGCGGATCGCGGGATACTGGGCGGCCTCGGCGCGGGAATAGTAGAAGCGCCACTCCACCGGCTCGGTCAGGCGGGCGATCACTTCCTCCGTGCCCGGCGAGAGGCGGTAAAGCCCCTGTTCGGTCAGGTCGAGCCGCCAGCTGCGCAGGGTCAGCCCGGCAATCTGGTTGCCCGCCAGGAAAATCACGGCGAGCGCCAGCAGCATCAGCGGCGTGAAGAGGGCGCGTTTCATCGGCCGCCTCCGCGCCGTTCGGACACCAGCACGCCGCCCATGGTCAGGCAGATGCCGATCAGGCCGAGGAAGTAGACGAGGTCCGCCAGGCCGATCACGCCATTGCGGAACGCGTTGTAGTGATCCAGCGCCGACAGGCCGGCGACGAATTCGGTCACTGCCGCCGGGGCGCTGGCGCCCAGCACGGACAGCACGAAGGGCAGGCCCGCCATGGTCAGCAGGAAGGCCGCTCCGGCGCCCAGCACGAAGGCGACAACCTGGTTGGCCGTGGTCGCCGACAGGGCCTGGCCGACCGCCAGATAGGCCCCGGCCAGAAGCAGTGTGCCCAGATAGGCGGTGGCGATGGCGGCATTGTCCGGCTCGCCGAGATAATTGACCGCGATCCACATCGGGAAGGTCAGCGCGATGGCCAGGGCTGCCATGGTCCAGGCGGCGAGGAATTTGCCGCCCGCCGTCGCCCAGAGCGGGATCGGCAGGGCCATCAGGAATTCCAGCGTGCCGCGATCGCGCTCCTCCGCCCAGGCGCGCATCGCCAGCGCCGGCATCAGGATGACCAGCAGCCAGGGCAGATAGTCGAACAGCGGGGCGAGATCGGCGCGGTTGGTGTCGAAGAAACGGCCGACATGGAAGGCAAAGGCCGGCGCGGCAAAGCCGAACACGGCCAGGAAGACCCAGGCCAGCGGGGTGAGGAAATAGGCGCCCAGTTCGCGCCGGTAGATGGCCCAGAGTGTGTGGATCACGCGACCGCCTCCGGGGAGCTGCCATCACCTTCGGGTACGAGAGTGAGCTGGCGGAAGGCGGCCTCGATCTGGCGTTCCGGTGCCAGCTCGGCCAGTTCGCGCGGCGAGCCGTCGAACAGCAGCCGCCCGCGGGCAATCACGATGGCGCGCGAGCACACGGCGGGCACTTCTTCCAGGATGTGGGTGGAGATGATGATCGCCTTGTCGGGCGCCATGTCGCGGATCAGCTGGCGCACACCGTCCTTCTGGTTGGGATCCAGCCCGTCGGTCGGCTCGTCGAGAATCAGCACCGGCGGATCGTGGGCGATGGCGGCCGCCAGCGCCGCGCGGCGTTTATAGCCCTTGGACAGCGTGCCGATCGGCTGATGCTCGTAACCGCCCAGATTCGCACGCTCCAGCGCCAGCGCGGCGGCGCGTTTCAGGCTGGCGCCGGAAAAGCCGCGCGCGCGCAGGCTGAAAGCGACGAAGTCGCGCGGCGACATGGCCGGATAGGCGGGCGCGCCCTCGGGCAGATAGCCCAGCCGGGCCTGCGCTTCCAGGCGTGCAGCAACGCAGTCATGCCCGGCAATGGAGGCACGGCCCTCATCGGCTTCCAGCGCCCCGGCCAGCATGCGCATCGTCGTGGTCTTGCCCGCGCCATTGGGGCCGAGAAAGCCCAGCACCTCGCCGCGCTCCAGCGTGAAGGAGACGTCGTCGACGGCGCGCCGCGGTCCGAAATCCTTGGTCAGATGGTCGGCAACCAGCATGTAACGCTCGGAGACTCCAGGCTGAGAGGGCCCTAGCGTTAGCGTGCCGGCGCGCGCTTGGCCAGAGGCGAAACAGGCGGGCAAAAGGAGGGGGTGAGGGTGTCGACCGGACCGCTGCTCCTTGACCCGGGGGGCTGGGGGGGCTGTCTAAATCCAGGATCCGGAACATTGACGCGACCGGCCGACGCGTTGGACGGTGGCTTCGCGGTATGGCGGGAACTGGCCGGGAATGTGGCGACTTTGCGGCACCGCGTGAAATGTTTGTAAGCTGTAAACGGCCATTCAACCCATGGGAGAATGCGGGTGACAGCAAGCCCCCACAGCGTGCGTCCGGCGCCACAATCGGTGATGTGGGAGCGCCGGGAACTGGACACCATCCTGCGCGTCTACGGCCATTTCGTCGGCCGCGGCGAGTGGAAGGACTACGCGATCGACGGCCTCAAGGACCAGGCCGTCTTCTCGATCTTCCGCCGGCACAGCGAGATGCCGATGTATGCCGTGATCAAGACGCCCGCCGAGGCCCAGCGCCAGGGCGCCTACAAGGTGGTCGGCATGGACGGCCAGATCCTCAAGCGCGGCCACGACCTCGCCCAGGTCCTGCGCGTCTTCGACAAGAAGCGCTTCCACGTGGTGGACTGAAACTTCAGCGACACTTGTCATCCCGGATGAATGCCCCGCACAGGCGGGGCGCAAGTCCGGGACCCATAATCCGGCTGCTTGTCCAGCTGTCGCCTACGTCGAGCCTGCTTTCGGCAGAGAGCGAGCGTATGGGTCCCGGCCCTCCGGCCTGCCTGCGCAGGCCATACGGCCGGGATGACAACCCCTGTTTTCCTCGCTCCACCCACAAAAAAAGCCCCCGGAGTTTTCCCCGGGGGCCGTTTTCTGTGCGGTGTCCGCTGATCCTATTCGCGGCTGCCGAGCAGCGAGAGGATGATCTGGAACATGTTGATGAAGGCGATATAGAGGTTCAGCGCGCCCATATTGGTGAGCACAGCCATCGAGCGCTGGTCGCCCGCCACCTGGTAGTACATCACTTTCAGGCTCTGGGTCTGCCAGGCCGTCACGCCCGCCATCAGCAGCAGCACGCCGAACTGCAGCAGCAGTTCCAGGCCGGCCGAGTGGAAGAAGAAGGCGTTCAGCACACCCAGGATGATCGCGCCGATCATGCCCATGAACAGGAAGGAGTGGATCGGCTGCAGGTTGATCTTCGTCGTGTAGCCGAACACCGACAGGCCCAGGAAGGCGCCGGCGGTGATGGTGAAGGCTTGCACGATGGTCGCCCAGCTGATCGCCAGCGTCCGGCCGCCCGAGGTGGTGATACCGTCCGGCGCAGCACCGCCCGCCATCACGACCCAGATGCTCAGACCCGTACCGATCAGGGCGACGATCGCCCAGTAGAGCAGGGCCGAACCGGTCGGCGAGGGATTGCGCATGAAGAACATCGAGCCGAACAGCAGGGCCAGCGGGCCCCATTGCACGACAAACAGCAGCGGCGTGCCGTAGACCAGCGCCGTCAGCGGCGCGACGGTGCCGACCGCATAGGCCAGAGCGGCCGAGATCAGCAGGCCCAGGCCCATCTTGTTGTAGACGCCGAGCATGAATTTGCGCAGGCCGGCATCCCGCGACATGTCCATCGACTGGGCGCCGGAATAGGTGCGGGAAAAGTCGTTCATCGTTACGTCTCTCTCGTAGTCAGGGCGTGCGGAAACACGCCGCGCGCCGACAGGGCGCTTTGTCCTGCAATATCGGGGCGACCGGCGAAAATGGCAAGGCGGGACGCGATGGGGGTCGCGTCCCCCCTGTCAGACGCTGACACGTCCCGGGCGCCATTGCCGAGCCGGCACAAACTGTCCTAGGCACTAAAGAGCCCGTTGCGGAGTTCCGGACCATGTCCCTGCGCCTGTTTGCCGCCCTGCCCGTGCCCGAAAACATCGGCGCCGGACTGGTGCGCCTGCAGAAGGGCGTGCCGGGCGCACGCTGGCGGCCGGTGGAGAATTTCCACATCACGCTGCGCTTTTTCGGCGAGATCGACGAGCGCACGGCCGAGGATCTCGATGCCGAGCTGGCGAATATCCGGATGGACCCCTTCACCGTGCGGCTCAAGGGGGCGGGCTGGTTCGGCAAGGCCGATCCGCGCGCGCTCTGGCTGGGCGTCGAGGCCGGCGAGGCCGTTGCCACACTGGCGGGCAAGTGCGAGCGGGCGGCGCGGCGCGCCGGTCTGAAGCCGGAGACGCGCAATTTCCACCCGCACATGACGATCGCCTATCTGCAGGGCACGCCCGTGGACAAGGCCAACCGCTTTACCCAGCGCGCCAGCGATCTGGAGACCGAGGCCTGGATGGCCACGCATTTCAGCCTCTATTCCAGCTGGATCACGCGCGGCGACGCCAATATCTACGAAGCCGAGGCCGACTACCCGCTGGCCTGACCGGGCTGCGCACGCAGCGCAGCGATCAGCCCGTCAATACCGGCCTCGACCAGGTCGAGCACATCATCGAACCCGGCCTCGGCGCCATAATAGGGATCCGGAACATCCGCCATCCCCGCACCCGGCGCCCAGTCCATCAGACGCGAGATCCGGCCTGACACGCCCGGCGGTGCAAGACGGCGCAGCTGGCTGTGATGGCCGCTGTCCATCGCCAGGATGTGGTCGAAGCGCGTGAAATCATCCGCGGTCAGGGCCCGCGCCGCGAGCCCGTCGAAACTGTAGCCGCGGGCGGCGGCGGCCGCCTGGCTGCGCGGATCCGGCGGCTCGCCCTCATGCCAGCCGCTGGTACCGGCGGACTCGACGCGCCAGTCCAGCCCCAGCGCCTCGATCCGGGCCCGGGCCACCGCTTCCGCCGTCGGCGAACGGCAGATATTCCCGGTGCACACGAAGAGCAGACGCATCACTCGGCATCGACGCTGAAGGCGCCGGGCAGCACGGCGAGCTGCCAGTCACCGCCGGACTGGTAAAGCCAGTAGATATCGCCATAGGCGGTTTCCGGCAGACGGCCCTCCTCGCAGCCGGCGGCTTCGGCAGCGGAGACGCCGGCAAACTCGGCCAGCCACAGGCAGGAGGTGTTGGAATGCTCGCCGGCGAGCGTCCAGCGGGCCTCGCCGTCGCGGGCCTCGGCAAAGGCCGCCGCGCGCTGGCGCTCGATCGTGGCGCCCGGCGTGCAGTCGGCGGCATAGCCGTCAACGGCCTGGTGCGCGACCACTTCGGCATGGCCGGCCGCCGCCGTCAGGCGGGTGCGGCAGGCGGCGCTGGCATAGGCCCGGTCGACCGGCGCCTCGCCCAGCAGGCCGGACAGCCGCGCCACCATCGCCTCGCCCGCCTCGCTGAGCGGGCATTCCATGCCGTTGCAGTCCGGCGAGATCTTGTAGGCGTGCCGCACCACCAGGATATGGCGGCCGGACGCGGCGATATCGGCCTGCACGTCCGCCGGTGCCAGTTCCAGCAGGGCCGGACGGTCGAAATCCGCCGCAGCAGCGCCGTCCAGGCCCGCGGCCGTGAGCATGAGTGCGGAAAGATAAGTCGTGATCATGATGAGCCTCCCCTTGTCCGGGCGAGACTAGCCGCGACAGCCCGGCAGGCAAATTACCCTTCCATGAGGAAGCGGACAGATTGCGGCCCGGCGCGCCGCCGGGGCTCAGACCTCGCCCGCAGATCAGACCTCAACCGTGTCCGGCTCGACCTGCACGACAATGCAGGCGCGCGCCTGCGTGCCCTCGCCCGGCGTGCTGTCGAAGCTCAGCTCGCCCTCCATCAGGTCGACCAGGCGGCGGCAGATCGACAGGCCGATCCCGCTGCCCGATCCGGTCCGCAGCGTGCGTGTCTCGGTCGCGAGGTCGAGCTCTTCCGGCGTCATGCCGATCCCGGTATCGGTGACGGTGAAGGTCAGGCGCGCATGATCGGGGTCGATGGGCTCGGCTTTCACATCGACGGAGATCCGCCCTTCCGGGGTGAACTTGATCGCGTTGGAGACGAGATGAGTGAGGATCTGCTTGATCCGGCCCGGATCGCCGATCATCGGCTGTTTGCCGTCGTCACCGCAGGCCGGGCCCAGTTCCAGGCCGCGCTCGGCCGCCAGCGGCGCAAACAGGCCGGTCACCGACCGGATCAGCTCGCACGGTTCGAACACCGTGCTGCGCAATTCCACCTTGCCGTTTTCCAGCAGCGACAGGTCCAGCACATCGCTGACCCGGTGCAGCGTCGACTGGGCCGACTGTTCCAGCGTGGTCAGCAGGCGGCGCTGTTCGGCATCGAGCTCGGTATTGGCCAAGAGGCTGGCCAGGCCGAGAATGCCGTTCAGCGGGGTCTGCAGCTCATGGCTCAGCCCGAGCAGGAATTCCGATTTCGACTGGCGCAGGGCGCGCTGCATCTCGGCCTCGGTCTTGAGTTCCGCCTCCAGCGTATCGCGCGAGGACAGCTCGACCTGCATCCGGCTCGCCGAGCGCCGCATCCGCGACAGGAGCCGTCCCAGCCGGCGGATCAGCATCACGAAGCCGGCCAGCATCAGGCTGACAGCCACGGCATCGGACAGCGGACGGATGCGGTGGCCGGCAAGGTCCACCCAGACAGCGAGCACGTCCGGCGGCAGCACCAGCGGGCCGGCAATGTGCAGGAGAGCATCGGCGAGATAATAGGCGGCCCACAGCACGATACCGACGGACAGCACCTGCACGGCGCGCACCGCGCCGGCGAACTCGATCGACCGGGCATGCGTCCACAGATAGGCGGCCGCGACCGTCCCGGCCGCGACGAAGAGCAAGTCCAGCAATATCGTCAGCAGGGCCGAGTGCATGTCTTCACCCGCCCCTGACCGGGGTACACATGGTCAAACGCCCGCTCTGCTCCATATCCGCCGCCGGCCTCGCTGCCGGCAGTCGGTAACCCTTGCCCCGGGGGGTGGCGGTGTAAAGCGCCGCCCGGCGCAATGAATTTTTCATTCATCGCGACGGAATGCGGCGAACAGGCGGCAGGAACAGGGAAATTGCGCTCTGCCGGGGTCAGTCGTTACGGCCCAGACGGCGCTTGCGGCGCGCCATCAGCTGCAGGCGCAGCGCATTGAGCCGGATGAAACCCTCGGCGTCCTTCTGGTCGTAGACATCGTCTTCCTCGAAGGTCACATGCGCCTCGGAATACAGCGTGTGGTCGGAAGACCGGCCGACAACATTGGCCGAACCCTTGTAGAGTTTCAGGCGGACATCGCCCGTGACAAACTCCTGACTCTTGTCGATCGCCGCCTGCAACATTTCGCGCTCCGGCGAGAACCAGAAGCCTTCATAGAGCAGCTTGGCGTATTTCGGCATCAGCTCGTCCTTCAGGTGCGCAGCACCGCGGTCGAGGGTGAGCTGTTCGATGCCGCGATGGGCTGCCATCAGGATGGTGCCGCCCGGCGTCTCGTAAATGCCGCGCGACTTCATGCCGACGAAACGGTTCTCCACCAGGTCGAGACGGCCGATCCCGTGCTTGCGGCCCAGCTCGTTCAGTTCTGTCAGGAGGGTGGCAGGGGAAAGCGCCTTGCCGTTCACCGCCGTCGCATCGCCGCGTTCGAAGCTGATCGTGACATATTCCGGCGTGTCCGGCGCATCGACCGGGTCGACCGTACGCTGGAAGACGATGTCCGAGGCTTCCTCGGCCGGATTTTCCAGAACCTTGCCCTCCGACGAGGTGTGCCAGAGATTGGCGTCGACCGAGAAGGGCGCCTCGCCGCGCTTGTCCTTGGCCACCTGGATGCCGTGCTGTTCGGCATAGGCGATCAGCTTGGTGCGCGAATTGAGATCCCATTCGCGCCAGGGTGCAATCACGCGCAGGTCCGGGTCCAGCGCATAGACCCCCAGCTCGAACCGCACCTGGTCATTGCCCTTGCCGGTCGCGCCGTGCGCCACGGCGTCGGCGCCGGTTTCATGGGCAATTTCCACCAGGCGTTTGGAGATCAGCGGCCGGGCGATCGAGGTGCCCAGCAGGTAAAGACCTTCATAGACCGCATTGGCGCGCACCATCGGGAAAACGAAGTCGCGCACGAATTCCTCGCGCAGATCCTCGATGAAGATGTCCTTCACGCCGGCCGCCTCGGCCTTCTTGCGCGCCGGTTCCAGCTCCTCGCCCTGGCCCAGATCGGCCGTGAAGGTCACGACTTCCGCGCCATACTGATCCTGGAGCCATTTCAGGATCACCGACGTGTCGAGACCGCCGGAATAGGCAAGAACAACCTTTTTCACAGGCTTTTTGGCAGGCATGGCGCATTTCCTTTTCGTCTGCCGTTCGCCTACCGCCAAGCCCGTGCGCACGCAAGGGGAATGATCGGAGGTGCACACAGCCCACTGCAACAAACCCCTTCTCCCTCCACGTTTTTCCCGGCCACCCGCCTTCGCGGGCGCAGGCTTCCACCCGGCGAAGGCCGGGCGGAGTGCCGGGACCGACGGGAAACGCATCGCTTGAAATGATCTTCGGTCGGTCCCGGACCTGCAGCCCGCCTTCGCGGGCCTTCGTCCGGGAAAAATCGAGAGAGGCGAAAGAGAGGGTGCAAACGTCTCAACTTCCACCGTCACCCTGACCCCCGCTTTCGCGGGCGCAAGCTTCGGTCAGGGCCCAGTTCGTAAGGCCGGGCGATTGCGATCTCGCACTTGTCCATACCCACCACATTTTTCCCGACGGGAAACTCGTCGCTTGAGATGATCTTCGGTAGATCCCGGACCTGCAGCCCGCTTCCGCGGGCTTCCGTCCGGGAAAAATGGTGGGCTGGAAGGGAGAGTGAGAACGCCGCAACCTCCACCGTCACCCTGACGAAGGTCAGGGCCCAGTTCGTAAAGCCGGGTGGCCGCGATCTCGCATCTATCCCTCATGATGGCTCCACACGATTTGAGCCCCTCCAGCCCAAATCTCCCTCTGTGAACTGGGTCCTGAGCTTCGTCAGGATGACGGCGGGTGAGGCCAGCACGGTACGAAATCGGACAAACCGTCACCCCCGCTTGGACACGCACCAAATCCGCGTCATGCTCGCCGTATGAACCGGTCCGGACTGTCACGCTTTTCCCGTTTTCGCGGGCGCCGTGCGCGCTTCGAGCATGATCGCAGCGACCGGGCGGCGCAGGAGGAGCGGCTGCGTGCGCTGTGCCGCACGGCGAAACAGGCCGGTATCGGCACGACACAGGCGCTGGCGGAACGGCTGGCGCGCGAGGGGATCGATCTCGCCATCCCGCGCCTTGCCGGCCTGAAAGCGGCGCTGGAGGGGGAGACCCGTCCGCTGAAACCGGACGTGTTCGAAGCCGGCGCGGAAATCCCGGCCGATGCGCTGCGGCTCATGGAGCGCGCGCTGGACGGGCAGCTGGCCATTGCCGGTTTCGGCGGGTTTTCCGGCCGCATCGCCAATCTGTTCGACTATGCCCGCGAGAACCGCGCCGGCACGGTGGCCAGCTATATCCCCGAACTGGCCCGCCAGGACCCGGACCAGTTCGGCCTGGCCGTGTGCAGCCTGGACGGACAGCGTCTCGCCCTGGGCGATGCAGAGCAGGCCTTCTGCCTTCAATCGGTGGTGAAGCCGCTGAATTACGCCCTCGCCCTGGCGCTGAACGGCGAGAACCAGGTGCACCGCCATGTCGGCCGCGAACCGTCCGGCCGCCGTTTCAACGAGCTGGCGCTGGACCCGGACAACCGGCCGCACAATCCGATGATCAATTCCGGCGCCATCATGTGCACCGCCATGATCCGCCCCTCGCGCACCGTTGCCGACCGCCAGGACCTGGTGCAGCGCTTCGTGGCCTCGGCAGCGGGCGGAGCGGCATGCGGCTTTGACGAAGCCGTCTACCGGTCCGAACGCCAGACGGCGGCGCGCAACCTCTCCCTGGTCAAGCTGATGGACGAGCATGACGCCTTCCCCGAAGGCGCCGATACCGAAGCCGCGCTCGATCTTTATTTCCGCACCTGTTCGCTGACGCTGGACTGTCAGGGCCTGTCAGTGGCGGCGGCCATGCTGGCCAATGGCGGGGTGTGCCCGCTCACCGGCCACCGGGTGATCGACCCGCGGATCGTGCGCAATACGCTGTCATTGATGCTGACATGCGGCATGTACGACTATTCCGGCGAATACGCGTTCTCGGTCGGCCTGCCCGCCAAGTCCGGTGTGTCCGGCGGTCTGATGATCGTCATACCGGGTATCGCCGGTATCGCGCTGTTCTCGCCGCGGCTCGACCGGCAGGGCAATTGCGTGCGCGGTATCGAGTTTTCCCGGCGGCTGATCGAGGACTACCCGTTCCACATCTTCGCCGGTGTCGCGACCGACTGAGAACGCTCGCCAGAGCGGCGGGATGGCGTCATAGTGCCGGAAACCGGCCCGGAGTCTGCCATGCTCGACCTCTCGCTTTTCCCGCTTTTCCTGGCTGCCGGCATCGCCCTGGCCCTGACACCGGGTCCCGACATGGCCTTCACCCTCGCCACCGCCGCCTCGCGCGGGCCGCGGGCCGGTCTGGGCGCTGTCGCGGGCATCTGCACCGGCGGTCTGGTGTGGACGATTGCCGCCGCCGGCGGGCTGGCCGCGCTGATCGCCGCCTCCGAACATGCCCTGACAGCCGTGCGTTATGCCGGGGCCGCCTATCTGATCTGGCTGGGCTGGAAAACCTTTCGCAGCCTGGATGCGCCGATCGAGGCCGAGAGTGCCGGCAGCGCCGCACGCGCCTTCCGCCGCGGCCTGGTGACCAATCTGCTCAATCCCAAGATCGGCCTCTTCTTCCTGGCGCTGCTGCCGCAATTCACCAATGCCGAACTGGGTCCGGTCTGGCTGCAGATGCTGACCCTCGGCCTGGTCTTCTTCGCTATCGGCGGCGTCGTGCTCACCGTGATCGTGTTTGCCGCCGGCGCCGCCCAGCAGCAGCTCAAATCCTCGCGGATTTCCCGCCGCGTGCTCAACGGCGTTGCCGCCACCGCGTTCGGCGGGCTCGGTCTGCGCTTGATCTTTTCGGGCAATGCGACCTAGAAAGCGCCCATGTCACACACTGCAGATCCCCGCCTCATTGTCGCGCTCGACGTGCCGACGACCGACCAGGCCTGGTCGATCACCCAGGCCGTCGGCGATGCCGTCAGCTTCTACAAGATCGGTCTCCAGCTGCTCCCCGTGGGCGGGATGGACCTCTGCCGCCGCCTGAAGAGTGCCGGCAAGGACGTCTTCCTGGACTTCAAGCTGCACGACATCCCCGCCACGGTTGAAAAGGCGACCCGGTCGATCACGGCCGGCGGCGCCGACCTGCTCACCGTGCACGCCGAACCGCCGGTGATGCGCGCCGCCGTCGCCGGGCGCGAAGGCTCGAAACTGCGCATTCTCGGCGTCACCGTGCTGACCAGTTATGACGACGCCATGCTGGCCGAGATGGGCTATGCCTACGGCGCCCGCGATCTCGTCCTGCGCCGCGTGGAACAGGCGCTTGAGGCCGGTGTCGACGGTGTCGTGGCCAGCGCCCACGAAGCCACCGAGATCCGCCAGCGCTTCGGCGATGACTTCCTGATCGTCACCCCGGGCATCCGGCCGGCCGGTGCCGATATCGGCGACCAGAAACGCGTCGCCACCCCGGCCGCAGCCCTCGCCCAGGGCGCCACCCACCTCGTCGTCGGCCGCCCCGTCAACGCCGCCGAAAATCCCGCCGCCGCCGCACGGGCGATCGTGGAAGAGATGGCCGGCGTCCCGGCCTGAGTGGGGGGCAAGCTTTTTCGCTGTCATCGCGGATGGATAGACACCATTCCGGCCGCTCCCATCCGCCGTCACCCTGACGAAAGTCAGGGCCCAGTTCATAGCGCGAAGTAGGTGCGAGTTCGCGCTTACCCATACCCCTCCACGTTTTTCCCGGCCGGACGCCCGGCGAAGGCCGGGCGAAGTGTGGAGCTCCCTGTTCAACCAAACCTTGTCATCCTGACGAAGGTCAGGACCCAGATCGCAAAGCGGGATTTGCGCGAGGTCGGCTCGGATCACATCAGGCCGTCGTGCGGGATGAGCGCGAATTTGCACCAGCCCCGCCTTATGAACTGGGTCCTGACTTTCGTCAGGATGACGGTCGGTGGAGATATGCGCAATCGGCATCCACCCGAACCGAAACCCGCCTAATCGTAAGGATAGGACCGCACAGCCGCACGCGCCTGCGTATCCATGGCGCGCACTTGCCGTGTCGTGTGCGACAGACCGGCAAAGCGCGTGCGCACCTCGCCGGAGGCGGAAATCAGGACGATCCCGCGATAGCTGTAAAGCGGCGTGAAGGGACGCTCGACCCCGCCGGCCAGCGGACCGGTGAAGAAGCTGTCGTCCAGGGTGACGGTCTCGCGGGATGCCGGCGCGTAATCCGCGGTCTGCGTCACCGTATGGCGCACAGTGTCACTGGAACGGGTCTCGTATGTGGCCGCTATGTCATAGGAATGATGGACTTGTGCAGCTTCGATGCGACGGGTCTGCCGCGGCGCCCCTTCCAGCCGGGTCACATCGGCGGAAAACCCTGACGGTTGAGGGCGTTGCACCTCATCCGGCATCTGCGTGAAACGGCAGGCAGGGCCAGTATACGCCCCGGCCAGGGCCTGGCGGATATCCTCGGGCGAACACTCCCGCGCCGGCGCGCTGCCGGTCTGCGCAAATGCCGCCGGTGCCGCCAGGAGCGCGGTCGCCAAAACCATGAAAACAGGGCGTAAAGCGTGTGCCATTCCGGCACAGTATCGCGAGTATCCGATGTTGCGAAGCCCGTGCACCCGGCACGCGAAACCGGGGATAAGAGCTCAACTATCCGCACCCCCTCAGAAGTCGCTTAGAATGCCCTTCTTCTCCCAGTCGCCATAGCGGGTGGGTTCCGGCCCGTTGCGGCGTCCGCCGGTTTCCGGCGGCAGCTCGGCCTCCGCCTGCGCCTTGCGGCGCGCCTCGGCCTCTTCCAGCGCCCGCCGGGCGGCCGGGCTCAATGTCTTGCCGGGCGCCGCAGCAGCAGGGATTCCCGCCATGTCCGTCCCGTCTTGCCGTTCATTCTGGGTCATCCCATTTATCTAGTCCGACAGGGGCCTGTCGCCAAGAATGGATGCTGCCAGAACCATGACTGCCAACGGATTACGTACCTTCCTCCTGCTCGCCGGCATGACCGCCCTCTTCATGGCGATCGGCTATGTGCTGGGCGGAGCCGCCGGCGCGATGATCGCCCTGGTCATTGCCGGGGGCATGAACCTGTTTGCCTGGTGGAACAGTGCCGACATGGTGCTGCGCATGCACGGCGCCCGCGAGATCGGTCCGGACGAACGCCATCCGCAATTGCGCCAGTATGCCGCCGATGTCGAACATCTCGCCCGCCGCGCCGGCCTGCCGGTGCCGCGCGTCTTCGTGATCGAGAGCGACCAGCCCAACGCCTTCGCCACCGGCCGCGACCCCGGTCACGCCGCCGTTGCCGCGACGACCGGCCTCATCGCCCGGCTCGACCGGGAAGAGGTGCAGGGCGTGATGGCGCACGAGCTCGCCCATGTGAAAAACCGCGACACGCTGACCATGACCGTCACCGCCACCCTGGCCGGTGCGATCGGCATGCTGGCCAATTTCGCGCTCTTCTTCGGTGGCGGAAACCGGGCCGGCCTGATCGGCTCGATCGCCCTGATGATCTTTGCTCCCATGGCCGCCATGCTGGTGCAGAGCGCGATCAGCCGCGCCCGCGAATACGAGGCCGACCGGATCGGCGCCGAGATCATGGGCAAGCCGATGGCGCTGGCCAGCGCGCTGGAAAAGATCGAACGCACGGCCCGCCGCACCATCAATGACAGCGCCGAACGCAATCCGGCGACGGCCCACATGTTCATCATCAACCCGCTGAACGGCCAGCGGATGGACAATCTCTTCTCCACCCACCCGGACACCGCCAACCGGATCGCCAGGCTGCGCGAAATGGCCGGCGCCGCCGCCCCGGTCCAGTCCGGCCCCTGGGCCCCGCGCGGTCCGTGGGGGTAAGAGCACTGGTTTTCTTCCCCACATTTGTGGGGAAGTGGGCCGCAGCGGAGCTGCGGGTCGAAGGGGTGCCGGCAAGGCCGGCGTATCGGCACCAGGCTCCGCCATATCGCCGCGCATCTGCGCGGCGCCCCTCCACCACGCCTGCGGCGCGGTCCCCCTCCCCACTTCTGTGGGGAGGAAGGCCAGCAACGCGCATTAGACGGGCGCGCCTGCGCGTGCTAGCTCCCGCGCCATGAAAGACGGATTGCCCCCGCGGCGCTGCGCCGCCCTGGCCTATGCCACCATCCTGCGCGACCGGCGCGCCCTGGAACCCGCGCTGGAGCACACGCCCGGCTATCGCAAGATGAGCGACCGGGACCGGGCCTTTGCGCGCGCCATCCTGGCGACCACATTCCGCCGCCTCGGCCAGACCCGCAAAGTGCTCGACAAATTCCTCGCCAAGCCGCTCGAGGAAACCACGGAATACGCTGCCGCCCTTCTGGTCACCGGCGCGACCCAGCTTCTGTGGATGGACGGCCCGCCGCACGCGGTCGTCTCCACCACGGTCGCCCTGTGCCAGGACACGACCGAGACCTACGGGCTGAAGGGCGTGGTCAATGCCGTCCTGCGCAAGGTCAGCACGGAAGGGCCGGATCTCGCCGCCCGCACCGCCCCGCGCGACAATCTTCCCGACTGGGTATCCCGCTCCTGGCGCAAGGCCTACGGCCCCGGCACGCTGTCGCGCATCACCAATGTGCAGATGCAGCCGCCGCCGCTGGACCTGACCGTGAAGGACCCGCTCGAGCGCGAACGCTGGGCCGAAACGTTGGGCGCGGAAATCCTGCCGACCGGCACGCTGCGCCGCAAGGAGATCGGCGACGTCACACAATTGCCCGGCTTCCGCGAAGGCGCCTGGTGGGCCCAGGATGCCGCCGCCGCAATCCCGGCCACCCTGCTCGGCGTGAAGTCCGGCGACCACGTCGCCGATCTGTGTGCCGCCCCCGGCGGCAAGACGCTGCAGCTCGCCGCCCTGGGCGCCCGCGTCACGGCTGTCGATGACAATGAGGGCCGGCTGAAACGCCTGCGGGACAATCTCTCGCGCACCGGGCTGCGCGCCGCGGTCGCGGTCGAGGATGTCCGCCGCTTCCGGCCCAAGGGCCCCGCCGATGCGGTCCTGCTGGACGCACCCTGCACGGCCACCGGCACGATGCGGCGCCATCCCGAAGCCGGCTGGATCAAGAAGCCGGGCGATGTCCAGCGCATGTCCAAGCTGCAGCTGGAGATGGCCGGCGCCGCCGCCCGCATGTTGCGTCCCGGCGGCTGGATGGTGATCTGTACCTGCTCGCTGCAGCCGGAAGAGGGCGAACAGCTCGCCGCCCGCCTGCTGGAAACCCGCAAGGACCTGAAGCCCGTCGCGATCCAGGACGGGGAAGTGCCCGGCCTGGCCGAAGCCATCACGCCGGAAGGCTGGCTGCGCCTGACCCCGGCCCTGTGGGCAGACCGCGGCGGAATGGACGGGTTTTTTGCCGCCCGCTTCGAAAAGCGCAGTTAACCGGCCGCCTGCCGCGAAGGACGGACCACCGGCCGTCTTGCGCCGGTCCGGCCCCCCTGTTATCGGACTTGCATGGGCGCTTCCGTAATCATCTCGCCGTCAATTCTTTCGGCCGATTTCGCCAAGCTGGGCGAAGAGGTTCGTGCGATTGACGAAGCCGGGGCCGACTGGATCCATGTCGATGTCATGGACGGTCATTTCGTACCCAATCTCACGATCGGGCCGGGCGTCGTCAAAGCGCTGCGGCCGCATTCGAAAAAGCCGTTCGACGTGCATCTGATGATCACGCCGGTCGATCCGTATATCGACGCCTTTGCCGAGGCCGGGGCCGACCTGATCACGGCACATCCCGAAGCCGGTCCGCACTTCCACCGCACGGTCCAGAAGATCCGCAGCACCGGCAAGAAGGCCGGCGCCGCGCTCAACCCGTCCACCCCGGGCGAGACGCTGGACTATGTCCTCGACGAGCTCGACCTGGTGCTGGTGATGAGCGTCAATCCGGGTTTTGGCGGCCAGAGCTTCATCGACAGCCAGCTGCGCAAGATCGAGGGCCTGCGCCAGTCGATCGACCGTCGCGGCCTGGCGACCCTGATCGAAGTGGATGGCGGGGTGAATCCGGACACGGCGAAAGCCTGTATCTCGGCCGGCGCCCACGCGCTGGTCGCCGGATCGGCGGTATTCCGCGGCGGGCCCGACGCCTATCGCGACAATATCACAGCGCTTCGCGGCTGATCGTCATGGCTCGTGCGGTGCGTCTGTCCGATTATACCGCTGCCACCGTCATGGCGCTGCGGCGCGAGGCCTCCTCGACGCTGCACGCCATCGGCCTGCCATCCGGGCTGAGCGATCTGGGCGGGCTGCCCGACACGCTGAGCGTGCTGCCCGAAGATGTCTACGCCCCCAATCGCGAGCGCGGCGAAGCGATCCTGAACGGCCGCTTCACCCTGGCCGGGGAAAGCCTGTCGACCGACGGTCCCGCCGCCACCTGGCTGCAACCCGCACCGACCCGCGCCTTCGCCCGCCGCCTGCATGCGTTCGGCTGGATGCGCGACTGCCTCGCCGCCGACCCGGAAGCCGGTCCCGACGCGATACGGCGCTATGTCGACAGCTGGATCGACAATTTTGGCCGCTGGAACAGTTTCGCCTGGTCGCACGATATCCTGTCGATGCGCCTGTTGAACTGGCTGCGCTGCGGCGATGCCCTGTTCAATGGCGACGAGGACAGCCGCAAGGCGCGCCAGGCCCGTTTCCGCTCACTGCTGCGCCAGGCGCGCTATCTGCAACGCTCGATCGCGATTGCGCCGGACGGCACGACCCGTCTGCAAAGCGCCGCCGCGCTCACCCTGACCGGGCTGTGCCTGCCGGGCCGCGATGCCCTGCAGCGCGCCGGCTTCCAGGCGCTCGCCCGCGAGGTCCAGCGCCAGATCCTGCCCGATGGCGGCCATGTCACCCGCTCGCCGCGCGCCTGCGCGGAAGCCCTGATCGACCTCGTCACCGTGCGCGAAGCGGCCCAGGCCGCCGGTGCCGACCTGCCGCAGGAGGTGCGCCGCGCCATCGACCGGCTGGCGCCCATGGTCCGCTTCTTCCGCATGTCGGATGACGGGCTGGCCAGTTTCCATGGCGGCGGCGAAGGCGACCGCCACGCGCTGAAAGCCGCGCTCGATCATGACGACACCCGCGCACGCCCCTTCGGCTTTGCCCCCCATTCCGGCTATCACCGCGCCGAAGCCGGCGAAGCCACCGTGCTGCTCGATGTCGGCAATGCCCCGAAGGGTCCGCTAAGCACCGGCGCCCATGCCAGTGCCCTGGCTTTCGAGCTGTGCACGTCCGGTGGCCGCCTGGTGGTGAATTGCGGCTGGCATGACGACCAGCCCGCCAGCTGGCGCGAGGCCGTGCGGGCGACAGCGGCCCACTCCACCCTCATCCTCGACGAAACCTCCTCGGCCCGCCTCTTCCCGCCCGGCTGGAAGCGCGACCTCCTGGGTCCGCGCCTGGCGACGGCACCCGCCTCGGTCTCGGCCCGGCGCAATGAGGAGGAGATGGGCATCTGGCTGGAAGGCATTCACGAAGGCTATCGCGAGGATTACGGCCTGTCGCACCGGCGGCGGATCTTCCTGGCGGCCGATGGCGGCGATGTGCGCGGCGAGGATGCGCTGTTCCGGCCCGTCAATGATGGTGCGCCCGACGATGTCGATGTGCGCTGGCGCTTCGCCATCCGCTTCCACCTGCACCCCGAAGTCCGCGCCTCCCTGTCGCGGGACTCCATGAGCGCGCTTCTTGTCCAGCCCAATGGCGATGGCTGGCGGTTCCGGACCGATGGCGGCCCGATCCGGCTGGAGCGTTCTGTGTATCTGGCTGCGGGCGCACCTCCACAACGCGCCACGCAGATTGTAGTACAGGGAGAAGCAGAACCCTTTGGTGCCGGGGACCGGCCGCCCAATCGCGTTCGCTGGGCTTTTCAGCGTCTCGGCCAGGTCGGCGGCGCAGAAGGGGAAACCGGATGAGCACACCGCGTCCTCAGGACGGACGCCGCAGGCGAGCGCGTCAAACCGTATCAGGCAATCTGACCGCCACGCGCAACCAGTTGTCGATGGTGGCGGTGGCCGTGTTCGATCTCGCCGCCGGCGCCTTCTCGATGTGGGCGGCAGTGCTGCTGCGCTACCGGTTCGAACCGGACGGTCCGCCCGACCAGGTGATGCTGCAGTCGGTGGCCGTATTTGCCCTGGCCTGTGCCATCGTCTTCCCACTGGAAGGCCTGCATCGCGGCCTGTGGCGCTATACCGCGCTGAACGATGCCGCCCGCATCGTCCGCTCGGTCCTGGTGGCCAATCTGGTCTTCCTGCCGATGCTGTTCCTGATCAACCGGCTGGACGGCTTTCCGCGGACGGCGATCCTGATCGATATCCCGATCCTGATCGGCCTCCTGCTGGCGCCGCGCTTCCTGCTGGCCGCCTTCCGTACCCAGGGCCTGCGCGGTGTGCTGCAGGTGGAAGACCGCTCCAAGCCCGCCGCGATCCTGGTCGGCTCGGAAGCCGATCTGGATGAGGCCCTGCGCGACATTGTCCGGCGCAACGGATCTGCGCCCTTCCGGCCGAAAGGCCTGATCGAGCCGGGCTCGCAGCTCACCGGTCACGCCATTCGCGGCGTGCCCGTGCTGGGCGGCCTGCATGCGCTGACCCCGGCGCTGAACCGGCTGGCCCAGGCCGAAACCCTGGCGCCGCGCCTGGTTCTGGCCGGCACGAATACCGATGTGGAAGTGGTCAACGAGCTGATCCGCGTGGCCGCCCGGACCGGGGCCAAACTGTCCCGCGCCCGTCCGTCAGAAGGCCCGGGTGCCTTCTCGCCGGTGGAAGCCGCCGACCTCCTGAACCGTCCGCCGCGGCCGCCAAACCTGGAGCCGGCCCGGCCGCTCATCGAGGGCCGCCGTGTCATGATCACCGGTGCCGGCGGCACGATCGGCTCGCAACTGGCTCGGCTCGCCGCGACGCTCAATCCGGAAAAGCTGATCTTTTTCGACGCGTCCGAGGCCAATCTCTACGAGATCGATCTCGAATTCGCCCGCCACCGGCCGCACATGCAATGGCGCGCCATGCTGGGCGATATCCGCGATACCCAGCGTCTGGAAACCGCCTTCGCCGAAGAACGCCCGGACGTGGTGCTGCACGCAGCCGCGCTCAAGCACGTCCCGATGAGCGAGCTCAATCCGGGCGAGGCCGTGCGCACGAATGTCATCGGCACGGTCAACACGATCGAGATGGCCAAGCGCCACGGCGCCCGCATCGTCGCCCTGATCTCGACCGACAAGGCCGTCGATCCGGGCAATGTCATGGGCGCGACCAAGCGTGCCGCCGAACTCTATGCCCGCTCGGCGGCTGCCGAAGGCTCCGACACCCGTATCTGCGTCGTGCGCTTCGGCAATGTGCTCGGCTCGACCGGTTCGGTCGTGCCGCTGTTCGAGCGCCAGATCGAGGCCGGCGACCCGGTCACCGTGACCGATCCGGATGCCACCCGCTATTTCATGACGGTCGAGGAAGCTTCCGGCCTCGTGCTCGATGCCGCGGCCCAGACCGCATTCGATGCCGACCTCAATGGCGCCTTGTACGTGCTGGATATGGGCGAGCCGGTTTCCATCCTGCGCCTGGCGCGGCAGCTCCTGCGCCTGCGCGGCCGTGACCCGGACGCGCCCGGTGCGATCTCGATCGTCGGTCTTCGGCCCGGCGAGAAACGCCACGAAAACCTCGTCTACGCCTTCGAACGCCGCGAACCCACAGCGATTGACGGCGTGTGGTCGATCACCGGTCCGGTCCTCGATACCGGGGCGGTGGCCGCCGAACTGGAATGCCTGCTCGATGCGGCGCGCAGCGGTGACGCCGCAGCCGTTTCCGAAGCCTTGGGCGCCCTGTGCGCCCTGCGGCCCGCCACGGCCGCGGATTGACTTGCTGCGCCGTGATGGATACCTCGCCGCGCACATCCGGATGGTTACAACGGAGCCCCAGCCATGTCCGACCTTGATCTTGCGCCTCTGCGCCGCGCCCTGATTTCCGTGTCCGACAAGACGGGACTGGTCGACCGGGCCCGCCGGCTCGTCGATGCCGGTGTGGAAATCCTGTCCACCGGCGGCACGCTGCGCGCCCTCAATGAAGCCGGTATCGCGGCCCGTGACGTGTCCGAGGTGACCGAGTTTCCTGAAATGATGGACGGCCGCCTCAAGACACTGCACCCGCGCGTGCATGGCGGCCTGCTCGGCCGGCGTGACAATGGCGAGGACCGGTCTGCGATGGCCGATCACGGCATCCCGAATATCGACCTGCTCTATGTCAATCTCTACCCGTTCGAGGAAACCGTCGCCAAGGGTGCCGAAGAGGCCCACTGCGTCGAGAATATCGATATCGGCGGGCCGGCCATGCTGCGCGCCGCGGCGAAGAATCATGCCTGGGTGAGCGTGTGCACGGATGGCGAGGATGTCGACGCCGTGCTCGCCGCCATGGAGGCTCATGAAGGCCACACGCCGCTCGAGCTGCGCAAGCGCCTGGCGGCCAAGACCTATGCGCGCACGGCCGCCTATGATGCGGCGATCTCGAACTGGTTTGCCGACACGCTGGAAGATACCAGCCCGGCCTGGCGCGCCTTCGGCGGCAAGCTCGCCCAGCCGCTGCGCTATGGCGAGAACCCGCACCAGAGTGCCGCCTTCTACGCCACACCGGAAAACCGGCCCGGCATCGCCACAGCCCGCCAGGTGCAGGGCAAGGCGCTGAGCTTCAACAATCTGGCTGACGCCGACGCCGCCTTCGAACTGGCCGGCGAGTTCGATCCGGCCGACAAGGCAGCCGTTGTGATCGTTAAACACGCCAATCCCTGCGGCGTGGCCACGCACGACGATCTCGCCGTCGCCTATGAGAGGGCCTTTGCGGCCGACCCGATTTCCGCCTTCGGCGGGATTGTCGCCATGAACCGCAAGCTGGACGCCGACACGGCCGGCGAGCTGGTGAAGATTTTCACCGAAGTGGTGATCGCCCCGGACGCCGACGAGGACGCGCTTTCGGTGCTGTCCGGCAAGTCCAACCTGCGGGTCCTGCTGACCGGCGGCCTGCCCGACGCCAAGCAGTCCGGCTGGCTGACCAAGACGGTCGCCGGCGGTCTCCTGGTCCAGGAACGCGATACTGCGATGATCTCGGTGAAGGATCTCAGGACCGTGACCCAGCGCGAACCCACCGAAGCCGAGCTGGCCGACCTGATGTTCGCCTGGAAAGTGGTCAAGCACGTCAAGTCGAACGCCATCGTCTATGCCCGCAACCTGTCCACCGCCGGTATCGGCATGGGCCAGACCAGCCGTTTGGAAGCGGCACGTCTGGCGGTTCGAAAGGCTGAAGCAACCGCCGAGGAAAACGGCTGGGACGAGCCGCGCACCCAGGGTTCGGTCTGTGCGTCTGACGCCTTCTTCCCCTTTGCCGACGGCCTGCACGCCGCGGCCGAAGCCGGCGCCACGGCCGTGATCCAGCCGGGCGGCTCGATCCGCGACGAGGAAGTCATTGCTGCCGCCGACGAGGCCGGCATCGCGATGGTCTTCACGGGCATGCGCCACTTCCGCCACTAGCGCCCGTCACACAACTGCATGTGAATCCCTTTTCCATTGACCCTGGCCGGCGCTGCCCGCCAGGGTCTTTTCATGTCGGGAAACACGATCCTGCGCGGCGGACTGGCCACGCTCATCCTTCTGCTCGCCGGGCTGGGCGGCTGCGCCATCGGACAGGCGACCGGGATCACCACGCCCCGGCGCGATATCGCTGAACAGGGCGCCCTGATCAGGCCGCACACCACGATCGAGATACCCGCTGATGCCCAAGCACCGGTCCCTGCCGCGATCCTGCTGCATGGCTGTGGCGGATTGCGCCAGGTCCAGCCGGACTATGCCGCCGCCCTTCTGGAGGCCAGTTATGGCGTGATCACGGTCGATTCCAACAGCGCCCGCGGCATCGGCCGGTTTGCTGCCATGAGCCAGGTCTGCACCGCGCTGCGCCTGTGGGGCCGCGAGCGGGCCGCGGATATCGAAGCCGCATTGGTGCTGGCCCGCGAGGACCCGCGTATCGACGAAACCCGCCTCGCCCTGATCGGCTGGAGCCATGGCGGCTGGACCGTGCTGGATGCGCTGGACTATGCCGGCGAGGGCCGGGTTCCGCCCGGCCTTGCCGGCGTGACGACGCCGCCCCTGGCCGGCGTGCGTTCGGCCATCCTGCTCTATCCCTATTGCGGATTTCCGGTGCGGGCCGACGGACGGGCATTCCCGTCAGACATTGCCATTCACGCCATCCTGGCGGAACGCGACATGGTGGCCCCGACAGGCGATTGTACACGCCTGTTCGACCGCGCGGAGGCGGCCGGACACCCGGTCGATCATGTCACCTGGCCTGGCATCACCCATGCCTTCGACGAGCCGGCCGCACCGCCGGATCCGCGGATGGAATACGATGCGGACGCGGCAGCCCGTGCGCGCGCCCGCATCGTCGATATTCTTGACCGCGACCTGCGCGATCAGGGCTGAGCGACGGCTGCCATCTCGCCGATCTGGGTCGAGGCGATCGCCAGCTTGGACAGGGTCCAGGCGCCGGACTCGTCCAGCTGCCGCTGCACCGAGTCGACCCGGCCGGCCTCTTCCTCATTGACCGTATTCCAGGCCTCAACGACGGAATCCGCCCAGTCGCGGGACGGATTTTCGATACCTGCTTCCAGCGACCCGCCGGCCTGGCGGGCGAAGCGCATCATCGACGCCGTCACCGCCTGCTGGTTGGCGTAGAAGTCTTCCATCAGACGCCGCACGGCCAGACGGTCCCAGTGCAGATCCGAGGAGACCTCCTGGCCAAGGCCACGCAGACGGTCAAAGCGGAAACGCGCACCGGCCGCGTGGTAGATGTAAGCCGTCGAAGCGAGCGGCCAGTCGAAATTATTGGCCATGTCGATCACGTCCGTCGACGAGGTCAGCGGCCGCAATTCGGCAACCGACTGGGCCAGATCGGCCGGAGCCCCGGCCTTCACGAAGGCGGACTTGCGCTTCTTCACGCCGGCGCGTTCGTGCTCGGAAATGATCTCGTGCACCATGGAGCGCAATTCCTGCACGCCCGGCCGGTAGGAGGCGATCACGTCGGAGATCGAGCTGGCATTGGCCGTGGCCTCGTTGCGGCCGCGGCGGACAAGCCAGTAGGTCTGGCGGCGCAGGAGGCGGATGATCTCCTCGTGCAGCTTGATCTGGACGTCGGCAGGAGCCTCATTGTCCAGCGCATTGATCGCTGCGGTCAGTTCGGCAAAGCCGAAAATGCCCCGTCCGGCCTCGAAACCGCGCGCGATCGCCGGCACGGTCGCCGTGGTGGAGTCGATCGCCCGGTGGATGAAGGTCGGACCGCCCAGATTGATCATCTCGTTGGCCAGCACCGTCGACACGATTTCGCGCTTCAGGCGGTGCCCGTCCATCGCGGCCGAGAATTTATGGACACCCTCCGGGAAGTAGGTCGTCAGCATGTCCCGGAAGTGCGGATCGTCCGGCACGTCGGAGGCAACCAGCTGATCGAACAGCGTGATCTTGGCATAGGAGTTCAGAACCGCCAGCTCGGACCGGGTCAGGCCCTGGCCACGGCCCTTGAGCGCGCGCATGCCTTCGGAAGAGGGCAGGCCCTCGACTTCACGGTCCAAGCGTCCCTGCTTCTCAAGGGACAGCATGAAACGCTCATGCGCATCCAGATCGGCCTCGGCCGTATGCTCAGCCATGGAAAGGGCGAGCGTCTGGTCGTAATTGTGGCGCAGCACGTGTTCCGCGACGTCGTCGGTCATCGATTCCAGCAGCGTGTCGCGGTCTTCACGGCTCATCTCGCCATTGCGGACCATCGGACGCAGCAGGATCTTGATATTGACCTCGTGGTCGGAACTGTCGACGCCCGCGGAGTTGTCGACGAAGTCGGCATTGGCCCGGCCGCCAAGACGGCCGTATTCGATCCGCGCCGCTTGGGTGAAACCCAGATTGGCGCCCTCACCGATGACCTTTGCCTGCACCTGGTCGGCATTGACCCGCAGACCGTCATTGGTCTTGTCGCCGACTTCCCAGTGCTGCTCGTGCGTCGCCTTGGCATAGGTGCCGATACCGCCGAACCAAAGCAGCTCGACTTCGGCCTTCAAGAGGGCGTGGATCAGCTCGGTCGGGCTGACCGCATCCTTGGTCAGGCCGGTCAGCGCCTTGATCTCGTCGGTCAGCCTGATCGACTTCTCGCCCCGCGAGAAAACGCCGCCGCCCTTTGAAATAAGCGAGGTGTCATAGTCCTGCCAGGACGAACGCGGCAGGTCGAACAGACGCTTGCGCTCGTTCCACATCGTCTCCGGATCGCCCGGATCGGGGTCGATGAAGATGTCGCGGTGGTCGAAGGCCGCCACGAGACGGATCTGTTTCGACAGCAGCATGCCGTTGCCGAACACATCGCCGGACATGTCGCCGACACCGATCACGGTGAAGGGTTCGGACTGGATATCCTTGCCCATCTCGCGGAAGTGGCGTTTGACGGATTCCCAGGCGCCGCGCGCCGTGATGCCCATCTTCTTGTGGTCGTAGCCGGCCGAGCCGCCGGATGCGAAGGCGTCACCGAGCCAGAAATCGAACTCGTCGGTCGCCAGCCCGTTGGCCGTATCCGAGAAGGTCGCGGTACCCTTGTCGGCGGCAACGACGAGATAGGGATCCTCATCATCCCAGCACAGCGTCGCCTCGGGATGTCTGACCACGTCGTCGACAATATTGTCGGTGATGTCGAGCAAGCCGCGGATGAAGGTCTTGTAGGCCTCGCGTCCGGCTTCGAAAATCTCGTCGCGGCTGCCATTGCGCGGCAGGGCCTTGGGATAGAAGCCGCCCTTTGAGCCGACCGGCACGATGACGGCATTCTTCACCTGCTGGGCCTTCACCAGGCCCAGGACTTCGGTGCGGAAATCGTCTCGCCGGTCCGACCAGCGTAGGCCGCCGCGGGCGACCGGGCCGAAACGGATATGCACGCCTTCGACATCGGGCGCCCAGACGAAGATTTCGCGATAGGGCTTGGGCAGCGGCAGCTCTTCGAGCAGTTCGCTGGCAATCTTGATCGAGATCCGCGCCTTGGGCTGACCGTCAGCGCCGAGCTGGTAGAAATTGGTCCGCAGCGTGGCGCGGATCAGATGGAAGATCCGGCGCAGGGCCCGGTCGTGATCGAGGCTTTTGACGCCATCGAGCGCCTTGCCGATCCGCTCCTCGACGTCCCAGACAGCATCGGAACGCGTCTTGCGGTCATCGGTGAAGGCCGGATCGAACTTGACGCGGGCCAGTTCCAGCAGGCTCCGGGCAATGTCCGGATAGGCGGCCAGCGCCTCTTCCTGGATCGCCTGGGACGGGTCAAGCCCGGTCTGCTGGCGATAACGCGCGCAGGTGCGCAGGAAAGCCGCCTCGCGCCAGGTCACGCCGATCTCGACGATCAGACGGTTGAACCCGTCATCCTCGGCGCGGCGGTCAGCCATCGCCAGAAGCGCATCCTCGAGCACAGGCGCGAGTGCCTTGACGTCCTGGCCCTTCAGCGCGTCGGACTTCATCTCGAAGTCGTGCACATAGGCCCGGTCGACGCCCTGGCCATCGCTGGCGCGGCGATCCACCGGGAAACCGGTCTCCTGCACCACGTAAAGGCCGAGATTCTCCAGAACCGGCATCACCCGGGACAGCGAAACCGGTTTGCCGACGCGGTAGATTTTCAGCCGCAGCTCATTGTCCGGGTCATTGGCTTCGCGATAGACGCGCACCGCGACCTGGTTGGGCGTGTCCAGCCCTTCCAGCTTGATCACGTCGGCAAGAGCGTCTTCCGGATCGTAGAGCTCGCGATAGCCGGCCTTGAACGCGTCCTGATAGGACGGCATGCGCAGGCGGATATCCTCGGGCGCATTGCGGCGCACATGGGTTTCCAGATCGTCTTCCCACGTGCGGGCCAGACGGGCGACCCGGCGTTCCAATTCGCCGACTTCCGGTTCCGGGTGATCGAACGGGTTGAGCCCGATGATGTAGTGCACCCGGGCCAGCGAACCGTCGCCGAATTGCGGATAGAAAGCCGAGAGGCGGCCGCCGAACGCGTCGCGGATCAGCTCCCCGGCCTGCTCACGGACTTTCGAGGAATAGCGCTCGCGCGGCACGAAGAGCAGCGCCGACACGAAGCGGTCGAACTGGTCGCGGCGGATGAACAGCTTGGTGCGCGGCCGGTCATGCAGGTGCAGAATACCGAGACAGATCTCCAGCAGGTCGTTCTCGTCTGTCTGGAACAGCTCGTCGCGCGGGAAATTCTCGACCGTATTGCGCAGCTTCTTGGCGCTGTGGGTACCGGGCGTCTTGCCGGCACGCTCGAGCACGCGGCGCACCTTGCGGCGGATCAGCGGCACCTGCGCGGCGGACTGGTCATAGGCCTCGGCGGTGAACAGGCCGACAAAGCGCATCTCGCCGATCACGGCACCGTCTTCGCGGTAGCGCTTGACGCCGATGTAATCCATGTAGACGCGGCGGTGGACGCGCGACTTCATGTTGGCTTTGGCGACAATGATCGGGCTGGGTTCGCGCAGGAAGGTTTCGATGGCCGGTGTCAGAACCGCAGGTTCGGAGCCTTTGCGCAGGACATGACGATCGGGATCGCGCAGCACGCCGCGGCCGGTCTCCGGACGCACGCGCGGATGGCGCTGGGCCATGCCGCCGTTTTCGTCGACCTCGAAGTCATAGATGCGGCAGCCCAGGAAGGCGAAGTGGTCGTCGCGCAGCCAACGGAGGAACTCGCAGGCCTCCGTAAGCTCTTCCGGCGAGGCGTTCGTGGTCGCCTGGGCGAGATGGGCGATGGCCTCGTCCATCTGGGCGCGCATGTCGGCCCAGTCCTCGACTGTGACGCGGACATCGTCGAGGGTCGCGGTAACGCCCTCGATCAGCGTGCGGCGGGACAGATCGTCCAGCGGCGGCAGATGTACCTGGATCATCGATTCGGCGAGACAGCGCCCGCCCTGGTCGACCCGCGCACCGTCATTGTCACGGCGCACCTGAACGATCGGGTGGAACATGGCCAGGATGTCGTAACCCTGGGCACCGATTTCGCCCATCACGCTGTCGACGATGAAGGGCCGGTCACGGCCGATGATCTCCAGAACATCGCGGGGCAGCTCGCTGCCGTCGTCACGTATGGCCGTGCGCATCCGGACGAGAATCTCCTCGCCATTGCGCCGTTCGCCATAATGCCAGAAATCGACGCACATGGATGCCAGATCGGCGGCCGCAACCTGTTCCAGGTCTTCGGCCAGGGCATCGTCGTAGATCTGCGAAAAGAAGGACGTGCCCGTCTCTCCGCACTCGCTGCCATAGCGATCCTGCCAGCGCGAACGCGCGGCCTCCATGAATTCGTCACGGGTGTACGCGTGCGCGACTCCGACGACCGCCCCCATGTGGCGCTCCCTGTGGTCTGTTGTGGTTCTTGAGGCGAGCCTAGCCCTGTTTTCCCCACACGCAAGCCATGTACACCGTTGAAAACGCAAACAAGCCATTCTTTTTGGCAAGAGCGCAGATTTTGGGAGAGGCGGGGCCATCCCGGCCGGGATTTCATGCCACCAGCGGCAGCGGTGACGATAGCGGCACCGCCGGGTAGGGACAGGGAACCCGGCGGTGCCTGGCAGACCTCATCGGCAGGCTGGGGGGACGCTCGTTTGAGGCCTGATCGTCTGGAGTGGCTGTCATCCTGCCCGCTCGAGGGGAGGAGAACAGGGCAGGGCGGCCACTCGCTCATTCATGTAGGAACGCCGGGACTGAATCCAAGACCGTCAGTGTCGAAAATCGCCGGCCCGGACACAGCCGTTTCCGCCGCGTTCGGAAACCGATATGGCGCGCCCCATTCCCCGCGCCAAGGGCACGGCCCGTCACACTCTCGTGAAGCCGTCTGCCCGGCTCGAAAAGCTGGTCAGCCCGCCGTTTCGGCGAGGCGCGGCCATTGCCGGTCGATGGCATCCAGGCTGAGTGACGGCGCCAGACGGCCCGCCAGGTCGAAGGCCAGGGCCCGGGTTTCCGCGACATCGCGCGGCGCAACGGCCAGCGCCCCCACGGCTTCGGGCACCAGGGTCAGCGGAATGTCGCGGGTCTGGGCATCGAACAGCGTCGCCAGGATCGAAAAGGGCGCGGAAAATCCGACCAGAAGACAGTCCCGGCCGGTATTGCGGGCCATGAACTGGTGGAAATAGCTATCCGAGAACGCCGACAGGCCTCGTCGCACGAAAACGGGTTCCCGCGTCAACGGGCGCAGAGCCGGCACAGGCGTGCGGTCCGCGCGTGCGCCATCTGTGATGGCGTGCTGGCAATGGCAGATCGACCAGCCATCGGCCCGGGCCCGGCGCAACAGCGCCTCGATCCGCGTTATGGCTGAATGATTGTCCGCATCGATCCGGCCATCCGGCCCCTCGACCCGGTCACGCTGGCAGTCGAGCAGGATCAGCGCCGGGTTATGGGCGTTCGTCATGCCGCTTCCTCCTCCGATTTCTTCTTGTCTTTCCTGGCCTGTTCCTTTTCGGCCTCGAGCCGTTCGAGCGACAAGTCGAACGGGCCGGGGCGGTCCCACTCGCCATCGGGACGGATCAGGACCATCGGATCGGTATCCGCAGTGATCGCGTTGGCCGGCGGGATCAGCTCGCGCTCGATCTCGACATAGGCATAGTCCGAGAAGTAGAACTCCGGGCGGTCCGGTCGAACGCGAAAGCCATGCGTCCGCCAGTATTTCACCCGATTGAGCTGGGCATGGCCGATGACGCGGCGATAACCGCGGCGGGCGCTGTAGCGAAGGGCTTCCTGCATCAACACCCGCATCACACCGTAGCGGCGGTATTGCTGCAGCACGGCTGCCCGCTCCACCTTGGCGAAGCCGGCAAACCAGCGCAGGCGCAGCACGCCGACCGGCTCGCGCCCCTTCCAGGCAATCAGGTGCGAGGCGGCCACCAGATCATTGCCATCGTATTCTTCGGCATAGGGCGCTTCTTGCTCGCCCAGATAGATGACGCCGCGCAGCGTCATCGCCATGACGACCTGGTCCAGCGTGCGGGCAACCGTCACTTCAATCACTGTGCCGTCCGTCGCGTCCGTCATCGCGGCGCCTCCCAGTCTCCAAGAATACTGTGCCGCAGCAGCATCGCGCCGAGCTTGTCCGGGAATCCGGTACTGCCATAGAGCGGATTGACCCCGTCCGGCCGGGCGCATTCCTCGAAGCCCAGACGCCGCATCAGCGCCTGACCCTCCGTGGTGCGAGCCCGGGCATAAACGCGGACATCCGAATAGAAGCCGCGCCAGCCCACCAGCAGCGCCCGCAGGGCCGCCGCCTGGGCATGCGGAGTTCGGCCGGCCAGCCCCCAGGACAGGAGCGCCGCGGCCTTCTCGTCCAGCCCGCACACCCAGTCGCGCCTGGCATTGGCAAAGCCGAACTCTCCGGCCAGCAGCGCAGACACGCCTTTTTCGCTCAGCGGGATAGACGCGACGAATCCGTCAGGGGTGCCATTCCAAACACGCATGTGAAGCGATCTCTGCGTCCAGCCCTGAACACGCGCGATATCTTCAGCGCTCGCGATTTCGCCCTCTATAAGCGCGTCCGCAAGCGCATGAAATTCGTCGATCCTGTCGAGGGTGACAGGCTCGAAATCCATTGATGCAAAAGCCTGATCCAACCGCTTCAGGGGAAATTGAAACCCGGTCCGGGTTTGACTAGTGTGGGTTGCCTGAGTCACCGTCGCGCTCCTCATGCCAACACGGTTACCCAATGGTTAACACCCCGCCTTGACGGCGACTTCTGCAAAGTTGGAATAGTGGATAGTCAGGAAACAGATACCCTTCTCCGGCGGAACCTGTTCGACTGGGACGACTTGCAGATTTTCCATGCGGTGGCGACGACGGGATCGATGAGCGCGGCCGCCACGGCACTCGGCTGCCAGCAATCCACCATTTCCAAGCGCATGCGCCAGCTGGAAAGCCGGCTGGGAAGCCAGCTGATCGAACGGCATGCCGGCGGGATCATGCTCACACCGGCCGGGGAAAGCGCCTTCGACTATGTGCTGACCATGCAGCGCTCGGCACACCAGCTGGAGACCCGGATCGCCGGTCGCGACCGCGCGATCGAAGGCGAGGTCGCCCTGCGCGCGCCGGACGGGCTGTCGAGCTTCTGGCTGGCAAGACACGTGCCGGAATTCCAGCGGACCCATCCGGCAATCGATCTGAAACTGCTCGGCGACCACTCGGCTGCGGTCGGAGAAAATACGTCGTCCCTGGCCGTCACTTTCGTGCCGGAAAAGACCATGGACACGCAGGCCGAGCTTTTGGCGACCCTGCACTATATGCCTGTAGCATCACGGGAATTTATTGAAACCTATGGTGCACCCCGGTCCCTTGTCGATGTCATGAACCTGAGGTTCGCGACGCTGGAACAGTATGACCGCTCGCTCTCGTTGTGGGGCGAAAAAGCCGAGGCAGCAGATACTCTTATTAAATATTCCTTCCGCACCGACCTCAGTTCGGTGTTATTTGAGGTGGTACGCCATGGCGGCGGTATCGCCATGGCACCGACCTATCTTGCCGCCCTTTATGCCGATGAATTGGTAGTACTCGACTACGACTTTCATCAGGATATCAGGGTCTGGCTGAAATATATGCCCGGAAGTCAGGGGATTGGCAGAATAAAGTGTGTTGGCGACTGGATCACCGACATATTCAATCGTAGAAACAATCCTTGGTTTCGCGAAGAGTTCTGTCATCCGCGTGAGTTCTGCGGCATAGACGTCATTAGACCACAACCGTGAGGATGCCATGAGTGCCAGGGGCCCAACGAGTATTGACCAGCATGTCGGAGCGCGTCTGCGCCTGCGCAGAAGTCTGATGGAAATGAGCCAGTCCGAGCTGGGCGAAAAGCTGGGCGTTACCTTCCAGCAAGTCCAGAAGTACGAGCGCGGCACGAACCGTATCGGTGCAAGCCGGCTTTTCCATGTCGCCAAGGTCATGGAAGTTCCGGTGTCCTACTTCTTCGAAGGCCTCGAGGAAGACGGCTCCTCCGAGCTGAAGGGCCCTGAATCCGACACGCTCTACGACTTCATCGCCAGCCCCGACGGCCTCGCCCTGGCCCAGGCCTTTGCCGGCATCAAGGACCAGACGGTCCGCCGCCGCGTCATCGACCTGCTGCGCTCGCTGGCAGACTAGAACGCAGACAGATCCTGCAAAGAGGGCCCGGCGCGCTTGCCGGGCCCTTTTTCGTGTGCGCCACCCACGCCTAGACTGCCGGCGGGTTCAGGCGTGCAAAACCGTCCTGCCGTTCATAGGGGGCGTGTGGATACGGCGCCGGCACACGACTGACGGCGTCCAGCCTTTCCATATGCGCGTCGCTCAGCGTCCAGCCGACCGCGCCAAGATTGTCCACCAGCTGGGCCTCGTTCCGGGCGCCAAGAATGACTGACGAGACCCCCGGGCGGCGCGTCAGCCAATTTATGGCGATCTGCGGCACACTCTTTCCGGTTTCCACGGCGATCGCCTGGAGTACATCCACAATGTCGTACAGCCTTTCTTCATCGACCGGCGGCCCGAAGCCCGCGGTTTCATGCAGGCGGCTGCCCTCCGGGAGCGGACGGTCACGAGCGATTTTCCCGGTAAGACGGCCCCAGCCGAGCGGACTCCACACCATCGCGCCGAGCCCCTGATCCAGCCCCAGCGGCATGAGGTCCCATTCGTACGCGCGGCCGACCAGCGAGTAATAAACCTGGTGCACAACATAGCGCGGCCAGCCGTGGCGCTCCGCCACCGCGAGCGACTTCATCACCTGCCAGCCCGAGAAGTTCGAAACGCCGACATAGCGCAGCTTGCCGGCCCTCACGAGAATATCCAGCGTGTAGAGGACTTCTTCCACCGGCGTGAACGCATCGAAGGCATGAAGCTGGAAGATGTCGATCCTGTCGGTCCCCAGCCGACGCAGCGCAGCTTCGACACAGTCGATCAGACGCTGACGGGACCAGCCGGCCGTATTGGGGCCTTCGCCCATCGGCAAGGTCGCCTTGGTCGAGATCAGCACGTCGTTGCGACGCCCCTTCAGCGCCGCACCCAGGATGCTCTCGGATGCACCGTCAGAGTAGACGTCGGCCGTATCGAACAGATTCACGCCCGCCTCAAGGCACAGATCGATCAGCCGGACCGCTTCTGTCTCGCCCGTGCGGCCCCAGTTGGAGAAGAGCGGACCGGTGCCGCCGAACGTCCCGGCGCCGAAGCTGAGAACCGGAACCTGCAGGCCGGAACGGCCCAGATAGCGATATTCCATCTTGAAAACTCCTGTGAGTGAAAGGGATCAGAGCGCCTGCGCGGGACACGGCCGGTTCCGGCCGGCACGCAATGCCGCCAGGGCGAGTACGAGACCCAGCAGCGGCAGGACAGATGCGAGAAGCGGCAGGGTCTGCAGCGACATCCCGCTGTCGAGGGCCAGGCCTGCCAGGCCGGCGCCCAGCGCATTGCCCAAATTGAACGCCGCGATGTTGAAGCTTGAGGCGAGGCTCTGGCTCGCGCCATGCGCCCTTTGCATCACCCACAGCTGCAACGGCGGAACCGTGGCAAATCCGGAGACGCCCAGCAGCGCAATCGCCACGACCGCTCCCGGCTGGCTCTCAAGCAGGACGCTCATCGAGGCCAGAACCGCGCACAGCGCGAGGATCGTCCCGATGAGCGCCGGTACCAGCGCCCGGTCCGCCAGACGTCCGCCGAGCAGATTGCCCGCAATCAGCCCGCCGCCAAGCACCAGGAGAAGAGGCGAGAGTGCCGGTTCTGAAAAACCGGCAACCCGGGTCAGCAACGGGGCGATATAGGTGAAAACCGCAAAGACCCCGCTGAAACCCAGCGTCGTGGTCGCGAAACCCAGCAACACGGCCGGCCGTGCCATGGCAGTGAAGTCTGTTCGCCAGCCTCCGTCACGCCTAGGCGCCGGCGCATGCGGAACGAAGCGGGCAATGACGGCGATGGCCAGCAGCCCGACAATCGAGACCGCCCAGAAAGTCGCCCGCCAGCCCAGCTGCTGACCCAGCCATGTTCCCAGCGGAACTCCGAGAACATTCGCAAGGGTGAGGCCGGTGAACATGATCGCGATGGCCGATGCCTGACGGTCTTTCGCGACGAGTCCGGCCGCTACGACGGAGCCGACCCCGAAGAATGTGCCGTGCGCGAAAGCGGTCAGGACCCGCGCCGCCATCAGCAGACCATAGCCGGGCGCGATCGCGCAGGCCGCATTGCCGACGGTGAAGATCGCCATCAGTGCCAGAAGGACCGATTTGCGCGACAGACCCGCCGTGAGGGTGGTCAGGAGGGGCGCCCCGGCGACCACGCCCAGCGCGTAACCGGAGATCAGCAGTCCTGCAGCGGAAAGACTGACGCTGAGATCGGTGCTGACCTCCAGCAGCAGACCCATGATGACAAATTCGGTAACGCCGATGCCAAAGGCACCGACCATGAGAGCGTAGAGGGCACGGGGCATGAATGAGGAACCTCGTCGATCCGGCTTCTGGTGCGGCTCTAGATGGCTCCTCCGGGAAGATTGAATTAGACTGGGAAAAAGAAACTCATATATGAATTGAATTCACATGACACAGCGCGAGATAAACCGCGTCGCCGAGATGGAAGTCTTCGTTGCGGTGGTGGAACAGAGCGGCCTGTCGGCCGCCGCGCGCGAGCGGCGCATGACTCCATCCGCGGTCAGCAAGCTGGTCTCGCGCCTGGAAGCCCGCCTCGGCACACAATTGCTGGCGCGTTCGACCCGGCGGCTGCGCCTCACTCAGGAAGGCGATCTGTTCTACCAGCATGCGCGCCGCATCCTCGCCGACATAGACGAAGCCGAACGCGCCGTGGCGTCCGGAGAGGAGGCAACGGGGCGTGTCAGGCTCAATACCAGCGCGTCCTTCAATACCCACGTCCTGGCACCGGTCTTGCCGGACTTTCTCGCCCGCCACCCGAGGGTCGGCGTCGATCTCGCGCTCACCGACCATGTTGTCGACCTGATGGAGGCGCGTGCCGATATCGCCGTCCGCGCCGGTCCTCTGAAATCGTCCAACCTGATCGCACGCAAACTGGGCACAAGCCGCAACCGGATCGTTGCAGCACCCGCCTATATCGAGCGTCACGGACAGCCGGAAACGCCAGCCGATCTGGGCCGCCATACCCGCCTCGGCTTCTGCTATGAACGTGCCGTTTCAGCCTGGCCTTTTCGCGTAGATGGCGTCGAACGCCGCTATCCGCCGGACGGGCGCATCCTGGCCAGCGACGGGGAGAGTCTCCGCGCCCTCGCTCTCGGCGGTGCCGGTCTTGCCAGGCTTGCAGAGTTTACCGTTCGCGCCGACATCGCCGCCGGCCGGCTCGTGCCCGTCCTGCAGGACCATATCTGCGAAACGGATGTCGAGGATTTCTACGCCGTCTACGTGGGCGCGGGAGAGCTGCTGCCCACACGGGTGCGGGTCTTCCTCGACTTTCTGGCCGAACAGGCACGGGTCACATGACGCTGGCGGCGTCCGGTCTGAAAATGATCCGAAGGAAGAATGGAGCGGGCGATGAGATTCGAACTCACGACATTCACCTTGGCAAGGTGAATGTTCCTCATTCTCTGTGATTTCCTGCGGGACTACTGACTAAACTATCACACTGATTTACAGCAGCTTATGTGATACTGGTTATCCCATGGATCGCAGCGCCCTACCTTCTCGGTGCTGGGACGGTGCTGGAATTCTTGCGGGAGCCTGATCAGATGAGCCTCAATCGACGCGAACGAATCACGAAGCGGGTGGTCGATAGCGCAACCCCGGCCGCCGCAAAGTATGTGGTCTGGGATAAGGACCTCGCCGGGTTTGGCCTGAGGATCATGCCGAGCGGCCGCAAAACCTATTTCATCACCTATCGTGCTGGCGGTGGCGGCAGGAGCGCGCCCCAGCGCGAATACAAGATCGGTCGGCATGGCGAGATCACCGCTGACCAGGCGCGGGCCGAAGCTTCGAAACTCCTGGGCTCGGTTCGGCTGGGCGGCGACCCGGCCGGCGACAGATCGGACGCTCGCTCTGAAATGTCCGTGGCCGATCTGTGCGATCTTTATCTGAAGGAAGGCGCGGCCACGAAAAAGGCCTCGACGCTGCTCAATGACCGGCAGCGCATCGAGCGCCATGTCAAGCCGCTGCTGGGCAGAAAGCGTATTTCCGCCGTGACCTCTGCCGATATCGAACGCTTTCAGCAGGACGTTGCGAACGGGCGAACGGCCGTGAAACGAGACGGCGGGGACCGGAAGCGCACCGACCCGGTTGCCAGAGGCGGCAAGGGCGTTGCTTCTCGCACGCTGGGGCAGCTGGGCGCCGTCTTCGCCTTCGCCGTAAAGCGCGGCCTATGCCCCTCCAATCCGGTTCGGGGCGTGAAGCGCTTCCAAGACGGCCAGTCACAGCGCTACCTGTCAGCCAAGGAAATGGGGGATCTTGGCAAAGCCCTGATGGACGTTCCGGCCAATACCAAGGGCAAGAACATCATTCGCCTTCTGGTGCTCACCGGCGCGCGGAAGGGCGAGATCGAGAAGCTGCGCTGGTCAGAGGTCGACTTCGGCCGATCCTGCCTCTTCCTGGGCGACTCCAAGACCGGCGCCAAAGTCGTCCAGGTGGGCGCGGCCGCGCTCGAATGCCTGAAGTCGATCGGCCGGGCAGACGGGTCGCCCTTCGTGTTCCCGTCCGAAGGCGATCCCGCAAAGCCCTATGTCGGCACGCCGGCTGTGTGGCGGCGGATCCGGACAGAAGCCGGACTTCACGATGTGCGTCTACACGATCTTCGCCATAGCTATGCCAGCACGGCCGCCGCTGGGGGCATGCCGCTTCAGCTGATTGGCAAGCTGTTGGGACACCGGAATGTGAAGACGACGGCGCAATACGCTCACCTGGCCGACGATCCCGTCAAACAAGCCGCTGACCGTACGGCCAGCGCTACAGAGGCCGCCTTGAAGGGACAATCTGGCGAGGTGGTCAGCCTGAGGAAGGCGTAAGCCGCCCCTCTTCCGCCGCCGCGGTGGCGGGTGGGGAGGCCACATGCGCGCGAGATTCAGCGTTTTGCAGTTCAGGTCACCGTCTCGTCGCCCGCTGACCCTCGAGCTGGTCGCGGGTCCTTCCTGGGCTTTTTCCGTATACGGGGCATCAAGCCGCGGACCTTTTGCAGACACAGAGCGCGTCAACATGGTTGACGCCCTTGGTTGACCATCGTCGAACAGCCCTTTCAGTTGGGCGCCTATACTGCCGAAACTCCCTTCAATTCAATACAGTAGCCGTCTTCGTCGTACAGAGTGTCAACACCGGTCACGCGGATCGGTGCGACCGGTTGACACTTTTGGTGGGAACGGTGGGAACCGTGGGAACCGACCAGCCCGGATAGCATGCCTGGAAAGGCCAGAACGCTACACCACACATGAATCTTGAAAGTGGGAACTGGTGGGAACTGCTGGGATCCCCCGACCTCACCGAACGGCGTTCGGCCGGCTCGACTTCGATGGATCTCAACGGCACTCCGGTATCAGCCCAACCAACTCAGGGAAAAATCCCCGCGCTAGTGTGGCCCCCTTCCCCGTAGAGATGGGCGAGGAAGAGCGGCGAGCCGCACTCCAGGCCCGATCAACCCGGTGGAATGTCACCCTTCCGCTCATTGATGACATTGAGAGACATTCCACAATGTCACCTTTGCGCGGATCGATGACATAGGGACCCCGCAAAATCAGACCATTAGACGGACAAGTCACCTTTCGCTCGGTTCGTTCACCCTGCCCCGGGTGCAGATCCTCGCCTAAGACACGAAAAGGCCCCAGCGAACGGCATTCGCTGGGGCCTTTCGAGGGGTCCCCTGGCGGGGGCTGTCCCGCTCAAGCCGACATGGGGGCCTGGCGGTTTCGAACTACATTGAACGTACGCCAGCGTTCTCTGCTGTCAGTCCCGCTCTGCCAGAATCCAGGAGCGGGTTCACCGTGTGCGGGTCTTCCCTCATGTAAGTCTCTATCAGCTTGTGAAGGGCGCTCCGTTCCGCATCACTTATCTGACGCAAGAGAAAATCGCGCACAGCATAGAGGTTCCGGCAAACTGTCCGCTCCGTTCGGTCGAGATATACGGGGTTCACCCTGGGCAAATCCTCCACGTCACTGGCTGCGAGCAGGAGATGAACCAATGCCCCTCCAGCGCTGTCCGGTCTCGCCCAAGATGCGGCCTCTTCGGCAGCCTTCACCCTGTTAAAGCAGATCTCCTCCTGGGTCTCGATCTGTTCGGGTGTCGCGGCCGTATCGATCTGCCAGCCGCTTAGCGCGATCTGGACCCGCTTACCCAATTCGGTGGACTGGCAGGTTCCTGTTGGGATATCCGACATTTCGCAGTCTCCTTTCTGATCTGAGTGACGGCGTCACGCGGCCGCGTATTCGCGATCGATAAGAGCGGCGGCGATTTTCAGGACAGCTTCAATGCCTTCCGGATCGTCTAGCCATTCATCCATGACCGCGACCGAGAGCGCGATGCGCATATCCTGGGCGGTGCGGAAAGGCCCCTCCATAATCGCTCTTGCCGTCTCGTTCAGCGCGTCTGAGGCCTGTTTCACGTTGGCGTTCGCCGCGACATAGTTCAGCTCAATGACCGCGCGCCTGGCAGCGGACATATTCGGATCCTTCTCCGCGTCCCTGTGTGCCGTTTCTGCTGGCTCGAAGGCGTCCAGGGCACGGTCCTGACGAGCTCGCCTTTCCAGAAACTCGTTCCATTGCACGGCCAAACTGGCTTCTCGTTGTGCCGGCCGAATTGGCCCACGCACCAGAAGATGTTCAACAATCGCCCGTCTCTCGGTGTTGTGCATTTCCTGTCTCCTTTTCTCAGGCGCGCGCACTCCATCGCCACACCCATAGCGTCAAAATATATGACGCTTTGAATTTGGCAAACCCGTCTTTCTTGGTATGTTCGCATCCAATCGTGAGAACGCTGGGGGATTCGATTTCTGATGCTGACTGCAGAGGCGTGTCGCGCCGGCCGGGCGCTCTTGGGCTGGGCTCTCGAAGATCTCGCATCGGCCAGCGGTATCGCCGCTGGCACGCTCTCCCGCTTTGAGAACGGGCGGCCGATGCGGCGAGCCTCAATCGAACGTGTCCTGTCAGCGTTCTCGACCCACCACGTGGAAATCATTCACGCGGAAGACCGCACTGGCGCCCAGCTCGTGTTCGCGTGCCGGCGTTCTGGGGGCTCGAAGAAGGAGGCCGGTAGTGAAAAGGGGTGAGCCTCAATTGCTACTGCCTGACGGCTCTGTCCTTGACCTAGAGTGGCATCGCTTGAAGCCGTCTCGCGAAGTTGACGTTCGCGTACCTGCTGCGCCAGTCGGCAAGCCAGGAACGGTTCTTTCGCGCTCCCACTTCCATGACGGCGACGGCGGCTACGTTATTCTCCAGCCTGGCGAGGCTGACGCCACTCTACAGAAGCTGGTCGAAACAAACCGCCTAGAAGGTGAAGAAGGGTCGGCGTTCGATACGAGCAAATATCGCATTGAGGACGGCTCAAAATTTGGCGTCGAGGGGCTGATTGTTCGCGTATTGGATGCAGAGTGGAGCCTTTCTGCCCTGCTCGGCACTTCTGGCTCGACAAAGTTTGATAAGCCGGGCGACACACTATCCGAGTTCGAACGAATTGAGGCTGAGAAATCTATCTTCGAGGCGAACATTCGTTTTGCTCTTGAGGAGACAAATCCTCGACCTGCTGATCAGGCTGGGCATATCCTTCAGGCGTACGGGTTTCCGCTCGAGGTAGAAACGGCCCCTTCAGAATTGGATCCAGACCCCAGATCGTTGACCAGTCGATATGCTTGGGCATGGATCGAAGGAGAAATTTTCTGGGCTTCCGTTCCTGCGCAAGGCCTTGTCGGCGGTGCAGGCCGCTTGGTTCACATCGAAGCCCTTAAGGCGCATGGCTCTTTGTCATGGCCAGCGCTATTGCGGGGAGCTTACAGCGTTCGTGGGAGTTGGTGGTCTGTCTCGCGACTTAAGTATGAATTCGACCAATATCTGCCACCAGAATCGCCCTTCCACTGGGCGCTTCAAACGCTCCAAATCGTGTCCTTCTTCGAACAAGTGTCCAACGATGCGGCCATGGTCAAAGCGTGGCGGACGATGGCTCCCATGCTGTTCGATGCCGGTCGTTTCATGGCCGAATACAACGCCAGATCTCGTCACACTGAATCAATAGTCGGGGGTCACAAATCAAAGGGTTCTGTGAAGAAAGCCGCCGACACAAAAAAGCAAACAGCTGACGATTGGAAAAAAGCATTGCACCCGTTCGTCGTCCGAATTCTGGAAAAGAACCCTGCGATTTCGAACATCGATGTCTACCGCAATCTCAAGGTCCGTGCATTCGCACGGCGCGGCGAAGGAAGATCCGGTCAATGGGAAGATGACGCGCAACTGCGTATGACAATAAAGAGGCACCGCGACCACGATGATGAGACGAAGCCATCCGCAGCATCGGTGACAAAGCTAGTTGCTACAATTCGTGATGAACTTGCGCGTAAGCGCTCATAAAAATCGCCGATTTTTCTGAAGAAACAATGGTTCCTTTCTTCGAACGCCGGTGAAATTAACGCCTCCTACTTAGCCGTGGTTGTCCTTTCAGCGCAGCGCGCCGTTGTGCGTTGCCAGTCGCGGAAGGGAGCCGACTATGGCCACAGAAACAACTCGATATCTGGCCGCCGATGCGGCGGCGAAATACCTTGGCGTGAGTTCCGCCTATCTTGCCAAGCTGCGGATCACGGGCGGCGGACCTGTATTCAGCAAGTTGGGCCGGCGATGCGTCTATGACGTTGCCGACCTGGATCAGTGGTTCGCCGATCGCAAGCGCGCCTCGACCTCGGTTTAACCCCCATGGCCGCAGACGCGAGCGCGCGGCGAGGTCGAATAGATTTCGCCCGCGTGAACAGCGCCGCCCTGTCCAATGCGCGATGTATTGTGCCGGCGCTTCTCCCCAGCGGACGGCTTGACGGTGATGAGTGGGTTGCCCGCAACCCCCAGCGTCAAGACCGCCGTCTGGGATCCTTCAAGATCAACCTCAACACCGGCAAGTGGGCCGACTTCGCCACCGGAGACCGCGGCACGGATCTGGTGAGCCTGTCCGCCTTCGTCACCGGGAAGTCGCAGCGGGAGGCTGCAATCAGCCTTGCCCAGTCGCTGGGTGTCGATCCGTTCGAGGAGGGCGCGCGATGAATGCTCATTCAAGGCGCTTCGATGCCTGCCCGCCCTGGGCACTTGCCAGCCTGCGGGCCGGGTTGAACCTGGTGGATCGCGAGCGCTTGCGATACGGGCTGCAGCAGGAAGGCATCATCCATCAATACCGGCAGCTGTGCGACATCAACCTTGGTTGTCCGGACCTGACCGTCTCCCAATTTCAGCGCTTTCGCCTGGTGCTCGAACAGGCATCGGTGTGGCTCACTGAGCCCGGCCTTGCCATGCCGTCCGCCGGCGCGTTCGTGTTCGCGCCGATGCACGCCGGCTTTCTCATGACCGCGGCCCGCGCATTGCTGGGGTGGACGCGAGGGGATGTGGTTGGTCTGCCCGATGTTCATTTGGACTATGATCGTCTGTCGTGGTCGGAGCGGCGCCCGGATACCTCGATCATGGGCGAGCTGCACGAAGTGTACACGGCCGCCGGGGTGCAGTTCGTGCACGGGACCGATCGTCACTCGTCCGTCTATGGCGTTTACGCGCCACTGCATGTCCTGGATCCAGCAGCAAGCCGTGCCGCTCTCCATCGTTTGAGGGGGCGGCATGACGAACGAGGCTGAAGATCCTTTCGACCGGATCCGCGCGGCGGTCGAGAATGGCCCTGCCGAACGGCGTTCGGTGGGTTCGGCGGCCGGAGCACTGATTTCGCCGGTTCCGGCCGATGCGCCGCCGCCACCCGATGCGTTCCGGAAACTGGGCACGCCGTCCAGGCGCTGGGCCTTCATCGATGCCGGCGGCTCGGTGCTTCGGTACACCCTTCGCTTCGACCAGGAGGACGGCGGCAAGGAAATACGTCCCCTGACGCTATGGCGTGACCAGGCCGGGCAGCTGACCTGGCGCTTCAAGTCCGAACCGGGGGATGCTCGTCCCCTCTATGGCCTCGACCGGCTCGCCAGCCGCCCCAGCGCAGCGGTCCTCCTGTGTGAAGGCGAGAAAGATGCGGACGGTGCAGCGGAAAGATTTCCCGACTATGTGTGCATGACATGGCCCGGCGGTTCGAACGCCGTTTCCAAGGCCGATTTCGGGCCGCTCAAGGGCCGCAGGGTGGCGATCTGGCCCGATGCCGATGCACCAGGCCAGAAGTCTGCCCGTGCTGCACAGCGTGCCTGTCTTGCCGCTGGGGCACAATCCGCATCGGTGGTCGAGATCCCCACCGACCTGCCCGACGGGTGGGGACTGGCGGATCCGTGGCCGTCCACGCTGGAGAAGTCAGCCGCTGCCCAGTTGATTGCCGGCGCACTCTCGACCCCCAGCGAACGGGCGTTGCCCTACGGTTATCGACTTTCCCGGAACGGCCTCGAATATGAAACCGGTGAGGGCGACAAGCGCCACTGGATGAAGATTGCCGGATCGTTCGAGCTGATCGGCGAGGGCCGGGATCCGGACGGCGATGGCTGGTCGATCGTCATCCGCTTCAAGGATCGTGACGGGCGTGAGAAAACCGAGATCATTGCCCGATCCCAGCTCGCATCCGAACCGGGGGCGGTGCGCTCCCGGCTGGCCGGCGCGGGCCTCCTCATGCCGTCGAGCCGGGCGAAGGCAGAACGGTTCGCCCAGTTCTTCACCGAAATCGAATGCGCCGAACGCCTCACGCTGGTGGATTCCACGGGATGGAAAAGTGGCGACCGGTTCGTGTTGCCCCAGCGGGTATTCGGTCCGGATGGTTCCGAACCCATGCTGTTCACCGGCAATGCGAGCGCGCTGCACTATCGGCAGCGCGGATCGCTACAGGCCTGGCAGTCGGACATCGCGGGCCGCGCGCCGGGCAACTCGATGTTGCTCTTCGCGCTGTCGATCGGGTTTGCCGGACCATTGCTCCGCCCTCTCGATATCGAAGGCGGGGGCTTCCACTTCCGGGGCGGCAGTTCGACCGGCAAGACAACGCTTGCGCTGGCGGCCGGGTCCATCTGGGGCGGCGGCGGTCCGCTGGGGGCGGCGCACACATGGCGCTCGACCGCGAACGCCCTGGAGATGATCGCCTACGGGCACAGCGAAACATTGCTCGTCCTGGACGAACTGGCTCTGGTCGCACCAGAAGAGGCCGGGCAGTCCGCTTACGCGCTCGCCAGCGGGCAGGCCAAGGGCCGCATGAACACGAACGCCTCGCTTCGGCCCCGGCCGGAGTGGCGAACCATTCTGCTGTCTACCGGCGAAATCGGCCTCGCAGACCACATTCGGACAAGCAAGCGCGCCGAACGCGTGATGGCGGGGCAGGAATTGCGCCTGATCGATATCCCGGCCGATGCCGGTCAGGGGATGGGGATCTGGGAGGATCTGCACAGCGCGGCCTCTCCAGCGGAGCTGTCGGACGCGCTCAAGGCTTCATGCGGTCGGCACTACGGTCATGCCGGTCCGGCGTTCGTGGAACGCTTCGTTCGGGATGCAGACGCCGCTCGCGCTGCGGCGAGCGAGATCATGCAGGCCTTCATCGAAACGGCGCAGCGCCCCGGCGATCACGGGCAGGTGCATCGGGGCGCCCTGCGCTTTGCCCTGGTCGCGGCCGCGGGCGAATTGGCTGCATCGTTCGGGGTTGCGCCCTGGGAGGCTGGCGACGCGTCCAAAGCCGCCTTGACGCTCTTCAATCGATGGGCCGGAGCGTTCGGGCGATCAGCCCCGCGTGAGCGGCAGGACGTAGTCAGGACCCTGAAGGCGGCAATTGAGCAGAACCAGAGCCGCTTCTCCTTCATCGCAGACACAGCCCTAGACGAAATTGATGAGCACACCGGCTCGCGTCCGCGCGCTGGCGAGGCGCGATCACTGAAGACGCTGGGGTATATGCACGATGCGGGCGAGGAGACCTTCTATCTGTTCCACGACGCCGGGTGGGCGGAGATCTTCGAAGGGTTTGACCTTAAATTCGCGGCGCGCGTCGTGCTGGAAGAGAAGTTGTTGGCGCCTGGTGACGGGAACCACATCAAGAAAGCCAAGAAGGTGCAGGGCCAGAACCGCCGCTTCTACTGGGTCCGCGCTGCCGTCCTGGGGATCGACTTCGATGCCGACTGATCCCCTCGCCGGCGCGATCGCAGCAGCTCGGCGCCAGTTCGGCGCGGCCGCCCCAGCGAGTGGGAACCGGGAACGCGGGTTCGCAGAAGTGGGAACCCGGAATTCCTCGGCAAACCAGACAGATGGCGGCTCGGTTCCCACTGGCCCCACCGTTCCCACCGCTGGGGAAGACACCAGCCAACATGCCGATGAAGCCGACCGCCTGGCCGCGTACGAAGAGCGCGCTGCGATCATGGAATTTGACGGGGGGCTCGACCGGCAGGAGGCGGAACGGCGAGCATCAAGGGAGTTCGAGCCCCACCAGAACGGGAGTGGACACACTACGCCATGCTGAAGATAGTTTCTCGGCTACGTGGCGGAGGTGAAGCCTGTGGAGTTTGATCGGAAGCTGATGGCTGTCATAAGCCCCTGGGAACCATCCGACCGTGTCGCCGAAGCCTACATGCTTCGCGGGGCGATATTGGCCAGCTTTGCCCACATCGAGCAGTGTCTTTCCGAATTGGCCATTCGCGCGTCGTACGCTCCTGAGTACGACAGCATTGCATCCGACCATGACTCATTGCCGTTCACCATGTCGAAGCGCGTCCGGTTCTTGAAGCGTATCGCCGGAACCGCGGGCCCCCTAGGTCCATACTCCTCGCTGTTGCAGTCTGTGTTGAAGCGCTGGGAAAAAACAAAGGATCTGCGAGACCAGATGGCACATGCTCACATGTCGGTCCTGCCAAACGCGCCAGTTCGCTTTTCAGGCATCAAACCCGATGGCGGCGAAATCCATATGGTTTGGAGTAACTACTTCAGTCCGGCCCTGACCAACGCAGCGCTGCGAGCCGCCCGGTTTAGCCGGGCATGCCAGCGAATCCGCGATAAGTTTGAGGCACAACAACTGCTGCCAACTTTTGAGGACGCACGCATCCATCACGAAGGCCGTTGATGATGTCCGAACGCCATCTATTCGCGACTTCGATTTACAACGCCGTGCTGGGATGGTGCTGGGAATTTTCCCGGCCCGATTTTCGTGGTTCGCTAAGTCTTTGAAATAATGGAGCGGGCGATGAGATTCGAACTCACGACATTCACCTTGGCAAGGTGACGCTCTACCCCTGAGCTACGCCCGCTCACGATGTGCGGGGCTTGGCCCCGCCGGGGAGCGGGGTATATCGCGCAAACGCCGGATAATTGCAAGCACCTGATTCCGTCGACTTGCACATGGCCGCATCTCGCGCTTCAACGGGCAGATGCCAGCGACACGCCAACAGCTTTTCGACCGTCTCGACGCCCTGGGCATCGCCCATGAAACCGTCGATCATCCGCCTGTATTCACGGTCGAGGAAGGCCGCGATATCAAGGCGAAGATGCCGGGTGGGCACACCAAGAATCTCTTCCTCGCCGACAAGAAGGGCCGGATCATCCTGATCTCTGCGCTCGGCGAGACGCAGATCCCGGTCAACCGTCTCCACCGCCTGCTCGACTGCGGCCGCCTCTCTTTCGGGAAACCGGAGCTGATGGAAGAGGTGCTGGGTGTGACGCCGGGGTCGGTGACCGCCTTTGCCCTGATCAATGATGTCGAAAAGCGGGTCCGCTTCGTGCTCGATGCGGCCCTGACGCATCACGACCCGGTGAACTTCCACCCGCTCTCCAATGACGCCACGACCGCGGTGAGCTGTGCCGACCTGATCCGCTTCGCCGAAGATACCGGCCATCCGGTGCAGATTGTCGATTTCGACGCGCTGTCTGCCGAGGCGGGCGCGGCGCAGTGACGCCTTGCATCCCGGCGCCGGCAAGGCCAACTAGAACACAACACTGCGATGCGATTGCCGCTGTGCGGCCGCATCGTGCCTTTGAACATTCCGGCCGGGCCGGTTTCCAAGCGGAAGCCTCCCGGTCTAGGGTGACGCGAACACAAGGAATTTGGTCATGAGCGCAGATCTGACCCTGGGAACAGGCGCGCCGGCAGGCGATATCGTCAAGGACTCCACCGATCAGGCCTTCATGCAGGACGTGGTCGAGCCGTCGCGCGATGCGCCGGTCATCGTCGACTTCTGGGCGCCCTGGTGCGGGCCATGCCGCCAGCTGGGTCCGGTGATCGAAAAGGCCGTGCGCGATGCGGGCGGCGAGGTGCGTCTGGTCAAGATCAATATCGACGAGAACCCGGGCATCGCACAGCAATTGCGCGTCCAGTCCATCCCGGCCGTCTTCGCCTTCAAGAACGGTCAGCCGGTCGACGGTTTCATGGGCGCGCTGCCGGAAAGCCAGATCAAGGACTTCATCCAGCGCATTTCCGGCAAAGGCCCCAGCGAGGCCGAGCTGAAAGCGATGGTCGACCGTGCCCTGGCAGCCCTTGAGGCCGGCGATCTGGGTGGTGCGTCCCAGGACTTCGCCGCCGTGCTGCAGGCCGATCCGGGGCATCCCGGCGCGCTGGCCGGTCTGGCCCGTGTCTGGCTGAAGAATGGCGATACCGACAAGGCGCGCGAGATTCTGGACCATGTACCCGAAGACCGCGCCGGAGATCCCGCCGTTGAAAGCGTGCGCGCAGCGCTTGAGCTTGCCTCCGGTGCGCCGGCAGATGACAGCGAAACGGCCGCGCTGCGCAGCCGCGTCGAGCAGGACCCGTCGAACCTTGAGGCCCGCTACGAGCTGGCCGAAGCCCTGGTTGCCGCCGGCGATCACAAGGGCGCGATCGACCAGCTGATCGCGATCACCGCGCTCGACCGCGAGTGGAACGACCAGGCCGCCCGCACCCTGCTGCTGAAAGTCTTCGATGCGGCAGGCCCGGTCAGCGAGGTGACCCGTGAGGGCCGCCGCCGCCTGTCGGCCATCCTGTTTTCGTAAGGAAGAAGACGATGAGCGAGAACCAGACCGCCCCGCGCGAAGTCGATCCCAAACTGCTGGAAATCCTGGTCTGCCCGGTCACACGCGGCCCCTTGAAGTATGACCGCAAGGCCCAGGAACTGGTGTCGGACAGCGCCGGTCTGGCCTATCCGATCCGTGACGGGATTCCGATCATGCTGCCCGACGAGGCACGCAAGCTGGAGCGTGACTGATGGCACGCCCCTGGCCCGAGCAGTTGCGCTTCTCCCGTGCCGACAAGGCACTGCATGTCGCCTTCGATGACGGCAAGCGCTTTGCCATCCCCTTCGAAACCCTGCGGGTTGAAAGTCCCAGCGCAGAGGTCCAGGGACACGGCCCCGGCGAAAAGCGGATCGTGACCGGCAAGGAGAATGTGCTCGTCACGGCCGCCGAGCCCGTCGGCCGCTATGCCGTGCGTCTCGTTTTCGATGACGGCCATGATTCCGGCCTGTTCACATGGGACTATCTCTACGCGCTGGGTGAAAGCGCGCACTGATCACCGGTCCGAGGAGACTGCGATGCCCAAACCCGTTCTCGCCGGCCTCGCAGCCGCCATTGCCTTGCCCGCCCTTGCCTGGGCCGGCCCCGGCGATTTCGCACCCGGTCCCGTCATCGAGGAATTCGGCCCCGTCGCACCTGTCGAGGGCGCCCTGCCCATTCCGGAGGGCACTGAATTCCGGATCAGTTTCGACACCAAGGACCAGGCCGCCGAAGGCGAGCTCAATTCCAAGCTGACCGCTGCAGCGCGCTTCCTGAACATGCAGGCCGCCGCGGGCGTGCCCGTCGAGAACATCCACCTCGCCATCGTGGTTCACGGAACGGCCGTCCACGATGTGACCCGCGACAGTGCCGGCGCCAATGCCGACCTTGTCGCAGCGCTGGTGGAGCACGGCGTCGAGATTTTTGTCTGCGGCCAGAGCGCTGTCTGGTACGACGTCGCGGCCGACGATCTCCTCCCGGGCGTGTCCATGTCGCTATCCGCCATGACGGCCCACGCCCTGCTGCAGGCCGACGGCTACACGCTCAACCCGTTCTAGGCGGCGTCCAGGCGCTGGCCTTTCAGGAGACGCGGCGGATCGCCGGTCTCGCCGCCGGCCTGGCGCATGAAGAAACGGCGCGCCGGCGGAATGCTGTCGACAATCGACAGGCCGATGCCGCGAAGCTGCCGGATCGGTTCTATGTCGTTTGAAAACAGGCGATTGAAGAAGTCGGTACCCGCGGCCAGCGTCGCGCTGTCGAATTTGCGCCAGTCCTCATAGCGGCGCAGCGTCGTGACGGCTCCGATATCGAGCCCGACCCGCCTGGCCTCACCGCAGACTTCCGCCAGAGCCGCCGCGTCGCGAATGCCCAGATTGAAGCCCTGCCCGGCCAGCGGGTGAATGCCGCGCGCGGCATCGCCGACAAAGGCAATCCGGTCGGAACAGAATTGTTCGGCATAGCGCAGCCCCAGCGGATAGGCGAAACGCGGACCTTCCGGCCGTACATCGCCCAGGAAATCGCCAAAGCGCGCTTCCAGCTCCTCCTGGAACACCGCGTCCGGCGCCTCCTTGAGCGCATCGGCAATCGCGTCCGGCTCGGTCCAGACCAGTGAGGAGCGGTTGTCAGTCAGTGGCAGGATGGCAAACGGGCCTGACGGCAGGAAATATTCATAGGCGGTGCCGTTGTGCGGCTCGGCATGACGGACGGTCGCCACCAGACCCTTCTGGCCATAGCCCCAGCCGGCCGTGCGCACACGGGCCTGATCGCGCAGGCGCGAGAACTTGCCGTCGCAGGCAACCAGCAGCTTGCCGGACAGGCGTTGCCCGTCGGCCAGGACAAGATCGATCCCGCCCTTGCGGTGTTCATAGCGATCGGCCCGCGCCGGTGCGATCAGCGAGATCTGCGGCCGCGCCTGCAGCGTCTTGACGAGCGCCTGGCGCGAACGCCGGTTCTCGGCCATCCAGCCCAGCGGCTCTCCATCCGGGCCTTCGGAAATCTCGTTGCGGTCGAAATGCAGCGTGTGCGGTCCCGGGCCGCCGGGCTTGTCGCCACCATAGGGCCGCCCGTCACATACGAGGATATGCTCGATCCGCTGGGCATGTTCGCGCAGATGATCGGCCACCCCCAGCGCCTCGAACATGCGCCAGGAGGTGTAGGCCAGCGCCGAGGCGCGGCCATCGAAAGTCGGCGCCAGCTGGTCTGAGAACTCCAGCGCATCCACGACCGCGACCGACAGACCGGCCTGGTCCATGGCCAGGGCCAGCGTCATTCCGGCGAGACCGCCACCGGCGATCACTACATCGCCGTCAAAAAGGGGTTTGCTTGTCATGGAACGGAGAATACGGGGTTTGTGTTCTGTGAAAAGCGGTCAGAGCGCCGCAGCGCATTCAGTTTCTGTTTACCCTGCGGGAAGACTTCCCCGCTAGGACGGTGTTCATGAGCCGCAAAGCCGCCGCCAACGCCGACACCGGGGATACGAACCGCGCCGCCAAACCGCTTTGGCGGCTGCGCCTGCACGACCTCGTCGCGGGCGGGCTGATGCTGGCTGCCGGTCTCTTCCTGCTGTTGTCCCTGCTATCGCACAATGTCCTCGATCCCAGCTGGAATGTTGCGGCGGAGGGCGAGGTGCGAAACTGGATGGGCCGTTGGGGCGCATCCCTGTCGGACATGCTGCTGCAATCGGTTGGCTGGGCCGCCGGCGGGCCGGCGATTGCCCTGACCATCTGGGGCGCGATCCTCGTCTGGCGCACACCGCAGCCCCGCCCGCGTTCGGTTGCCGGCTTCCGCTGGTTTTTCGCGGCCCTGGGCACAGCCGGATTCGCGGCCGCCGTGAGCGCGCTTCCCGTCCCCAATGCCTGGCCGTTCGCGTCGGGCATGGGCGGCGCCATGGGCGATATTTTCCTCAACACGCTGGCAGCCCTGCCCGCCCGCTTCGATCTGCCGGGCGCGACAGGCATGGCGGCGGGCTTTGCCCTCCTTCTGTCGATTGCGGGTATTTTCCTCACCTTCGGCCTGCGCTCGCGCGACATTGCAGCGGCCGTCGATGCCGCGGGGCTGGCCTGGGCAACGGTGCGCGTATGGCTGGATGCCGTGCGTGGCCGTGTCGCCGGCTTCTCGGGCGATGACGGCCCGGACGACGAGGTTCACCGTCCCGTTCGTGAAGAGCCGGTCCTGCGCCGTGCCATGCGGGCTGCGGACGACGCTCCAGCAGCCGTGCGCGCTCAAACCAGCGAGTCCGAAGCTTCAAGCGCAGTGAAAGTGGCGCCGGGCCGCAAGGCCAAACAGTCCGACCGTGACGTCCGCGAGGCACAGGGCGCGCTGCCCTTCGTCAAGACCGACGGGTTCAAACTGCCCCGGCTCGATCTTCTGGCGAAGCCGTCGGTGCGCAATGACGCCGTCGACGAGATGGCGCTGCGCCAGAATGCCGAGCTGCTGCAGGGCGTGCTGTCGGACTTCGGCGTGAAGGGCGAGATCGTCCAGGTGCGCCCCGGCCCCGTCGTCACGCTCTATGAATTCGAGCCGGCACCCGGCGTGAAATCCTCGCGCGTGATCAATCTGGCCGACGATATCGCCCGCTCGATGTCGACCATGGCCGCCCGCGTCGCCGTTGTGCCCGGCCGTAATGCGATCGGCATCGAACTGCCCAATCCCAAGCGCGAGACCGTCTATCTGCGCGCCCTGTTCAATTCCAAGGCCTTTGAGGACGCCAAGGCGGAACTGCCCTTCGCGCTCGGCGAGACGATCGGCGGCGAACCCTTCGTGGCCGACCTGGCCCGCATGCCGCACCTGCTGATCGCGGGGACCACCGGCTCGGGCAAGTCGGTCGGTATCAACGCCATGATCCTGTCCCTGCTCTACCGGCTGCCGCCGGAAGACTGCCGGATGATCATGATCGATCCGAAAATGCTGGAACTCTCCGTCTATGACGGCATCCCGCACCTGCTGACACCGGTCGTGACGGATCCGAAAAAGGCCGTGGTCGCCCTGAAATGGGCGGTGCGGGAAATGGAAAGCCGCTATCTGCGCATGTCCAAGATCGGCGTGCGCAATGTCTCCGGCTTCAACGAGCGCGTCGCGGAAGCCCTCAAGACCGGCGAGGAACTCTCGCGCACGGTCCAGACCGGCTATGACAAGGAAAGCGGCGAGCCGGTCTACGAGACCGAGACCATTCCTGCAGAGAAGATGCCCTATATCGTCGTGGTGATCGACGAAATGGCCGACCTGATGATGGTCGCCGGCAAGGAGATCGAGGCCGCCGTGCAGCGTCTGGCCCAGATGGCGCGTGCCGCCGGCATCCACCTCGTCACCGCCACACAGCGTCCCTCGGTGGACGTCATCACCGGCACGATCAAGGCCAACTTCCCGACCCGGATTTCCTATTCGGTCACCTCGAAGATCGACAGCCGCACCATTCTCGGCGAGCAGGGCGCCGAACAGCTGCTGGGCATGGGCGACCTCTTGTACATGGCCTCCGGCGGACGCGTGCGCCGGCTGCACGGCCCCTTTGTTTCCGATCGCGAGGTCGAGGAAATCGCGGCCTTCCTGAAGAAGCAGGCCCCGCCGGAATACATCGAGGCCGTCACCGCCGGCGGCGATGATGACGAGGACGGCATCCCCGGTCTCGACATGGGTGACGAAGGTTCCGGCGACCAGCTTTTCGACCAGGCGGTTGCCCTGGTGGCCCGCGACCGCAAGGCCTCGACCTCCTATATCCAGCGCCGACTGCAGATCGGCTATAACCGCGCCGCCACCCTGATCGAGCGCATGGAAGAAGAAGGCATGATCGGCCCCTCCGACCACGCCGGCCGCCGCGAGATTTTCCTGCCGGAGAATGACGGGGTTTAGGGCATTGCCTTCCGGTGCGGGGGCGGTCATTTTCCCGCGCCCGCAATGGTCCGGAGCGCGACTGTCATGATCACCACACTGGCCTTCGATGCCGACGATACGCTCTGGCACAATGAGCGCTTCTACCGGCTGACGGAGGAGAGCTTTACCGCGATGCTGGCCGACTATGCCGAGCCGGATCACCTGTCGGAACGGCTGCTGGAGGCGGAGCGGCGCAATCTCAAACGCTATGGCTACGGCATCAAGGGTTTCGTCCTGTCGATGATCGAGACGGCGGTCGAAGTGACGGAGAACCGGGTGCCGGCGGCCACGATCCGGCAGATCCTGGATGCCGGTCACGACATGCTGGAGCATCCTGTCGAGTTACTGCCCCATGTGCGTGACACAGTGGAAGCATTGAGCCCCCATTACCGCACCATAATCGTCACAAAGGGTGACCTTATGGACCAGGAGCGCAAGATTGCGGCCTCCGGTCTGGCGGAGCTGTTCGACGGGATCGAGATCGTCTCGGAAAAGACCCCGCACATCTACCGGAGTATTTTCGACCGGCATGGCGACGGCGCCGAGCGCGCGATGATGATCGGCAACTCGGTGCGTTCGGATGTGGTGCCGGCGATCGAGGCGGGCAGCTGGGGCGTTCACGTGCCGCACGGGCTGACCTGGGCGCTCGAGCACGCCGAAGCGCCGGCCGAGCATCCCCGCTTCCGGGAGATCGGCGATCTGGGCGGGCTGCCCGGCCTGCTCGACACGCTGCGCTGACCCGGAACCCCCGGGCTTCACACAGATGTGACTGCGCGCCGTGCTGGCCCGCGTAAGGTGGAGCCGGGAGTGGAGGAGGACGCGCATGCTCATTTCCCTGATCGCGAGCACCTGCCTGGCGCCGGTGCTGGAACCGGTCTGGCGGACGGACGGGCTGGATGCGCCGGAAAGCGTCATCGCTGACGGGATCGGCGGTTTCATCGTGTCGAACGTCAATGGTGAAGGCGCCGAGGCGAATGGCGCGGGCTATCTGGCCCGGCTGGACGCGCAGGGCCGGCGGACCGGACCGGAGCGCTGGGTGACGGGCCTGAACGCGCCCAAGGGTCTGGCCCTGTCGGGCGGGCAGCTGTTCGTGGCGGATATCGATACGCTGGTGGAGATCGATCCGGAGCGTGGCGAGATCGTTGCGCGGTACCCGATCGAGGGCGCCGGCTTTCTCAATGATGTCGCGGCGCATGAGGGTCGCGTCCTGGTGTCGGACAGCGCGCGCAGCCGGATCCATGTGCTCGAGGATGGCGAGGTCTCGCTGTGGCTGGAGGATGCAGCGCTGGCGGGGGTGAACGGCCTTCTGCCGGAGGCTGACCGTCTGCTGGTGACGGCGATGTCGAATGGTGAGGTGCTGGCGGTCGACTGGCAGACCCGCGCCGTCACGCCGCTGACCGGCGGCCTGCAGAATGCCGACGGTATCGCACCGGCGGCGCCGGGCGGATATATGCTCAGCCAGTGGCCCGGCGATCTGTGGCACTGGGTGGAGGGCGAGGCGCCGGTTCACCTTGTCGAGCGCCAGGATCCGCCGGTGTTGATGAATGATCTGACCGTGCACGGCGAGCTGGTGATCATCCCGCACTGGCAGCCGGGCGCCGTCTCGGCCTGGCGGCTGACCTGCAGCGATGGCAGCGGCTGACGGAAGAATGAACATCCAGGCCTTGCTCGCGCCCAAATCCCGGGCCAGCTTGCGGCCATGATCGCTCTGCTTTTCTCCCTCGCCCTGCTGCAGCAGGACCCCGCGGCCGACGCTCCCGCCGAGGCCGTGCAAACGCCGGCGGCCGAAGAAGCCGGCACGGCGCCGTCCGGCCTGGACCGCGAAACGGCGCTGGCCGATATCAACGCCTATCTCAACGGTATCGAGACCCTGCGCGCCGATTTCGTGCAGGTCGCACCGGACGGCTCTGCGGCGACCGGCGAACTGGCCATGGCGCGTCCCGGCCGCCTGCGCTTCGAGTATGACGAGCCGACGCCGATCCGCATCATTGCCGACGGCACCACGGTCGCGATCGAGGACAGCGCCCTGGAGACGGTCGATCGCGGCCCGCTGCGCTCGACACCGCTCTGGTGGCTGCTGAAAGAGGATATCGATATCGCCCGTGACGCCGAACTGGTGGGCATGGAGAGCGAATTCGGCTTTCTCTATGTCACGCTGCGCGACCCCAGCGAGGAAATGCCGGGCGAGATCATGTTCGTCTTTGCCGAGCCCAGCTATGAGCTGCGCGAATGGTTCGTGACCGATGCGATGGGCGAGATCACCCGCGTCAGCCTGAACAATGTCGAGACGGGCATGCGGCTGAACCCGCGCCTGTTTGTCATTCCGGAGGCGGAAGACCGCCGGGATTCGCGCCGCAACCGGTAAAATGGTTGATGTTTTTCTGCCACAGGCAAATCCTTTCTCATTTTTTATTTGCAGAAATCCGGGCGATGTGGCGTTATTGATACGCTGACTGAGAGGCAAAGGATCGGCGTCGTCCCCCCGCTTGCAGATCCCTTCTCGGTCGCGCCGGACTGATCCCCTCCCGGCGCTGCGCTGTAAAAAGACACGCGCACGGCTCGGCGCCCGGTCTCTCCCCCCTCGAGACCGGGCGCCTTTCGTTTCAGGCTCCCGTCATTCAGCCTGCCGTCATTCGCGACCCCCGGCACACCTTCCCCCTGTCAAAGCCGGCAGCGGATCGCTAAATACGACGCATGCACTTCCACGACGAAGACGAAGGCGCCGACATCCCGCGCCTGCTCGAAGAAATTCCGCTGCTCTACAAGGCCCGGGCCTTTGCCGAGAGCCTCAATGCCAACACCTGGTTTTCCCGCCTGGGCGAACCGCTGGACGCGCGCGAGCGCTTTCTGGCGCGGACCTATCTGGACGGGCTGGGCTTTCCCGAAGCCGAGCCGGCCCTGCTGTCGGGCTGGGACGAGGCTGCCGGCGCGGCGGAAACCATGGATACCGATCCGATGGGCTGGGAAGCCGAGGAGATGCTGCGCACCGGCCTGGTGTCGCGGGTTCTCGAACGGCTGGACGAGGAAGCGGTGCATGCCGCGCTGACCCTGGTTGCCCAGAAGACCGGCGACACGGCGCGCGACGCGATCGAGGATGCGGCCGCACTGGCCGATGTCGAGGACATGGCGCTGGTCCATGCTGCTGCCGGTGCGCTGGCCCAGGCGGCCAACGGCGCCGCCCTGGTGGTTCTGGCCGAAGCCGAGGACGACGAGCCGCCCCATCCCTTCCTCGCGCGCTGGCGCCTGTTCGCCCGCGGCCGCTGGCCGGTGGGCCTGGCTGGCGCCACCTACAACATCCTCTGACACTTTCCGACCGACCGCCCGAACAAGGACTGCCCATGACCGCTTTCACGCTCGCCAGCTGGAACATCAACTCCGTGCGCCTGCGCGCCCCGCTCGTGGCCGACTGGGTCAGCCAGGCCGATCCGGACGTGCTGTGCCTTCAGGAGATCAAGTGCCTGAACGAGCAATTCCCGGAAGAGGCCTTCCGCGAGATGGGGTTCCGGCATTTCCACGTGCGCGGCCAGAAGGGGATGCACGGTGTCGCGATCGCCTCGAAACTCCCGCTGGAGGACCTGGGCGACGAGGATCTGTGCCCGAAGGCGGAAGCCCGTCACCAGCGGGTGATGGTGGAAGGCATCGAGCTGCACAATTTCTACATCCCGGCCGGCGGCGACGAGCCGGACCCCGCGATCAATCCGCGCTTTGCCCACAAGCTGGGCTTCCTCGACCGCATCGAAGCCTATTTCAAGGCGCGCGCCGCCGAGAACCCGCCGCTCGTCCTGGTCGGCGATTTCAACATCGCGCCCTATGAGCACGATGTCTGGTCGCACAAGCAATTGCTGAAAGTGGTCTCCCACACACCGGTCGAGACCGAAGCCCTGGAGCGGATCCGCCAGGCCGGCGATTTTGCCGATGTGGCGCGTGAACTGATCCCGATGGACGAGAAGGTCTATTCCTGGTGGAGCTACCGCGCCCGCGACTGGAAAGCCGCCAATCGCGGCCGCCGTCTCGACCATATCTGGGCCGCTCCCGCCGTGCGCGAGCGCGCCCTCGCCGGCGGACGTGAGGCCTTCAGGATCTGGGAAGATGTGCGCGGCTGGGAGAAGCCGTCGGATCACGCCCCGGTGGTGCTGCGGATCGGCGGCTGACCGCCAACTTCCACCCAATCTCTTGTAATCGGCCCGTTTTCCGACGCATCCTGTGCGCCGGGGGGACGGGTTGATGCGAATTTTCCTGACAGCGGCGACGGTATGGATCCTCGCGGTCTGCGGTGCGCTGGCCCAGACGGGCTCCGGCTCCGCGACGAGCACGGAGACCGGTACGGACAGTGCGGCCGGGGCCGGGATCTGTATCGGGTCCGGTGAGCCGGGCGGGCGCTATCACGCCGTCGCGGAGCGCCTGATCGCGGCCGGGCTCGAAGGCTCGGTCTGCAACGCCCCGACCGCCGGCAGCCTGGAAAACCTGCGCGGGCTGCGCGGCGGTGAGCTGGCCTTCGCCATTGCCCAGAACGATCTCGCCTATCACCAGTTTACCGGCAGCCACGGGCTGGAACGCTGGCAGGACTTTGCGGCTGTGGCGCCGCTCTTCCCCGAATTCGTGCAGGTCTTTGTGCGCCGGGAAGACAATGCGCCGGACCTGTTCGGCGAGCTGCGCGGACGCCGCATCAATATCGGCGTGCCCGGATCGGGCAGCACGATCAATGCGCGCGATGTGCTGGCCGCGGCAGGCCTGCGTGAAGGCGTCGACTATCTGCCGGCCAGCCACGGTATACGCGATGCCTTCACGGCACTGGGCGACAATACGGTGGATGCCGTCTTCGTCACGGCCGGCGAGAATTTCGAGTTCGATGCGAACCGCTTCTCGCGCCTGGCCGTGCCGCCCTCGATCATCACCCAGCTGGCCAACGAGAACCCCTATTACGAAAGCTCCGGCCTGGAGATCGACGGCCGCATACAGGCATCGCTGGCCACGCGCGCCGTGCTGCTGGCCCGGCGGGATGCGCCACGCGACGCGGTCGGCTCGCTGACCGGTACACTCCTCGCGATCTGGCCCGACCTGCAGGAGGATGTCGGCGGGCTTTATCCGCCCGAGGACTTCGTGACGCGTCTGGCGCTGGACTTTCATCCGGCCGCACGCGCGGTCCTGGTCGAACAGGGCCATGCCGCTGCGCCGCCGCGTTACTGGCTCTGGCTGATCGCCTGGGGCGCGCTGCTGGCCTCGAGCGTCGCGGCAATTTCCATGCGCACCACCTATGACCGCACGGGCGAAGCGCGGACCCGGGACCGGCGCCTGCCGGGCGTGCAGCAGGCGATCGACCTGTGGGCCCGGCCCAGCCCCTGGTTCATCGGCATCAGCCTGTTTGCCATCATCCTGTGCGGCGCCTTTATCGCCCTGCGCACAGCCGAGGCGATGCACGCGCGGGCCTTCAACCTGGACAATCCGTTCGGCGATCTCGCCTTCATGGAGGGGATTGTCTGGATGCTGGCCTTTGTGGCCAGCGGCTTTACCGAGAATGACGCCTACCCGCTCAGCCCGCCGGGCCGGGTGATGGTGGCCTGCCTGGCCCTGCTGGGCATTGGCGGACCGATCACGGCGATCATCGTCACCAGCAATTTCATCGGCCGCCAGCGTGCCGCCAAGGCGGCTGGCTGGGCCCGCACGAAATGGCATGACCATATCCTGGTGTGCGGCTGGAACGAGCACCTGTCCGGCGTCATCTACTCGCTGACGGGACAGGACGCAGCCGAGCGATACAAGGTGTGCATGGTGGCCCAGTCGGGCGATGCGAGCCCGATGGACGGGCATCATTTCAATCCCAAACGGGTCCGCTTCCGGCGCGGCGACAGCGCCGACCGCAAGACGCTCGAGGAAGCCGGCGCCAGGCGCGCCTCGCATGCCATTATCCTGGCCGATTACGAGCGCCGGGAGAGCCAGAATATCGGCGCTATCCTGACGGCGATGAATCTGAAGCGCCTGAACCCCGAGATCCGCATCTCGGCCGAGCTGAACTTCAACCAGAATGCCGACCATTTCGCGAGCTTCGGCTGCGACACGCTGATCACGCCGGACCTCTTCATCGCCAAGGCCGCCGCGCTCTCCACCATCCATCCGCTGATGGTGGATTATCTGCTGGAAGTGCTGACCTATGACGCGTTCGACGAGATCTACGCCGTCGAATACGGCGAATTGTGCGACCGGCACCCCGGCTATAACGCGGAAATGACGCTGTGCGATGTCGAACGCGAGATCTGGCGCAGCGGGGCAAACCTGATCGGCGTGGTCCGCGGCGATCTCAAGCGCGAGGCCGTCTATGACGCCGAAGTCCTGGATGGCGGTCCGATCATCTCGCTGACCCGCGAGGCCGGCTATGACCATGTGCCCGCGCGCAATGACAGGATCATCTACGCCGCCCACACCCGCGACACGGTGCTGAAGCCAGGACATCGCCAGACCGTGCTGGACGCGGCCCCGATCCCCCGCGACCTGTTCGATTTTTCCCGCCCCGAAGGCACGCGCATCCTGATCTATGCCTCGGAAGAACATGTCGACCGGCTGGAGAAAAACCTTCGGGCCTTTCATCGCAATCCGCAGATCTGCGTTGTCACGATCGAGTCGACTCCCTTCCTGACCCGAAATGTTCTGGCCGAACGCCTCGACAGTTTCAGGACGGATTGCGGCGTGGAAGCCTTCGACTATGCCATCGTGCTGGCCGACGCGAAGAAGAAGCGCAATGCGTCCAGCTCGGCCCGTGTGCGCGCTGCCGATGCCCACACGCTTCTGGCCACCAAGCTGATCCGGCAGATCGCCGACAGCAGCGGATGGACCTGCAAGATCATCGCCGAGGCGATCGCCCGCGAGGACCGCGACGCCTTTCTCGGTCCGCAATTCTCACAGGGGCAGGAACTGCCCGTCCGCGAAACCGCCAGTCATGCCGGCGCAGGCGCCAATGCGGTCATCCCCAGCGCGACGCTGGTCGAACGCTTCCTCGTCAAGGACGTGTTCGACGGCAATTCGGTTCTCGATTTCCTGATCGCCGTGATGAATATGCGCGACGGCACCCATCTCTACATGAAGGAGCTGGCGGCCGACGATCCGCTGATCGGACAGAGCTATGCCAGCCTGGTCCGTTCACGCCATGCCGGCCTGCACCTGGTCGGCTGGCTGCCGATCACCAAGCGCGACACGCTGCGCAACCGCAAGGGCGATTTCGATTTCCATTTCCGCACTTGCTACAATGACAAGATCGAGCAGGACACGCTGCAGCAAGGCGATCTGCTGGTCTTCACCGCCTGTTTCGGGATCTGGGAAGGCGGAACGGACGAACGCTGAGTTGGACCGCCCTGTCCGTCAGCCCTGCAGCCGGTAACCCCCACTCTCCGTTACCAGCAGCCGCGCATGGGCCGGATCGGGCTCTATCTTCTGGCGCAGCCGATAGACGTGGGTTTCCAGTGTGTGCGTCGTCACGGCCGGATTATAGCCCCACACCTCGTGCAACAGCTCGTCGCGCGGCACCGGCTTGCCGCCGGCGCGGTAGAGGTATTTGAGGATATTGGTCTCTTTTTCCGTCAGCCGGATCTTCTTCTCGTCTGCCGTCAGCAGCAGCTTCATCGCCGGCCGGAACTCGTAGGGGCCGATGCGGAAGACCGCGTCCTCGCTCTGCTCGTGGCTGCGCAGATGGGCGCGCACGCGGGCCAGCAGGACCGAGAATTTGAACGGCTTGGTGACATAGTCATTGGCGCCGGATTCCAGACCGAGAATCTGGTCGGCATCGGTATCCTGGGCGGTCAGCATGACGACCGGTGCGGACACCCCGTTCTTGCGCATCAGGCGGCAGGCTTCGCGGCCGTCCATGTCCGGCAATTCGACATCGAGCAGGACCAGATCGGCGCGTTCGGCCTTCGCCGTTGCCATGCCTTCGCCGGCCGTGCCGGCGCTGAGCGTGCGGAATTCCTCGTGAAGCGCAAACTGTTCGACCAGCGCCTCGCGCAGGTCCTCGTCATCGTCCACGATCAGAATCGTTTTCTGTGCGCTCATGATGCGATCATGCCCTTTTCCGGTCGCAAGGCAAATTCTGCCCACCGGCAGGATGTGCCCGGCAATATTTGCTTAAGCATAGCGAAGTGTCCCGTATTTCCATCACGAATTCTGGTACCGAAATTGCTTGGTTAGCGCCGAGTCCGCAGGCCGGACACCCTTCCGTGGTGGGGGAGGCGAAGTGGATGCCTGTGCCATTTCCGGCACAAGAGCGTCCCTCGCCGACCACCGCTTTTTTCATCTATGCTGGCGTCATGGATTGGCAAGTCTCACGAACCGGGCAGATCGACCTCGGCGGGCGCACCGTACGCGCAGCCTTGGGAAAAGGCGGCATCACGGACGCGTCAGACAAGCGTGAGGGCGATGGGGCCACGCCGCTGGGCCGCTATGCGCTGCGCCGTGTGATGTACCGGGCCGACCGGGTCACGGCGCCCGTTACCGCGCTGCCGGTGCGGGCGATCCGGCCCGATGACGGCTGGTGCGACGCGCCGGACGACCCCGCCTATAACCGCCCCGTCCGGAAGCCCTATCCGGCCTCGCACGAGGATCTGTGGCGCGAGGACGGGTTGTACGACATCATTCTCGTGCTCGGCCATAATGACGATCCGCCCGTGCCCGGTGCGGGCTCGGCGATCTTCCTGCACTGCAAGCGCGGCGAGTACGAGCCCACGCTGGGCTGTGTCGCACTGGATCCCGACGATGTGCGCGCCCTGCTGGCGCAGGCGAAACCGGGCGACACGCTGAATATCAGCTAACTTCCCGTTCGCCGAAAAAGGCTGTGCCGACGCGGACCGATGTCGCGCCCAGCGCGACGGCTGTCTCGAAATCGCCGCTCATGCCCATGGACAGCTTTTCGACCCCGTTTTCGCGGGCGAGCGTGTCGAGCAGGGCAAAGTGGAGACCGGCCGGCTCCTCGACCGGCGGGATGCACATCAGACCCTCGATCTCGAACCCGTAGTCCTGCCGCATGCGCGCCAGAAAGTCCGGCAGCTCGGCCGGGGCGACCCCCGCCTTCTGGGCCTCCTCGCCCGTATTGACCTGGACGTAGAGCCGCGGCGTGCGGCCCTGCGCGTCCATCGCCTTGCGCAGCGCCGCCGCCAGCTTGTCGCGGTCCAGCGTCTCGATCACGTCGAACAGGGCAACGGCATCGTCCGCCTTGTTGGACTGCAGCGGGCCGATCAGGCGCAGTTCGAGATCGGGATAGTCTGCGCGGCGGCCGGACCAGTGCGCCTGGGCCTCCTGCACACGGTTTTCGCCGAACACGCGCTGGCCGGCCGCGAGCGCGGCATCCAGCCGGTCGTCGCTCTGGCGTTTCGATACGGCCACCAGGGTGATATCACCCGGCTTTCGTCCTGTCGGCCGGGCCGCGGCGGCGATCGTGTCGAGCAGGGCCTGACGGTTTGCGGAGATTGCGGAAGTGTCGCTCATCATGCCGCCATATGACGCCCCGGCGGGCTTGGCAAGACAGGCGCTTGCGGTGCAGGGCCCGCGCGGGACCGGTCTGCCGGCGCTGCTGGCGCTGATCGATCCGGCCCGCACGCCGGACCCGGAAGCGTTCGCCGCTGCGGTCCCGGGCGGCAGCGCGGTGATCTACCGGCATTTCGGTGCACCGGACCGGCTGGAGACCGCAGAACGGCTGGCTGCGATCTGCCACGCGCAGGGCAATTGGCTGCTGGTGTCGGGAGATCCGGATCTGGCCCGGCGGGCCGGGGCGGACGGCGTGCACTGGCCGGAACAGCAGATCGCCGAGGCCGCCGCCTGCCGGGCGCGCGGCAATACGGGCTTTTTCACGGCCGCCGCCCATTCCTGGCGGGCGCTGGCCCGGGCGGGCAATGCCGGTGTCGATGCGGCCCTGCTGTCGGCGGTCTTTCCCAGCCAGAGCCCCAGCGCCGGACGGCCTCTGGGGATGTGGGCCGCAGCGGCGATGGCGCAGGCCACAGATCTGCCGGTCTATGCGCTGGGCGGCGTCAATCAGCGCACGGCGAAACGGCTGACAGGTCTTGGGTTTTCAGGAATAGCGTGCGTCGGCGCGATCAGAAGCGCAGGGCCGACTCGAACTTGATTTCCGGCTCGCGGCGATCCTGGCGGTTCTCGCGGAGCGTGAAATACTCGCTGTCCGGCGCGGCAAAGCGGACCTGGCCGCCCAGGCGGAAGCGTTCGCCGAGATTGACGAAGGCGCCGGCGCTGACGTCTTCGGTCTCGAAACGCGTGTCGGAATGGTCTTCCACGCCCAGCGTGATGCCCCAGCGGCCACCGGCGGATTCCCAGTCGAACGTGTCGGGCTCTTCCAGGCCCGGATGGGCGGCTTCATTCATGGACAGGGTGAAGGCCTCATACCACGGCGTCTCGGCCTCGGACGTGGCCGGAGCCGGCGCGGCAAGCGCAGCGGCGGTATCGTCCTGGGCGAACGCCGCAGGCGCGCACAGGCAGAGTGCCGCAGCCGTCACGACTGCAGGCGCTGTCTTACCAATGATGTCAAACGGATAGCTCCGCCCGCTCATTGCAATCTCCCTCACACCAGATGGTTTTACCGCACCGGACCCATCCGTCCCAAGAAGATTCTGCGGCAGCGACAGCAGTTTCACGCCGCCTGTGGCGGATTTGTCAAAACTGCCAGCCGAGCTCGAAAAATCCGACCGTGTCCTCCGACCGGACCTGTGCCCGCCCGGCCGGTGTCAGCACCGGATCCCAGCGCCGGGCGCTGCGCAGTCCGGCACCGGCAAGCCAGTGCTCGCCGATCAGGCGGGATCCGCCTACTTGCCAGCTGGTGCCGTCGACATGAACGGCATCGTCGGAAAAGCCCGCATATTCCAGCGTGAACAGCCAGGGACCGGCCTCATACCCGGCTGAAGCCGACCAGGCCTGATAGCCCCGGTCGCCGGCAAGACCGTTGTCGCTGACCAGGGTGCGCAGCCCCGCCGACCAGTCGCCATGGCGCCAGGACAGGCCCGCATCCCAGGCAAGCAGGCGCTCGAAGCCCGGCCGGCCGGTGGCATCAGAGCCGCTCGCGACACCCAAGGAGGCCTCGATCTCGTGATCGCCGCGACGGAGGGCGTAAATGAGGCCCAGCTCGGCCATGTCGTCGAAGACCGGGCTGACCAGTCCGGCCGGACCGTATTCGCGATGGCAGACATCGACGCCGCAATCGCGCACGGCCGGGGTCCAGGAGGCCGAGGCCCGCAGGGTGCCGATCGTGCTCTCCTGCCCCAGCGCAACGGAGCGGAACAGGATTTTCGGCGACCAGCCGGAGGCGAGGTTGGCCGTGCGCGCGCCCGACAGGCGATCTGTGGCGACCCGGCCGCCATCGGCACGGCTGAGGCGGAAGGCCGCCGGCCCGCCGGCCGTGTCGAGCTGGGCCGCACCGGGCCCGTAACCCAGACGCAGCTCGCCCCAGCCGGTATCGTAATAGAGATAGGCCTCTTCCAGCGCGGTGCGGGTGGCGTCACCAACCGGTGCGCCGCTGCTGCGATAGCCGCTCGCCGGGCTCACCCCCGTGGCACAATCGCCGCGGCCGGCCGGACAATCACCCGCCAGCCCGCCCCATCCCCGGCGGCCGCTGTCGCGCTCGATCCGCCCGCCGACGACCAGGCCATAACGGCGGCCGGCATCGGTGAAGCCTTCGATGGTCAGGGCGGTGTCGATGTCGAAAAGAGGCGTATCGGCGCTGTCGCCCGAGGCGAGCACCATGCCGGCATCCAGCTCGAAGCGCGTCTCGAACGCTGCGCCGAATTCACTGTTTTCACTGGAGAAAGTGCCGGTAGACGAGTCCGTCTGGGGGAATGCCGGCGGGGCCGCAAGCACTCCGGACAGAGCGGCGATCAAGGTCGCGCTGAGTGTCCGTACCATGTCTCGCGGTCCCGCCGATCGGCCCCGTCCCCCCGGACGTCGCGCCCCTAAAGGAGGTCAGCACGCCCGTCCGGTCAAGCACCCCGCACGGCTTGCGGAAAACTTGGCGGCAAGTTGTTGCGATCCTGCCACGCTCGCATCGGGTGCCTTTCGGCGCTGGCGTGTCCCGTTTCGCATGTTATACAAATCGTCAAAGCAAGGAGCGCGTCCGCGTTCACGGTTCCCCGCGTGTTACCGCTGTCTGTTTCGAAGGAGTCTCGGCTTATGTCCGACCGTCGGATTCTTGGAGTAGCCCTCTCCGCCGCCATTCTTGGCCTGTCGGCCTGTGCCTCGAACAATGCGGCCGAGCAATCCGCCGCGTCGGAGAGCCGGTCCGGCCTGCGTCTGCCGTCCCTGCCCAACCCGCTGGGTGGCGGCAATCGCCCGGTCGAGGTCGAGGGCATCGGCGTCAACGGTTTCCTGTGGCGCGCCAGCCTGGACACCATCTCCTTCATGCCGCTGTCGGAAGTCGATCCGTTCGGCGGTGTCATCATCACGGACTGGTATGCCAATCCGCAGATGCCGACCGAGCGCTTCAAACTGACGGTCTATATTCTCGATACACGCCTGCGTGCCGACGCGCTGGCCGTCAACGTCTTCCGCCAGGTCCGCAACGACCAGGGCGAATGGACCGACGCGCAGTCCGGCGACGACACCGCCTACGAGATCGAGAATGCGATCCTGACCCGGGCCCGCCAGCTGCGTATTTCCCAGCTGGAAGGCTAGTGACGCCATAGCGGCCTCGCAGCGAGCATGACCATGAGCCGATACAATCCCCGCGAGGCCGAACCGAAATGGCAATCGGCCTGGGCGGAGCGTGATGCCTTCCGTGCCGGCGGACCTGAGTCCGGCAAGCCGAAATACTATGTCCTGGAGATGTTCCCCTATCCGTCGGGGCGTATCCATGTCGGCCACTCCCGCAACTACACGATGGGCGACGTCGTGGCGCGCTACAAGCGGGCCCGCGGCTTCGACGTGCTGCACCCGATGGGCTGGGACGCCTTCGGCCTGCCGGCGGAAAACGCTGCCCGTGACCGCGGCGTGCATCCGGGCAAGTGGACCTATGGCAATATCGACGTCATGCGCAAACAGCTCCAGCGTCTGGGCCTGGCCCTCGACTGGAGCCGCGAGATCGCGACCTGCGACCCGGCCTATTATCGCCATCAGCAGGCTATCTTCCTGAAATTGTGGGAGAATGGCCTGGCCTATCGCAAGACGGCGAAGGTCAACTGGGACCCGGTCGACCAGACCGTTCTGGCCAATGAACAGGTGATCGACGGCAAGGGCTGGCGCTCCGGCGCCGAGGTCGAGCAGCGCGAGCTGGACCAGTGGTTCTTCAAGATCACCCAGTATGCCGATGTCCTGACCGACGCCATCGAAGGTCTCGACCGCTGGCCGGACAAGGTCCGCACGATGCAGTCGAACTGGATCGGCCGGTCGCGCGGGGCCGAAGTGCGTTTCCCGCTGACCGATACCCGTTTCGGCGAGACGATCGACGTCTTCACCACCCGTCCGGACACGCTGTTCGGGGCGAGCTTCCTGGCCCTGGCGCCCGATCATCCGATCGTGAAGGCGCTGGCGAAGGACAATCCGCAGATCGAGGCCTTCTGTCAGGATTGCGCCCGCATGGGCACGACGGAAGAAGAGATCGAGAAAGCCCCCAAGAAGGGGATCGATCTGGGCATCAAGGTCCGCCATCCGTTTGACGAAAGCTGGGAAATCCCGGTCTGGTCGGCGAATTTCGTGCTGTCGGGCTATGGCACCGGCGCGATTTTCGGTTCGCCTGCCGGCGACCAGCGCGACCTCGACTTTGCCCGCAAATATGATCTGCCGGTCAATCCGGTCGTGCTGCCGCCCAATGCCGATGCCGCAACGCACACCATCGAGGACGAAGCCTTCACCGGCCACGGCACGATCTATAATTCGCGCTTCCTGGACGGGCTCGAGACGCCGGCCGCGATCGAGCGCGCCATCGAGGAGCTGGAAAAGCTGAACCTCGGCAAGGGTGCGACCAGCTATCGCCTGCGCGACTGGCTGGTGTCCCGCCAGCGCTATTGGGGCTGCCCGATCCCGATCGTGCATTGCACCGATTGCGGTGCCGTGCCGGTGCCGGAAGACCAGCTGCCGGTGGTCCTGCCCGAGGATGTGACCTTCGACCAGCCCTCCAATCCGCTGGAACGCCATCCGACCTGGAAGAACACGGACTGCCCGAAATGCGGCAAGCCGGCGCGCCGGGAGACCGACACGCTGGACACGTTCGTGTGCTCGTCCTGGTATTTCCTGCGCTTCACCTCGCCCTGGACCGAGGACGCGCCCTTTGCACCGGCCGAGGCCGAGCACTGGATGCCGGTCGACCAGTATGTCGGCGGTATCGAACATGCCATCCTGCACCTGCTCTATGCCCGCTTCTTCACGCGCGCGCTCAATGATTGCGGCCTGATGAAGCTGGACGGCGGCGAACCCTTCGCCGGCCTGTTCACCCAGGGCATGGTGACGCACGAGACCTACAAGTCGGCGGATGGCAAATGGCTCGGCCCCGACGAGATCGAGGAGCGCGACGGAACGCGCGTCGAGATCGCCACCGGCAAGCCGGTGACCGTCGGTGCGATCGAGAAAATGTCCAAGTCGAAAAAGAATGTCGTCGACCTGGATGAATTCATCGAGAGCTATGGCGCCGATGCAGCACGCTGGTTCGTCCTGTCCGACAGCCCGCCCGAGCGCGATGTCGAATACACCGACAGCGGTGTGGAAGGCGTCTGGCGCTTCATCCAGCGCCTGTGGACGACCGTCACCTCACTGCCCGAGGGTGCGCCGGGTCCTGCAACGATTGCAGCGGACGCAAGCGGCGACGCGCTGGATATCCGCAAGACCGCGCACAAGGCCCTGAAATCCGTTACGGATTCGATCGAGGGTTTCCGCTTCAACTCGGCCGTCGCCCAGGTTCACGACCTGGTCAATGCGCTGCGCAAGTTCGAACCCACCGACGCGGCCGGTGTTGCGGCCAAGGCGGAGGGCCTGGGTATTCTCGTGCGCATGATCGCGCCCTTCGTGCCGCACCTGGCCGAAGAATGCTGGTCAGTGCTGGGCGGGGACGGCCTGGTGATCGACGCGGCCTGGCCGGAAGCCGATCCGGCCCTGCTGGTCGAGGATACGGTGACGCTGCCGATCCAGGTTAATGGCAAGCGCCGCGCCCAGATCGATGTCGCCAAGGGTACGCCGGAAGACGTGGTCAAGGAGCTCGCCCTGTCCCATGACGGGGTGGTGCGCGCCACCGAAGGGCTTACAGTGCGCAAGGTGATCGTGGTACCGGACCGGATCGTCAATATCGTCGTGGGGTAGGAAAACCATGCGTACCAGCCGTCGAGTGATACTGGGCTCTCTGGCAGCCTCCTTCACGCTGGCGCTGGGCGCTTGCGGTTTCTCGCCGATGTATGGATCGAGCGCTGTCGGCAGCACGCTGTCCCAGATCCGCGTCGAGACAGGCGATGAACGGGTCGACTTCCTGCTGCAGGAGGCCCTGATCGACCAGATGGGCTCGCGCCATGCCGATGGCGATCTGACGCTGCGGACGGAGACGGATCTGGGCGCGACCGGACTGGGCGTCGGGGCCGATGCGATCGTCCGGCGCTTTTCCATCCGGCTTGAAGTCGATTATGCGCTCTATCGTGACGGAGAGACCGACCCCGTTCTCGTAGGCTCCACCTATGGCGAGGCCTCCTACAATCTGTCAGGGTCCGTCTACGCCTCCATGATTTCCGAACAGGATGCCCAGGCCCGCGCCGCCCGGATGGCGGCCCAGCGGGTTTCCATGCAGCTTGTACGCGCCCTGGACGAGATCCAGACCCACGGACCCGCCACGCCATGAAGGTATCGGCCCGCGACGCCGATGCGCGCGTCCGGACCCCGGATCCGGCCATCAAGGCCTATCTGATCTACGGGCCGGATCGCGGCCTCGCTCACGAGCGCGCCAGCACGCTGGTCAAGTCGATCCTGTCCGATCCCGACGATCCCTTCGCGCTGACCCTCCTCACCGAGGAAGACCTCAAATCCGATCCGGCCGCCCTGGCCGACGCGATGGTCGCCATGTCGCTGACCGGCGGTCAGCGCCTGGTCCGGGTCCGGCTCAGCGGCGAGACCGGCGGCGGCCCCGTTGCGGACGTGATTTCGGAGATCGAGAGCGGCTCTCTCGCGCCGCAAACCGTACTCGTGGTCGAGTCCGGGGATCTAACGCCGCGAGGGAAGCTCAGAAAAACCTTTGAACCAGCGAAAAAGGCTTTATCTATAGCGTGTTACGCCGATGACGCGCGATCACTCGGAAGCCTTGCCGAAGACCTACTTAAAGCTGAGGGACTATCGATTGCGCCCGATGCGCGCATGGTCTGGCTGCCGCGGCTCGAAGGCGACCGCGCCCTCGCCCGCGGCGAGATCGACAAGCTGATTCTCTACAAGGGTCTCCGCGACCAGCGGACGCCGGGTGATGATACGGTGACGGTCGAGGACGTCGAGGTGATCGCAGCCGATCAGGGCGAGGCCCAGATGGATGCCGTCATCGAGCCTGCGCTGCTCGGCCGGCTCGCCGAAGCCGACAAGGCCTATGTCCGGTCCGTCAGTGCGGGCGGCAGCCCGGTTGCCATCCTGCGCGCCCTGCAGCGGCGGCTCGACCAGATCGGTGTCGTGCAGAGTTCCGGCGGGGATGATGCCGCCCTGGCGCGCTCCGGTGCGCCGCGCTTCGGGCCCCAGGCCGATGCCTTCAAGCGGCAGGTCGGCCTGTGGCGGGGACGCCGGCTGGAACACGCCAGACAGCTCGCCTTCCAGGCCGAGCGCGACGTCAAGCGCTCGGGTAGCCCGGCCGAAGCCCTGGTCAGCGAACTGCTGATCCGGCTGGCCCGCGGCGCCGCACAGGCCAGCCGCTAGAGCAATTGCATCGCCATTGAAGTCGACGCAATTGCTCTAGCTTTTTGAGTGGTCGCATTTTCGAACCGCAAAACCGGTGCCCACTTTTGCTGAAAATGCTCCAGCTACTCTTCCTGGAGACGTCAGGCTGTGCGGTTTCCGGACAGCCGGCGGCAGACATCGTCGAGCTGTTCGAGTGTCTTGTACTGCACCCGGATCTCGCCGCCCTTATTGCCGTGCCGGATATCGACCGACAGGCCGAGGCGTGCGGTAACATCGGACTCGAGAGCCCGCGTGTCAGCATCCTTGTCACCAGGCTTGGACGCCTTGCCGGCCTTGCCGTCAGACGCTTTGCCAGCCTGCGCATCGCGCGCCAGGCGCTCGGCCTCGCGTACGGACAGGCCTTTCTCGACAATGACACGGACCAGCGCTTCCGGATCGGGCGCCGAGGCAATTGCCCGGGCGTGACCCGTGCTGATTTCACCGCTGGCAAGAGACGTCAGGACGGCCTCCGGCAGGGCCAGAAGGCGCACCATGTTGGCGACATGGCTGCGGCTCTTGGACACGGCGCGCGCGACATCGTCCTGGGTGTGACCGAAACGGTCGATCAGCTGGCGATAGGCATGTGCCTCTTCCACCGGGTTGAGGTCCGAGCGCTGAACGTTCTCGACAATGCCGATTTCCAGCGTTTCCTTGTCGGTGAGCTCGCGGACAAGCGCCGGAATATCGTGCAGACGGGCCTTCTGGGCCGCGCGCCAGCGGCGCTCGCCGGCCACGATCTCATAGGCTTCGCCCTCGCCCTTGACGGGCCGTACCAGGATCGGCTGGACGACGCCCTTTTCGGCAATCGATTCCGACAGGGCTTCCAGCTCGGCCTCGGTGATGGTCTTGCGCGGCTGGTCCGGGTTCGGGCGGATCAGCTCGATCGGCAAAGTGCGCACGCCATCGCGCGAGCGCGGCGTGGAGGCCGGCGCATCGCCGCCATCCGGCGCGGCGTAGTCCTCGGTCTCGACCTCGCCCAGAAGGGCGGAGAGGCCGCGGCCCAGACGGCGGTTCTTGTCAGTGGATGTCATGCGGCTTCACCCTGCTCTTCCCGGCGGCGTTTGCGCTCTTGCTGGACGATTTCCTTGGCCAGGCTGATATAGGCCTGGGACCCGGTGCACTGCAGATCGTAGAGCAGTACCGGCTTGCCCACGGAGGGCGCTTCAGAGACCCGCACATTGCGCGGGATCATGGTCTTGTAGACCTTCTCGCCGAAATGCTCACGCACATCGGCGGCGACCTCGGCGGAGAGATTATTGCGGCCGTCATACATGGTCAGCACGACGCCCTGGATCTCCAGCTTGGTGTTCAGGTGGCCGCGCACACGCTCGACGGTGCGCAGGAGCTGGGACAGGCCCTCAAGGGCGAAGAATTCGCACTGCAGGGGCACCAGGATGGCATCGGCCGCGGTGAGCGAATTCACCGTCAGCACGTTCAGCGAGGGCGGACAGTCGATCAGGATATAGTCCAGCCCGTCTTCATCGTGCGACAGGGCCGCAATGCTCTGGTCGACGGCGCGCTTGAGCCGGTAGGAGCGGCGCTGATCGTCGGCCAGTTCCAGCTCGACCCCGGACAGGAGCTGATCGGACGGCACGATGGACAGGCCGGGCACGACAGTGGGAACCAGGGCCGATTTCAGCGGGTCGCCACCCACCAGCACGTCATAGGATGTCAGGGTCCGCTTGCTGGGCGGCACACCCAGGCCCGTGGAGGCGTTGCCCTGGGGGTCCAGATCGATGATCGCGACCTTCTGGCGGATGGCCGCCAGGGCGGTTCCCAGATTGATGGCGGTGGTGGTCTTGCCCACGCCGCCCTTCTGGTTGGCGATGGCGATGACGCGGGGCGCTCTGCGGCGCTCGTTCTTATCGGACACGCTCGACCTCTTTGATGCGCAGGATCACACCGTCGCTCGTCTGGCTGGGTATGACTTCTGGATCAACTGTCCAGCTTTTGCGGGCTTCGGTCAATTCATCCTGGTACTGGCGGCCCTTGAAGAAGAGGCCTTCCGCCCCGTTTTTCAACAGGGGCGCGGCATAGCCCAATAATTTATTCAGGGGCGCGAAGGCGCGCGCAGTGACGAGATCGAAACCTTCCGCCGGATCGAGCGTCTCCACCCGCACCGAACGGGCCTCGGCATCAAGGCCGAGATCGTCGATCACCTTGCGCAGGAAGGCGACCTTCTTGCCCACGGAATCCACCATGACCACACGAGCCGCCTGTCCGCGGTCGCGGAAACCGAGCGCTAGGGCGATGCCGGGGAAGCCGGCCCCCGCACCGAGATCGGCCACGAGACGCGTTTCACGTGAAACAAGCGGCATCAGCTGGAAACTGTCCAGAGCGTGGCGCTCCCAGAAATGATCGAGCGAACTGCGGGCCACGAGATTGGTGTGAGCGCTCGTCTCGACGAGAATCTGCCGCCAGCGGTCGAACCCGTCGAGCGTTTCACGTGAAACACCCGTGCGGGCCTGGAATTCGTCGCGTGTCACCTAGCTGGCCTCTTTGCTGAGCCGTTTCACATGCGCCAGAACCGCCGTCAGAGCGCCCGGCGTAACGCCCTCGATGCGGGAGGCCTGGCCCAGCGTCTCGGGACGCGCGCGCTCCAGCTTCTCGCGCGCCTCGTTCGACAGACCGCCGACAGAACGATAGTCGAGATCGCGCGGCAGACGCACGGCCTCGTCCCGGCGGAAGGCGAGAATATCGGCCTGCTGGCGATCGATATAACCGGCATAGAGCGCATCGATCTCGATCTGCTCGACAATGTCCGGCGCCACATCGTTCAGTTCCGGCCAGATCGGTGCGAGGTCGCTCCAGGCGATATCGGGATAGGCGAGCAGTTCACTGGCCGTGCGGCGCTTGCCATCAGCATTCACAGCCAGGCCATGCGCCTTGGCTTCGTTCGGCGTCAGGGTGAACGCCTGCACCTGGCTGCGGGTCGTTTCGAGCGCCGCCATCTTTCCGGTGAAGCGTGTTTCACGTGAAACAGACGCCGCCCCCAGCGCGATCGCTTTCGGCGTGAGGCGCTGATCGGCATTGTCGGCGCGCAAGGTGAGCCGGTACTCGGCGCGCGAGGTGAACATGCGATAGGGCTCGCTGACACCGCGCGTGATCAGATCGTCGATCATCACACCGATATAAGCGTCGGACCGGCTGAGCACGAAAGGCTCGCGCGCCTGGGCGGACAGCGCCGCATTGAAGCCGGCCATCACGCCCTGGGCGGCCGCCTCTTCATACCCTGTCGTGCCATTGATCTGACCCGCCAGCCAAAGCCCCGCCACGGCGCGCACCTGCAGCGTGGCGTCGAGCTCGCGCGGATCGACATAATCGTATTCGATGGCATAGCCGTAGCGCTTGACCTCGATCTGTTCGAGGCCCGGCAGGGTCTTCAGGAAGGCGTCCTGCACGTGATCGGGCAGCGAGGTGGAGATGCCATTGGGATAGACGGTGTCGTCATCCAGCCCCTCCGGTTCCAGGAAAACCTGGTGGCTGGTCCGGTCGGCAAAGCGCACCACCTTGTCCTCGATGGAGGGGCAATAGCGCGGCCCGCGCCCGGCAATCGCGCCGGAATAGACGGCGGAGTGTTCGAGATTGGCGGCAATAATGGCGTGCGTCGCTTCCGTGGTCCGGGAGATGGCGCAGGTGATCTGCGGCACCTCGATCCGGTCCGTCAGGAAGGAGAAGGGCACCGGCGTCTCGTCAGCCGCCTGCTGTTCCAATGCGTCCCAGTCGATCGACGATTTCTTCAGACGCGCCGGCGTCCCGGTCTTGAGACGGCCCATCTGCAGCTTGAGCCCGTAGAGCGTCTCGCCCAGTCCCACAGCCGGCGCCTCGCCAGCCCGGCCAGCGGGAATACGCTCGGCACCGCGATGGATCATGCCGCGCAGAAAAGTGCCCGTCGTGAGCACGACAGACGCGGCGGCGTATTCATTGCCCTCGGCATCCGTCACCCCGACGCAGCGGCCCTGGTCGATGATCAGGTCTTCGACGGCCGCCGCCCGGATCTCCAGATTATCCGTCGCGCCCAGAGCCGATTGCATCGCCGTCTTGTAGAGCGCCCGGTCAGACTGCGTCCGCGGACCACGCACGGCCGGACCCTTGGAACGATTGAGCAGGCGGAACTGGATCCCCGATGCATCCGCGACGCGGCCCATGACACCGTCCAGCGCGTCCACTTCGCGCACCAGATGCCCCTTGCCCAGACCGCCAATGGCCGGATTGCAAGACATCTCGCCGATCGTGTCGAGACGATGGGTCAGCAACAGGGTCGAGGCGCCCAGACGTGCGGCTGCGGACGCGGCTTCACAGCCGGCGTGCCCGCCCCCGATGACGATGACATCCCATTGCTTCATGACCGGATCGATCCCGACGCTCTGACTTGCAGAAAAGGTCGGCCTACATAATGCCCGCAGGCCTGCGAGTCGAGGGGCGGGCCCGTGTGTTTCACGTGAAACACGCCGCGCGGTTCACGAGATCCTACTTGCCGATGCAGAACTGGCTGAACACCCGGTCCAGAACGTCCTCGACATCGACACGGCCGGTCAGGCTTTCCAGCGCCCGCACCGCCAGTCGCGCATCCTCGCCTGCGAGCTCCGGCGCATCGGCCAGCCGTTCACGGCAGCGCTCCAGGGCGGCCAGTGCGCTTTCGACCGCGCGACGATGCCGGGCCCGGCTCAGCGCCGGCAGTTCCCGGGCACTGAGGCGTTCACGCACGATTTCCTCGATCTTCGCCTCGAGCATGTCGACGCCATCGCCGGACTTGGCGGACAGACGATAGGCGCCGTCGGAGCGTTTCTGCGGCGCCAGGTCGAGCTTGTTGAGAACGAGCAGATCATCATCCTTCAGGCGTCCGCGAAGATCGAGCATATCCTCGTCAGACCGCGCATCCACGACACCGATCCGCAGGTCCGCATTGTCGGCGCGATCCAGCGCCCGCCGGACGCCCTCTGCCTCGATCGCGTCCACCGCTTCGCGCAGGCCCGCCGTGTCCGAGATGATCACGGGAAAGCCGGCCATGGTGACCCGGACCTCGACCACGTCGCGCGTGGTGCCGGGAATGTCCGTGACAATAGCCGCTTCACGACGCGCGAGCCGGTTCAACAGGCTCGACTTGCCGGCATTCGGTGCACCGATCAGCGCGATGGAGAAGCCGGTCCGCACGCGCTCGCCGCGCCGGCCGTCATCCAGATGCGCTTCCATCGAGGCGATCAGCCGGCTCAACGGCGCGTGTGCCACGTGGGACAATGCGTCAGGAACGTCGGCCTCGTCGGGGAAGTCGATCTCGCCCTCGATCGAGGCCATGGCGACAATCAGGTCCTCGCGCCAGCCCTCATAAAGCTCACGCAGAGCGCCGGACATCTGGGCCAGGGCCTGCTGCCGCTGGCCCTCGGTCTCGGCCTCGATCAGATCCGCAAGCCCCTCGGCCTCGGTCAGATCCAGCTTGTCATTCTCGAAGGCCCGCCGCGTGAACTCGCCCGGCTCGGCCGGTACCGCCCCGCTCTCGTCGAGCGCTGACAGCGCGGCCTCGATCACAGCCGGCCCGCCATGCAGGTGCAGCTCGACACAGTCCTCGCCGGTGAAGCTTGCCGGACCCGGAAACCACAGCACCAGTGCCCGGTCGACGACGGACGCGTCGGGAGCATGTAGCGTGCGCAAAGCCGCCCGGCGCGGCTGCGGCCTGGGCAGACCCGCCAGCGCATCCAGCATCCCGCCCGCGCCAGGACCGGACAGGCGGACGACCGCCACGCCGGACCGTCCCGGGGGCGTCGACAGGGCATAAATTGTCGTGTTCACGGCCTAGCGATCCTTGCTGCTGCCCGTCTTGCCGTCGGCAGCGGGCCCGGCCGCACTGCGCATCAGCTCCATGAACTGGTTCGTCATCTGGCCGCCAAAGGCCGACCATTGACGCATCAGAACCTCGGGGTCCAGCTGATCCATATTTGCTTCAGCCCGCTTCTGCATTTCCGTCATCAGGCTCTCATTGAGCGCCGTGACGTCCGGCAGGCCGAGAAAGCTGCGCGCTTCCTCAGGTGTGCATTCGATCTCGATGTTGACCTTCATGGCCGCCTCGCAGGATGGTGGGTCCTCTTCCAATGAACAGGAGCATGACATGACAGGTCAAGACATCCGCATCACCGGGCCGGCCGGCGAATTCTCGGCCTATCTGGCCAAACCGGCGAGCGGTACCGGACCCGGCATCGTCGTCCTGCAGGAAATCTTCGGCGTCAATCATGTGATGCGCGAGATGTGCGACCGCCTGGCCTCCCAGGGCTTCATCGCGGTCTGCCCCGACCTGTTCTGGCGGATCGAGCCAGGTGTCGACATTACCGACAAGACCCAGGCCGAGCTCGACAAGGCTTTCGATCTGATGGGCAAATTCAACCCGGATACGGGCATCGAGGACGTCCAGGCGACCCTCGACCATGTGCGCAAGATGGATGGCTGCACCGGCAAGGTGGGCGCCATCGGCTTCTGCCTCGGCGGTCTGATGGCCTATCTTACCGCGGCGCGCACCGACAGCGACGCGACCGTTGGCTATTATGGCGTCAACATCCCGAACTTTCTCGACGAGGCCGGCAAGATCTCGAAACCGCTTATGCTGCATATCGCCGGGCGCGACGAGTTCGTGCCACCGGAATCCCAGGCCGCGATGCATACCGGCCTCGACCCGCATCTCCAGGTCACCCTGCACGACTATCCCGACGACGAACACGCCTTCTCGCGCATCGAGGGGGCACATTACAATCCCGAGAGCGCCCATCTCGCCGACAACCGCACGCTGGAATTCTTCCGGAAGAATCTGAAATCCGAATAGTCCACGCCTGCCGGCACCTGCCTTTCAAGGCAGGTGCCGCAGACGCAACCCGCCAATCTATTCCACCGCCGTCGCGGCAATCCAGCTTTCGCGCTGGGTCAGGCGTTTGAAATAGGCCTGTACATTCTCCGGCGCACCGTCGAACTGGCGCATCACCTTGATCAGGTAGAGCATGTAGACGATCGAGATGTCGGCCGCGGTCAGCCGGTCACCGGCCAGGTATTCGCGGTCACCGATCCCGTGTTTCCCAATAAATTCAAGAAGATGGTCTACTTCCGAACGGGCCCACTTGGCCAGTTTCGGGTCGCGTGCCTTTTCCGGCAGCAAAACCGTGTGCGCCAGCAGCAGGCTGACCGGCATCATCATCCCGGCTTCGCCGAAATGCAGCCATTGCAGATACCGTCCATAATCGGCCTCGTCCGGTGTCACCTCCAGCGGCGACGGTCCGTAGCGGCCCAGGAGGTATTGCACGATCGCCAGCGACTCCAGGACGATCGTGCCCTTGTCGTCGAGCGCAGGAACCTTCCGCAAGGGATGGATTTCGGCATAGGCCTCGTCGCCGGCCGGGCGCGAGTCGAACTTCACCGGCACGATCTCGTGCGGCACACCCATTTCCTGCAACAGCCACAACACCCGGATCGAGCGCGTGCGCGGTGCGTGATAGACGCGAATTCCTGACGTATCGGCCATGGCCGGTCTCCCCTTATCCGTGCTTGTGCGTGTCCTACCGTTCCACGGCGATCTTGCGCCGCCGCGCTGAATTTCAGCATGTCACAGATACAACTCTGTCGCGCGCATGAGATAGTGTCTCGCGACACTTTCCGGAGACACCCATGCTGAAACGCCTCATCCCTTCCCTTCTCGTCCTGGCCGCCGCCTGCTCGCCGTCCGCCCCGACAACGGCAGAGACCGAGCTGGCCGCGCCAGCGATCCAGCTCGACTGTTTCCGCGAGACCAGGGCTGCCATGCTGGCCGCGCACCGCGCCGGCCCGGCGCCGGGCTATCCGGAGAACGCGCTGTCCACCCTGCGCCGCCTTGCCGAGCTGGGCGTGCTCTATGCCGAGATCGATGTCCGCCGTTCGGCCGATGGCGTGCTCTTCCTGCTGCATGACGACACGCTGGACCGCACCACGACCGGAACCGGCTCCCTGGACGGTCTCGCCTGGGAGGCACTTTCCGGCACCACACTGCGCGATCCGGACGGCACGGTTGTCGAGGACACCATCCCGACCCTCGCCGATGCTCTGACGGTGGCGCGCGAGGCCGGCCTGGTCCTCAATCTCGATCTCAAATCGGTCTCCCCCGAAGAGATCGTCGGCTTTGTCCACGACCACGACGCGCGCGATGAAGTCGCCATCATCGCCTATTCCATCGACCAGGCTGCCGCCATCCACGCCCTCGATGACGGCCTCCTCCTCTCCGCTCCCAATGATCCAGCCGCCCTCAGCGCGGCCGGCGCCAATCTGGATGCCGTCTATATCTGGACCGGGGTCGGTGCCGCAGACGCCGGGCAGGATGCCCGCCTGGCCGAAGCCGGGCTGGAAACCTCCGCCGGTCTGTTCAGGCTCGAAAACGGCGATCCCGCCGTCTACCGGACAGCCGCTGCGGCCGGCGTGGAGCTGCTGTCGATCGACGATGTCGACACGGCCGCGGTCGCGCTGGGCGGATCGGAGGTGCTGCACGCACAGATCGCCGCCTGTACGGCTCAATAGCCTCCGCGCTCTGGTGTTTCACGGGAAACATCTTATCTGACAGGGTGTTGATACGGGAGCGCGCACGATGAGTATCCAGGCAATCCGCATTCACGAGACCGGCGGCCCAGATGTGATGCGTCTGGACACCGTCGATCTGACCGATCCGGGGCCCGGTCAGGTTCGCGTCCGCCATACGGCCATCGGCGTCAATTTCATCGACACTTATCATCGCTCCGGTCTCTACCCCCTGCCCCTGCCCAGCGGGATCGGCCTGGAAGCCGCCGGTATCGTCGAAGCTGTCGGCGACGGCGTGACCACGCTGCGCGAAGGCGACCGGGTTGCCTATGGCTCGGGACCGATCGGCGCCTATGCCCAGGCCCATATCCTGCCCGCCGGACGCGTCGCCAAAATCCCCGATGGCGTCAGCGACGAGCAGGCCGCAGCCCTCATGCTGAAGGGCATGACGGTGCGCTATCTTTTCAAGGACACTTATGCGCTGAAAGCAGGCGACACGATCCTCTTCCATGCCGCCGCGGGCGGGGTCGGCCAGATCGCCTGCCAGTGGGCGGCCGATATGGGCGTCACCCTGATCGGCACGGCCGGCAGTGACGAGAAATGCGAGATCGCCCGGCAGAAGGGCGCGGCGCATGTGATCAACTATTCCCGCGAGAATGTCGTCGAGCGTGTCCGCGAGATTACCGGCGGACGCGGCGTGCCGGTCGCCTATGACGGCGTCGGCAAGGACACGTTCGAGATGTCACTGGATTGTCTGGCGCCGCGTGGCCTGCTGGCGACGTTCGGCAATGCGTCCGGGCCGGTGACCGACGTCAATCTGGGCATCCTCACCCAGAAAGGCTCGCTCTACGTCACCCGGCCGTCCCTGATGCATTATGTGGCATCGGACGATGATCTCGCCGCGAACACCGCTGATGTCTTCGACGCCGTCGCCCGCGGCGCCATCTCGATCGACATCAACCAGCGCTATGCCCTGGCCGACGCGCAAAAGGCGCATGAGGATCTGGAAGGCCGGCGCACGACGGGGGCGAGTGTGCTGGTGCCGTAGCGCACCTCGCCGATGTCATCCCGGATGGATGCCCCGCGAAGGCGGGGCGCAAGTCCGGGACCCATAATCCCGGTGCCGACCCAGCTGTCGCGGACATCGAGCCTGCTTTCGGCAGAGATCAGCGCGTATCGGTCCCGGCCCTCCGGCCTGCCTTCGCAGGCCATACGGCCGGGATGACAATTTCGGCAGGTACAGACCTACGTATTCATCGAGTCGAAGAATTCGTCGTTGGTCTTGGTCTGGCGCAGCTTGTCGAGCAGGAACTCGATCGCATCCTGGGCGCCCATCGGGTTCAGGATACGGCGCAGCACGTACATCTTCTGAAGCTGGCTGCGGTCGACGAGGAGCTCCTCTTTCCGGGTACCGGATTTGAGGATGTCGATCGCCGGGAAGACGCGCTTGTCGGCGACCTTGCGGTCCAGCACGATTTCCGAGTTACCCGTACCCTTGAACTCTTCGAAGATCACTTCGTCCATGCGCGAACCGGTATCGATCAGCGCCGTGGCGATAATGGTCAGCGAGCCGCCATTCTCGATATTCCGTGCGGCACCGAAGAAGCGCTTCGGCCGCTGCAGGGCATTGGCGTCGACACCGCCGGTCAGCACCTTGCCCGAGGACGGGACGACGGTGTTGTAGGCGCGGCCCAGACGCGTGATCGAGTCGAGCAGGATGACCACGTCGCGGCCGTGCTCGACCAGGCGCTTGGCCTTCTCGATCACCATTTCGGAGACCTGGACGTGACGGGTTGCCGGCTCGTCGAAGGTGGAGGCGATCACCTCGCCCTTCACCGTGCGCTGCATGTCGGTGACTTCCTCCGGGCGCTCGTCGATGAGCAGCACCATGAGGTAGCAGTCCGGGTGATTATTCTCGATGGAGTGGGCGATGTTCTGCAGGAGAACGGTCTTGCCGGTCCGCGGCGGCGCCACGATCAGGCCCCGCTGGCCCTTGCCCAGCGGGGCGACGATATCGATCACCCGGCCCGAACGATCCTTCACCGTCGGATCCTGCGACTCCATCACGAAGCGGCTCTCGGGGTAGAGCGGCGTCAGATTGTCGAAATGCACCTTGTGGCGGGCGCTTTCGGGATCCTGGAAATTGATCGAGGAGACCTTGAGGAGCGCGAAATAGCGTTCGCCGTCACGCGGGCTACGGATCTCGCCCTCGACCGTATCGCCGGTGCGCAGGCCGAATTTCCGGATCTGGGTCGGCGAGACATAGATGTCGTCGGGGCCGGCCAGGTAGTTGGATTCCGGCGAGCGCAGGAAACCGAACCCGTCCTGGAGGACCTCCATCACCCCGCCGCCGTGGATTTCAACACCGCGTTCGGCGAGCGCCTTGAGAATGGCGAACATCATGCCCTGTTTTCGCAGGGCCGAGGCGTTCTCGATCTCCAGGGCCTCGGCGAACTGCAGGAGTTCGGTCGGCTTCTTTTCCTTGAGATCCTGCAGGGTCATCCGCTCCAGGCCTTCGAGCGGGGCGGGCAGGGAAGTTTCGTCGGTCATGATGGGTCTATCTGTCAGACATTACGAGCGACCATCCCCGGACGGGGAGCTGTCGCGTTCAAACAATCGGCGCGCCGGAGGATCCGGACACGACCTGTGACATGTGGAATGGGCTGGCGCGTCGTCGGACCGGTGTCCTGCGCCACGCAAAGAAAGGATCCATAAGAGGAGTTACGCAAAGCCTTGCCACGCCTTGCCATCCTCGTCAAGCACAAGCGCGGGGGGCTGTGCTATTTCAGCGCCACTACCGCGATCGGCACGATGAAGAAGGCCAGCAGGAAGGGCACTTCGTTGAGCATGCGATAGCGCTTGTCCGACCAGTCATTGGCGCCCTCGGCAAACAGGCGGGCCCGTTTGGAATAGACGCCATGCATCGCCGACATCGCCAGCACGAGTGCAAACTTGGCCATCCAGGCCCAGTGCAGGAAGATGGCCCAGCCGCCGGCGCGCTCGGCATTCGACCAGATCAGAAGCAGGCCGAACAGCCAGGTCGCGATCATCGCCGGGTTCATGATGCCCTTGAGCAGACGGCGTTCCTGGATTTTCAGCGTCTCGTCCAGCTCGCCGCCCGGCTGGGCGCCGCAGTGATAGACGAAGAGACGCGGCAGATAGAGCATCGCCGCCATCCAGGCGATCACCGCCAGGATGTGCAGGGCCCGCAACCAGTCATACGCTGCTGCCAGGATCATGCTGTTTCCAATTCCCCGTTCCGGCAGGGACATCCGGACCATTCCGCCGGACAGATCCGCCCGCCCGTATCGCATCGCGGACCGGGCGCCCCCGCCAGGGCAGACTTCACCAATGTCGCCAGGGATTCAATGAAAACAGCATCCAGACCCAGCGCCGGCACGCGGACATAGGAGCTCACCCCCTGCTCGCGGGCCAGATCGCCATACTCCTCGTCGAGCTCGACCAGCGTCTCGATGTGCTCGGAGACAAAGGCGATCGGGCTGAGAAGAATGTTCCGGCCGTCCTTTGCGGCACCCTCGATCGCCGCTTCGGTCGACGGGCCGATCCATTCCAGCGGCCCGACCCGGCTTTGATAGCACACCTGCCAGTCCGGGAATTCCGGCAATTGGCGCATCACCGCCTCGACCGTCTGCTCGACCTGCCACTGATAAGGATCGCCGTCCTCGATCACCTTCTTCGGCAGGCCGTGGGCCGAAAACAGCAGGCGGACATTGTCCGGCCGGCCCGCCTTCTCCCAGGTCTTGCGGATCAGCGCCGCATGCGCATCCACAAAGGCCGGTTCGGTGGGATAGCAGCACACGGTGCGCGTTTCCGGCCCGCCCGCCTCACGCCAGCGCTTCAGCGAGCTTGCGGTCGTCGTGGTGGAAAACTGCGGATAGAGCGGCAGCAGCACGCACTCGTCCGGCGCCCAGGCCGAAACTTCTTCCGCCACATCCTCGGTCAGCGGATGCCAGTAGCGCATCGCCGGCCAGACACCGATCTCGTGATCGGGAAAAGCCTTTTCCAGCTCGGCCTTCAGTGCCTCAGCCTGTTTTCGGGTTTCCGGCAGCAGCGGCGAACCACCGCCCATCTTGGCGTAATTGGCCCTGGCTTCCTTCGCCCGCGTGGTCGAGATCAGCAGCGCCAGCGCTTCGCGGATCAGGCCGGGCGCACGGATAATCGCCGGGTCGCGGAAGAGATTACGCAGAAAGGGACGAACATCGTCCGGACCGTCCGGGCCGCCCAGATTGAACAGCACAACAGCCAGCTTGCGGCGCGCATCGCCCATGGCGCTCTCCTGATTCAGGCCCGCTCCCGGATACACGCCAGCAATTCGTGGACATGCGCGACCGGGACATCGGGCGTAATGCCGTGACCCAGGTTGAAGATATGGGGCCGTCCCGACCAGCTATCCAGCAAACGCTGCGTTTCGCTGCGCAAGGCCGCACCGCCCGCCCGCAAGGCGGCCGGATCGAGATGACCCTGGACCGGCATGCCCTCGGGCAGCATGGACTGCGCCCAGGCCGGATCCATCCCGGTATCGAGCGCCACAGCGGTGACGCCCGTCTCGCGGGCATAGCGGGCATAGAAAGCCCCGGCTCCGCGCGGGAAGCCGATGATCGGCACGGTCACGCCGGCAGCGCGAACCTTGTCGACAATCCGCTTTGTCGGCCGGATCACGACGCGTTCGAACAGGGGTTCCGGAAGGCCTTCCGCCCAGCTGTCGAAAATCTTGAGAACCTCGGCACCGGCCTCGGCCTGCATGACCAGATATTCCGCCGTCGCATCGGCGATCCGGTCCAGCATGCCATCGAAGGCTTCCGGATGCTGCCAGGCTGCAACGCGGGCGGAAAACCGGTCCTTGGATCCCCCGCCCTCGACCATGTAGGTCGCGACGGTCCAGGGCGCTCCGGCAAAGCCGATCAGCGTTGTCTCGTCTGGCAGTTCAGGCGCAACGCGGCGCAAGGTCTCACCAACCGGTGCCAGCACTTCGCGCGCACGCTCCGGCGTCAGCGTCTCGAAAGCCAGCGGATCGAAGGGCTCCAGCCTGGGACCTTCACCCGTGACGAACCAGACCTTGCGGCCCAGCGCGATCGGGATCAGCAGGATGTCGGCAAACAGGATCGCTGCATCGAAACCGAACCGGCGGATCGGCTGCAGAGTCACTTCGGCCGCCAGATCGGGCGAGAAACAGAAATCGATGAAATTCTTCGCCCGGGAGCGAACCTCCCGGTACTCGTCGAGATACCGGCCGGCCTGGCGCATCAGCCAGACCGGAGGCGGGGTGCGCGTCTCTCCGGAGAGGACGGCGAGCATCGGTTTTTTCGAAGTCAGTGTCATCCCGCCTGATTAGGCATCTGCAGGCTTTCGATCAATGCGTCCTTTTCACCAGCCCCTTTTCCCTCCCAAAACCATTTAATTGAATTGATGTGATTGTAGGGCCGTGAATCGTGTGGGCGAATACGGTTATACCGTTTTGCCGGATATCCCCGTCCCCGGCACGATATCCACACCCCGGCCAGAATGGGCCGTTTGAGAACGAAAAATCTCATTTAAATCCAAGAATCTGGATACATATCTTCAAAGAATATCGTGTCGAAAACGAGATAGGCGCTGTGAATTGCCGATATTCCTGAACAGGCTTGTTCACAGCGTCCGGCGTGTGGAAAGAGGTGTTGGTTGCGCCGGGTAACACCCGGTACTACTCACAGGGCGGGAAGCGAATGGCCAGAATGTGGCCGGTTTTCCCAATTTGTTAACAGATCGTAAACGCGATCGAGGGGCAAAAACGCGCCATGACCGTTCCGCCGTCCACACGCTTCGAAACATGTTTCCACATCCATATGGTGTCAGATTCAACCGGTGAGACCCTGATGGAGGTGATGCGTGCTTCGGTGGCGCAGTTCGAAGGCACGCATCCGCTGGAACATCTGTACGCCCTGGTCCGCTCGTCGCGGCAGATGGAGCGCGTGTTCGAAGAGGTCGAAGCCTATCCGGGCGTGGTGATGTACACGATCGTCAATGCCGATCTGCGCCGGGAGCTGGAAACACGCTGTGCCGAACTCGGCGTGCCGGCCATTGCCGTGCTCGATCCGATGCTTGCCACGCTGAGCACCTATCTCGGCCGGCCGGTGGCCAGCCGGGCCGGCGCCCAGCGCTCCTTGGACGCCGAATATTTCCGCCGCATCGACGCGCTCAATTATACAATGGCGCATGATGACGGTCAGGGCGATGATTATGAAGCGGCCGATATCGTGCTGCTCGGTGTCAGCCGCACCTCGAAAACCCCGACCAGCGTCTATCTCGCCCATCGCGGCTATCGCGCGGCGAATATCCCGCTGGTCAAGGACGTGCCCCTGCCCGAGGCGATCTTCAAACTGCGCAACCCGCTCGTTGTCGGCCTGACCGCTTCGCCGGAGCGCATCGTGCAGATCCGCCGGAATCGCCTGCTGAGCCTGAATGAAGACCGCGATACCGACTATATCGACGACTTCGCGGTGCGCGACGAAATCCTCTACGCCAAGCGGCTCTACGCCAAGCATAAATGGCCGACCATCGATGTCACCCGCCGCTCGATCGAGGAAACGGCCGCCAAGATCATCAATCTCGTCAATGAAAAGCGCGCAGCCAAATCATGACCGAATTCGTCCTCGCTTCCGGCAGCCAGATCCGCCGCCAGATACTCGACAATGCGGGCATCGATTTCTCGGTCGAAAAACCCGACGTCGACGAGAGCGTCATCAAGGACCGGCGCAGCGATCTCTCGCCGGCCGAGATGGCGCTGGTGCTGGGCAAGGCCAAGGCCGAAGCCGTTTCGCGCGGCCGGTCGAAAGCCCTGGTCTTGGGTGCTGACCAGACGATGGAACTGGACGGCGCACTCCTCGACAAGCTTCCGGACGCCAGCCTCGCCCGCGATCGTCTGATTGCGATGCGCGGCCGGTCGCACCAGCTGCATTCCGGCCTGGCGCTTTATCGGGACGGTGAATGCGTCTGGCAGCACCAGCAATCTTCCACCCTGCATGTGCGCGCCTTTTCCGATGCCTTCCTCGACGATTATCTCGAGCGGGCCGGTTTTGCGCTCACGGCCAGTGTCGGCGCCTATGCGTTCGAGGGCCTGGGGGCACAATTGTTCGAGAAGATCGACGGCGACTACTACGCCATTCTCGGCCTGCCGCTTCTGCCGCTGCTGGATGCGCTGCGCGAATTCGACGTGATCCCGGCATGACGGACGGGCTGACAGGCCGGGCGGTCTTCGCCGGTGTGGCGGGCGATCCGGTCGCGCATTCGCTGTCGCCCAGACTGATGGGGCACTGGATCCGCACGCTCGGACTGGACGCGGCCTATTTGCCATTTGCCGTGCCGCCGTCGGGTTTCGAGGCTTTTGTGCGCGGGCTGGCCCGAACCCAGGCCAGCGGGCTCAATGTCACCCTGCCACACAAGGAAGCTGCCCTTGCCCTGGCCGACCGGGCGACACCGGCCGCCAAGGCCATCGGTGCCGCCAATCTCCTGACATTTCATCCTGACGGTATTCTGGCCGACAATTCCGATGCCGCGGGCTTCCTGAATGCCCTGGAACCCGCAAAACCCGCTTATCACCAGTCAACCGCGCTGGTGCTCGGTGCGGGTGGCGCGGCCCGCGCCCTGGTCCATGCGCTGGTGGCATCGGGTGTCAAACATCTCATCATCACCAACCGGACCGCCGACCGGGCCCGGGCCCTGGCGGCTGAACTTGCCCCCGATGCCGCGATTGTCGCCTGGGACGACCGCAACGCGGCCCTCGCCGATGCCGACATCGTCGTCAATGCGACAGCGCTTGGTCTGAAAGCCGAAAACGATCTCGTCATGGACTGGGCGAAGGCGCGGCCCGGTGCGATCGTTTTCGACAGTGTCTATACGCCGCTTGTCACGGGTTTCCTCGCCGGGGCGAGGCAGGCCGGGCTGAAAACCATCGACGGGCTGGACATGCTGATCGGCCAGGCCCGGCCCAGCTTCCGGGCTTTCTTCGGCCAGGAAGCGCCGGCCGATCCGCCGGTTCGTCCGGTCCTGCTTGAAGTGCTGGGAGCCCGCCCGTGAAAATCATCGGTCTGACAGGCTCCATCGGCATGGGAAAGTCGGCAACAGCCAGGCTGTTCCGCGAAGCCGGCATCCCGGTCTTCGACTCCGATGCCTGTGTGCATGCGCTCTATGATGCCGGTGGCGCGGCCGTCGGGCCGGTTGAAGCGGCATTTCCCGGCTCGCTGGCCGAAGACGGGTCGATCGACCGGGCGCGGCTTTCCCGGCAGTTGAATGACGATCCGGATGGTTTTGCGCGGCTGGAAGCCATTGTGCACCCCCTCGTCGCCGAAGCCCGGCAGCACTTCCTCGACGCTGCGAGAAAGGATAGTGCCGATATCGTCATTCTTGACGTGCCGCTCCTGTTTGAGACCGGCGGTCATGAACATGTCGATGCGGTGATTGCCGTGCATGCACCGCATGATGTCCGCCGCGAACGCGTGCTGCAGCGGCCCGGCATGACGGAAGACAAGCTGACGGCCATAATCGCGCGGCAGACACCTGATTCGGTGAAGCTCGAAAAAGCGGATTATATCGTTGAAACATCGGGCGGTTTCGACGATGCGCGTCAGCAGGTTGGCAAGATCATTGCGGCCCTGCGCGCCAGCTAGACATTTTGGGCAAGCGGCCGACAGCCAGAGAGGTCCAAGGGCGGACATGCGGGAAATCGTCTTCGATACGGAAACCACGGGTCTCGATCCCAATACTGGCGACCGGGTGACCGAGCTGGGCTGCGTCGAGGTGATCGACTGCATCCCGACCGGCAAGACCTTTCACGCCTACGTCAATCCGCAGCGCTCCATCCCCAAGGAAGTGATCGAGATCACCGGCCTGACGGCGGAATTCCTCGCCGACAAGCCGCTGTTCGAGGAGATCGCCGAGGATTTCCTGGCCTTTGTCGGCGATGCCGTCCTGGTCGCACACAATGCGCCTTTCGACCGCGGCTTCATCAATATGGAGCTCGCGCGGCTCGGCCACCCCATCTATCCGGAAGACCGGTTCAAGGACACGGCCCGCATTGCCCGCGCCAAGTTTCCTGGTTCCTATGTGTCGCTCGATGCGCTCTGCAAGCGGTTCGATATCTCGCTCGACACGCGTGACAAGCACGGCGCGCTGATCGACGCCCTGCTGCTGGCCGAGGTGTATCTGGAACTGACCGGTGGGCGCACCCGGGCGCTCGACCTGTCCGGCCGGCATGCATCGGAGGGTGGCAAGGTGGTGTTTCCCGCGCGAGCGCCGCGGCCGCAGCCGCTGGTCTCGCGCGTGTCCGACGCAGAGCGCGCCGCCCATGCCGCCTTTATCGACGAGCTGGGTGACGACGCGCTCTGGAAACGTCTGTCGAACGTCTAGCGGCTTGCGTCAGTTCGACGCGGCCGGATCGCCATTGCCGTTCGTGTCGGCGCCCGGAACGGCGGCGGCACGCTTGGCCAGCTGCTGGCGGTAGAGGCTGGCGAAATCCACCGGATCCAGCATCAGCGGCGGGAAATTACCGTCGCGCGTGGTGTCGGCGAGGATGCGGCGCGCATAGGGGAAGATCATGCGCGGGCATTCGATCAGCAGGAAGGGCTCGCGCTCGGTGTCCGGGATGTTGGCCAGCTGGAACAGGCCGCCATAGGACAGCTCTGCGATGAAGACGACGCTGTCTTCACCAGCTTCGGTCTTGCGGCTGGCGCGCGCATTGATCACCAGGAGAACTTCAAACGTATCGTCGCCGACATTGCGGGCGCGCACGTCGATCGACAGGTCGATGCCGGGGGCCTGCTGACCCGGGCGCAGCGTGTCCGGCGCACCGGGATTTTCGAAGGAGAGATCCTTCACATACTGCGCCAGCACGCGAAGCTGCGGCTGGGCGGGCGTCTGGTTATCGGTCGGCGTGGACGGTGCGTCGGTCATTTAAGTCCCCGGATGAGCCCCGGTTCGGGCAAGGTGAATGTCGGACCCTTCTAACAGGGCCGCACTGAAACAAGGCGGGCCCGTTAACATGCGGGCCTGCCTGCGGCAAGCTGGCAGCACCACAGCGCAGAGGCTGACGTGACCGCCAATCCGGCCTATATCTAGGGACTGGACCTGTTGCTTGCCCAGTCTGGCGGACCTTGATGATCGAACTCCTCTCGACCCTTATCTTCGGTGCCATCGCCGTTTTCTTCGCCATCCGCCTGTATTCCGTGCTCGGACGGCGCGAAGGCCATATGGAGGCGCCAGCCCCCCGGGATGTCGAAACCCGCAAGGACCTGGCGTCGGATAGCGCCACGCATCTGCGCCCGGCATTCGAGGGACCGGCCGCGGCCGGTCTGGAAGCCATTGCCGCTGCCGATACCAGCTTCGACCCGGCGCGCTTCCTGGAAGGCGCCCGCGCCGCCTATGAAATGATCGTCGAGGCCTTTGCCCGGGGCGATCGCGAAACCCTCAAACCGCTGCTCGCACCAACCGTCTACGATCGCTACGAGGCCGCCATTGCCAAGCGCGAGACGAAGGGCGAGACCGTGCGTACGGAGATCGAGCGCATCCGTTCGGCCGAGATCACCGAGGCGGATCACACCGATCATGTCGCGACGATCAAGGTGCATTTCGATGCCGAGATCGCGACCGAGACCCTGGACGCCAATGGCAAGTCTGTCGCCGGCGACTTCAGTCGTCTCTCCACGGTCCACGAGGACTGGGTCTTCCAGCGCCGCACGGACGACAGCAATCCGAACTGGGTGCTGACCCGTGTTGCCTCGGCTTAGAGGCCGGCGCGCACCCTGGACGGTCGCGGCCGGTTGTTTGCTGCTGATCGCATGCCAGCCGGAGCCTGAACCCGCGCCGCAGCCGGACGAACCGCCGGCACCTGTTCCCGACACGCTCGAATTCCTGCCCGCCACCTGGGACGGGCTGTCCGGCTGGGCGGAGGCCGATCTCGCCGATGCGCAATCGGCCTTCCTGCGCAGCTGTGAACGTCTGCGGGTGCGTGACGGGGCTGTGCCGCTGAGCGAACGGGCCGCCTGGGCCGGAACGGTCGCCGACTGGCGCGAGGCCTGTAGCCAGCTCGATGCGGTGGAACCCGGTTCGGCGCCGCTGCAGCCGGTCTTCGAGGCGGTGTTCACGCCGGTCCGCGTTGTCGCTGTGGAGCCGGAGAGCGGGACCGAGGCGCAAACCGGCATGATGACAGGCTATTACGAGCCTTTCGTTCAGGTCCGCCCGGAGCCCGGAAACGGTTTCACCCAGCCCCTGCGCCGGCGTCCGGACGATCTCGTCACCGTTGATCTGGGCCGGTTCGATCCGGCCCTGGCCGGGCGCCGCATTGTCGGCGAGGTGCGTGGTGGCGAGCTTGTGCTCTACAAGGATCGCGGCGAGATCGAGCGCCTGAATGCCGGCGAGATTTTTGCCTGGGGCCGTCCGGCCGATGTCTTCTTCCTGCAGATCCAGGGGTCCGGACGCCTGGTCTGGCCTGACGGTCATCAGGAGCGCGCCGCCTTTGCCGCCCACAATGGCCTGCCCTACCGCTCGATCGGCCGCGAATTGATCGAGCGGGGCGAGCTGGAGGCCCATGCGGCGTCCAAGTCGGGGATCGAGGCCTGGCTGGAGGACAACGGTCCGCAGGCCACGGCCGAGCTCTTCTCGGTCAATCCGCGCTATGTCTTCTTCCAGACCCGGATGCTGGACGATCCTTCGATCGGTCCGTCCGGTTCGGCCGGCGTGCCGCTGACGCCGATGGCCTCGATCGCGGTCGACCCGTCCCAGCATGCCTATGGCGTGCCGGTCTGGCTGAGTGCCGATCTGCCGGAGCTGGGTCCCTGGTCCGGGCTGGTTGTCACCCAGGACACCGGCGGGGCGATCACGGGTCCGCTGCGGGTGGATTTTTTCTGGGGCTGGGGCGAGGCCGCAGAGCGCCGGGCCGGGTCGACGCGGGCGCAGGCGGAATGGGTGATGCTGTTGCCGCACACGGTGGTTGCACGCCTGTTCGCCGAACGCTCGCCTGCGTGACCGGCCGTGAAGGGCAAGCGGACAATCCGGCCCGAGGAGCGCGCGCTCTGGCGGAAAGTGGCGCGGTCGGTGAAGCCGCTCGATGATGCCAAGAAACAGTCGCTTGAGCGTGACGAAGAGCCCCCATTGGTGCCCCCTTCGCGTAACATTGATGCCCCGTCCGGTGACGTTTCTGCCCGCAAGCCGGACAAGCCGCTGCCGCAGCGACACGCCTATCGCGACCCGGCGACCCATCATCCGCCCGTGCCGCACGACCGGTCGACGGAAAAACGCGTGCGCCGGGGACGGGTGGAGATCGATGCGCGGCTCGATCTGCATGGCCTCACCCAGGACCAGGCGCTGTCCTCGCTGCGCCATTTTATCACGATGGCCCACAGGGGGGGATATCGCACCGTGCTGGTGATCACCGGCAAGGGGCTGAAGACCCGCGAGCGCGATGCCGAGCCCTGGGATTATGTCGAGGAACCCGGCGTCCTGCGGCGCAAATTGCCGGAATGGCTGGGCAGTCCGGAGTTTCGTCAGCAGGTGTCAGGAATAGCCCCCGCCCATATCCGCCATGGCGGCGGCGGGGCCTTCTATGTGACGCTGCGGGTCAAGCCGAAAACCGCCTGACACGACAGGACCGATCAGGATGAGCGAAGAGAGCTATATGACCCGCCGGCCCACGGCGGAGGAGACGGCGCGCCTGACCGTGCTGTCGGGCTGTTCCGGCGGTGGCAAGTCGAGCCTGCTCGAGGAACTGGCCCGGCGCGGACATGCGGTGCGGCCCGAACCGGGCCGCCAGATTGTGCGCGAGCAGACGCTGATCGACGGTCCGGGCCTGCCCTGGAAGGATCTTTCGCATTTCGCGGAACTGTGCCTGTCGCGCGCAGTGCATTTTCATGCGACGGCTGTGGCGGAGGCGCGGCGGACGATTTTCGACCGCTCCGTCGTGGATGCCGTCGCCGCGCTGGAGCGGACCGGTCTTGCCGTGGCCGGGCACCATCGCCGGACCGTCGAGCGGCTGCGCTATGCGCGTACGGTCTTTCTGGTCCCGCCCTGGCAGGACCTGTTCGAGCAGGATGATGAGCGCCAGCATGATTTTGGCGCGGCGGTGGCCGAGTACGCGCATCTGCTGGCCGCCTATCCGGCCGCAGGCTACGACGTCGAGATCGTGCCGAAAGGCCCGCTGTCGGCGCGGGCCGATTTCATCGAGGCCCGGCTGGCTTGAAGGCTGAACATCATCCGGCCGGGGCCCGGGACACAAGGATCCGGATGGCCGCGCCGCCGAACAGCACAGCGAAAACGGCGCTGAAAGCGCGCTTGAGACGGGCATAGCCGCGCGCGACCGGCGGGGCAGCGAAGAGCAGCGCATAGCCGCAGAAGATCAGCCCGGCCAGCGCCCCGAGTGCGGCGACGATGACGGCGAGTTCGGACAGGCCGGCACCGGCCGGCAGGCCGAGGGAGTACAGCGCGCCGAAAAAGAACACCGCCTTGGGATTGGTCAGATGGATCAGCAGGCCCCGGCGGTATGACGCGGCCGGCGAAGCGGGCGCGGTCCGCTCATCCGGCGTGTCGGCGGGGGTTTGCCGCTGCAGGGCGGTGCGGGCCGATCTGATCGCCAGATAAAGCAGATATCCGGCGCCGAGATAGCGCACGAGGGTGAAGGCCCAGGCATGGCTGGCCATGACAACGCCCAGCCCCGCCGCGGCCAGCAGCGACCAGGTCACCGACCCGGTTGTCACCCCGGCGGCGAGGGCAAGTCCGTTCCGCCGGCCCTCCTGCATGGAGGCGGCAGCAATCGCGAGCGTGGCCGGACCCGGGCTGGCCATCACCAGCAAGCCTGCGCCCAGAATCCCCGCCAGCGAAACATCCATGCCGCGAGCCGTCCCGTGTCAGAGAATGAATTTCGACAGATCGGCATTCTTGGCGAGTTCGCCGACATGTTTGGCAACATAGGCCTCGTCGATCGTGATCGTCTCGCCGGAGCGGTCGGAGGCGGTGAAGGAGACCTCCTCCACCAGTTTTTCCATCACGGTCTGCAGCCGCCGTGCACCGATATTCTCGACGGTGGAATTGACGTCGGCGGCCAGTTTGGCCAGCGCTTTCACGGCATCTTCGGTGAAGTCCAGCGTCACGCCTTCCGTACCCATCAGCGCGGTGTACTGCTTGATCAGATTGGCTTCCGGCTCGGTGAGGATGCGGATGAAATCGGCCTCGGTGAGCGCGTTGAGCTCCACCCGGATCGGCAGCCGGCCCTGCAATTCGGGCAGCATGTCCGAGGGTTTGGCGACGTGGAAGGCGCCCGAGGCGATGAACAGGATATGGTCGGTCTTGATGGCGCCGTGCTTGGTGGCCACCGTCGTGCCCTCGATCAGGGGCAGAAGATCGCGCTGCACACCCTCGCGGGAGACATCGCCGCCGCGGGCGTCCGAGCGCGCGGCGATCTTGTCGATCTCGTCGAGGAAGACGATGCCGTCATTCTCGGCCAGCTTGATCGCCTCGGCGGTGATCTGGGCGTCGTCGAGCAGATTGTCGGCCTCTTCCTCGATCAGCGGCTCATAGGCATCCTTCACCTTCATGCGCACGGTCTTGGTCTTCTTCGGGAAGCCCTTGCCGAAGAGTTCGCCCAGATTGAGCACACCGGCCCCGCCCGAGGGCATGCCCGGAATATCCAGCATCTGCATGGGCGAGGACGTTTCGGACAGCTGGATCTCGACATCCTTGTCGTCCAGCTCGCCGGCGCGCAGGCGCTTGCGGAAACTGTCCTTGGTGCTCTCCGACGCGCCCGGCCCGACCAGCGCCTCGAGCACGCGGTTCTCGGCGGCGGTGTGGGCGCGCGACTTCACTTCCTCGCGCTTTTTCTCGCGCACCAGGGAAATGGCGATCTCGACCAGGTCGCGGGCGATCTGATCCACATCGCGGCCGACATAGCCGACCTCGGTGAATTTGGTCGCTTCCACCTTGATGAAGGGCGCCCCGGCCAGCTTGGCCAGGCGGCGGGAGATCTCCGTCTTGCCGACACCGGTCGGCCCGATCATCAGGATATTCTTCGGCGTGACTTCCTCGGCGAGTGTCTCGTCCAGCTGGCGCCGGCGCCAGCGATTGCGCAGGGCGATGGCCACGGCCTTCTTCGCGTCGGACTGGCCGACGATGTGGCGGTCGAGTTCGGAGACAATTTCACGTGGAGAAAAATCGGTCATCGAGAGCTTTGCGTTGCCTGTTGGTCAGCATGATGTAATCAGGGCTATGGCCTGAAACCAGTCCCGAAAGGCAGAACGCCCATGAGCCGTCCCCGTTTCCACCTGGCTTTTCCCGTCAACGATATTGCCGAAGCGCGCCGTTTCTATGGCGGTCTGCTCGGGTGTCCGGAAGGCCGTTCGGCCGAGAACTGGGTCGATTTCGACCTTTATGGCCACCAGATCGTCGCCCATTACGCGCCGGACGAATGCACGCCGCCGCCGACCGGCGCGGTCGACGGTCATCAGGTGCCCTGCCGCCATTTCGGTCTCCTGCTGGACTGGTCCGACTGGGAAAGCCTGGCGGAAAAATTCCGCGATGCCGGCTTCGAATTCGTCATCGAACCCTATGTCCGCTTCGAGGGCCAACCGGGCGAACAGGGCACATTCTTCGTTCGCGACCCGGCCGGAAACAATCTTGAATTCAAGACCTTCCGCAACGACGACCAGATTTTCGCGGCGTAGGGCCCGTTCTTCGTGTCATCCCGGTCGCATGGCCTGCGGAGGCAGGCCGGAGGACCGGGACCCATACGCTCGTTGTGCCGCGTAGCAGGCGCGATGTCCGTGGCAGCGGGATGGCCACCGGGATTATGGGTCCCGGACTTGCGCCCCGCCTGCGCGGGGGCAGAAACCTGCGCCCGCGTATGCGGGTGGCCGGGATGACACCGGAAGGGTGTGACGCATCAAGCGCCGCCGCAAACACGCGCTTTCCCCGGACCCCGTTCTTTCCCCGGACCTTGTTCCGGGGCCCGGCATACGAAGGCAACTGCGCTCAGCCCGTCAGCAATCACAGGCCCCGGCACGGGGCCGGGGGAAGTGTGTTTGAGGTGAAGCTGCTGCTCTTACGCCTACGGCCGTCGTGCCCGGCATCAACACACCGCCGCTGACGCGGCGCCCCTCCGTCTCGCCGCTCACGCGGCGATCCACCTCCCCATGGAATGGGGAGGAAAGGCGGGAGTGTGATTGATGATGGAACGCTGGCGCCCTTGAGCCACCCCGGCTAGAGTGCCCGCAGGCACATCGGGGGATGGGTCGATGCGGGTGTTTCCTTGACGGGGAGATGACCCTTGACCAGACCATGCCCGACGCCCTTCACCCGGCGGTTTTCATTTGTCCGACTGGCCCTGCCGGTGCTCACCGGTGTGCTGGCCGCGACCTTTCCTGCCACGGCACCGGCGCTTGGACAGCAGGAGGATCTGCAGGCCCTGCTGTCGGCCCCTGTGGGGATCGAGCGCACGGCGCCGGTTTCCAGCGTGCCCTTCCAGACGCGTGTGCGGAAATTCTATCTCGACGCGTCGGTGAACGGCGAGACCCATGAATTCATTTTCGACACCGGCTCGCCGACCGTGCTGTCGCGCCAGCTCGCCGATGCGCTGGGGCTGGAAATTGTCGGCCAGAATACCGGTCGCGATGCCAATGGCACGCCGGTTACCATGGATTTCGCGATTATCGACCGGCTGACCCTGGGCGATGTCACCTTCACCCGCGTGCCGGTGCTGATCCATGACTTCTCCGGCCTGGCGACCGGGGCCTGCCTGATCGATGGCGGGGTGATCGGGTCGGAAATCCTGCCCGGCAGTGCCTGGCGGATCGATACGGCGGCCGGCCGGCTGGAGATCGCCGAAAGCGCCGCGGCTCTGGCGCCGCTGGAAACGGCCCTGGAAGCACCGCTGCATGATTTCGGCTATCCGCACGCGCCCGTGCTCGACTATGCGCTGGGCCGGATCGAGGACAAGGCATTGTTCGATACCGGCAGCGAGGAAGAGGTGGTGCTGTTCCAGGAGGTCGCGGACAGCCGTCCGGCCCGGTCGCACATCGTGCGCGGCTCGGTGGTGACCGGCCAGGGCAGTGATGGCGAAAGCGCGGGCGGGCGGTCTGAAAACCGCGAACTGGTGCGCTTCTCGCTCGAGGACTTCCGGATCGGCGAGATCTCGCCCGGTCCTGTGCGGGCCACCACACGCACGGTCCCGCCCAGCCTGGTGGGTGCGGGGATGATGGACCGGTTCATCGTGACGCTGGATTATCCCGGCGCGGCCTTCACCCTGTCGCCGCGCAACGCGCCAGCGCCGGAGCGGGTCGAGCCGGGCTTTGCCCTGGCCTTTGTGGACGATGTGGTTGAGGTGGTGCAGCTGTACGAGGACTCGCCGGCCGATGAGGCCGGCCTGCGCCTGGGCGACCGCGTCACGGCGATCGACGGGCACGCGCTGGGCGGCGATGGCTGCGAGGACGTGCTCTGGCTCATGTCAGAGTACAGCGAGGCCGATGGCGGCGCGCTGACGGTGGATCGCGCAGGCGAAACGCGTGTCATCGAGGTGCCGCCGGCGCGGTGAGGGGGTGGGGGCGCGCAAACCCGGGCGTGTCATCCCGGATGAATGCCCCGCGCAGGCGGGGCGCAAGTCCGGGACCCATAATCCCGGTGTGTGCCCAGATGTCGTCGGTATCGAACCTGCTTTCGGCAGACAGCGAGCGTATGGGTCCCGGCCCTCCGGCCTGCCTGCGCAGGCCATACGGCCGGGATGACAGAGGGGAGGTCAGGGAGACCGCTCCTTGTCGCCATCCAGCACGCCTTCCGCCAGGCTTGCTCCGGCTGTCAGCGGGCTGCGACAAAAAATCTGCATTGCATTTTAGTCTGTGATGCAGACATAATGCCCGTCAATGGAGGTGACCATGACGATGCCCCTGACCCGCGCCCTGTACCGGCGCTCATTCGACGATGGCTGGCTGGACACACTGACCGGTCTCGGCCTGGTGCTGATCGGCTTGGCCTGGCTGGCCGATCAGATCGTGCTCGGCGCCCTCGTTCCGGCGATTGTGGCGCCATTCTGGACGATCGGCCGGCGCGCCCTGGTCGAGCCCCGTCTTGCTTCGCCGCAATTCGGGTCGGCACGGCAGGCGGAAACCCGGCGCTCCCTGACCGGCTGGCTGATTTTCGGGGCCGGCGTTGGCCTGACCGAGCTGGCTTTCCTGATGTTCGTCAATCGCGGCGGAACGGGACTGGGCGGCCTGGCCAATATGGCGGTCGGTATTCCGGTCATGCTGGTTGGCCTGGGTCTCTTCGCCGGACTGATCCTGGGTGCAAAACGGTTTGCGGCCTACGGTCTCTTCGCGATCGGGCTTGGCCTGGCCGGCGTGTGGACGGGCGTTGACCGGCCCGGCCTGCTCATTCTCCTGTCGGGTGTACTGGTTCTGGCATGTGGCGGTGCGCTTCTGGCGCGCTTCATGATGCGCCACCCGGCAAGCGGGGGCGGGGATGCCTGAGGCCGATATCCTGCCGGAGATCCGGGATGTGCTGGCGCTGGACAAGACGATCCACGAGCCGGCCCGGCTGGCGATCCTGGCGCTCCTGCTCTCGGTCGACAGCGCCGATTTCACCTGGCTGATGCGCCAGACCGGACTGACCCAGGGCAATCTGTCCGCCCATCTGGGGAAGCTGGACGCGGCCGGCCTGGTGTCGGTCGAGAAAGGGTTCGAGGGCAAGCGCCCGAAAACCACACTGCGCATCACGCCGGACGGCGCCGCGCGCCTGCAAGCCCAGGGCAAGGCGCTGATCCGCTTTCTCGGCCTGATCGATATCCGGCCGTCCCGGGGGACGAAAACACGAAGGGAAACCTCCTCATGACACCCGTCAGATCCCTCGGCTTCAACGCCGCCATCCTTGTCGTGTCCATCATCATGGCGCTGCTCTACCTGCAACCCGCCTTCGGTGCCGATGCGCCCGCGCGGACGCTGCTTGTCTTCAGTGTGTGGGCCGGCATCGCGCTGGCCAGCGGCGCGGTGCTGGTTGTGCGTATGGCGCGGCGGCAGGGGTGAGGGTTTGGGGCGCTCTCTTCCCCACATTGTGAGGAAGAAACTTCATGCCCGTTTTCCCCGGACCCCGGAACAAGTCCGGGGAAAGTGCGCTTGAGCTAGAGAAAAGTCTGCTTGAGTACGAGAACAGCCCTACGCGCTGCCGAGCACTTCCACTGTCAGGTTTTCATTCGTGTAGACGCAGATGCGGGCGGCGATGGCCATGGATTTGCGGGCGATGACTTCCGGGTCGTCCTCGTAGTCGAACAGGGCCCGGGCGGCCGAGAGGGCGTAATTGCCGCCGGAGCCGACAGCGACGATGCCGTCTTCCGGTTCCAGCACATCGCCGGCGCCGGTCAGGAGATAGGTTTCCACGCTGTCGCCGACGATCAGCATGGCTTCCAGGCGGCGCAGATAGCGGTCGGTGCGCCAGTCCTTGGCGAGCTCGACACAGGCGCGGGCGAGCTGGCCGGGATATTGTTCCAGCTTGGCTTCCAGGCGTTCGAACAGGGCGAAGGCGTCGGCCGTGGCGCCGGCGAAACCGGCCACCACATTGCCGCCGGCCAGGCGGCGCACCTTGCGGGCATTGCCCTTCATCACGGTCGGCCCGATCGACACCTGTCCGTCGCCGGCGACCACCAGCTTGCCGGCCTTGCGGACCGCGACAATCGTGGTGCCCCGCCACTGGCTGGCATCGGCATAGTCGGTCGGGGAAGCGTGGGTCATGCGAGGGTCTCCCTTGGATACCCCCTGCATGTGGCCGGGTCCGGCGCCGGGATCAAGTCCCCGGCGCCGGGCGCGGCTATTCGTTGACGGCGCGGTCGGCGCTGGAATCGGTGGCGAATTCCACCAGATCGTTGCCCGGCATCGGGCGTCCGAACAGGAAGCCCTGGGCCAGGGTGGCCCCCTGCAGGCGCAGCATGTTCATCTGCTCGGCGGTTTCCACGCCTTCCGCGACGGTTTCCAGTTTCAGCGACTTGGCCATGGCCAGGATCGTCTCGACGACGATGCGGGCGTGCGGATCGGTCGCCATGTCGCGCACGAAGGACTGGTCGATCTTGAACACGTCGAACGGCATGCGCGTCAGGTAGGACAGGGAGGAGTGGCCCGTACCGAAATCGTCGATGGCGAAGCTGACGCCGCGATCGCGCAGCGGCTGCACCTGTTCGATCACCCGTTCCGGGTTTTCCATCGCGATCGACTCGGTGAGCTCCAGCTCCAGCAGGTGCGGCGGCAGATCGGCGGCCTGCAGCGCGTCGAGCACGGAGTCCGAGAAGCCTTCGCGTTCGAACTGCATGGCCGAGACATTGACCGCGACCGGAATTTCCAGACCGCGGGCGCGCCACGAGGCGGCTTCGCGGCAGGCTGCGCGCAGCACCCAGTCGCCGATCTCGCCGATCAGACCGCATTCCTCGGCCGCCTCGATGAAGGCGCCCGGCGACAGAAGGCCGGCGGTCGGGTGCTGCCAGCGCACCAGCGCTTCGGCCCCGGCACAGGTGCCGTCCTTCATCAGGACTTTGGGCTGGTAGTAGACGACCAGCTGGTCCTGCTGCACGGCGTCGCGCAGCTCGTTTTCCAGCACCAGGCGCTCGAAGGCGGACTGGTTCATGGTCGGCTCGAAGAATTGCGCGGCCGAACCGCCGGCGCGTTTGGCATGGGCCATCGCGAGGTCGGCATGGCGCATCAGGGTTTCCGGGTCGGCCCCGTCCTGCGGGAAGACGGCGACACCGATCGACACGCCCAGGAAGACGTGGTGGCCGGAAATCTCGAACGGCATGCGGATTGCGTCGACCAGCTTGTTGGCAATACGGGCCGCGTCGGCGCTGTCGGCGATCTGCGGCAGCAGCACGGTGAATTCGTCGCCGCCGAGACGGGCGACCATGGAGGGTTCCTCGCCGCTGGCGGAGGCCATGTCACAGCCGCGCGCGACCTCGGACAGGCGGCGGCCGACCATTTCTAGCAGGCGGTCGCCCTCGCCGATACCCAGACTGTCATTGACGCGCTTGAACCGGTCGAGATCGAGGAAGAGCACGGCACCGGACGTGCCCTCTTCCAGCGCCTTGCGGGCCACGCGCTCGGTTTCCTTGCGGAAGCGCTCGCGGTTGGGCAGCTCGGTCACCAGGTCGACATAGGCCAGGCGGTGGATGCGTTTGAGATTGCCGTCCAGGCGCGCAAACATGCGGTTGAAGGCATTGGCGAGCACTTCCAGCTCGTCCCCGGTCTTCACATTGATCCGCATGTCGAGATTTTTCGACGAGGCCAGGCGCGCCGCATCGGTCAGCGTCTGCACCGGCTTGAGGGCGCGGCCCACGATAAGGGCGGCCAGCGGCAGGAAAATCCCCAGGGCGAACAGCGCGATCAGCGTCTGGCGCTGGATCGCGGCATTGCGCGAGGCGACCAGTTCGACCAGTTCGCGCTTGGCATAGACGACACCGACCAGGCGGCGTTCGGCCGTATAGACAGGCGCGGCCATTTCCAGGAAGCCGTCATGCACGGAATAGCGCAGATCCCCGGCGCCCAGGGCCATGACCGCCATGTCGGCAGCCCGCAGGCGGCCCTGTTCGCGGTCGTCGTCATAGGCTTCGCCGAGCACTTCGCGGCGATTGTTGAGGACATACATTTCCTGCGCGCCGAGCGAGGCGATCAATTCCTCGACATACAGGTCGACGAAACCGTTATTGTTCTCGGACACCGCATTGGCCAGCCGGCTCGCCGTCGTCTGCAGCGAGGCCACAGACCGGTCGATCAGCAGGTTACGCGTTTCCCGTTGCGCGGAAATGCTCTCCAGCGTCATCAGCATGAGTGTGGTCGCGAAGATAAGAGCGCCGGTGAGCAGCGTGAACTTCATCACCAGCGAACGCATTACCCGCGACACCGCTTTGCGGATGGGTGCCATGTCTACCCCTGAGCGCGCTCCGGTTCTGGAGCGCGTTTTCACCACCAAATACGCAGGCAAGAAGACCTTCTCGCCCGTTCTCAAGGGTCACGGTGACACCAAGCACTTGAATTGTGGTTAAAATGCCGGAGTTTTTTCGTTAAGTTTTTAGTCGAATACCGGAAACGCCTTTACTCGAAGGCGATTCCGGCCTCTTCGGCGAGGTCTTTCAGACTGCAGTCGGGACGCGCGCCATAGTGCGAGATGATCTCGGCGGCGGAAATCGCCCCCATTTTACCCGCTTCGGCCAGCGGCCGGCCCTGGGCAATGCCCAGAAGGAAGCCGGACGCGAAGAGATCGCCCGCGCCCGTGGTGTCGACCAGTTTCGAAACCGGTTCGGCTGCTACGGTCACGGTCTCCTCGCCGGCGACGATCACGGCGCCCTTTTCCGACCGCGTCACCGCAGCGATCGCCACATCCTGGCGCACGGCCTTGAGGGCCGTGTCGAAATCCTCGGTCTCGTACAGCGCCAGCAGCTCGGCCTCATTGGCCAGCAGGATGTCGATGTGATTGGCCACGAGATGGCGGAAGGAGGCGCGGTGCCGGTCGACGCAGAACACATCCGACAGGGTCAGTGCGGTGCGGCGATTGGCAGCGGCAGCCATTTCGGCCGCGGCGACATAGGCGCGCTTGGCCTCTTCGCGGTCGAAGAGATAGCCTTCCAGATAGATGATCTCGGCAGCCTTGAGCGCGTCAGCGCCGGCTTCCACATCGTCCTCGGTCACCAGGGCGGCGGCGCCCAGGAAGGTGCACATCGAGCGTGCCGCATCCGGGGTGACATTGATCAGGCAGCGGCCCGAGGCCGGACCTTCCTGCAGGGCCGGCGTGTCGAAATGCACGCCGATCGTGCGGATATCATGGGTGAAGATCTCGCCCAGCTGGTCATTGGCCACCTTGCCGATATAGGCCGCCTTGCCGCCCAGCGAGGCGACACCGGCGACGGTGTTGGCGGCGGATCCGCCGGAGGCTTCCTTGCCCGGCTGCATGCGCGCATAGAGCGAACGCGCCCGGTCCTCGTCGATCAGTGTCATGGCATTCTTGGCAATGCCCTCGGCGGCGAGAAACGCGTCGCTGGCCGGCGAGAGAACGTCGACAATGGCATTGCCGACGGCGAGCACGTCGAAACGGGCTTGGGACATGGAAAATCCGTTCAGTGGCTGAAAGACAGCGGGTTGAGCCGTGACACCTAACCGCAGCGCTGCGCGAGAACAAGGCTTGCGGCCGGACGCCGCTCTGCTAAAGCCCGCGCCATGACCCGTATCGCCTTCCTCACCGCGGCCTGCATGTTCCGCGACAATCCCGCCGCCCGCGCCGACTGTTTCGAGTACGAGCTCGAGATCGCCGCGCTGCAGCCGGCCTGTGCGGCCGCCGGTTTCGACCTCGTGCCGGTGATCTGGGACGATCCGGACTTCGACCCGGCCGCCTTCGACGGCGCGATGATCGGCACCTGCTGGGATTATATGGAAAAGCCGGACGCCTTCATGGCGAAGCTGGAGGCGATTTCTGCGGCGACGCGCCTGTTCAATCCGCTGCCCATGGTGCGCTGGAACAGCCGCAAGACCTATCTCAAGGACCTTGCCGAACGCGGCGCCCCGATGATCCCGACCGTGTGGGCCGACCGCGCCACGGCGGACACGATCACGGCAGCCTTCGAGACGCTGGACTGCGACGATATCGTGGTGAAACCGGTCCTGGGGGCCGGGGCCTGGCGCCAGGCCCGGATCCGCAAGGGCGAGCCCGTTCCCGCAGCCGAGGCCCTGCCGCCCGCGGACTGCATGATCCAGCCCTTCCTGCCGGCCGTGGCGGAAGAGGGCGAATATGCCTTCCTCTTCTTCGGCGGCGAGTTCTCGCACTGTGCCCGGAAAATCCCCGCCAGCGGCGATTACCGCGTGCAGTCGGAATATGGCGGCCGCGAGGAAGTCCATGTGCCCGGCGAAGACGAGCTGGCGCTGGCCCGTTCGGTGCTCGACTGTATCGATGGCGAGCCGCTGTATGCGCGGGTCGACATGCTGCGCGGGCTCGACGGCCAGCTGGCGCTGATCGAGATCGAGCTGATCGAACCCTATCTCTATCCCGAACAGGGCCCGCAAATGGGCGAGACCCTGGCCCGCGCGCTGGGGCGGATGCTGGCGGTGCCGGCCTAGAAAAGCGGCGGTTCCGGGGAACGCGCAGGCGTACGCGCCCGTTGGTGTCACGACTTCGCCATCGACTGCGTATAAAGCCGCGCCCATGACCGAGAAACTGCGCAATGACGACGATCTGGCCGGCGTGACGCGTCTCGTCCGCCTGGAGATCGCCAATGCCCGCCGCGCCCTGGACGGCATGGGCGAGGATCCCCTGCTGGCCGTGCATGAGGCGCGCAAGAGCATCAAGCGGGCCCGGTCGATTGCGCGCCTCCTGCGCGAGAGCGATCGCGAGGTCGCCAGCCTGGTCAATGCCGCCGCCCGGCGCGCCGGACACGTGCTGGCCGGGGCCCGCGATGCCGACAGCCTGGAACAGCTGGCCCGTGCGATGCTCCGTGACTGCGACGATGATGCGGCGCGGCCGGCCCTGTCGGAACTGGCGGCGCAGGCGCGCGCCGACCGTGAACGGGTCGATCGCGAGACGGCGGCCCGGCAGGCCGCCCGCGCGCTGGACGAGATGGACCGGGCGCTGGCCGGCCTGCCCACGCCGGACGATGCGCCGGATGTGGTCGCCCGCGGCATGGCGCGCACCTATCGCCGCGCAGCAAAGCGGCTGGACAAGGCGCAGTCCGTGCCGGATGGCGAACGCCTGCACGAATTGCGCAAACGCACCCAGGACTGGCGCTACCAGGCGATCGCGCTGAAGCGGGCCTGGCCGGACGAGGTGGAGCGCCGCAAGTCGCAGACCGACGCGCTGGACGACCTGCTCGGCCTGCACCACGACCTCTCCCGCCTGGCCCGCCGGCTGGACGATCTGGCCGACGCCGATGCCGCGATCGAGCGGGTCGAGGCGCGCTGCGAGGTGCTGGCCGCCCAGGCGCTGGAGCGGGCCGAGGCCGTGTTCGGCGACAGGCCGAAAACGGTGAAGAAGGCGCTGAAGGCGGGCTTTCAGGACGCGGGATAGCGCTGACCCTGAACAGGGACCGGAGCCGGGCCTTGAAACGGCCCGGATTGCCCGTCCTGATGGGGTCTTTCCACGTCCAGACACGTCCCATGCGAGGCCGCCATGATCCGTCACAGTCTCTCCGCCCTTCTCCTGGCCGCCGGCCTGGCGGCCTGTGCCGCGACGCCCGGTCCGGCCGCACCGGACACCTATCGTGCGATCAGCATCACCGAGACGCCCTGTTTCGGCTTCTGCCCGGCCTATACGATCACCGTCACGCCGGACGACCGCTATGTGCTCGAGGCACGCAGCCATACGCAGACGCAGGGCCGCACCACGGGCGCGCTGGAAGCCGGCAGTTTTGCCCGCATGACCGCCGTGCTCGAACGCGAGGATGCGGCCAGCCTGCCGGTCTCGATCAACACGCAGGACGACGACACCTGCCCGCTCTGGCACACCGATGCGCCGGGCTATGAGCTGTCCGTCACCCGTGCAGACGGCCGTCAGGATGTGAGCTGGTATCGCGGCTGCTCCGGCCACCCCGCCATCGAGCGTCTGGAGCGGATCAGCGACGCGCTGCGGGCGCAGTATGACTACGACACACTGATCGCCGTGGAGCGGTAGGAGGCGGCAGACGCTTTCCCCAACCCGGCCGGTTTCCCCAACCTCACTGCTTTTTCAAACCTCACCACTTTCCCCGGACCCCGTTCCGGGGCCTGGCAAAGGTGAAGAGTGGATCACCGCCGCCCCTCGAACCGGATGTGGCCGGCGTCAGCGCAAGCGCGTCGAGGTCCCTGGGCCCCGGAACAAGTCCGGGGAAAGTGGTGAGGTTGGGCAAAATGGAGAGCGCGGCAGCGCGCATTCACTTACCCCCTTCGACCTCCCCCCCGGCCCAAAGGCCAGACCCAGCCGGTTTCCCCGGACCCCGTTCCGGGGCCTGGCAAAGGTGAAGAGTGGATCACCGCCGCCACTCGAACCGGCGTCAGCGCGAGCGCGTCGAGGTCCCTGGGCCCCGGAACAAGTCCGGGGAAACCGAAGTGGGCGGTAGGGCGTACGAGCGGTGGTTTACTCACCGCTCGTACAGAGACCTAGTTTACCGGGTCTTGGTGCGGTCTACCAAGATGTAGCCCTGTCCCGAAAACGGCGTCGGGGGGAAAGGCTCTCCACGAACGACCGTGCGTTCCACACCAGTGCGGCGCTTCGAACTCACCCACACGATCTCGTATTGGCCGGAAACAGGGCAAATTTGCCCCGGAGTATAGATTGTCATTGCAGAAACCATGGTGGTTTCTCCTTGAGATTTGCCTTGACGGGTGAGTCGACAGACCTCAAAAGAGAACCTGTCGACTGCCCGAAAGGGCGGTTTCGATGAACCGGGAGGGGACCGCTCAGACCTCTAAATCTAGTGGCGGCCCCGCCCGGGCGACCCCATATGAAGGGTCAAAGACTCCAATACTCGGAAAACGCTTTCGGAGTCGAGTCCGGCTGCGGATTTTTTGGTTAACAAATCCTGAATGCCGTTTTTGTCTCTAGCGAACCTTTGGACCGCCCGAGTACTTCAGTTCACGAACTGGACTGTCTGAACACCTGTTGGTCGGCGTCGGCGCGCAGCACCGCAGAGCGCGGCAGCGCGCATTCACTTACCCCCTTCGACCTCCCCCCCGGCCCAAAGGCCAGACCCAGCCGGTTTCCCCGGACCCCGTTCCGGGGCCCGGCAAAGGTGAAGAGTAGATCACCGCCGCCCCTCGAACCGGGTGTGGCCGGCTTCACCGCAAGCGCGTCGAGGTCCCTGGGCCCCGGAACAAGTCCGGAGAAAGTGGTGAGGTTGGGGAAAATGGACCGTATTGGGGAAGTGGAGAGGGTGTCAGGGGGAAGCCCTTCGCCTCAAACGCCTTTCGGGGCCGGTGTTTTGTCCTTGAACTGGCACAGATCCTCGATCGGGCAGCGCCAGCATTCCGGCTTGCGGGCCTTGCAGACATAGCGGCCGTGCAGGATCAGCCAGTGGTGGGCGCCCTGGCGGAATTCGTCGGGCATGATCTTTTCCAGCCGCAGTTCGACCGCCAGCGGGTCCTTGCCCGGGGCGAGTTTGGTGCGGTTGGAGACACGGAAGATATGTGTGTCGACGGCGATTGTAGGCACGCCGAACGCCTCGTTGAGCACCACATTCGCGGTCTTGCGGCCGACGCCCGGCAGGGCTTCCAGCGCCTCGCGTTCGGCGGGCACGATACCGCCATGCTCCTCGATCAGGATTTTCGACAGGGCGATGACATTCTTCGCCTTGTTGCGGAACAGGCCGATCGTCTTGATCCGGTCGCGCACATGATCCTCGCCCAGCGCGATCATCTTCTCCGGCGTATCGGCTTCCTGGAACAGCAGCTTCGTCGCCTTGTTCACGCCGACATCGGTGGCCTGGGCCGACAGGGCGACCGCGACCAGAAGCGTATAGGGATTGGTATAGTCCAGCTCGGTGCGCGGGGCGGGCCGGTCCTGCGCCAGCCGCGCCATCAGATCGTGGGCCTGCTCGCGCGAAAGGCCGCGCGGCTGGGGCTTGCGGCGGGATTTCGGCCTGGCGGCGGTCTTGCGGGGCGTGGATGTCGTCATGGCCGCAGGTATAGCCGCTTCGCGCGGCCTGTCATCCGGCGCGCGGACCCGGCGGCCATTGTCTCGCCCTCAGGAGCGATTATCTTGCCCGTCATGCGCACGATCGTGGAAAGCTGGCCCGCCGAGGCGGAGGCCGTTGCACCGCATGAGGGCCCGGCCTTCATGGAGGCCGAACTGGCGCCCAACCGGTCGCTGCCCAATCCGGCCTTCACGGCGCTGATGATCGCCATCGCCATCATCTCCTTCAGCGCCGGCATGCTGTTCATTACCATCGGGGCTTGGCCGGTGACGCCGTTTTTCGGGCTCGATGCCTTCCTGGTCTGGCTGGCCTTCCGCATTTCCTATCGCGATGGCCGGGCGCGCGAATGGGTGACGGTGAATGCGCGCGATATCGAGGTGGTGCGCCAGCACCCGACCGGGCATCGCCGCCGCTACCGTCTGCCCACGGCCTGGGTGCAATTGCGCCTGATCGATCCGGGTGAACATCATGCCCAGCTGGCGCTGAGCGCCCATGGCCGCGCGCTGGTGCTGGGCAGTTTTCTCAGCCCGCCCGAGCGCGGCGAATTTGCCGAAGCGCTGGGGGCGGCGATCGATACGGCGCGCCGATCCCTCAACCCGGCGCAAGAACCGGGTGGAGCCGTGCCCGCCGGTGGCTAGACTGGCCGCATGATGACCGCACAAATTCTCGATCTCGACACGGCCTGCCGTGATTATCGCCGTATCGCCTCGGCCCTCGCCTGGCTGGGCGAAAACTGGCGCGACCATCCCGATCTGGACGCCGCAGCGCGCTCGGCCGGCCTGTCGCCGCACCACTTCCAGCGCCTCTTCACCCGCTGGGTGGGGCTGAGCCCGAAGAAATATGTCGGCGCGCTGGCCCATGGCGCCGCGCGCGAGGCGCTGGAGGATGGCGCCAGCATTCTCGATGCCGCCTTCGATGCCGGCCTGTCCGGCCCCGGCCGGCTGCACGATCTCTTCATCGCCCATGAAGCCGTCACGCCGGGCGATGCCAAACGGCGCGGTGCCGGGCTGAGCTTTACCTGGGGTGCAACGCCCACGCCCTTCGGCGAGGCGGTGCTGCTGATCGCGCCGCGCGGCCTCTCTGCCCTCGCCTTTGCCGAGCCGGATATCGACACCGCCTTTGCAGACCTGCACGCCCGTTTTCCCGCCGCAGACTATGTCCGCGATGACAGCGAGGCGCGGGCCTGGGCCGAGCGCATCTTCCAGGGTGGCGGGCCCGGCGCACCGGTGCCGCTGGCGCTTTACGGCACGCCCTGGCAGCGCCAGGTCTGGCGGGCGCTGCTGGACATCCCGGCCGGCGAGACGACGAGCTACAAGTCGATTGCCCAGCAGGTCTGCACCCCGAAGGCGGCGCGCGCCGTGGGGGCCGCGGTCGGGGCGAACCCGGTCGCCTGGCTGATCCCCTGCCACCGCGTCATCGCGGCGGACGGCCAGCTGACCGGCTATCACTGGGGTGTCGAACGCAAGCGCGCCATGCTCGCCTATGAGGCCGTTGCGCGCTAGAGCATCTTGCTGATTCCGCAATCAAAAAGATGCTCTAGCTCCTTTAGTAGTCGCATTTTCGAACCGCGAAACCGGTTCCCACTTTCGCTGAAAATGCTCTAGATTGCGCGCATGGACCTTTCACACCCCTTCGCCATTGCCGGCATCACAGGCCTTGTCGCGGCCGCCGCCTTCCTGATCCGCTGGGTCGCGGCGCGCCGGCGGCTGATGGAAGACGCGCGGATCGAGTATGCCGAACGCTGCGAGAGCAAGCCGGCCACCGTGCGGGGCGTCGATGCGGCCGCCTTCGAACGCCTCTATGTCGCCGCCTACGAGCCGCGCTGGGCGCTCTACGCCGCCGGTACGCTGGTGCTGGCGATCGCGATCACGCCGCTGGCCGCGCTGGGCCTGGTGGCGTTGTGGCCGGTCATCGTCATGGGGCTGGATGGCGGGCCCTGGTATGATGAGGGCTATTATCCGTGGATGTTCTACATGTTCTTCGGATTCTGCCTGATCTGGGCGGCCTGCGGCGCGCTGATGGCCCGCATTCACCACGCCCGCTCGCCGGAATCCTTTGTGCCGGCCCTGGCCCGCGCCCGCGGCGAACCCTTCGATGACATTGTCATTCCGCGCAAACGCCCCAAATGGGCGGTAAGAGCGGTGCCCGATCCGAAAAATCCCGGCCAGCGGGAAACGGGGACCGAACCCGCCAACGAGACGAATTAGGACGGATTGCCATGCGCTACCTGCACACCATGGTCCGGGTTTCGGACCTGGACGCGAGCCTGCGTTTCTACTGCGAAGGCCTGGGCCTCAAGGAAATCAGCCGGATGGACAGCGAGAAGGGGCGTTTCACCCTGATCTTTCTCGCCACGCCGGAGGATGTCGAGGCGGCGGGGTATACCGGTGGCAAGATCCCCGAAGGCCTGCCCTGTGTCGAGCTGACCCATAACTGGGATCCGGAGGAATATTCCGGCGGCCGCAATTTCGGGCATCTCGCCTATCGCATGGACAATGTCTACGACACCTGCGCCCATTTGCAGGCTATGGGCTATACGATCAACCGTCCGCCGCGCGACGGCCATATGGCTTTCGTGCGCTCGCCGGACGGTATCTCGGTGGAACTCCTGCAGCGCGGCGACAATCTCCCGCCGCAGGAGCCCTGGGCCTCGATGGAAAATACCGGCAGCTGGTAGCGCCGGCGCGGCAGGGCCTGCCGTCTCCGCTTCACCGTCATTCCGGCGAAAGCCGGAACCCAGCTCGTAGAGCTGGTTGTGATGAGCGTGCCCTGTGGACCGGGCCCTGACGGACACTTGCGCCCGCTGAGGCGGGTGTCTGAGTTTGGATGTTCGCGCGCACGCGCAAACCAGCCCATTGATTTCATGCCGGGATTTCGCCGCAGGGGAGGCGTCTCGTCAAGGGGCCAGCCCGCATGCGGCGCCTTCGGCGCCCTTGACGAGACGCCTCCCCTGCGGCCCGCTGGCTGGCAAGAGATCAATGGGTGAAAGGGGCTGGAGGAGGACCTTCCCGGCCCTTCTTTGTCGTCCCGGATGGATGCCCGGCGAAAGCCGGGCGCAAGTCCGGGACCCACACCCCCGCTGCTTATCCAGTTCTCACAGATGTCGAGGCCGCCCCGGCCTACACCGGGCGTATGGGTCCCGGCCCTGCAGCCCGCTTGCGCGGGCCATCCGGCCGGGATGACAACGGGTGAGCGAGAGCTACGCCGCGCGGCGCATGTCTTCGTAGCGTTTGCCGGGCTCGTCTTCATAGCTTTCGGCGAGGACGGTGAGGCGTTCGATGCGGTCGGTGCGGAAGTGGCGGAAATCATTGCGCAGTTCGCACCAGGCCGAGAGCAGCCAGACGCGGCCGAAACAGGTCAGCGCGAGCGGACGGATGACGCGTTTGGTCTTCTCGTCCTGCAGCGAATTATAGACCACGCGCAGCTTGCGCTTGTTGGCGATGGCGTTGCGCACGGGACCGAAGGCTTCCGGCCGCACGGTCTCGTCGAGGAAGGCAGCAAACAGCGGGGTGGAGCGCAGGCGCTGACGGTGCGTGTCGGGCAGGGCGTGCTCGATCTTGCCCAGCGCCTCGGCGGCGGCCATGGCCAGGTCCTTGTCGCCGGTCGCCTTGACCAGGCGGGCGCCCAGGGCGAGCGCGTCGAGCTGTTCATAGGAGAAGGTGAGCGGCGGCAGGTCGAAACCGGGGCGCAGCACATAGCCGACACCGGCTTCGCCATCGATGGGCGCACCGGAGCCGATCAGGTGGGCGATGTCGCGATAGATGGTGCGTTCGGAAACCTCGAACCGCTTGCCCATGTCATGGGCGGTCACGGCGCCGGGCGCGGCTTCCCGCAAGGCCTGTACGATGCGGATGAGACGTTCGGCCCTGCGCACTGACACCCCCTGAAATATGGCCTTGAGGCCGGCTGATCTGGCGGGATGATGTCAGGATTTCGGACCCTGCGCAAGCTGGGGCCGGGCGGAGTCGTCTCCGGCATGTTTCACGTGCAACGCAGGTCGAGGCCTGTCACACAAGTCCTGACAAACCCTGTCACCCGCCGGCAATGACGTCCTGCATGGAGTAGAGACCGGCCGGCCGGCCCTCGCCCGTGTTCGACATCCAGCGCGCAGCCTCGAGTGCCCCGGCGGCGAAGATCGAGCGGTCGAAGGCGCGGTGGGAGATGGAAATCTCTTCCATATCGCCCAGAAAACGCACGGCATGTTCGCCGATGATGGTGCCGCCGCGGGTGGCAGAAAAACCGATCGTGCCCGGCTTGCGCGGGCCGGTCGTGCCATGGCGTCCCGGCGTCGCGACGGCATCGAGATCCTCGCCGCGCCCTTCGGCGGCGGCCCGGCCCAGCAGCAGGGCGGTGCCCGAGGGTGCGTCGGGTTTCATGCGGTGATGGGTCTCCTCGACCTCGATATCCCAGTCATGGGCACGCAGCCGCCCGGCAGCATGGCGCACCAGGGCTTCGGCCAGGGCGACGCCGAGCGAGAAATTCCCCGTCGAGAGAATGGGCAGGCGGCGGGCGGCGTCAGCCAGCCGGGCCTGCTCGTCCGCGTCGAACCCGGTCACACCGCTGACCAGGGGCGGACCGTTCCAGCCGGCCAGGCGCTCTGCCGTGGCCACCGTCATGCGCGGCAGGCTGGCATCGAGCACGATATCGGCGTCACGGACCGCCTCCTCGAGCGCGACCGTCGCGATGCACTCGCAGGGCGAACCGGTCAGCCACTCGCCGACATCTTCGCCCTCCGAGGACGAGCCGGCGCGCACGACGGCGCCTGTCAGGGCGAAATCGGGTGCCTGCAGGACCGCCCGGCCGATGGCCCGGCCCAGGCGCCCGGTCACACCCAGAAGCGCTACACGGATGACCTGGCTCATACTCCCCCTCCGGAAACAAACTGATCGGCCAGCTTTTCAAACACATAGGACCCGATGATGGGAATGATCGGGATCAGTACATACAGCGAGAAGCGCGTCGTCACACCGGCCGAGACTGGCCATTCCGGCCGCGCATTCACCCAGATCTCGTAATCGGTCAAACCGGCCAGGGCCGAGGCGGCCTCGGCATCGCCGGCCAGTGCCCGCTCGCGCACCCGGGCCATCTCGGCATGGATGCGGTCGAGCTCGGCCTGTTTGGCGGCGCGGATCTTGGTGTGCACCGGGTGCAGCGCGCTGGTCAGCACGATGACGCCGCCGGCAATCGAGGCCGCGACCACGGGCACGGTGATCCACAACTGGGTGGCGTCGAATAGCGCGTCGGGCCGGTTCGGATTGATCAGGAAAAGCAGCAGGATACCGGCCATGATCAGCCAGGACCGCGCGGCGCGCAGCCCGATGCGGCCGAACACGTCCAGCCGGTCGAGATGGAAGAGGTCGATCGCCAGATGGTCGCGGATCAGCTGTTTGATGGCTGCGCTCTCGCGCGCCAGGTCGATCCCGGCCCGGAAGCCGATGCCATAGAGCACCGGCGATACCAGGACAAACCACAGGCCGACCGACTGCAGATAGCTGACGAAGGTGAAATTGCTGGTGAGGATGATCATGCCGTTGAAGGCAAGGCCGGCGGCCGCACCGGCGAAGAACATCAGCGCATAGCGCCGGCTCCAGCTGCGCGGAATGCCCAGGGCGAAAGCATTTGCACTGTCGGCGCCGGCCGGTTCGAGCGCGGCGACCAGGGCATCGGTCTCGGCCTGCCACATGCGGCGGCTGAATTCGGTAAAGGCAATGCCGGCGGTGAAGATCAGCGACAGGACCAGCGCGATCCAGGCGACCTGCACCAGCACGATCTCGCCGGATGCGCTGACATGAAACAGCGACGGCTGGCGGGTGGTCTCGGCGATCAGCACGAAAGCGCCATAGACGAGTACGAACAGCGCCAGCGTTGTCAGGAGCGGGCCCAGCGGCGAGACACGATAGAGCCGCATCTCGAAGGGTTCGAAATGGCTGGTCTGCGCAGGCGTATCCGGTGTCTCAGACATGCGCGAACCCTACGCCGTTGCGGCGCAGGGTGTCACGCGGATTGCGTGCGGCGGATCAGTTGGCGTTGGGACGACCGTCATCGGTCGTCACATCGTCCCAGAACTGTTTGACCTTGTTGAAGAAGCCCGCGCTGTCGGGATTGCAGCCCTCGCCGGAGAGATCGCAGAATTCCTTCAGGAGCTCTTTCTGGCGGTCGCACAGATTGCGCGGGGTTTCCACGAACAGCTCGACGATCATGTCGCCGCGCGGGCCGCCGCGCAGGCGGGGCATGCCCTTGCCACGCAGGCGCATGCGGCGTCCGGTCTGGGCGCCTTCGGGGATTTTCATCTCGGCCTTGCCGCCCTCGATCGTCGGCACTTCGATGGAACAGCCCAGCGCGGCCTGCACCATGGAGGCCGGCGTGCGGCAGTAGAGATTGGGTCCGTCGCGCTCGAAAATCTCGTGCGGCTTGACGGAAATGAAGATGTAGAGATCGCCGCGCGGCCCGCCGCGGGCCCCGGCTTCGCCTTCGCCGGCAAGACGGATGCGCGTACCGTCCTCGACGCCGGCCGGAACGGTGACATTCAGCGTGCGGGTCTTGCGCACCCGGCCGACGCCATCGCAGTCCTGGCAGGGGGTTTTCACGTACTGGCCGCGCCCGCCGCAATGCGGACAGGTCTGCTCCATGGTGAAGAAGCCCTGGGAGCGGCGGATCCGTCCGGCGCCGCCACAGGTGCCGCAGGTCTCCAGCTCGGTGCCCGGCTCATTGCCCTGCCCGTCGCAGCGCTCGCAATGCATCGCCGTGGGGACTTTGATGGTCGCTTCCTTGCCGTTGAAGGCGTCTTCCAGCGCGATTTCCAGATCATAGCGCAGATCGGCACCGCGGGCGGGACCATGGCTGCGTCCGCCGCGCCGGCCGCCGCCCATTCCGCCCATGCCGAAGGCTTCGCCGAAGACCTGTTCGAAAATGTCGGCAAACTCGGCCGCGCCGGCGCCACCGCCGAACGGGCCCTGGCCGCCGCCCATGCCGCCCTGTTCGAAAGCGGCGTGGCCCATGCGGTCATAGGCGGCGCGCTTGTCCTTGTCGGACAGGATGGCATAGGCCTCGCCGACTTCCTTGAACTTGGCCTCGGCCTCCGCATCGCCCGGATTCTTGTCCGGGTGATATTGCATCGCCAGCTTGCGATAGGCGCTCTTCAGCGCCTTTTCGTCTGCCGTCCGGTCGACACCGAGTGTCTCGTAATAGTCGCGTTTACTCATCAAGCTTCACCGTGGGACAGAACCAGTACCGCGTTCTGCCGCATCTGCCGCGCCAGCGTATAGCCCTGTGCAAGACACAGGCCCGCGGCGCCGTCATGGATCGCGGCCTCATGCCGCGTTTCGATCAGGATCATGCCGGGCCACAGCGTGCGCGGCGCCCGGGCAAAGAAAGCTTCCAGAACCGGAGCCTCATAGCCCTCGATGTCGATCTTCATGACATCGACGCGCGCAATGCCGGCCTCTTCCAGCACGGCCTGCAGCGGACGCATGGCGACCGTATCGCCCTCGCCGCCGGTTTCGACATGCACTTCGCCCCGGTTCCTGCCGGATTGCACCATGCGGGCTTCACCCGCCTCGGCACCCAGCGCACAGGGCACGACCGTCACGCCTTCGGCGCCCGACGATCGCAGATTGAATTCCAGCCGCCGCCGGTTTTCCGTGTCCGGCTCGATCGCCACCACCGTCACCGGCCGCCCCAGCGTCTTTCCGTCTGCCAGAACCGACAGGGTGTAGAGCCCGGCATTGGCGCCGGCATCGACGAAATTGAAGGGGGTATCGGCGCTGTGGGCGGCAATGCGGGCGCGGATCTCGGCCCGTTCCGCATCGTCCCAGGTGCGTGCACCGGCGAAGACGCGCTTTTCGCAGCGATTGTCGCGCAGGTGCAGGCGGGCGAACTGGCCGGGAAACACCTCGACATCGGCGATGTCGCGGCCGCCGGACATCAGGGTCCGCCGCACCACGGTCTCCGCGCCGCGGCGCAGGCCGTCGAGCGGAAGGGACATGGGGAGGCGCCGGAATCGCTCCGCCAGCTCGGGGAGCGCAAAGGCACCGAAAGGTGCGGAAATCGGGTCGGGACGGGCCATGTGGCACTCCTGGGCCGGCGGGCCCGGAGCGGCCGCGTGAACGCGTGCCGCTCCGGATCACCGGACCTTAGCCGTCCTTCTTGTTTTCGTCGTCGACTTCGGAGAACTCCGCGTCGACCACGTCATCGTCCGAGGCATCCTCGGAGGCGGTTTCACCGCCTTCGGCGCCTTCGGGCTGCTGGGCGGCATACATCGCCTCACCCAGCTTCATTGCGGCCTGGACGAGGGCCTGGGTCTTCTGCTGGATGGCTTCGACATCGTCGCCATCCTTGACCGCTTTCAGCTCGGACAGGGCGGCCTCGATGGCTTCCTTGTCGGCGGACGGCACCTTGTCGCCGAACTCCTCGAGCTGTTTCTCGGTCTGGTGGATCATGGCTTCGGCGCCGTTATGGGCCTCGGCCAGCGACTTCTTCTTCTTGTCGGCCTCGGCATTCGCCTCGGCGTCCTTGACCATCTGTTCGATATCGTCGTCGGACAGACCGCCGGATGCCTGGATCCGGATCGCCTGTTCCTTGCCGGTCGCCTTGTCCTTGGCCGACACGTTGACGATGCCGTTGGCGTCGATGTCGAAGGTGACCTCGATCTGCGGCAGGCCGCGCGGGGCCGGCGGGATGCCGACCAGGTCGAACTGGCCCAGCAGCTTGTTGTCGGCGGCCATCTCGCGCTCACCCTGGGAAACCCGGATGGTGACGGCGGTCTGGTTGTCGTCGGCGGTCGAGAAGACCTGCGACTTCTTGGTCGGGATCGTGGTGTTGCGCTCGATCAGGCGGGTGAAGACACCGCCCAGCGTCTCGATACCCAGCGACAGCGGGGTCACGTCGAGCAGCAGCACGTCCTTCACATCACCCTGCAGAACGCCGGCCTGGATGGCGGCACCCATGGCGACCACCTCGTCCGGGTTCACACCCTTGTGCGGGTCCTTGCCGAAGAAGCCCTTCACGGCTTCCTGCACCTTGGGCATGCGGGTCATGCCGCCGACCAGGACGATATCGTCGATGTCGGAGGCGGACAGGCCGGCATCCTTGAGCGCCTTCTTGCAGGGCTCCAGGGTGCGCTTGACCAGATCGTCGACCAGCGCTTCCAGCTTGGCGCGGGACAGCTTGATGTTCAGGTGTTTGGGACCCGAGGCATCGGCGGTGATGAAGGGCAGGTTCACTTCATAGGAGGTGGCCGAGGAGAGTTCCTTCTTGGCCTTCTCGGCTTCTTCCTTCAGGCGCTGGAGGGCCAGCTTGTCCTGCTTCAGGTCAATGCCGTTTTCCTTTTTGAACTCGTCCGCGAGGTATTCGACGATACGCAGGTCGAAGTCCTCACCGCCCAGGAAGGTATCGCCGTTCGTCGCCTTCACTTCGAAGACGCCGTCGCCGATTTCCAGGACAGAGACGTCGAAGGTACCGCCGCCGAGGTCGAACACGGCGATCGTCTTGTTCTCGCCCTTGTCGAGACCATAGGCCAGGGCGGCCGCAGTCGGCTCGTTGATGATGCGCAGGACTTCAAGGCCGGCAATCTTGCCGGCGTCCTTGGTGGCCTGGCGCTGGGCGTCGTCGAAATAGGCCGGGACGGTGATGACCGCTTTCTCGACTTTTTCGCCGAGATAGCTTTCCGCGGTTTCCTTCATCTTCTGCAGCGTGAAGGCGGAAATCTCGGACGGGGAATACTTCTTGTCGCGGCCCTGCACCCAGGCGTCGTTATTGTCCGACGGCACGATCTTGTAGGGCACCATGTCGATGTCCTTCTTGACCGTGGGGTCGTCCATCATGCGGCCGATCAGGCGCTTGATGGCGAAGAAGGTGTAGTCCGGGTTGGTGACGGCCTGGCGCTTTGCCGGCTGGCCGATCAGGCGCTCGCCGTCCTGGGTGAACGCGACCACGGACGGGGTCGTCCGTGCGCCTTCGGAATTCTCGATGACCTTGGCCTGTCCGTTTTCCATAACGGCCACACAGGAGTTGGTGGTACCCAGGTCGATGCCGATGACCTTGCTCATTGATCGTCTCTCCGTTTTTTCCAAGCGGGACCGGTTCGGCGCATCAGGACCTTGTCGCAAGCGTACCGGATGCCGTTCACCGTCCCCTTCGGGATCGTCATTGAATATCCGGTGATGCCGACACCGGAGTGGTTCACGCATGTTCGGGGAATAACCCCGCGCTTGGTGGGCGATTTAGGGAGGGATGACTGCAAGCGCAAGGCCGCAGACGCGTCCATTGCAGGGACGGGGTGTCGCGGCGGCGCGAACCGCAGAAAATCCCGCGCGTCTTCGTCGATCGCCGAATGGCCTGCCGTGCAAGCCCCCAATAAACCGTACGGGTTTTCAAGGACAGGGCCCGGCGGCCCGAGGGGGGAGAATGATCGCCAGACGCCTGATGCTGCCCGTTGTCGCAGCGCTCTCATTAATTATGTCCGCCTGTTCGGTGATTCTGCCGCAGCAGACCTTCATCGTCACCACGCCGGAACCGGGGGCCGAGGTCTACATGTCGCTGACCGGCCACCGGTCGGTCGGCGTCAATTCGACGGATGTGATGGGCTCGATCCCGGCCGGACGGGACACGACCTCGATGAACTTCATCGGCACGACACCGCTGACGCACACCTTCCACGTCACCCGTCATCGCCCGGGCGTCGCTTCGCCCGGCGAATTCTCGACCAGCATGAACACGGTCTACACCGAGGCCTTCGTCGAGGTGATCTATCCCGATGGCCGCCGGGAATCCCGCAATGTGCGGCTGAACAATGGCGAGATGCGGCTCGACTTCACCGGTTCCGGCGCGCGTTAGGCGTTTGGGACGGCCGCCGGCGGGTGTCGCAGCAACGCGCCCGCCGGCGGTCGACAGGGGATGATTGCCGGGGATGAATTCCGGGTGGAAGCGCGGCCTGCGGCGCGCCATGTTGGGGGCATGGACGCGCCCGCCCTACCTCTGCCCGGCTTTCGCTTTCTGCCCGGTCATTTCGACCGGACGGCGCAGTCGGACCTGATGGCGGCCGTCGTCGAGGCGGCCGCGACGGCGCCCTTCTGGCGGCCCTCCATGCCGCGCACGGGCCAGCCCCTTTCGGTGAAGATGACGAATTTCGGCCCGCTGGGATGGGTCACCGACCAGGCGCGCGGCTACCGCTACGAGCCCGCGCATCCGGAAACCGGCGCACCCTGGCCGCCCCTGCCGGCGCCGCTCCTGGATTTGTGGAATGCCGTGTCCGGCTATCCCGCGCCGCCGGAAGCCTGCCTGGTGAACTGGTATGCGCCGGGCAGCCGCATGGGCCTGCATGTCGACAGCGACGAGGCGGCGACCGATGCGGCCGTCGTCTCGGTCTCGCTGGGGGACAAGGCCCGCTTCCGGATCGGCGGCACCACACGGCGCGGCAAGACGGTCTCCATAGTGTTGTCCTCGGGCGATGTCGTGGTGCTCGGCGGGGCCTCGCGGCGCAGCTATCACGGCGTCGACCGGATCTATCCGGGCACGTCTACTCTCTTGCCGGAAGACGTCTTCCCCGGCGGCGGACGCATCAATCTGACCATGCGGCGGGTGACGCCGGCCTGATCGCCCGCGGCGCCGGCGAAATCGCCGGTCCATGGAACGGGTCCTGCGTCCGGGCGTTGCATCCGGTGTCGAACAACACACGGGAGACTGGACGCCATGATGAAGACACTTCTGATCGTCAGTGCTGCCGCCCTGACCGTTACGGCCTGCGGTGCCACCACGCGAAATGCGGCTGCCGGCGGCGCCATGGGCGCGGCTGCGGGCGCGATTATCGGTAACAATACCGGCTCGGGCGATGCCCAGACCGGTGCCCTGATCGGCGGTGCCGTCGGTGCCGCGGCCGGTGCCTATTCCGGGTGCCGCGAGGAAGGCGGCTGCCGCTGGAACGAGAGCAATTCCAACCATTCGCAGCTCTATCTCGATCGCCGGGCCAACCGGTATTACTACGTCAACGACCGGGATGGCTGCACCTATTGGCGCAATGGCGAATACCGCGCCTGCTGAACCCGAACGCCACAGACATCACCGGTACCCCTTGCCGGTCGAACGCCGGGAGTTTCCGCTCCCGGCGTTTTTTGTGCGCCCTGCGACCTGTTGGTTCATGGCGCAGTCATGCAATTGCGGGCAGAATGGCATCTCCACCCGCTCGCGATGCCCCGGCAGACGGCCGGACCGCGCCGGGTGCGACAGGGAGACGAGCATGATCTCGAAAGCGTTTGCAGTGAGTGTTCTCGCACTGGGCCTGACGGCCTGCGGGGCCACCACCCAGGGGGCGATCACCGGCGGCGCGCTGGGCGCGGCGGCGGGCGCCATTATCGGCAATAATACCGGATCCGGCGATGCCGAGACCGGCGCCATCATCGGCGGCGTGATCGGTGCGGCGGGCGGTGCCTATGCCGGATGCCGGTCCCAGGGCGGCTGTGCCTGGAACCAGAACAATCCCAGCCATTCCCGCCTCTATTACGATGAGCGCGCGCGCCGCGAATACTATGTCGACGAGCGTGACGGCTGTACCTACTGGCGCGATGGCGAATACCGCGCCTGCTAGTCCGTACGGGTCTTTGCCGGCGCCGGTTCAGCGGGCGCCGGCAGAGACAAAATGGGTGTCGAGCCGGAAGGGGTAGTCGAAATAGGCTTCCCGCCAGGCAGCACCCCGGCGTTCGAGGAGTTCGGCATCGGCCGAGCCCAGCGCGTAAAAGGCGACGCGCTGCCAGTCCGGCAGTGACAGTTCGCGCAATTCCTGGCGCAGCCGGGCCTCCTGGCGTGCGGTCTCGTCGCTGTCCTCCGCAAGGCGGGCCAGCGCCAGCTCGGCCCAGCGCGCAACCCCCTCTTTCCAGACCTGGAATTCATAATAGCGGTGATCGGCATCGGTCAGGCGGGCGATGAAGGCTGCGCGGGCGGCGGCATAGGTATCGAAGGCCGCATCGAACCCGTCCGGCTCTGCATCGAGCGCTGCCAGGGCCGCATCGGCCAGGGTGCGCCCTGCTTCTGCCGTGGCGGGGTCTGTATAGGGGAAGGGATAGTTCAGCATCCACATGCCGGTCTCGTCCCCGCCGTGCAGGTCGAGCGCCTGAACCGCGGCATAGCTGGCGGCGGGATGGCTGTCCTGGAACTGGTGCATGTGCTCGTGCAGGACAGTCTGCTGCCAGGCGCGCGGGCTCTGTCCGGTCTCTTCCGGCGTGCCGATCACGATCGTGCTGACCCCGAACAGCGGGAAAGTGGCCAGCAGGTTCGGTCCGAACTGCGCCTCGCGCGAGGCGAGGGAACAGCCGGTCGCCGGGTCCGTGCCGGCCGGTTCGAACCCGTCCGGTGTATCGCCGCACACCAGAAACTCCCGCTCGCCATCATTCAGCAGCATCCGGAAGGGCGCATCGGCGAAGCCCGGCCACAGTGTGTCGCCATGGGTTTCGATGGTCGCGCGGGCCCGGGCGTACAGCGCCAGCGGCTCGGCCGGCGGCGCCTCAAGCGCGAGAAGTGCGATCAGTCCCAGCATGCCTGCATCCCCCAAAAAGACAGATCAATTCTGTCAAACTGGCGGTCGAGACCTGTCACGCCCGTGTAAGGCTGATTACGCTTTCGTCAGGGCTGTGACGGCATGTCGCCGGGGCGGTTGCGGCCATCGGGCGGCGGCATGAAGTCGATCGCGCTCATCGGCAGCGAACGGCCGTTTTCCTGGATGATCCGCACATGCTTGCGGCGCAATTGCCGCGGCTCGGCGACACCGCAGGAATGCGCGATCATCTCGACATGGCTGCGGATCGTGTCGGCATAGCGGGCGACGCGTTCGGCCTTGTCGGTGACCACGAGACCGCGCTGCAGCCGCTTGTCGTGCGTGGTGACACCGGTCGGACAGGTATTGCGGTGGCACTTCATCGCCTGGATACAGCCCAGCGAGAACATGAAGCCGCGGCCGCACTGGACGAAATCAGCGCCGGCCGCCAGCGCCCAGGCCACAGCACCCGGCAGCAGCAGCTTTCCCGTCGCGATCACCCGCACCCGGCCTCGCAGCCCGTAGCGCTCGAGAATATCGACCACCATGGGCAGGCTTTCGCGGATCGTCAGGCCGACATTGTCCATCAGCGCCATCGGCGCCGCGCCGGTGCCGCCATCGCCGCTGTCGATGGTGAAGAAATCCGGCGCGCTTTCCGTGCCGCGGCGTGTGATCGCCTCGCACATGTCCTCGATCCAGCCATAGGCGCCGATCACCGCTTTCAGCCCGACCGGCTTGCCGGTGACCTCGCGGATATGCCCGATCATGTCGAGCAGTCCGTCGACGTCGTCGAATTCGGGATGGCGATTGGGTGAGATCGAGGCTTCGCCAACCGGAATGCCCCGGATCTCCGCGACTTCCGCTGTCACCTTTTCGGCCGGCAGGATGCCGCCCTTGCCCGGCTTGGCGCCCTGGGAGAGCTTCAGCTCGATCATCTTCACCGCATCGATATCGGCCATGTCGCGCAGGCGCCGATCGTCCAGCCCGCCGGCCGCGTTGCGCACGCCATACTTGGCGGTGCCGATCTGGAAGACGATGTCGCAGCCGCCCTCCAGATGCCAGGGTGACAGCCCGCCCTCGCCGGTATTCAGCCAGATCCCGGCCTTGGCCGCACCGCGCGACAGAGCGCGCACCGCCGGTTTCGACAGGGCGCCATAGCTCATGCCGGAAATATTGAAGAAGGAGGGCGCGTCATAGGGTTTGCGGGCATGCGGCCCGATGCGCAGGGGTTCGGTGGCGGCGGCATGATCGTCGAGCAGCGGGAAGGCGCAATTGACGAAAAGCGCCGTGCCGACCTTGTCCATCGGCTTGGTGGAGCCGAACGGCACGGTGCCGCCCTCGCCCCGCGCCGATCGGTAGACCCAGTCGCGCTCGGCGCGGTTGAACGGCAGTTCCTCGCGGTCCATGGCGAAGAAATACTGGCGGAAGAACTCGCCCAGCGTCGTGAACAGGTTCCGGAACCGGCCGACCAGCGGATAGTTGCGGCGCACCGCGTCGGCGGTCTGCGCGCGATCAACGATATACATGACGATCATCGCCAGCGCCGCAGCCCCCAGCGCCAGCACAAAGAGCTGGGTCAGGATGTTCAGCGCGTCCATCGCCCATTGCGGCAGCATCGACATGATTTTCAATCCTGTTTCATGACGGGGCCATCATGGACTGCCGCCGCGCCCCTTGCGAGGGGGCGCGGTGAAAACAGGTGATGTTTGATCCGCTGTCCGGTCAGGCGGTGACGTCGACGCCGTTGCCGCCTGATGCATGGCCATCGCCGGACGGATTGCCCGCCGAGACGGCGACCATGGCAGCGCGCAGGGTGCGTTCGCCGATGACGAAACCGGTCTGCATCACCGAGGCGATGCGGCCATTGGGCTGGTCGGACGGGATCTGGGCGACGGCCTGGTGGCGGTGCGGGTCGAAGGCGTCACCCGGCTGGGGATCGACCTTCTTCACGCCATGCCGCTCCATCTTGGAGAGCAGGGCCTTTTCAGTCATCGCCACGCCTTCCACGAGGTTCTTCACCGCGTCCGGTGCGCCGTCCAGCGTCGCCGGATCGACGGCCCCGACAGCGCGCGACAGATTGTCGGATACGTCCAGCATGTCCTTGGCGAAGCTGGACACCGCATAGCTGCGGGCATCGGCGACATCGCGCTCGGCCCGGCGGCGGGTATTCTCGGCCTCGGCCAGGGCACGCAACAGCTTGTCGCGCATGGAATCCAGCTCGGCCGTCAGCTTCACGATCGCATCTTCCGGCGACGCATCGGCACCGGTCTCGCCGGCCGTGTCCTCCGCGCCCGCTTGCGGGGTCGCGGCGGCGTCTTCCGTTTCGGGCTGGCCGTTGTCTTCAGGCTTGCTGTTTTCGGTCTCGCTCATTCGCTTTCACTCTCAAGATCGCGTGCCGTCGAGGATCTGTCCGACGACACGGGCGGTGTAGTCGACAAGGGGGATAACACGCGCATAGTTCAAACGGGTGGGGCCAATTACACCCAGCGCCCCGATGATTTCCTGGTCGGAGTTCATATAGGGAGCCACGATCACGCTTGAACCCGACAGGCTGAAAAGCGGGTTCTCGGCGCCGATGAACAGGCGCACGCCATCGCCGTCGCGGGCCTTGTCCAGAAGGGTGATCAGCTCTTCCTTGCGTTCGATATCCTCGAACAGCAGGCGGATACGCTCCAGATCGCCTGCCGCATCGACGCTTTCCAGCAACCGGGCCTGTCCGCGTACGATCAGGGCACGCTCGGCCGAGCCGCCGGACCAGTCGGCCAGGCCCTGCTTGACCAGGTCTTCTGCGGCGCTGTCGAGCTGGGAGCGGCGCTGGGCGATTTCGGCCTCGATCGCCTTGCGCGCCTCGGCGAGGGAACGGCCCTTCAGCCGGGCCGAAAGATAATTGCCCGCCTCGATCAGCGTCACTGGCGGCATGCCGTCCGGCGCGCGCATCAGCCGGTTCTCCACCGTGCCGTCCTCGAAAACGAGCACCGCCAGCACTTCCTGCGGCGAGAGCGGCACGAATTCGACATGCCGCAGCGGTGCCTCGCGCTTGGGCGTGACGACGAGGCCGGCGCCGCCTGCCAGGCCCGACAGCAGGGAGGAGGCTTCCGACAGAAGATCCTGCTGTGTGCGGCCCGAGCGGGTCACCTTGCCCTCGATCGCCTTGCGCTCGTCCTCGGTCAGCTGGCCGACCTGCAACAGCCCGTCGACGAACAGCCGCAAGCCGGCATGGGTCGGCATGCGGCCGGCGCTGGAGTGCGGCGCGGTCAGAAGGCCCATCTGGGCCAGGTCGGACATGGTGTTGCGGATCGAGGCCGGCGACAGCGACAGATTGCCGGTCTGCGACAGGGTGCGCGAACCGACCGGCTCGCCGGAGCGCAGATAGGCTTCCACGATCTCGCGAAAGATCGTGCGCATCCGTCCGTCCAGGGCCGCCAGGGTCGATTCGGGTCGCGTATCAGCCATGCCTCTCAATTAATCGCGGGTTTGCGCCGGTTCAATTCTCTAATCCTGTCTTCCATCCCTGCCGCGGCGCTTGAAGCGATGCGCACATGCCGCTAGGAGCGGCCGGTATCAAGACGTGGAGAGATGCATGAGACCCTTCGGACGCGCCCGCGACGCAATGCGCGAGATCAGCCTGGAAGCCGGTGTTTCCGTCTATGCCGAAGGCTCCTGCATGGCCCGCTTCGGCGGCACGCATGTGCTGTGCACCGCCAGTGTCGAAGACAGTGTTCCGCCGTGGCTGCGCGGTGGCGGCAAGGGCTGGGTGACGGCGGAATACGGCATGCTGCCGCGTGCCACGCACACCCGCGGACGCCGCGAGGCGGCGGCCGGCAAACAGTCCGGCCGCACCCAGGAAATCCAGCGTCTGATCGGCCGCTCCCTGCGCGCCGTGGTCGACCTCAAGGCCCTGGGCGAACGCCAGATCACGGTTGATTGCGATGTCATCCAGGCCGATGGCGGCACCCGCACGGCGGCGATCACCGGCGCCTGGGTCGCCCTGAAACAGGCTACCGGCTATCTGATCGAGGAAGGTCTGCTGAAGGCCGACCCGGTGCACGGCCAGCTCGCGGCGATTTCCTGTGGCGTGATCGACGGGGAAACCCGCCTCGATCTGGAATACGAGGAAGACCGCCGCGCCGAGGCCGATGCCAATTTCGTCCTCACCAATACCGGCGGCATTGTCGAGATCCAGGCCACCGCCGAGGACAAGCCGATCCCGGAAAGCGATTTCCACGAACTCTTCGCCCTGGCCAAGGCCGGCGTGACCGATCTGTGCGCGGCACAGCTGGCGGCGTTGAAGGGGTAGGGCCCCATCGCAAGTCCGGTTTCCCCGGAGGCGCACAGCGCATTCCGGGGCCTGTGATTGCTGGCGGTCTGAGCCCAAATGCCTTCGTGCGCCGGGCCCCGGAACGGGGTCCGGGGAAAGCGGTTCTGGGCGGTTACTCGGTAATTCGCGGCACGCAGCCTTCCTCTGCCGGGAATGTTGCAGAAAGCGCATGGGCGAATTGCTGTTCGAAGGCGAGGGCGGAGTGCCCCGAGACGAATTCGTTGAACGTGGCCGAGGCGCCTGCCTCGCGAAGCCGTGCCGTTGCATTCCGGCTGTCGTGGTGGAAGCCCGCCTCGTAAAGACCGGCGCTGATATAAAATGTAAGGCTTGGGTCTATGGTCGCTGCGGCATCCAGCGCCTCCGGCCAGCCCAGTGATGCGGCTGCAGCGGTAGCGAAAAGGTCCGGGTGCAAGAGGGCCGTGGAGATGGCCCAGGCCGCACCGCTCGACGCTCCGTAGAGCATGCGGTCCTGCGCCTGGTCGGACGCGCCGAACTCACGCTGTGAAAAGGGCACAAGCTCGTCTGTCAGGAAGCGTTGGTGCGCGAGGAATCCGGCCTCGTCGACGCCCCACAGATAATCGCGCGAGCGCGGGTCGTCGGCGATGTTCTGCGGCGTTCCGGTCGGGCTTTCCGTCCATAGGCCGATCATGACGACAGGCCGTGCGTGGCAGTGCGCCATGAGTGCTTCGGCTATCGGGGCCAGGGTATTCACATTGCCACCATCGGCGACGAACACCACTGGCAGTGGGGCGCCGTCCAGCCGGGTCGGCGGCTGGTAGTAGGTCACGGCTCTGGGAGCACCGAGAGCCGTGCTGTCGTATTCCGTATTTGTGACGGTGCCGGTGATTTGGTCGGTGTGTGGCACGGGCGGCAATGCATCGGGACCGCGATAAACCGGACGGTCCGGCCACTCGGGGCTGCCATCGGCCGGCGGTAGCGGGTAGATGTCGAGGAATGCTTCATCAAATCGAGCGAGGGAATAGGACATGCCCTGCAGTCCGTCGTCTCCGATCGTCTCGAGGGGTGTCTGAACGGCGCAACATAGCCGTGCACCGGCGTCCGGCCGGCGGGCGACGACATGCAGGATGCCGTCTTCGATCCAGTAGGTTTCGCTGGTTCCGGCCAGATGGGCCTCGGCCTCATCGGACCCGATCCGGCCGGGCAGCAGACAGACGGCGTGAGTCTCCAGCGTACAGCCGGGTTCGCCGTCCGGTGTGAGCGCTGGCGAGGCACCGGCCTCCGCCTGGATAGCCAGAGCAAGACTGGTCAAAGCAATTCCGATCACGGGCGTCCCCCCCACAAAATGCAATTTGAGATCATAGGAAGAAAACAATACTGCTGAAAGGTGTTTCCGGCATGCATTGCTTGCCTCATCGGAGGCCGGCGGTATCCTGCGGAAATTGCAGTCCGTTCGGATTGCAGGACAAGACAGACGGCGGGAGTGCGCTGGGGGGCTGGAATTGGCCCGCACGGGCTCTTTGGGAAGGGCCCCTCTTGAGGGAGGGTCTACCGTGCAGGCCCACTCCCGCCGTCTGCTTCGCCGGTATGAGGAGCGGCGAAGTTTCGTGTTCTGCCAGGAACGCCCGCGCCTATTCGGCGGCGTCGCGCCCGTCTTCATCCTCGTCATCATCGAAGCTCAGCAGGTCGCCCGGCTGGCAGTCGAGTTCGCGGCACAGCGCCTCCAGCGTGGAGAAGCGCACGGCCTTGGCCTTGCCCGTCTTGAGGATGGACAGGTTGGCCATGGTGATGCCGACACGGTCGCACAATTCGGTCAGCGACATGCGGCGCTCGAGGAGCATACGGTCCAGGGTGACGCGAATGGGCATGAAAGGCGCCTCCCTAAATCGTGAGTTTCTGTTCTTGGCGCATTTTCGCACCTTCGCGGAAGATCTCCGCGAGTACCAGCAGCGCTGCCACCGCAAACCAGGCGCCCAGGTCGATATTCGCCGTCGCCGTGAGTTCCAGACCGCCCAGAACGGGCTGGTCCATGATGGTCAGCAGCATCGCAACGGCCCCCTGCGTGACGTGACGCAGAACCTGGTAGCCGGCGATGGCGATCGCAATGACCCGCAGATGGCCGGCATTTTCCGGCACAAAGGGGTCCCCCGCGATCAGGGTCGATGAAATGCGGCGCAGCCGGTCGATTACGATCATGAAGGCGATGATCTCGGTGACCAGCAGCGGGAAAAGCCAGCCGTGTTCGCGGATCGACTGGAAAAGCTCTGTTACAACACCCGGCGAATAGCCGAGGAAATCCATGACGAGCGTGGCAGCGGCTGCCAGAAGGACCAGCGCGGCGAAACTCAGCAGGACCCAGCCCAGATACCAGACGACATCCAGGATGATCTTCACAATGGATGCGAGCGATCCTTGGCCCAGTGTTTTCATGCCCGCCCCTTCCCATAGGCAATGCGGCTTGCGAATGAGGCCTGTGAGCGGCGCGTCCGCCCGTCAGGCCTCACCCGTCAGTAGCAATCATGCAGCAACCGGTGCAATCGCGTAGAACGCGCCGGCCGCAACCGAGATCAGCAGCATGGCATTGACCGCGATGGACGCGACGACCTGCATGCTCGAATTTCCGGACCTGACCATTTGACTGTTTCCTTTCTGCTTTAATCTGACCAATTACCGTTGTCATTCGTGGTACGCGGGACGGTGTCTCCCGTCCTTGTTGTTTATCGATAAACGAGAGGCGGCGAGTGCGCAAGCGAAAAATATCGTTTTTCGATATGAATTTTTCGAAAGGCGATAAAACAGGACCGGAATAATGGTGATTTCAGACGGTGAAACCTGGGTTCTCGCAAGCCATAATGCGGGCAAGATCAAGGAGTTGCGGGATATTCTCGCACCCCGCGGGATTGCCCTGAAAAGCGCTGCCGAACTCGAGCTTCCTGAACCCGAAGAAACCGAGCCGACATTCGAGGGTAATGCTGCGCTGAAGGCGCGGGCCGCCTGCGAGGCGACGGGGCTTGTCTGCCTGGCGGACGATTCCGGACTGGCCGTCGATGCGCTGGACGGAGCGCCCGGCATCTATTCGGCCCGCTGGGCCGGCGAGCCGCGCGATTTCGGCCGGGCCATGCAGCGGGTCCATGACGAACTGGGCGAGGCGGCGGACCGTACGGCGCGCTTTGTCAGCGTGATTGCCCTCGCCCGGCCTGACGGATCGATCAGCCATTATCGCGGCGAAGTGGCGGGCACGATCGTCTGGCCGCCGCGCGGCACGGGCGGTTTCGGCTATGATCCGGTCTTCTGCCCGGCGGGTGAGAGCCGCACCTTCGGCGAGATGGCGCCGGAGGAGAAGCGCGCGCTCAGCCATCGCGCCCGCGCCGTGGCCGCGATGATCGCGGCGGAATTCGGATCGTGAGTGACGGGCCGGCCTCCGGCCTCGGCAATGCGCTGGGGCTCTATGTGCACTGGCCCTATTGTGCCCGGATCTGCCCCTATTGCGATTTCAACGTCTACCGGCCGAAGGGCGATGACGAGGCGCTTCTGGCCGCCATGCTGGCCGATATGGCGCACTGGCGCGTCCGCACCGGCGCCCGGCCGCTCGCCAGCCTGCATTTCGGCGGCGGCACGCCATCCCTGATGACCCCGCAGCAGCTCGCCGCCGTGATCGGTGAGGCAGAGCGTCTGTGGGGCTTCGCCGGCGGCGCGGAAATCGGTCTGGAAGCCAATCCCAAGGATATCGACGGATTTTCCGGCTTGGCCTCGGCGGGCATCAACCGGCTGTCGCTGGGCGTGCAGAGCTTTGACGATCAGGCACTGGTCTCGCTCGGCCGGGACCATGACGCCTCACTGGCGCGCCGGGCGATCGACGCCGCCCAGCGCGACTTCGCCCGCGTCTCGCTCGACATGATCTATGCCCGCGCCGGCCAGACGGCGGATGACTGGGCAGCCGAGCTCGGCGAGGCGCTGGCCAGCGGTGTCGGGCATATCTCGCCATACCAGCTGACCATCGAGCCGGGTACGGCCTTCGGAAAGCGCGCCGGCCGCGGCGAACAGCTGGACGCGCCGCCGGACTTTGCCGCCGACCTCTACGAACTGACCGAAAGCCTGTGCGCGGACGCCGGGTTTGAAGGCTATGAAATCTCCAATCATGCCCGCAGCCGCGCCGACCAGTCGGTTCACAACCGGCTCTACTGGGAGGGCGGCGACTGGATCGGTATCGGCCCGGGGGCCCATGGCCGTATCGGACGCGCCAGCGCGGGCGGGCGAGCGGCGACAGAAGCGGCCCGGCGCCCGGCCGATTATATCCGCCGTGTCGCAGGGACCGGCAGCGGCATTGCGGGCGAGGAAGCGCTTGCGGTCGCGGACGAGATCGCCGAACGCATCCTGATGGGGATGCGCCTGGCAGACGGGCTGGACATCCACCATCTGCACGCCACTACCGGCGGCGGGGTCAACCCGGACGGTCTGGCGCGCATGGTGCGCCAGGGCATGGTGGAACAGGCCGGTTCGCGGATACGCCTGACCGCCGCCGGCCGTCTTCTGGCCGACGGAGTCTCCGGCGAACTCGTACCCTAGAAGGCCTGCGGTTCGAAGCTCAGCGGTGCGGGTTCGATCTCGCGCAGACCGCGCGGGCGGATCTCGAAGATCGCCAGACCGCGCTCGATCATCCCGTCAGAGCGGAAACGGAACAGACCGTCTGCCCCCATGAAGCCCTGCTCTTCCTCGATCGCCGCGCGCGAGAAGCCGCGCTCGCCGCCATCGAGGTGTGCGGCCAGGGCCATCGCGTCATAGGCCAGGCTGGCGATGCGCGAGGGCGGACTGTCATAGGCGTCGCGATAGGCCGTCTCGAAGCGCTCGCGGGCGGCCTGGTCGGGGCCGGCAAACCAGCCGCCATGCAGCGCCGGTTCGCGCAGCAGTTCCGGATCGTTCCACAGGCCGGTGCCCAGGAAGCGCACGACCAGCGGGTCGACATTCTGCGAGACCAGCAGCGGGCCCAGGGCGCGCAGGCGCGTGCTGCCCTCGGGCAGGATCACGGCCTGGAAAGCGGCATCGGGATCCGGCACCCATTCCTGGCGTTGCAGCTCGAGTGCTTCTTCCGGAGTGAGCGGTTCGAAGACACCGCTGGCCAGGCGCGCCGACGCGCGGGCCATGGCTTCGACATCGCCTGTATAGAAGGAATCCGCGGCGACATAGCCGCCATTCAGCCCGGCACTGTTCTGCAGGGCATCATAGACCGCCATGCCATAACGGTCCTGCGGACCCAGATAGGCAAAACGTTCAACGCCCTGGCGGGCGGCGTATTCGACAATTCGTTCGACCTCGATCTCCGGCGGGAAGCTCATCAGATAGACGCCATCGCCCGCCACCGTCGTGTCCGTGGTGAAGGCGATGACCGGAATATTGGCCTGGCGGGCAATCGAGGCGGCACCGGAAACAGCCGGGCCGAACAGCGGGCCGATAATCATGTCGGCGCCATCGCCAGCCGCGGCAAGCGCAGCGGCGCGGGCACCGTCGGGCGTACCCTGCGTATCCTTGGGGATCATCAGCAGATTGCCGCTGCCGCGCTCGAACAGCGCCAGTTCTGCAGCGCGCAGCAGGCGCAGGGCCTCGGCGCGGGCGCCGGCATTCTCGGCGGAGAAGGGCAGTAGCACGGCGACGCGAACGAGGTCGCGATCGGCCATGTGCGGCGGGATGAGCCCGGTGCGCACCTCCGGCTCGGGTTCAGGCTCCGGCGTGGGCTCCGGTTCCGGCTGGGTGACGGGCGGTTGCTGGACCGGTGGCGGGGGCGGCGGCGTGGTGCTGCAGGCCGCGGCGGCGAAGCCGACAAGGCCGATGACAGCGAAGGCGCGCAAGCCCGCGCTTTGTGTCATGCTGGAAAGACAGGAATGAAAACGCGAAAGAATGACGGACGGCATGAGCGGACTACCCGGTGAAATTTCTCGCGAAGCTATCTGGCCGGGTGGAAAGGGGCAAGCACTGGAGCCCGGTCTCTACCTGGTTTCCACCCCGATCGGGAATCTGCGCGACATCACCCTGCGTGCCCTCGACGTGCTGGCTGCTGCCGATACCGTTCTGGCCGAGGATACCCGCGTTTCCCGCCGCCTGCTCGACGCCTACGGTATCCGCGCCGAATTGCAGCCCTATCACGACCATAATGGCGAGAAGGTCCGGCCGCACATCCTGGCTGCGCTGGAGGCGGGAAAGCGGATCGCGCTGGTCCCCGATGCCGGCACGCCCCTCGTCTCCGATCCGGGTTTCAAGCTGGCGCGCGAGGTTATTGCGGCCGGCCACAAAGTGATCGCGATCCCCGGCGCGTCTGCCGTTCTGGCGGCGCTGACCATTGCCGGCCTGCCGACCGACTGTTTCACCTTTGCCGGTTTTCCGCCGCCCAAGACCGGAGCCCGCGAGACCTGGCTGGCGGAAATGGGCCGGTCGCCGGGCAGTCTGGTTGTCTATGAAGGCGCTTCCCGCCTGCCGGCCTCCCTGGCGAGCATGGCAAAAGTGCTGGGTGACCGGCCGGCGGCCGTCTGCCGCGAACTGACCAAGCTGCATGAGGAAGCCCGCCGCGGCACGCTCGCCGGACTGGCGGAACACTATGCCGAGGCCGGTCCGCCGCGCGGCGAGGTGGTGATCGTGATCGGCCCGCCCAGCGAGACCGGCTGGGACGAGGCGCGCATCGATGCGGCGCTGAAACGCGTGCTCGCGGAGATGCGGGTCAAGGATGCCGCGGCCGAGATCGCCGCCCAGTCCGGCTGGGCCAAACGCGATGTCTATGCCCGCGCCCTGGCGCTGCGGGACAAGGGGTGAGCCGGGCCCGGCAGGCAGCGGAGGCTCGCGGCCGCTGGGCGGAATGGCTGGCCATGGCCTGGCTGGCGGCAAAAGGCTATCGCCTGCTCGACCGCCGCGCCCGTACGCCGGCCGGCGAGGTCGATCTTGTCGCCTGCCGCGGCGAATACATCGCCTTCATTGAGGTCAAGCTGCGTCCCTCCATCGCCGAGGCGCGCGACTCCATCGGTCCGCGCCAGCGCCAGCGCATCGAACGGGCCGCCAGCCTGTGGCTCGCCCGGCACGATGCGCGCTTCCGGCGGCTGTTCGTGCGGTATGACCTGTTTCTGGTCGCGCCGGGACGGCTTCCGGTGCATCATCGTGCGGCCTGGGTCCCCGGCGATGGCGCGGTCAGCCTGATCTGACGCTTCTCTGCACATGGGCCGGGAACCGGGACGTGGTCTTGCGCGTCCCATCGCGTAGAGTGAACCGCACGATTCGACTGGAGAGCGTCCCCATGTTCCGCATTCTGGCCCTGCCTGCCCTCGCCCTGCTGACCGCCTGTTCAACGGTGCAGGAAGAGCGCTCCATCGGCCGCCAGCTGGACGACACGAATGCCTCCGTCTCGATCAAGGCGGCGATGCTGCGCACCGAGGGCTATGCACTCGATGGCGTCGATGTGGAGGTCACCGAGGGGATTGCCCTTCTGACCGGCGCCGTGCCGCGCGAGGCCGACCGGCGCATGGCGGAATGCCTGGCCTGGTCGTCGGTCGCTGTGCGCAATGTGGCCAACGAGCTGGAGGTCGGTCCGGGCGACGGTTTCCGCAACCGGGTCCGCGACGGCCAGATCACGGCGCGGGTGAATGCGCGCCTGGCCGCCGACCGCAACATCCGCTCGATCAATTTCAATGTCGAGACCCGCGCCGGCCATGTCTACCTGCTCGGCGTTGCCCGCAACCGGGCCGAGCTCGAGCGCGCGTCCAGCCATGCCTCGCTGGTCGAGGGGGTGGAAGAAGTGATCACCTATGTGCGCATCGATGGTGTGCCCACCGATCTGCCTGCCCGCGGCGAGCGCCGCGCGGAAGTGTGTGAGGGGGAAGCCCGCCCGGCTCTTGATCCGGCGGCGGAAACCCTTAACTCCGGTCCGCAATTGCTGGGCGCCCCGGAGACACGTTGATGACCATGCGCGTTGCGGTCCAGATGGACCCGATCGAGACGGTGAATGTAGATGCAGACACCACGTTCGCCCTGATGGAAGAAGCCCAGGCCCGTGGTGCCGAGCTCTTCGTCTACCATCCCGACCAGCTTGTCTGGCTGCAGGGCCGTGTGCTGGCGCGGGCGCGTCCGGTGACCGTACGGCACGAGCAGGGCAATCATGCCGATCTTGGCGAACCCGTCATGCTGGACCTGGCCGAGGATGTCGATGTCGTCCTGATGCGCCAGGATCCGCCCTTCGACATGGCCTACCAGACCGCCGCCCACATCCTGGAATTCCTCAAGGGGCGGACCCTGGTGCTGAACGACCCGGCCTGGGTGCGCTCCAGCCCGGAAAAGATCATGCCGCTCCTTTTTCCGGACCTGATCCCGCCGACGCTGATCTCGCGCGATATCGGTGCGCTGCGGGCCTTCCGCGACACGCATTCCGACATCATCATCAAGCCGCTCTACGGCAATGGCGGCGCCGGCGTGTTCCGGCTGCGCCCCGGCGACGGCAATTTCTCCTCGCTGCTGGAAATGTTCTTTGCCCAGTCGCGTGAACCCGTTGTTGCCCAAGCCTTCCTGCCGGCCGTCGAGAAGGGCGACAAGCGCGTCCTTCTCATCGATGGCGAGCCTGTGGGCGCGATCAATCGCGTGCCGCAGAAGGGCGAGACCCGTTCGAACATGCATGTCGGCGGTGTGGCTGAGGCTTCCGAACTCGATGATGCCGACCGTGCGATCTGTGCCGCGATTGGCCCGGTCCTGCGCGAGCGGGACCTGGTCCTGGTCGGGATCGATGTGATCGGCGGGCGGATGACGGAGATCAACGTCACCTCGCCGACCGGCGTACAGGAGCTCAAGCGTTTCTCCGGCATCGATACCTGCGCCATTTTCTGGGACTGCGTCGAAAAACGGCTGGCCATCTAGAATACACGCTTGACGTGTTGATTGTCTTCGTTCACTCTGTGTTCCTGTTTTGATCCGGGTGTGGACAGGGTCTGTGGAAAACCCTGTCATGATGGGCCTTTAGAACGGTCGCCGTGCGATCGTGGCAGAAAGGCCCGGTGAGCGGCATTGTGCGACACATGCGGCTGCTCGTCGATTCTATTTCCCGGTACGTCAGGGAGAAAGCATGGCAGCGCGAACGACATCGGTGGCGTTCGACGGGGCTGAAGCGGGCCTGGTTGACGTACAAGTCCAGGTAGCAGGTGGCCAGCAGCCGATCTTTTCCGTCGTCGGTCTGGGGGACAAGGCGGTCACGGAAAGCCGCGAACGGGTACGTGCGGCGTTTGCGGCGCTGGGGCTTTCGCTGCCGTCCAAGAGGCTGATCGTCAATCTCGCGCCGGCCGACCGGCCCAAGGAAGGGGCGCATTTCGACCTGCCGATCGCCGTCAGCGTGCTCGCGGAAATGGGCATTCTGCCCAAGGACGCGGTCGAGGGGCATCTCGTGTTCGGCGAGCTGGGGGCCGATGCGCGCATCCGCTCGGCGCCGGGCGCGCTGCCGGCCGCCGTTGCTGCCAACGCGGCCGGCCTGTCGCTGATCTGTCCGGAAGCCTGCGGTGCCGAGGCGGCCTGGGCCGGGGGCGATCTGGCCATCCTGGCACCGGCGACGCTGATCCAGCTGATCAATCACTTCAAGGGCACCCAGGTGCTTGCCCGTCCGGTGCCGGGCGAATTGCTCGATGCCGGCACGGGGCCGGACCTCGCCCAGGTCCGCGGTCAGGAAGCGGCCAAGCGCGCGCTGGAGATCGCTGCCGCCGGTCACCACAATCTCCTGATGGTGGGGCCGCCCGGTTCCGGCAAGTCGATGATGGCCGAGCGCCTGCCGGGCCTCCTACCAGCGCTGGCGCCGGAAGAATTGCTCGACGTCTCGATGATCCACTCGGTCGCGGGCCTGCTCGAGCGCGGCCGGCTGACACGCACCCGGCCCTTCCGCTCGCCGCATCACTCCGCTTCGATGGCGGCGATGGTCGGCGGGGGCATGCGCGCCCGGCCGGGCGAGGCTTCGCTCGCCCATCGCGGTGTGCTGTTCCTGGACGAATTGCCGGAATTTCATCCCCAGGTGCTCGACAGTCTGCGCCAGCCACTGGAAACCGGCTCGATCACCGTCGCCCGGGCCAATGCCCATATCGCCTATCCGGCGCGTTTTCAGCTCGTCGCTGCTATGAATCCCTGCCGCTGTGGCGGTGGCGGGGATGGCGGGCAGGGCTGCCGCCGCGGTCCGCGCTGCGCGCGTGATTATCAGGCCCGCATCTCCGGTCCGATGCTCGACCGGATCGACCTCCAGATCCACGTCCCGGCCGTCACGCCGGCCGATCTGGCCCTCCCGCCGCCGGCCGAAGGCACGGCGGAAGCTGCCCGGCGTGTCGCCCGGGCCCGCGAAATCCAGGCTGCGCGCGGCTATCTCAACGCCCATCTGCCAACCGATATTCTCGACCATGTCGCAACGCCGGACCGGCCGGGCGAGGCTCTGCTCAACGAGGCGGCGACGGCGCACAATCTCACCGCCCGCTCCTATCACCGCGTCTTGCGCGTCGCCCGGACCATTGCCGATCTGGAAGGCCAGGAGGGCGTACGCCGCATCCATATTGCCGAAGCGCTGGCCTGCCGGCGCGGCCTGTTCGAGGCGACGCAGATGTCATCCGGTGCGGTACTGGCGGCGCAATAGGAGGCATGCCCGTGCAGGGCCCTGCGGTGCGTCCGCTGGCCGGTCTGGGACAGAGCCGTGAATAAGGCATCAAAACCGGGCTCCGGAGGCCCGGGCGCAATCCGGCGCGGCGCAACCTCCTGCCGCTGCCGGGTTGCGCCCGGCGTTGCGCTGCGCCAGGCCTTGTGGTGCGCGCGGAGGGGCGGTCACGACGCTTCGTTAACCGTCCCCTGCTAGACAGGACGGCATGAAACGGGACGGCAAAGACGGATCCTCCGGGCCTCCCCCTGGCGCACCGCGGGATGGTTCCCGCGCCGGCACGGCGGGCGAGAGCGACAGGCAGGGCTATGCAGACCGGCGCGCGGACGCCGGGGCTGAGAAAGCGTCTGCGCCAAACCCCATGCGCCGCCGTGCGCAAATCATCCGCCCGACAGGTTCTGCGGCACGGCAGGCAGCCCGTCAAAGCGATGCCGGTCAAAGCGATCCCGGTCGCGGTGAGCCCGGTCGCAGCGACGCCTTGCGCGGCGATGCCGATTGCAACAATGCCGGGCACGGTAACACGGCCCCCGATGACACGGGCCCCCATGACAAGACCCCCAATGACACGGAACTGCGTGACGGGAACACAAGCCCGGACCAGGCGCAGGGTCGCGTCGCAGACCCGGACAGCGGATCGATCACGCGCCTCCCCGGTCGCGGCGCCGGCCATGCCGCTCCTGCCAGAGAGCCCGGACCACGCCGGCTGCAAGCCGAGCCCTCGCTCGACACCGTGCTTCTCACAGCGCTCGACGCGGCGGGAGAGCTGATGCTGGTGCGCAGCCACAGCGGCCGTGTGCTCTACGTCAATGCCGCCTTTCTCACGGCGTTCGGCGGTGAGCGCACCGACTGGGTCGGACGCTGGTTCTCCGTGGCGCCGCCGGTCTCGACGGCGGATCAGCGCCGCTACGAAATGCTGATGCGCACGCGCTCCGGTCCGGTCTGGATCGAATGGGACGAGCGCCTCCTCCCTGATGATGGCGGCGTGATTTCCGTCGGCCGCGACGTCACCCGCCGCCGCGAGGCGCATGACGATCTGGAAGCGTCGCAGCGCGCCAAATCCCTCTTCTTCGCCGCCGTCACGCATGAATTGCGCACGCCGCTGGCCGGCGCGCTGGGGGTCGCCCGCCTGCTGGAAGCCACGCCATTGCGTCCGGACCAGGCCGACTATGTCCGCTCGATCGCCACATCGGCCGATCATGCGCTGGCGATGGTGGACGACATTCTCGACCTGTCGCGCCTCGAGGCCGGCAAGCTCGATCTGCGTCCCGAACCGGTCGATGTCGCCGAACTGGTGCGCGAAACCGTTGAACTCGCGGCACCGCGGGCCCGCGAGAAAGGGCTCGAAATCGGGGTCGTGCAGGCCGCCGGTGCTCCGGTCCGCATCATCGGTGACGCCGCGCGCCTGCGCCAGATCCTGTTCAACCTGATCGGCAATGCGGTGAAATTCACGCGGTCCGGCGGTGTGCGGGTCGACATCACCGGCACACCCGGCGCCGATGGCGCGGTGCGTCTGGCGCTCTCGGTCAGCGATACCGGGCCGGGCATTGCCGAGGCCGACCAGCAGACCCTGTTCGAGCATTTCGAGCGCGGTGCTGCGGAACGTGACGGTGCCGAGGGCGGCGCCGGTCTGGGTCTCGCCATGGTGCGCCGGCTTGTGGAAGCCATGGACAGCACGATGGGCCTGGAAAGCCGCCTGGGCGAGGGTGCGAAATTCTGGGTCGTCTTCAACCTGCCCGTCGAGGCGGTGATGGATGCACGGCCGCTGACGGGATACCGGGTCGCGGTCGCTGCGCCCAATACCATTCTGCGCACGAGCCTGTGCGACCAGCTGGAGGCACTCGGGGCCGACGCTCTGGCAATCGACTCGCCCGACGCGCTCGCCGCGGAGGCCGATGGGCGGGAACTTCTTGTCGATCCGGTCTGGGCCGCGGCGGCAGCCGAAACCGGCGTCGTGCGGACCTGGCACCTGGTCGGGCCGGACCAGAAGGCGGCGGTCATCGAAACCGCAGGCCCCGGCCAGGGCTGGTTCGTCAAACCGGTCCGCTCCGCAACCCTGGTCGACCGGCTGACCGGCCGTGAAGACGTACCGGACGCCGAAGCGCCCCGGCGGCCGTCCGTACAGCCCGATGTTTCCGGCCTCAGCCTGCTGGTCGCGGAGGACGATCCGGTCAACGCTCTTATTGCCCGCAAATGCCTGGAAAGCCTGGGCATTGCCGTCACGCTCGTGACCGATGGTGAGGCCGCCAGCGAAGCGCTGGCGGTGCAGGAATTCGACGCCGCCCTGCTCGATCAGCGCATGCCCAAGCGCGACGGGCCGGATGTCGCCCGCAAGGCGCGTGAAGCCGGGCTGACCCTGCCGCTGATCGCGCTGACGGCCAATGCCTCGGAAAGCGACCGCAAGCTGTGCCTGGGCGCCGGGATGGATGAATTCCTCTCCAAACCCCTCGACCCCGAACGCCTGACCTCTGTTCTCGTTAACTTGTGCGGACGGAAAAAGCGCGCCAGCATGGGCTGATCTCAACCCCGCTGGAGTTTCAGGGACATGGCCGACAGCAATGCGGAGATCGGTGCGGCCGGCCGCACCACCTGGCTCAAGACGCTCACTGTCTACTTCACCCCGGTCATGCTCTCCATGCTGATCCTGGGCTTCGCGTCGGGCCTGCCGCTCTACATGGTGTTCCAGAAACTGTCCTACTGGCTGCGCGACGCCGGTATCGAGCGCTCGACGATCGGCTTTTTCTACTTCGTCACCCTGTCCTACACGCTGAAATGGCTCTGGGCGCCGATTGTCGACCGGGTGAAAATTCCCGTCCTGCACAGCCTGCTCGGCGCGCGCCGCTCCTGGATTGTCACGGCGATTTCCGGAACGGTGATCGCGCTGGTCATCATCTCGCAGACCGATCCGCTCGTGAGCCTTGTTCCGGTCGCAATTGCCGCGCTCCTGCTGGCCTATTCCGGCGCCACGCTCGACGTGGCCATCGACGCCTGGCGGATCGAGTCCGCGCCCAATGACATGCAGGCGAACATGGCCGCGGCCTACTCCTTCGGCTACCGCATCGCCTACATGACCTCCGGCCTCGGCCTCGCCATTTCCGAGTGGGCCGACTGGGACGTGTCCTTCCTGGCCATGGCCGGAGCCATGCTGGTCTCCGCGGGGCTCGTTTTCGCGATGAAGGAGCCGAAGGCCGGCGCGGGCAAGCGTGAGCTGGAGGGCGGTTTCGGGCTGAAGGTTGCCAAGGCGGTCTATGAACCCTTCAAGGCCGTTTTCGGCCGGCTGGGCTGGTGGATCATCCCTGTCTTCGCGCTGATCTCGCTCTACCGGATGAGCGACTTCACCATGGGTGTGATGGCCGCCCCGCTCTATTCCGACCTGGAATTCGACCGTGCGGTTGTTGGTGGTATCCAGGGCGGGCCGGGGCTCGCGTCAACGCTGTTCGGCCTGTTCCTGGGCGGTGTCGTGGCCTATCGGATCGGCATGATGCGGGCCTTGATGGTCGGCCTGGCCATCACCTTCGTGACCAATGGCGCCTATGCCTGGCTGGCCGCGACCGCGCAGCCTGACGATGCCTGGAAGCTGGCCATCGCCATCGTGGGCGACAATCTGGCAGGCGGCTTTGTCACCACCGTCTTCATTGCCTATCTGTCCAGCCTGGTCGATCCGGCGAATGCGGCCACGCAGTATGCGCTGCTCAGCTCCTTCTATGCCCTGTTCGCCAAATTCCTGTCGGGCTTCTCAGGTGTGCTGGCGGATGCGGTTGGCTGGGTGATGTTCTTCGTGCTGACGGCGGCGTGGACCCTGCCCGCCGCCGCATTGCTGGTTCTGGTCGCCTTCCGCGGCCCGCCGGGTGCGCGCGGCGAAGAGAAATTCGCTGAGCGCGAGACGGTGGAGGCGGAGTAAACCTACTCCGCCAGCGGACTGTCCACCTCGTGCTTTTCCGGATCGTAGGCGGCCAGCGCCGCCAGCGTGGTGATCTCGCTGACCGAGGCGCCGAGACGGGCGATCTGCACGGGTTTTTCGACACCGACCAGCATCGGGCCGATCACGGTCGCCCCGCCGGCCACGCGCAGCAGCTTGGTGGCAATGGAGGCGGCATGGATCGCCGGCATGACCAGCACATTGGCCGGACCCTTCAGGCGCGAGAAGGGGTAGAGGAAGCGGTGTGACGGGTCGAGCGCCACATCTACATTCATCTCGCCCTCGTACTCGAAGCTCACGCCGCGCTCGTCGAGCAGGCGCACGGCTTCCTGCAGCTTGTCGGAGCGCTGGCCCTGCGGATTGCCGAAGGTGGAGTAGGACAGGAAGGCGACGCGCGGCGTGAAGCCGAAACCCTTGGCCGCCGCCGCGGTTTCCGTGGCGATATCGGCCAGCGCCTCGCTGTCGGGAAACTCGGCGATATTGGTGTCGGCGATGAACAGCGTGCGCCCTTTTGCCAGGGCGATCGACATGCCCATCACGCGCTGTCCCGGCGCCGGGTCGAGCACGAGGCCGACATCGCTCAGCGCTGCGGCATAGGAACGGGTCGTGCCCGTGACCATGCCGTCGGCATCGCCCAGCTTCACCATGCAGGCGGAGAAGACGTTGCGGTCGTTATTGACCAGACGCTGCACGTCGCGGCGCAGATAGCCCTTGCGCTGCAGACGCTCATACAGGAAATCCGCATAATCGGCATTGCGGTCGGACAGGCGGGCATTGACGATCTCGATCGCGTCTTCCGGCACGCCGACCTGGCGCATGTTGGCGCGCGTGATCTCTTCGCGGCCGACCAGGATCGCCTTGCCCAGCTCCTGGTTCTGGAAGGCATAGGCGGCGCGGATCACCGACGGCTCCTCGCCCTCGGCGAAGACGATGCGGCGGCCATGACCCATCACCGCGCCCTGGATGCGTTGCAGCAGGGCGGCGGTCGGGTCGAGGCGCCGGGCCAGCGAGGCCCGGTAGGCGGTCATGTCGGCGATCGGCTTGCGTGCGACGCCGGTATCCATCGCAGCCTGGGCGACATAGGGCGGCACATAGTGGATGAGCCGCGGATCGAAGGGCGAGGGGATGATGTAGTCGCGGCCGAATGTCGGGCGCGAGCCGTGATAGGCGGCGGCCACTTCGTCCGGCACATCCTCGCGCGCCAGCGCGGCGAGGGCGCGGGCGGCGGCGATCTTCATCTCCTCGTTGATGGTGCGGGCGCGCACGTCGAGGGCGCCGCGGAAGATGTAGGGGAAGCCGAGGACGTTGTTGACCTGGTTGGGATAGTCCGAGCGGCCAGTGGCGATGATGGCGTCGTCGCGCACGGCCCGCACGTCTTCCGGCTTGATCTCGGGATCCGGGTTGGCCATCGCGAAGATGATCGGGTCCTTGGCCATCGACTTGACCATGTCCTGGGTTACTGCACCGGCGACCGACAGGCCGAGGAAGCAGTCGGCGCCGTCCAGCGCTTCGGCCAGCGAGCGGCGATCCGTGTCGGCGGCGTGGGCCGCCTTCCACTGGTTCAGCCCGTCGCGCTCTGCGTGGATGACACCCTTGGAATCGCACAGCAGAGCGTTCTCGTGTTTTACGCCCATCGCCTTGAGAAGTTCGAGCACGGCGATGCCGGCCGCGCCGGCGCCGTTCACCACGACTTTCAGATCGCTGATCTTGCGGCCGGTGATGTCGCAGGCATTGATGATACCGGCAACGGAGATGATCGCCGTGCCATGCTGGTCGTCATGGAAGACCGGGACGTCGAGCAGTTCGCGCAGGCGCTGTTCGATGATGAAGCTTTCCGGCGCCTTGATGTCTTCCAGATTGATGCCGCCGAACGTGTTGCCGATGCGCCGGACGCATTCGATGAAAGCGTCGGCATCGGTCTCCTCGACCTCGATGTCCATCGCGTCGATATCGGCAAAGCGCTTGAACAGGACCGCCTTGCCTTCCATCACGGGCTTGGACGCCATGGCGCCGAGGTCGCCGAGGCCCAGGATCGCCGTGCCGTTGGAAATCACGGCGACCATATTGCCCTTGGAGGTGAAATCGTAGACGGCGTCAGGGTTCTCCGCGATCGCCTTCACCGGCGCAGCCACGCCGGGCGAATAGGCCAGCGAGAGATCGCGCTGCGTCGCCATCGGCTTGGTCGGAGACAGGGCGAGCTTGCCGGGAACGGGCTCCTTGTGAAAGGCGAGCGCTTCTTCGTCCTCGACATGGCTGGTTCTGTCGTTCATCCCCGTATTCCCTGCTTTATTTTGATTATGGACAATCGTATGGGCTCTAGCCGCTTCACACCCTTGCACGCAAGGTGAAACCTCGCCACCGTCTGCGCCGATGAATTCCCTGTCCAGCCTTCCCATGCCCGCCGATCGTGCCTTCCCCTCAGCCGAGGGTGCCACGCCGATGATGGAGCAATTTCTGGCCCTGCGGTCGCAGGCGCCGGGCGATGCCCTGCTCTTCTATCGCATGGGCGATTTCTACGAGCTCTTTTTCGACGATGCCGTGCGGGCGGCTGCGGCTCTGGATATCGCGCTGACCAAGCGCGGCGAGCACCAGGGCGAGCCCATCCCGATGTGCGGCGTGCCCGCAGCCACGGCCGAGGCCTATCTGGCGCGGCTGATCAAGGCGGGCTTCAAGGTCGCCGTGGGCGAGCAGATCGAGGATCCCAAGGCCGCCAAGGCGCGCGGATCCAAGGCGGTCGTGCAGCGGGCCATCACCCGTATCGTCACGCCGGGCACGCTGACCGAGGACAGCCTGCTCGATCCGCGCTCGGCCAACCGGATTGCCGCGCTGGCGCAGCTGGCGACTGGCGAGAACGCCATCGCCTGGGCGGATATCTCGACCGGGGAGTTTGCGGTCTGTGCTGTTGCGGGCGACGCCCTGACGGCCGAGCTGGCCGCGATGAACCCGGCCGAACTGCTGGTCGAGGAGAGCCGGTTCGGCGAGGCGGCGGGCCTTCTGCCGCGCACCACGCTCACGCCTTTGCCGCGGGCCAAGTTCGATGTCGCTTCAGCGGAGCGGCAGCTCAAGGCCCAGTTCGAGGTGCAGGAGCTGACCGCGTTCGGGGATTTCTCGAAGGCCGAGCGCGCCGCGCTGGGGGCGTTGCTGGACTATCTCGCCCTGTCCCAGGCCGGTGCTCCGGCCAAGCTGTCGCCGCCGCGCCAGGCCCGCGAGGGCAGTGTTCTGGCCATCGATCCGGCGACCCGGGCCAGTCTGGAAATCGATCGCACCCTCTCCGGTGACCGCCAGGGTTCGCTGCTCGGTGCAATCGACCGGACCGTCACCGCGCCGGGTGCGCGGGCGCTCGCCGACCGGCTGGCGCGTCCGCTGACCGATGTCGCCGTGATCGAGGCGCGGCTGGACGCGGTTGCCTGGTTCGAGCGCGAGGCCGGGCTGCGCCGGCAATTGCGCGAGCGGCTGAAATCCGCCGGCGATGCCGAGCGGGGCCTGTCGCGCCTGCTCGTCGGCCGTGGCGGTCCGAGGGACCTCAAGGCGCTGAGCGGCGCGCTGCAGGAGGGAGAGGCGATCGCCGCGCGCCTGCTGGACGCCCAGCTCGACCGGCCGCCGCAACGCATTGCCGACGGGATCGCGGCACTGACTCTGGCCGACAAGCCGGAGCTTGCGGCCCTGGTCGGCGATCTTGACCGGGCGATTGTCGACGAGCCGCCCTTGCTGGCGCGCGATGGCGGGTTCGTGGCTGAAGGCTGGATGCCGGAGCTGGACGAGACTCGGCAATTGCGCGACGCTTCGCGCCGCATCGTTGCCGGCCTGCAGCAGACCTATGCCGAGGCGACGGGCGTTTCGAGCCTGAAGGTCAAGCACAATAATGTGCTGGGCTATTTCGTCGAGGTGACGGCGCGTCATGCCGACGCGCTGATGGGGGATGATACTTTCATCCACCGCCAGACCATGGCGAATGCCGTCCGCTTCACCACGACCGAGCTGGCGGAGCTGGAATCGAAGATCGCAAGTGCCGGCGAGCGGGCGCTGGCGATGGAGATCGAGACATTTGCCGCGCTGCGCGACCGTGTGGAGGCACTGGCAGGCTTTATCCGCCTCGCGACGGCCGCTCTGGCAGAATTTGACGTGTCATCAGCGCTCGCCGAGTGGGCCGAAGAGGCCGGAGCGTGCCGCCCACAAATTAACGATTCGTTTACGTTTTCTGTCGATGGCGGCCGGCATCCCGTGGTCGAGCGCGCGCTGGCGAAAACCGGCGAGGGACGTTTCACCCCCAATTCCTGCCAACTCGACGGATCGGGGGAAAATGCGGCCCGTCTGACCTTCGTTACCGGCCCCAATATGGCGGGTAAATCGACCTTCCTGCGCCAGAATGCACTGATCCTGATGCTGGCCCAGGCCGGTTGTTATGTGCCGGCCGAACGGGCCGAGATCGGTGTCGCCGACCGGCTCTATTCCCGCGTCGGGGCGGCCGACGATCTGGCGCGTGGCCGCTCGACCTTCATGGCCGAGATGATCGAGACGGCGGCGATCCTCAACCAGGCGACACCGCGCAGCTTTGTCATCCTCGACGAGATCGGCCGCGGCACGGCGACCTTTGACGGGCTGTCCATTGCCTGGGCGGCGGCGGAACATCTGCACGAGATCAATCGCTGCCGCGCGCTCTTCGCCACCCACTATCACGAGCTGACCCGCCTCGCTGAAGACCTCGATGCGGCCGGAAACGTGTCGCTCAAGGCCAAGGAATGGAAGGGCGAGCTGGTCTTCCTGCACGAGGTCGGAGCCGGGGCGGCCGACCGCTCCTACGGCATCGAGGTCGCGCGCCGGGCCGGTCTGCCGCGCAAGGCGATCAGCCGGGCCAAGTCCATCCTCAAGCGCCTGGAGTCCGATGGCGCGCCCGCCGCCGCACTCGACACCCTGCCGCTCTTTGCCGTCGCCGAGCCGGAACAGGCGCCGATCCTGGAGCCGTCGGAGGTGGAAAAGCGGCTGGACGGGATCGACCCGGATGCGCTGACGCCGCGTGAGGCGCTGGACCTTGTCTATGCGCTAAAATCGCTGGTGAAGAAGGCGTGACGACGGCCCGCGGCACGACTAGATTGACGCCGTCATGACAAGGTCCGCCCTGCCCGCCTCGCTCGACGCCCTGAAACTGCGGGCGCAACTGGCTGCCGCCACGGCGCAGTCGGGCTGGACCTCGCCTGCCGCACGCTCGGCCGGACTGGCCCATGTCCGCTCGGCGCTGGACGGGTTCCGTGAACAGGCCTTTGCCCGTCTGTCCGGTGCCGGCGGCGGTGCCGCCGCGGCGCAGGTCCTGTCCGACGGGATGAGTGTCTGCCTGCATGCCCTGTTCGACTCCATGGCCGCCGGCGACCCGGACGGATCGGCCGGTATCGCCCTGTGTGCCCAGGGCGGGTTCGGCGCCGGCGAGCTGGCCCCGTCCTCGGATGTCGACCTCCTGCTGGTGAAGCCGGAGGGCGAGCGGCCGGAGACGGACGAATTCCTGCAGCAATTCCTCTACGCCTTGTGGGATCTGAAGATCGATGTCGGCGGCGGCGCCTGCCGCACGATCGACCAGACCCTCGATCTGACGCGCGAAGATGCATCCGAACGCACGGCCCTGCTCAGCCTGCGGCATCTGGCGGGCGACGAGACCGCGACCCAGTCGCTTGCCCAGCGTTTCCGCGAGGAGATTGTCGCGGGCGATCTGCAGGGCTTCGTCGAGGCCAAGCTGCGTGAACGCGATGCACGGATCGAGAAGGCCGGGCGCTCGCGCTACACGGTCGAGCCCAATCTTAAATCCGGCAAGGGCGGGCTGCGCGACCTGCAGCTGATGCGCTGGCTGGCGCAATTCCTCTACGGCGCCGACGCCTTCGAACGCTGGGTCGGCACGCGCCTGCTTTCGGTCGAGGATGTCAGCCGTTATGTGGCAGCCGATGACTTCCTGTGGACCGTCCGCTTCCATCTGCACGATCTGGCGGGCGGCAAGGACGAGCGGCTCACTTTCGATCTGCAGCCGGAAATCGCGGCCCGCATGGGCTATGAGGACAGCGAGACGGAAAGTGCCGTCGAGCGTTTCATGCGCCGTTATTTCCGCACCGCCATGGCCGTCGGCGCGTTGACCCGCCTTGTCTGCGCCAAGCTGGAGGCCGATGCCTGGAAGGCCAAGCCGAAGGGACTGGCGCGCTTCCTGCCGCCGGGCATGGATCACGAGGAAGGCGCCGATGTCGGCGAATTCATCATCCGCGAGGGCCGGCTGGACTTTGCCCACGCCACCCAGATCCGCGAGGATCCGGTGCGGCTGCTGCGCTTCTTCCACATGGCCGCCTCCCGGCGCTTGGATCTGCACCCGGAAGCCGTCGCCCGGATCGGCCGTACGCTCTATCTGATCGATGACGAGTTCCGCCGCGACCCGCGTGCGGCGCGCGCCTTCTTCGCGGTGCTGCTGGATAGTCCAGCGCCGATGGCGGTGCTGCGCATGATGACCGAGGCGGGTGTTCTGGGGCGCTATATCCCCGAGTTCGGCGATATCGTCGCGCGCACCCAGTTCAACATGTATCACCGCTACACGGTGGATGAGCACACGCTGCAGGCGCTTGGCCTGCTGCGCGAGATCGAGGACGGGCTGCACCCGTTCGATCACCCGCTCTCGACCCGGATTGCACCGCTGATCCAGAACCGTCGCGCGCTGCACCTGGCGATCCTGCTGCACGATACCGGCAAGGGAGCGGGCGACCAGTGTATCGAGGGCGCATTGCGGGCGCTGACGGCGTGTGAGCGCCTGGGCCTGGGTCATGACGATACCGAACTGGTCGCCTGGCTGATCCGCTCCCACCTCCTGATGAGCGATACCGCCCAGCGGCGCGATCTGTCCGATCCGCGCACCGTTGCCGATTTCGCGGCTGCGGTCGGCTCGGTCGAGCGTCTGCGCCTGCTCACCGTGCTGACCGTGGTGGATATCCGCGCAGTGGGCCCCGGCGTCTGGAACGGCTGGAAGGGCCAGCTGATCCGCGAGCTCTACACGGCAACCGAAGCGGTTCTGCTCAGCGATGGCGATGCCATCGCCTCGGCGCGCCGCAGCCTGTCTGACCGGGGACGCGCCGAGCGCGAGGCCGTGCTGCCGCGGCTGGAGCGGCTCAATCCGGAATTTGCGGCTTGGTGGGTTGCCGAGCTCAACGATGCCTACTGGGTGTCCTTCGGGCGTGAGGACCGGTATCGCCATGCCGCCTTTGTCCGCCGGGCGTTCGAGGCCGGGGAGACAACGGCGGCCGGTGTGCGTGTGGACCGGCGGCGCGCAGCGACCGAGGTGATGATCTGGTCGCCCGACCGCACGCGCATCTTTGCCGATATCGTCGCCGCCTTTGCCGAGATGGGCGCGGATGTTGTCGGTGCCACGATCAACACGACCGCATCGGGCCAGGTCTTCGACATTTTCTACATCCAGGACGCGGCCGGTCAGCCCTATGGCCAGCAGGACGAGCGCCAGCGCCAGGCCCTGGTCGCCTATCTGCGCGAGGTCGCGACCGGCGAGCTCACCGTGCGCCGGCGCAAATCCATGCCGCTGCAGCGCCGCGATGCCGCTTTCCGGGTCACGCCCTCTGTCACGATCTCCAACGAGATTGCCGAGAATGCCACGGTGATCGAGGCGTCAGGCCGCGACCGGCCGGGCCTGCTGGCGGACCTGGCGGATGTGCTTGCCGATGAAGGTCTCGCGCTTAATTCCGCCCAGATCGACGGCTATGGCGAGCGGGCGACCGATGTCTTCTATGTCAGTCACGGACAAGCCAAGCTGGAAGATGCCGAGGTGATCGAGCGGGTGGAAAAAGGTCTGATGGCCGTTCTGAGCGAAAGCGAGACGGCCGCCGACGAAAAAGCCGCCCAGCGCGGTATCGCGCGGGCCCGCGCCAGCGTTCTGAGGTAACGGCATGCGTCTTCTTCGGTCCTCGGCGGTGGTCGGGCTTTTCACCATGGCCAGCCGGGTCCTCGGTCTCGTGCGCGAGATGATGCTGGCGGCGGCGCTGGGCGCGGGCGCGGTTACTGACGTCTTCCTGACAGCGCTGCAATTCCCCAATCTTTTCCGGCGGATCTTCGCCGAAGGCGCGTTCAACGCAGCCTTCGTGCCGCTCTATGCCGGCAAGCTGGAAGCTGACGGTCTGACCGAGGCGCAGCTGTTTGCCCGCCAGGTCCTGTCGGTCCTCCTGACAGCCATGCTGGTCCTGGTGGTTGCGGCGCAACTGGTCATGCCCTGGCTGATGTATGCGCTGGGGCCGGGTTTCGTCGGAGATCCGGACCTGTTCGGTCTGGCGGTACTCCTGACACAAATCACCATGCCCTACCTCATGATGATGTCGCTCAGTGCCATGCTCAGCGGCGTCCTCAACTCCCACGGCAAGTTTGCGGTTGCCGCTGCGGCACCGGTCCTGCTGAACCTCACCCTGATCGGAATTCTCGCCTTCTCGCCGGCAGAAGGTCGCCAGCTGGCGCTATGGTTGTCAGTGGGTGTCAGTGTGTCGGGTGTTGCGCAGCTCTTCTGGCTGTGGGCGGCAACGCGGGCGACCGGGGTCCGGCTGTCGGTGCGCCTGCCGAAGCTCACCCCGGATGTGAAGCGGCTGATCGTGCTCGGCGTGCCTGGCGCAATGGCGGCCGGTGTGACCCAGATCAATATCCTCGTCACCTCCTCCATCGCGACACTGCAGGAGGGTGCGCGCTCCTGGCTCTATTATGCCGACCGCCTCTATCAGCTGCCGCTGGGCGTGGTGGGGATCGCGATGGGTGTGGTGCTGCTGCCGACGCTGAGCGCGCGCCTGCGGGCCGGCGACCTGCCGGCGGCGGGCAATGCGATGAACCGCGCGCTGGAGATTTCCATGGCGCTGACCCTGCCGGCCGCAGCGGCGCTGGCAGCGATCCCGGTCTTCATCGCCACGGGTATCTACGAGCGCGACGCCTTCACGCCCCAGGATGCGCAAATGGTTGCCGAGGCGCTGATCGCCTTTGCGGCCGGTCTGCCCGCCTTCGTTCTCATCAAGGTGCTCTCGCCCGGCTTCTTTGCGCGCCAGGACACGATGACGCCGATGAAGTTCGCGACGGTCGGCGTGGTGATCAATCTCGCGCTGGGCCTGACGCTCTTCTTCGGTCCGCTCGGCTTTGCCGGGCTCGCCATTGCCACCTCGGTCGCCGGCTGGGTCAACACGCTGCTGCTCGCGGTGACACTTCACCGGCGCGGCCTGTTCGAGCCGGACGCCCGCCTGCTGAACCGCTTGCCGCGCATTGTCGTGGCCAGTGCGATCATGGCCGGCTTCCTGCTGCTGGCGCACCGGAACCTCGGCTGGCTCTATCCCTGGCTGTTCAATTCGACCCTCCTGGTGCTTGCCGTGGTATGCGCGGCAGGCCTTGTCGTGTTCGCACTCGCCGCGGTTCTGACCGGTGCCCTGCGCCTGTCCGAAGTGCGCACGGCGCTCAAGCGCTCTTGAGGCGCGGGCTCCGGCTGGGTAAGACGCGCCGTCCGACCCTTTTCTGCCAAGGCATGATCCCATGAGCGAAACGCCCACCGACTACACCGGTCCCAAGCGCATCTTTTCCGGCATGCAGCCCACCGGCCGCCTGCATCTCGGCAATTATCTGGGCGCGCTGAAGAACTGGGTGGCGCTGCAGGACGAGGGCGATGCCGAGTGCATCTATTGCGTGGTCGACATGCACGCGATCACCATGCCGCACGATCCCAAGGCCCTGCCCGGCGCTGTGCGTGCTGCGGCTGCCGCCTACATCGCGGCCGGCGTGAACCCCGACAAGAGCATCATCTTCGCCCAGTCCGCTGTGTCCGCACACGCGGAACTGGCCTGGATCTTCAATTGCGTGGCGCGTCTGGGCTGGGCCGAGCGGATGACCCAGTTCAAGGACAAGGGCGGCAAGGACAAGGAGCGGTCCTCCGTCGGCCTGCTGACCTATCCCGTGCTGCAGGCCGCCGACATTCTCGCCTACAAGGCGACGCATGTGCCTGTCGGTGAGGATCAGAAGCAGCATCTCGAGCTGTGCCGCGATATCGCTGCGCGCTTCAACCGCGACTATGGCGATGGCCAGGCCTTTTTCCCGCTGACCGAGCCGGTGATCCAGGGGCCGGGCGCGCGCATCATGAGCCTGCGCGACGGTACGGCGAAAATGTCCAAGTCCGACGTGTCGGACAATTCGCGCATCAATCTGGAAGACGATGCCGACACGATCGCCCGCAAGATCAAGAAGGCGAAAACCGATCCCGAACCGCTGCCGGAAACGGTGGAAGGCCTGGAGGCCCGTGCCGAAGCGTCCAATCTGGTCGGCATCTATGCCGCGCTGACCGGCAAGACCAAGGCGGATGTGCTCGCCGAATTCGGCGGTCAGGGCTTCGGCGCCTTCAAGCCGGCGCTGGCGGATGTGGCGGTGGAATATCTCGCACCGATCTCGCAGGAATTCCGCCGGCTGATTGCCGACCAGGCCGAAATCGACCGCATCCTGACAAAAGGCGCCGAGCGGGCCGATGTGATCGCCGCTCCGATCCTCAAGGAAACCAAGGAAATCATCGGTTTCTGGCACTAAAGCATTTTCAGCAGACGTGGGAACCGGTTCTGCGGTTCGGAAATGCGACCACTCCAAAGTGCGATCAACGCATCGCCCTTGATCGCGATGAAGTGGTTCAGGTGGACAATTCGCCGCATGGCGGGCCTTCTCACGGCGCGCTCCTGTAGCGGCTGGAGGACTTCAATGAAGCACTATGCCCTGATCGTTGCCGCAGGCCTCGCCCTGACAGCCTGCAGCGAACCGGCCGAAGACACCGCCGCCATGGACTCCGCCATGGATCATGGCGGGATGGATCACGCGGCGCCTGCTGAAATGGCTGACACGGCCGCGCCGCTGCCTGATGATGGTGTTACCCCGGTGGTCGAGATTACCGACGCCTGGATCCGGCCGCACCCGCAGGGCCGCGACGTGACGGCGGCCTATTTCACGGCGACGCTCTCGCAGGGCCATGCCGATCGCCTCGTCGAGGCGCGCATGGACGGTGCCGGCCATATCGAGCTGCACACCCACACCATGAATGATGAAGGCATGATGCAGATGCGTCAGGTGGGTCCGCAGGACATCACCGATGCCGGCGCGCTGGCCTTTGCGCCGGGCGGGCTGCACCTGATGGTGTTCGGCATGGATCCGGTCGCCGAGGGCGATGAGGTCACCGGCACGCTCGTCTTCGAACGGGCCGGCGAGGTGGCGGTCACGTTCCAGGCGCGCAATACGGCACCGGGCGGACATTCCGGACACTAGATCCCGTCCGCAGGCTCCGGTTCGCGCGGTGTTGCGGGCCGGGCATAGGTTTCCGGATCATAGGGTTTCGGCCCGCGGGGCCAGAACAGGCGGGTCAGCCACACGCCCGCCACGACACCGGCAATCAGGAACAGGCCTGAGGCCTGTTCACGTACCAGGAAGAGCAGGGCGAAGAAGAACAGGCTGACCCCCGTCAGCGCCAGCCCCAGCCCGAACATCACGAACAGGAAGACCATCGACGAGCCTTCGATGAAGCGGATGCCGTCGCGATAGGGCAGCAAGGCCAGGTGCAGGTCGCGCAGCAGGGCGCTGAACGTGTCGGCAGCAGGCTCCCAATGGCCCACGCCCGCCCAGCGCATCGAGCCGAACACCGTCTCCTCTCCCTGCGTGTCGGTGACGCGGCAGACGACCTGGCTCTGCTGGCCGGCCATCTCCACACTCAGCCGCACCTGGGCGATATCGGCCAGCGCGACCTGGCCGGCTGCGGCGCTCCCGTCTTCGCCGCGCCAGAGCAGCGCCTTGTCGGTCAGGCCGAAAATTCTGGCCGGTGTCGCGGCATTGCGCCGGTCCCGGTGTTCGCTTGCAGACATGTGCCCTCCCTTGCCCGCGCGGTGTTAGCAGCATTCTCTGGACGAGTCGCCCGCGAGACGCCAAACTCCGTTTCCATGCCTCAGAGCTCACGAAAATTCCTGGTCGTGGCCGACGACAGCAATGAGTGCCGGACGGCGCTCTACTTCGCCGCCCGCCGCGCCGTGTCGACCGGTGCTCATGTCGCCATTCTGGCAACGCATGAGCCCAGCGACTTCAATCACTGGATCGGTGTCGCCGAGACGGCCAAGCGTGAAGCGGAGACCGCCGCCGAGACGCTGCTGGAATCCATGGCCGAGGATGCCGAGGCCGTTACCGGCGAGCGTCCGGAATTGCTGCTGCGCGAAGGCGATCGCCGGACCGTACTGGCGCGTCTTCTGGAGGAAGACCCGCTGATCTCGCTGCTGGTGCTGGCGGCCTCCTCCTCGAGCGAGGGCCCCGGCCCGCTGGTGACGGCGCTCGCGCGCGGCCGCGGCCTGTTCGACAGCCGTGCGGTGCCTGTGACCGTGGTGCCCGGCGACATGGATCCGGCGGAAATCGACGCCCTCGTGTGAAACCCACACGCCGATCATGGTTGAAAGCCGCGGCCGGGTGGGCCAAGTGACGGTCAGGAGATCCGAGCCATGTTCATCCAGACTGAAGCCACACCCAATCCCAACACGCTGAAATTCCTGCCGGGCCGGGAAATCTCGCCCGACCAGCCGCGGGAATTCGAGAATGCCGAGGATGCCGAGGCGTCGCCGCTGGCGGCCGATCTCTTCCTGGTCGACGGGGTGAGCGGTGTGTTTTTCGGCGAGGATTTCGTCGCCGTCACCAAGACCGACGATTATGAGTGGGACCATATCAAACCCTTCCTGCTGGGCGCGATCATGGACGGGCTGCAGTCGGGCCGGCCGCTGTTCGAAACCTCGCAGAGCGGGGTCGACCATGCCGAATACGATGGCGCCGATGCCGAGGTGGTGAAGGAGATCATCGATCTCATCGACACCCGCGTCCGCCCGGCCGTGGCGCGCGATGGCGGCGATATCCTGTTCCATTCCTATGTTGCCGACAGCGGTCTCGTCCGCCTGCGCATGCGGGGCGCCTGCTCGGGCTGTCCGTCCTCGACGATGACGCTGAAGGCCGGTATCGAGAACCTGCTGCGCCACTACATTCCCGAAATCCAGGGCGTGGAAGCCGTCGAATAACGGTTTCCGCTCGCCGGAAAGACTTTTTCCAGTGCGGAAATTCAAAAGCCGGTCGGCCCGGATTATGGTCCGGCCGAACTGGTTATTCGCACAGGAGCGCCCCCATGACCGACGAATTGTCGCAAAAGCCGACCCACAATGAACCGATCGGTGACGCAGCGCTGAAGCAGATCCTGCTGGACGCCCGCACCTATAATGATTTCGACGAGACCCGCCCGGTCCCGGCCGAGACGCTGAAAGAACTCTACGACACGGTCCGTATGGGCCCGACCAGCGCCAATTCCTCGCCGGCGCGCTTCCTCTTTCTGACCACGGCGGAGGCGAAGGCCCGCCTGGAACCGCACCTGTCCGAAGGTAACCGGGCCAAGACGATGAAGGCGCCGGTCACGGTGGTTCTGGCCTGGGATACCGAGTTCTACGACAAGGTGCCTCAGCTGATGCCGCACAATCCCGGTGCCCGCGAATGGTTCACCGCCCCGGCGTCCACGATCGACAACGGCAAGCGCAATGCCGTGCTGCAGGGCGCCTATCTGATCATCGCGGCCCGCGCACTGGGCCTGGACACCGGTCCGATGACCGGGTTCGAGAATGACGGTCTGGACAAGGAATTCTTCCTCGACGATCCGGAAATGAAGACCTGGCGGTCCGACATCCTGATCAATCTGGGCTATGGCACGACGAAGAACCTCTTCCCGCGCCTGCCGCGCCTGGACTTCGACGAGGCCGCGAAAATCCTCTAAAGGGCTGGCATGACCCTGCTGGCCATCGATACCACCGGTCCGGACTGTGCCGTCGCGCTGCGCGTGGATGGCCGGCCGGACCGTGTCCTTTGCGAACGGATCGGCCGCGGCCATGCCGAGCGGCTGGCGCCGATGGTGGAGCAGATCCTGGCCGATGCCGGGGTCACGCCCGGCGAGCTGACGCGCATCGGTGTCACGATCGGCCCGGGCAGTTTTGCCGGCACCCGGGTCGGCACGGCCTTCGCCCGCGGTCTTGCCCTGGCGACGGGGGCCGTGGCCATCGGCATCGGCAATCTCGCCGTGATCGCCCGTCAGCTGCACGATGTGCGGCCGCTGGCCGTGCTGCACGATGCCAAGCGCGGCGAGGTCATCCTGCAGGTCTGGGCCGCGCCAGACGCGTCCGGGCCGCAGCGCCTCACCGTCGATACAGTTCCCGCGCATCTCGATACCCTCGGGCTGGACGGCCTCGTCCTGGCCGGCTCGGGAGCGGCGCTGGTCGATCTGGCCGGCGCATCCGTCCGCGATGTCACCGAGCTCGACCTTCACGCCCTGCTCGATCTGGTGGCCGAGGCAGATCCGGCGCAGGCACCGGCCTCGCCCTTCTATGCCCGCCCGCCGGACGCCAAGCTGCCGGGCGGGATCGAGCCGGCATGAGCGTCACCATCGAGCGCGCCGGGGTGGAAGCCGCCGGCGAGCTGGCGGCGCTGCATGCAGCCTGTTTCGCCGCGCCCTGGTCGGAGCGCGAATTCGCCTCGCTCTTGCTGACGGACGGCGTGACGGCGCTGATCCTGCGTGGCGATGGCGAGGCGCGCGGGCTTGTTGTCGTGCGCCAGGCGCTCGACGAGGCGGAAATCCTGACCATCGGCATTGCGCCGCACGCCCGGGTGTCCGGCCGCGGCGGACAATTGCTCGCCGCTGCCCAGGACGGGCTGATGCAGACAGGCTGCAACAGGGTCTTCCTCGAGGTTTCAGTCGCCAATACGGCCGCGCAAAAGCTCTATGCCCGGGCGGGATACCGGCAGGTGGGGCTGCGCAAGGCCTACTATGCCGACGGTGCGGATGCGCTTGTCCTTGAAAAATGGCTGCGCGAAGATGGACAAACCCCGGCGTGAACGCCTATCTCTGCAGTATCAAGGACGAGGACGATGATGCCTGACCGTATCGAACAGATCTGCATTGCGAAGGGACTTCGCATGACCGATCAGCGCCGGGTCATCGCCCGCGTGCTGTCGTCTTCCGACGATCATCCGGATGCCGAAGAGCTGCACCGCCGGGCATCGGCGGAAGATCCGCGGATCTCGCTGGCCACGGTCTACCGCACGGTCCGCCTGTTCGAGGAAGCCGGCATTATCGAGCGGCACGACTTCCGCGACGGAAGGTCGCGCTATGAGGAAGTCGGCGACGAGCATCACGACCACCTGATCGACCTGAAGACGGGCGAAGTCGTGGAATTCGTCAATGAAGAGATCGAACGTCTGCAGGAAGCGATCGCGCGCAAGCTGGGCTACAAGCTTGTCGATCACCGTCTGGAGCTTTACGGCGTGCCCCTGAAGGGCGCCGAGGACTAGGGCGTCCGCCTCCCGCAGGAGACGCCATGTCCGCCCGCAAGCCCGGCAAGCACGCCTTCATCTTCATTTTCATCACCGTGCTGATCGACATGATCGGCATCGGGCTGATCATGCCTGTCATGCCGGCCCTGATCGAGGATGTGACCGGGCTTGAAGCGAATAATGCCGTGGTTCTGGGCGCCTGGCTGACTGCCAGCTATGCCGGCATGCAATTCGTCTTCGCGCCGATCGTCGGCGGCCTGTCCGACCGGTTCGGGCGCAAGCGCGTTCTGCTGGCAGCGCTGGCCGGCTTCACGCTTGACTACACGATGATGGGCTTTGCCCCGCATTTCTGGCTGCTGCTGATCGGCCGCATCCTGGCCGGCGTGTTCGGCGCCAGCTATTCCACCGCCAACGCCTATATCGCCGACATCACGCCGGCGCACGAGCGGGCCGGACGGTTCGGCATGATGGGCGCCGCCTTCGGCATCGGCTTCATCCTCGGCCCGGCGATCGGCGGTCTGCTGGGCGAGCATTTCGGTCCGCGCGCGCCCTTCTTTGCGGCCGGCATTCTGGCCGGGCTGAACCTGATCTACGGCCTGTTCGTGCTGCCCGAGACGCTGGCGCCGGAAAATCGCCGCGCCTTCTCGATCCGCCGCGCCAATCCGCTCGGTTCGCTTCTGCAAATGCGCTCCTATCCCGCGGTTCTGGTGATGATGGGCGCGGTCTTCCTGATGCTGCTCGGCCACGCGGTCTATCCGGCTGTCTGGTCCTACTACACCGACTTCAAATTCGGCTGGACATCCGGCGATATCGGCCTGTCTCTGATGGCGGTCGGGCTGACGACGGCGCTGGTGCAGGGCGGGCTGACCCGCATTCTCGTGCCGAAACTGGGCGAGTGGCGCGCCATCGCGGTCTCGCTGTCGCTGGCCGTGTGCTCCTATGCCGCCTATGGCCTGGCGACCAGCGGCTGGATGGTCTACCCGATCATCGTCTTCGGCGCGCTGGCCGGGATCGGCCAGCCGGCGCTGCAGGGCGTGATCTCGCGCATCGTCCCGGCCAATGCCCAGGGCGAGCTGCAGGGGGCAATGACCTCGATGCAGAGCCTGTCGATGATTATCGGGCCGCTGATCATGTCGCGCATGTTCGAGGGTTTCACGGGCGCCGATGCGCCCTTTGTCTTCGCCGGCGCGCCCTTCCTTCTGGCCTCGGCGCTGACGATTGTCGCGCTCTTCCTGGCGCTCGGCGCCAAGCGGCACGATCCGGGCACGCATGAACTGGCGTCCCGGGAGACTGTTCCTGAAGGCGCCGTAGAGGCCGAATAGTCTTGCGGGCCTTGCCTATCGGCCCCATTTCCATCATAACGCCCCGCTTCCCGGCCGCGGGCCGGATGACGCTGATTGGGTGAACCGCCGGACGCGGTTTTGAAGGTTTCATGAGTTCGACGCGCAAACGTCTCTTCATCAAGACTTACGGCTGCCAGATGAATGTCTACGATTCCGAACGGATGAGAGACGTGCTGGCCCCGCTTGGCTATGAGCCGGCCGAGGAGCCCGATGGCGCCGATTTGGTGATCCTGAACACCTGCCACATCCGCGAAAAGGCCGCCGAGAAAGTCTATTCCGAGCTGGGCCGGCTGCGCCCGCTGAAGGAAGAAAAGGCGGCATCCGGCGGCATGACGATCGCCGTGGCGGGTTGTGTTGCCCAGGCCGAGGGCGCGGAAATCATGAAGCGTGCGCCGGTGGTCGATCTCGTCGTCGGCCCGCAGACCTATCACAAGCTGCCCGAGCTGATCGCCCAGGCGCACCGCGCCCGCGGCGAGGCGCTGGATACCGAGTTCGAGGTCGAGGACAAGTTCGACCGCCTCGCCGGCGAGCGCCAGGTCGAGGGCTATTCCGCCTTCGTCACCGTGCAGGAAGGCTGTGACAAGTTCTGCACCTTCTGTGTCGTGCCCTATACGCGCGGTGCGGAATGGTCGCGCCCGGTCGACCAGATCGTCGCAGAAGTGCGCGGTCTGGCCGCCAAGGGCGTGCGCGAAGTCACGCTGCTGGGCCAGAATGTCAACGCCTTCCACGGTGCGCCGCCGTCCGGCCGCGAGGCCGACGGTGCCTGGGGTCTGGGCCAGCTGGTGCGCCATATCGCCCTGATCGGCGGTATCGAGCGCATCCGCTTCACCACTTCGCATCCGCGCGACATGGATGACGACCTGATCGCGGCCTTTGCCGACGAACCCAAGCTGATGCCCTATTTCCACCTGCCGGTTCAGGCAGGCTCGGACAAGATCCTCAAGGCCATGAACCGTCAGCACACGGCCGCGGAATACATCGCCATCATCGAGCGCCTGCGGGCTGCCCGGCCGGACATCGCGATTTCCGGCGACATGATTGTCGGCTTTCCCGGCGAGACCAATGCCGATTTCCAGGCCACGCTCGATCTGGTGCGCGAGGTGAATTACGCCTCCTGCTTCTCCTTCAAGTATTCGCGCCGTCCGGGCACGCCCGGGGCCGCGATGATGGGCCAGATCGACGAAGCCGTGAAAGGCGAGCGTCTGGCCGTGCTGCAGGATCTGCTCAACGCCCAGCAGGTCGCCTTCAACGAAAGCCAGATCGGACGCACCCTGCCGGTCCTGTTTGAAAAGCCGGGCCGCCAGGACGGGCAATTGCATGGCCGCAGCCCCTATCTGCAGGCTGTCCATGTCGAGGCGCCGGCCGGGATGATCGGCCAGATCGGCGATGTCATTATCGAGCGCGCCAGCCGCAATGCGCTGGCCGGGCGTCTGGCGGGCGGAGAACGGAGCGCGGCGTGAGTTCAGCCAAGACACCGCCCCGCAACCGGGCAACCAAGCCGCGGCGCGAAGCCTCGGAAACGGTCTTCTTTGACGACAAGGAGCGCCTGCGCGGCATGGCCGGCGCCGGCGACCGCTTCCTGATCCTCATCGAGCAGGAACTCGGCGTACGCCTGTCGGCGCCCGGCGGCGGCCAGATCGTCATCACCGCCGGTGACGGCGCGGCGCGCGACGAAGCCAAGCGCGTGCTCAAGCGGCTCTATGCCTCGCTGGAACACGGGCTGACCTGTGACGAGGCGGCCGTGCGCGCCGCTCTGCGCCTGCGCGATGCCGACGAGCGCGCCGGCGGGAACGAGGATGGCGTGATCCGCGTGCCGCGCGGCTCCAGCCTGATCGCCCGCACCGAAGGTCAGCGCGAATACGTGCGCGCCCTGAAGAATGACAAGGCGTACGATCTGGTTTTCGGCGTCGGCCCGGCCGGCACCGGCAAGACGCTGCTGGCGGTCGCCTATGGCGCCTCGCTGCTGGTCCAGCGCAAGGTCGAGAAGCTGATTATCACCCGCCCCGCCGTCGAGGCGGGCGAGAAGCTGGGCTTCCTGCCGGGCGATCTGACCGAGAAGGTCGACCCTTATCTGCTGCCGGTCTGGGATGCGCTGGCCGACACGTTGGGGCGTCACGAGCTGGAGAAGATGCGCGAGGACGGCCGGATCGAGGTCGCCCCGCTCGCCTTCATGCGCGGCCGCACACTCAATCGCGCCTTTGTCGTGGTCGACGAGGCGCAGAACACGTCCAAGCCGCAGATGCAGATGGTGCTGACCCGCCTGGGCGAAGGCTCGCGCATGGCGGTGACCGGCGATCCCAGCCAGATCGACCTGCATCCGCGCGAACCGTCCGGCCTCGGCCATGCGCTGGGTATCCTGTCGGAGACGAAGGGTGTTGCCATCTGCCGGTTTTCGCGTGTTGATGTGGTCCGGCACGATCTGGTGGCCCGGATCGTGGAAGCCTATGAGGACGATGCGCGCCGCGCGAGCGGCACGGCGAAACCGGACCGATGAACGCTGTCGACCTGATCGTTGAGGACGAGGCCTGGAACGGGCTGGACGGCAAGACCCGTCTCGCCGAGCAAGCCGTTGAAGCCGTTTGCGAAGAGCTCGACGAGCGCAGCCCGGGCGTGGTGGCGATCCTGCTCACCGGCGACGATGCCGTGGCGGCCCTGAATGCTGAATTCCGCGGCCGGGAAGGGCCCACGAATGTGCTCTCCTTCCCCTCCGGCGGTCATGCCGACAATCACCTTGGCGATATCGCCCTGGCCGCCGGTGTTGTGGCGCGCGAGGCGCAGGCGCGCGAAATCGCGCTCGCCGATCACCTGCGGCATTTAATCATCCATGGATTCCTGCACTTGCAGGGGTATGATCACCAGGATGACGACGAGGCTGAAATCATGGAAGGTCTGGAGCGCCGCGCGCTGGCCAGACTGGGGGTGGCTGATCCCTATGCCGCCTGAGCGACAATTTCCCGATCGAAGACACAATGGCTGACAATCCTACCACGCCGGGCCCGGAGGGCCGCTCCTGGTTCCGGCGCATTCTGGGTAAAAGCGGTCAAACTCCCGTCGCAGCGGCGGCCGCACCGGCGGCTCCGGCTTCCCTGCCGCTCTCCATCGAGGCGGATGCGCTGGACCTGCTGCGCGTTGCCGATGTGATGGTGCCGCGCGCCGACATTATCGGCGTCGAGGTCTCCACCCCGCTCGACGAGCTGGCACAGCGTTTCGCCGAAGCCGCGCATTCGCGCCTTCCGATCTACCGGGAAACGCTGGACGATCCGGTCGGCGTCGCACACATCAAGGACGTGGTCGGCCATCTCGCCCCGAGCGAGGATGGCGAGCGCCTGCCCGGCTGGCTGCAGAAACAGATCCTGCCCGCCATCAGCCGTCCGCTCCTGTTCGCCCCGCCCTCGATGCGCGCCAGCGATCTGCTGCGCCGCATGCAGGGGCGCCGCATGCACATGGCACTGGTGGTTGACGAGTATGGCGGCACCGACGGTCTGGTGACGCTGGAAGACCTGATCGAGCCGATCGTGGGCGATATCGAGGACGAGCATGACGACGAGGATTCGCCGGCCATCCGCGCCCGCGGTCCCGGCGTCTGGGATGTCGACGCCCGCGCCGAGATCGACGATTTCGAAGCCGTCGTCGGCGAGGAAATCGCCGCCGAGGACGAGGACGAGGATGTCGACAGCCTGGGCGGGCTGGTCTTCACCCTGATCGGCCGCGTGCCCGAGCGCGGCGAGGTAATCCGTCACCCGACCGGCTATGAGTTCGAGGTGATCGAGGCCGACAGCCGCCGCATCAAGCGGATGCGCGTACGCGCCGCACATCGCAAACCCAAGCCTTCGGTAACACCGGCGGCAGAGGGAGCCGGATCCGGATCATGAACTGGCGCCGGCTCGCTCTCTGGCGTCCGCGAGCCTGGCTTGCCGCCCGTCAGGGCTGGCGGCATCTCGCCGTGGTCTTTGCAGCCGGCGCTCTCTCGGCGACCGCGATGGCGCCGCTGCACCTCTGGCCGGCGCTTGCGGTCGGCCTGTGCGTGCTGGTGTGGAGCCTGGACGGTGCCCGGCGTCACCCGAAACGCACCCTGGCTGGCTTCCTGCGCGGTTTCGTCTTCGGCTTCGGCTATTTCCTCGCCGGCACTTACTGGATCGCCTTTGCTTTCCTGACCCGCGGCGAGGGCTATGGCTTCATGGTGCCGGTGGCCGTGCCGGCCTTTGCGGCCATGCTGGCCGTGTTCTGGGGGATGGCCGGCGTGCTGCAGGCCTGGATCGCGCCGCGCCTGCCCTGGCGGGTTCTGGTCCTCGCCGCCGTACTCACCGTGACCGAATGGCTGCGCGGACATCTCTTTGGCGGCCTGCCCTGGAACCTGCCCGGCTATGCCTGGCCGGCGGGTGGCGCGATGAGCCAGGCGGCCGCCTGGTTCGGGATTTACGGCCTGTCCTTCCTGACGGTTTTTGCTCTGGCCGCGCCGGCGGCCGCCATCGGACGGCCCCTGCGCCTGTCCAGCCTGGCGCCGGTGATTGCCGGTGCCGTGATCGGCCTGATCGTGCTGTGCGGCGGGGCGCTGCGCCTGTCCGGTGCCGATGCGGGCTATCAGCCGGACATCCGGCTGCGCCTGGTCCATGCCGACATCCCGCAGCGCGCAAAATGGGCACCCGGCGGGGCGGCCATGACGCGCGACCGCTATCTCGAACTGACTGCCGAGCCGGGCCTGGCGGACGTCACCCATGTCATCTGGCCCGAAGGCGCGCTGCCGGTCTTCATGCTGGAAGATGATGCGACGCTCGCCCTGATCGGCCAGCAATTGCGCGCCGGCCAGACCTTGGTCGCCGGCATCAATCGCCGTGCCGACAATGGCAATGGCGAATACGCCTACTACAACGCCCTGGTCGGCCTGCGCTTCCCCAACGGCTCGCCGCGGGTGGAGAGCCTGTACGACAAGGTGCGCCTGACCCCGTTCAGCGAAATCGTGCCGCTGACCGGCCTCCTGCGCGCGGTCGGGCTGGACGAGTTCGCGCGCTACCAGTTCACGCCGGGACCGGGTGCGACGACGCTGGACCTGCCCGGTGCGCCGCCCGTGATGCCGCTGATCTGCTATGAGGCGATCTTCCCCGGCTTTGTCCGCGCGGCAGCGGACAGGCCGGCCTGGCTGCTCAACATTTCCAACGATGCCTGGTTCGGGGTGACGGCCGGGCCGCGGCAGCATTTCAACCAGGCGCGTTACCGGACGATCGAGACCGGAGTGCCGATGATCCGCTCGGCCGCGCGGGGTGTGTCCGGCGTGGTCGATGCCCATGGCCGGACCCGGGTGGAAATTCCTCCGGGTGAGGAAGGTGTTCGCGATGTGAACCTTCCGAGGCCTGTGGGCGTTCCTCTATACGGGTGGTGGGGCGATGTGCCGGTCTGGATTGTTGTCCTGACAATTCTTGCCGGCGTTCTGATCCTGCGCCGCCGGGCGGTGGCCCGACTGCTGTCGATGCGAACATGAACTGAAAGTGATGTGAAATCACGCAAGGGTTGTGATAGCATCATCAGGGCACCGCGGGGTGGCAAACCGGCAAAGAGGTAATTGAATGCCCAAGGCGAATCCCAGAGGGCCCAACCCGATCGACGTCCATGTCGGCGCTCGGATCCGGTTGCGCCGCCAACTGGTCAAGATGAGTCAGGAAAAGCTCGGTGACGAACTGGGTGTCACCTTCCAGCAGGTCCAGAAGTACGAGCGCGGTGCCAACCGCGTCGGCGCCAGCCGGCTCTACCGGCTGTCGCGCGTGCTGGACGTGCCTGTGCAGTTCTTCTTCGAGGGGCTGGGCGAGCGATCGGCCGCCACAGGCATGGCGGAAGGCGACCAGACGCCCGTTGTCTACGACTTCATCCAGAGCGCCGACGGTGTGTCGCTGGCCGAAGCCTTTTCGCGCATCCAGGACTCCAAGGTCCGGCGGCGCGTTCTGGAACTGGTCCGCACGCTGGCAAGCGAGGCGGATGAGGGTGCGCTCGCGCACTGAGGCGGCGGGTCTGCGACGCAAGGGATGCCAAGCGGTCTCAAAACCGCTAAATGCCCGCGCATGAGCAAGACCCCGAAACCGGACGCACCGGAATTCCGCCTGTATGGCCGTGCCCAGGGCAAGCCGCTCTCGGCGCGTCAGCAGGGGCTGGTCGACGACTTCCTGCCGCGCATCGGCCTGCCTGAGAGCGGGCCGGTGACCGCGGCTGAGCTGTTGCCGCACTGCCGCCGGCAGGTGCTGGAGATCGGCTTCGGCGGCGGCGAGCACCTTGCCGCCCAGGCCGCGCGTGCGCCGGAGACCGGCTTTATCGGCATCGAGCCCTTCCTCAACGGCGTCGCCAAGGCGCTGACCTATATCGACGAACAGGGTCTGGAGAATGTCCGTCTGGCCCGCGCCGATGCGCGCGAGCTGCTGCCGCGCTTCACCGACGCCAGTCTTGACCGGATTTTCCTGCTCTTCCCGGATCCCTGGCACAAGAAGCGCCACGCCAAGCGCCGCTTCGTGCAGCAGACCACGCGCGACGAATTCGCCCGGCTGTTGAAGCCCGGCGGACAGCTGCGCATCGCCACGGACGTCAAATCCTATGCCGACCACTGCATGAGCGAGTTTCGGCAGGATGACCGCTTTGTCTGGCAGGCCGCAAAAGCCGACGACTGGCGCATCGCCCCCGCTGACCACATCACCACCCGCTACGAGACCAAGGGCCTGGGCGACTGCGCGCCGGTGTTTATGGATTTCGTGCGCACCTGACGCTCATCTTGCATCCTGCCCCCTTCGGGCGTATAAGGGCTTCATTACATGTTCGATCGCATCGGATGATGCTATCGAGCGGTCGCTTCCGGCGGCCGCTCTTTTTGTTGATGGAGACACGGGTCCCTTGAAGACCAAGACCCCGCAGGACACCCGCATTCTCGCCCTCGCCGATCCGGTGGCTGCCGGGCTCGGCCTGGAAATCGTGCGCGTGCGCGTCATGTCCGGCAAGAAGCCGCGCCTTCAGATCATGACCGACCGGCTGGACGGCACCGGGGTGGATGTCGACGACTGCGCACGCCTGTCGCGCGCCCTGTCCGACGTGTTCGAGGTCGAGGATCCCGTTTCCGGAGAATACGATCTTGAGATATCCTCTCCGGGTATCGACCGGCCGCTGACCACGCTGGCGCACTTCGCGCGCTGGGAGGGTTACGAGGCCAAGATCGAGCTGGACCGCATGGTGGAAGGCCGCAAGCGCTTCCGCGGCATGCTGGCCGGTGTCGAGGACGGCAATGTCCTCCTCGACATGGATGGCGAAGAGGACACCGCGCTGATCCCGTTCGACTGGATCGCGGATGCCAAACTTGTACTCACGGACGCCTTGATCGAGGCGGATTTGAAAGCGCGCGGCGGCAATGCGCCCGCGCAGACTGAAGGAGACGAATGATGTCGCTGTTTACGGCAAAAGGGATTGCCCGATGAGCATTGGTGTTAGCGCCAACCGGCTCGAGCTGCTGCAGATCGCCCGTGCGGTCGCTGCCGAGAAATCGATCGACGAGAGCATAGTCATCGAGGCCATCGAGGAAGCGATCCAGAAGGCCGCGCGCTCGCGCTACGGTGCCGAGAACGACATCCGCGCCAAGATCGACCCGAAGACGGGCGAGCTGTCGCTGACCCGTAACATGACGGTCGTCGAAGAGGTCGAGAACGAGAGCCAGGAGCTCACGCTCGCCGACGCGCAGAAGATCGACAAGACCGCCGAGATCGGCACCGTCTTCTCCGACGAGCTGCCGCCGATCGAGTTCGGCCGCGTCGCCTCGCAGACCGCCAAGCAGGTCATCACGCAGAAAGTGCGTGAAGCCGAGCGCCAGCGCCAGTTCGAGGAGTACAAGGACCGTGTCGGCGAAATCGTCTCCGGCATCGTCAAGCGCGTCGAATACGGCAATGTGATCATCGATCTGGGCCGCGCCGAAGGCATTATCCGCCGCGCCGACGGCATCCCGCGCGAAAACCTGCAGAACAATGAGCGCGTGCGCGCCTACATCTACGATGTGCGCGAAGAGGTCCGCGGTCCGCAGATCTTCCTGTCGCGGGCGCATCCGGACTTCATGGCTGCCCTGTTCGCCCAGGAAGTGCCGGAAGTCTACGAAGGCATTATCGAGATCCCGTCGGTCGCCCGCGACCCGGGTTCGCGCGCCAAGATCGCCGTGATTTCCAATGACAGCTCGATCGACCCGGTCGGCGCCTGTGTCGGTATGCGCGGTTCGCGCGTGCAGGCCGTGGTGTCCGAACTCGCCGGCGAGAAGATCGACATCATCCCGTGGTCCGACGATCCGGCCACCTTCATCGTCAACGCCCTGCAGCCGGCGGAAGTCGCCAAGGTCGTGCTCGACGAGGAAGACCAGCGCATCGAAGTTGTGGTGCCGGACGAGCAGCTTTCGCTCGCCATCGGCCGCCGCGGCCAGAATGTCCGCCTGGCCTCGCAGCTGACGGGCTGGTCGATCGACATCCTGACCGAGGAAGAAGAGTCCGAACGCCGCCAGAAGGAATTCGCCGAGCGGACCCAGCTCTTCATCGCGGCCCTTGATGTCGACGAGGTCATTGCCCAACTTCTGGCTACGGAAGGTTTCTCGGACGTCGAGGAAATCGCCTATGTCGACCTCGGCGAGATCGCCGTGATCGAAGGCTTCGACGAGGACACCGCCGAGGAAATCCAGGCCCGCGCCCGCGATTATCTGGACCGTCTGGCGGCCGAACAGGACGCCAAGCGCAAGGAGCTGGGCGTCGAGGACGGCGTGCTCGAGATCGAGGGCGTCGACCTGGCGATGGCCGTGAAGTTCGGCGAGAACGACGTCAAGACGGTCGACGATCTGGCCGGCCTGGTCACCGACGACCTGCGCGGCTGGTTCGAGAACCGCAATGGCGAGCGCGTGCGCGAGCCGGGCATCCTGGAAGACTTCAACCTGTCCGCCGACGATGCCGAGATGATGATCATGCGCGCCCGCGTCGCGGCCGGCTGGATCTCCGAAGAAGACCTGCCGCAGCCGGCGGTCGAAGAGGTCGAGGCTGACGACGGGGACGAGGGCGTGTTCGACGTCGAGAACATGGATCTGGCGGCTCTGGAAGCCGAGGCCGAGGCCCTGGGTCTCGATCTCGACGAGGCGGCCGAAGAGGAGAAGGAGACTGACTAGGTCTCCTGCCAGCGGCCGGGAGCGTGAACGGCGCTGCGTCGCCAGCGGCGAGGTGAGGGATGAGGCGGACCTGGTCCGCATCGCCCTCGCGCCGGATGGCAGCGTGGTGCCCGACCTGGCCGCGAAACTCCCGGGCCGCGGTGCCTGGGTTTCCGCCGACCGTGCGTCGGTGGAGCGGGCGGTGGCCCGCAAGGCATTCAACCGGGCCTTTGGCGGTCCGGTCACGGTCCCGGAGGATTTCGCCGGGACGATTGAACGGCTTCTGGCCGAGCGTGCGCTGAACCTGATGGGTCTGGCGCGCCGGGCCGGCGAGCTTGCAGTGGGGCAGGACGCGGTGCGTCTCGCCCTCAAGGCCGCCCGCCCGGCCTGGCGCATCGAAGCGTCGGACGGGGCGGCGGACGGCCGGTCGAAGATCGACCGGCTGGCACGCGCAGCCTGGGGCGATGTCCCGGTTGCGGGATGTTTCGAGGCGGAAGCCATCGGTCTGGCGCTGGGGCGCAGTCCGGTGGTTCATGCCTCCCTGTCGGAGGGACCGCAGGCGCGGGCCTTTTCGACGGTGATGCGGAAGCTCTCGGGCTTCCGGCCGCTCGACCCGCACGGGGCGGGTCTTGCGGCAGATGCGAAATGAACCGCCTTCGCGGTTGCGTCCGGGCCGGAGCTGGCTAGTTTAGCGAGCCTTCAAACCGGACGAGCAGGTTTGGATAGTGCGCCGCACCGGCATTCGGCTACCGGGGCGGAACGTGGAACGAAAGCCGATTTGGAAGGCTCGCATGAGCGACGCAGACGACAACAAGTCCGGCCGCCGGCCGCTCTCTTTGAAACGATCCGGCTCCGGCACCGTGCAGCAGAGTTTTGCGCGCGGACGCTCCAAGGCCGTGGTGGTCGAGAAGAAGCGCAAGCGTGTGGCGACACCGGGCAAGGACGGAGCTCCGGGAACCGGCAAGGGTGCCGGCGGCGCGGCCAAGGGCGGCGAAAGCGCGCTTGCGGCCAAGGCGCGCCAGCTCGGCCTGTCCGAAGAGGAACTGGTCGCCCGTCAGCGCGCCATCGCCCGGGCCCGGGCCGAGGCGGCTGACCGCGACGCGCTGAAGAAGAAAGAGGCCGAGGAACGCGCCCAGCGCGCCGCGGACGAACAGCGCCATCTCGAGGAACAGCGCGAGCGCGAGGAACGCGAAGCGCGCGAAGCCGAGGAAGAGGCCCGCCGCAAGGCAGACGACGAAGCGCGTCGCAAGGCGGAAGAAGAGGCGGCCAATCTGGCAGCGGCCCAGGACGCGCCGCGCGGCGATGACGAGCCGCGCCGCAAGGCTGCGCCGGCCAAGGACAAGGACGAGCCGCGCCGCGACCGTCGCGATGACGGCGAGGATGCCGCTTCGGCGCTCGAGGCCATGGGTGGCCGCGTCAAGCGCAAGGGCAGTGCCGGTCCCGGCCCGGCCAAGGCCCAGCCGGCCCGTGCCAAGACCGACAATCGCCGCCGCGGCAAGTTGACGATCCAGAATATCGTCGATGGCGACGAGGAGCGGCAGCGTTCGCTCGCCTCGGTGCGCCGGGCCCGCGAGCGTGAAAAGCAGCGCCGTCAGGATACCGGTGCCGGTCGTGACAAGATCGCCCGCGATGTGGTCGTCCCGGAAGCCATCACGGTGTCCGACCTGGCCAACCGTATGGCTGAACGCGCTGTCGACGTCGTCAAATACCTGATGAAACAGGGCCAGATGGTCCGCGTGAACGACGTGCTCGATGCCGACACCGCCGAACTGGTGGTCGAGGAATTCGGTCACATCGTGAAGCGCGTCTCCGAGTCCGACGTGGAAGAAGGCTTCATCGCCGAGGACGATCCGGAAGAAAGCCAGGTCGCCCGTGCGCCGGTCATCGCCGTCATGGGTCACGTTGACCACGGCAAGACCTCGCTGCTCGACGCGCTGCGGGCCACCGATGTGGCCGCCGGCGAGGCGGGTGGCATCACCCAGCATATCGGCGCCTACCAGGTGCAGCTGAAGGGTGGCGAGAAGATCACCTTCCTCGACACGCCGGGCCACGCGGCCTTCTCGGCCATGCGTTCGCGCGGTGCCGAGGCGACCGATATCGTGATCCTGGTCGTGGCGGCCGACGACAGCGTCAAGCCGCAGACCATCGAGGCGATCCATCACGCCAAGGCTGCGGGTACGCCGATCATCGTCGCGGTCAACAAGTGCGACAAGCCGGACGCCAATCCGCAAAAGGTCCTCACCGACCTGCTGCAGCACGAGATCGTCGTGGAAGCGATGTCCGGTGATGTGCAGTCGGTGAATGTCTCGGCCAAGAAGCGCGAAGGTCTCGACGAGCTGACCGAGGCGATCAACCTGCAGGCCGAACTGCTCGACCTGAAGGCCAATCCCGACCGGGCCGCCGAAGGCGTGGTCATCGAAAGCCAGGTCGACAAGGGCCGCGGCTCGGTGGCTACGGTGCTGGTGCGCCGCGGTACGCTGAAGCGCGGCGATATCGTCGTCGCCGGTTCGCAGTGGGGCCGGGTGCGTGCGCTCGTCAACGAGCGCGGCCAGCAGCTGGATTCCGCGGAGCCGTCCGTGCCGGTCGAGATCCTCGGCCTGGCCGGGGCGCCGGAACCGGGCGAGGTCTTTGCCGTCGTCGAGAACGAGGCCCGGGCCCGCGAGATCGCCGATTACCGCCAGCGCAAGGAGCGTCAGGCGGCCGGTGCGGTCAGCGGCGGCGGTGCCTCGCTCGAGCAGATGATGGCGCGCCTGAAGCAGGACCAGACCCAGGAAATGCCGCTGCTGGTGAAGGCGGACGTGCAGGGTTCGGCCGAGGCGATCAAGCAGTCGCTCGAGAAGCTGGGCAATGACGAGGTCCGCGCCCGCGTCATCCATGCTGCCCCGGGCGGTGTGAACGAGAGCGACGTGCTTCTGGCCAAGTCGTCCGGTGCTCCGGTCTTCGCCTTCAACGTCCGCGCCAACAAGCAGGCCCGCGAGCTGGCCGAGCGTGAAGGCGTCGAGATCCGCTACTACTCGGTGATCTACGACGTGCTGGACGACGTGAAGAACACGATGGAAGGCATGCTGGCGCCGGAGAAGCGCGAGAACTTCATCGGTTACGCGGAAATCCTGGAAGTGTTCAACATCACCAAGGTCGGCAAGGTCGCCGGTTGCCGCGTGACCGAAGGCGTGGTGAAGCGCGGCTGCGGCGTGCGCCTGCTGCGCGACGACACGGTGCTGCACGAGGGCAATCTGAAAACCCTCAAGCGCTTCAAGGACGAGGTTCCCGAGGTTCGTGCCGGTACCGAGTGCGGCATGGCCTTCGAGAATTACGACGACCTGCAGAAGGGCGACCAGATCGAGTGTTTCGAAGTGGTCGAGATCGCCCGCAAGCTGGACTGACCGGTTCGGCCGAACAGCTGGCATTGAAAAAGGGCGGCTCCGGCAGGGGCCGCCCTTTCTGCATCCCGCTATACGGGCCGGTGGATCACTCGGCGGCCGGGATCAGCCCCTGTTCGGGGTTGGCGTAATTGGCGTAGTCGTCATGGCGGATCACCCTGCCGTCACGCACGGTCACCACGGTGACCTGTTCGGCGCGCCAGCGGAAATTCTGGCCCTCGGTGCGCGCCGGGTAGAGCGCGTTGACATGGCCCATGAAGACAACGCGGCCATTGCTCTCGAACACGGTGTCCCACTCGAAGCCGAGCTCGATCGGATTATAGGTCTCGCTGAACGTGCGCAGCGAGGCCATCACCGCATCGCGGCCCTGGTACTGCGCGCCGTCCTCGCCATAGTCCGGACCCATAGCTGTCGGGTCCGAGAACACAACATCCTCGGCCAGATAGGTCTCCATCGCGTCCCAGTCGACGGCGGAATAGTGTTCCATGTATTCGCGGGCGAGCTGTTCGGCTTCGCTCATTTCCTGCGCCCAGGCGGCCGGCGCCCAGGCCAGGCCGGCGATCATTGCGGCTGCAATGCCTTGTTTTATCATAAAAAATCCTCGTCAGTGATCGCCGGCCGGATCGATCTGCGCCATGCCGGCATAATCGGTATAGTCGCGATGCTCGACGACCTGGCCGTCCTGCACCGTGACGATGGTGACAATGGGAAAGCGGTAGTGCCGTTCCCCGTCTTCCAGCGCGTAGACAGCAGTGACCGCGCCGTCAAAGACGGTGCGTCCGGACGCCTGATAATTGCGATCGACGGCATATTCGAGCCGTTCGACATTCCACGAACGCAATCCGCTGAGGATGGCCTCGCGGCCCTGCCAGTCGATCGGCGGTGTGATTGCGCCGACATCGAAGGAGGTCGGATCGACGAAGACGGCGTCCTCGGCATAGAGCCCGGCCAGGGCGTCGAAATCCTGCGCCTGGTAGGCGGCCAGATAGGCCTGTGCGACCGGGACCTCCGGCGGTGCATCGTCCTGCCGGGCGACCAGCGCCATCATGATCACGAAAAAGCCGGCAACCGACTTGTCCATCTGCGTTCTCCTCCCCGCGGCGGTGAGCGAGACTAGACGCGGCGTCCGGGCGGGGCCATTCACGCTTTTGCGAGCGCTTGCCCTGCAAAGCCGGGCGCATGCCTTGCATCGCGGCGGCAAGAGGCGTACACCCCCGCGCCCCGGACCCGAACCGATGGAGCGCGTCATGGCCAGACATCAGCATCGCAACGAAACCAAGGGCCCCTCGCAGCGCCAGCTGCGCGCGGGTGAGCTTATCCGTCATGCGCTGGTCGACATCCTCGCCCGCGAGGAATTGCGCGATCCGGATCTGGACGGCGTGCTGATCTCGGTCACCGAGGTGCGGCCCAGCCCCGATCTGCGCCAGGCGAAAGTCTATGTCGCACCGCTCGGCCAGGGCGACCAGGTGCGTCTGGCCGCCGCCCTCAACCGCGCCGCCAGCTATCTGCGCGGCAAGCTGGGACGTGAGATCGACATGAAGTTCACGCCGCAGCTCAACTTCCATCCGGACAACAGTTTCGACACGGCCAGCCATGTCGACGAATTGCTGTCGCGGCCGCAGGTCAAGCAGGACCTCAAACACGACCATCCGGGCGACGAAGAGGAATAGCCTCGCCGCTCTTTCAACCGCTCTTGAGCATCCGGGTCCGATCCCCGGCGCAAGAAGGAGATTTATATGGCCCGTCGCCGCAAGGGGCTGGACGTCCATGGCTGGATCGTCCTGGACAAGCCGCTCGACATGACCTCCACCCAGGCCGTCTCGGCCGTGCGCCGCATCTTCAATGCCAAGAAGGCCGGCCATGCCGGCACGCTCGACCCGCTGGCCTCCGGCCTTTTGCCGATCGCGCTGGGCGAGGCGACCAAGACCGTGCCCTTCGCCGTGGAGGGCGAGAAGATCTACCGCTTTACGGTGAAGTGGGGCGAGCGCACCGACACGCTGGATACCGAGGGCGAGATTGTCGCCACATCGGACGTGCGCCCGGACCGCGCGGCGATCGAGGCGGCGCTGGCCGGCTTCATCGGCGATATCGAACAGGTGCCGCCGGTCTATTCGGCGATCAAGGTGGATGGCGAGCGTGCCTACGACCTCGCCCGCGACGGCGAGGCGGTCGAGCTGGAGGCCCGCCAGGTGCATGTCTCCGCGCTGAGCCTGATGGACTGCCCCTCGCCGGATATGGCGGTGCTGGAGATGCGCTGCGGCAAGGGCGTCTATGTGCGTTCCCTGGCCCGCGATCTGGCCTTTGCGCTGGGCACGGAGGGCCATGTCGCGGCGCTGCGCCGGATCCGGGTCGGCCGTTTCGATGAGGCTGAATCCACAAGACTGGACGTATTGGAAGAAATGGCCCATAAGGGCGCCGCTTCGGAAGCTCTGCTCCCGGTTCAGACCGCGCTGGACGACATCCCGGCCCTGGCCGTGACCGAGGAGGAAGCCTTCCAATTGAAGCAAGGACGCTCGATCGTCCTGCTCCCGCGTCAGGCGCAAGAGCTGAAAACGCAGCGACGCCCGCTCTCGATTGCGGGTCGGGACTGCAGCTTCTCGGCTTTGGCGACCTGCAAGGACCAGGCAGTCGCGATCGGCGACGCCAGAGCCGGAAAATTCCAGCCCTGGCGCGTTTTCAACCTCACCCCGTGACCGGGGCGACATAACGCGTTTTAGGAGAACACGATGTCGATTACGCAAGAGCGCAAGACCGCGCTCATCAAAGACAATGCTCGCGGCAACACGGATACGGGTTCGCCCGAAGTCCAGGTGGCCATCCTGACCGAACGGATCGCCAACCTCACCGAGCACTTCAAGAGCCACAAGAAGGACAACCACTCGCGTCGCGGCCTTCTGAAAATGGTTTCCCAGCGTCGCCGGCTTCTCGACTACCTGAAGAAGAAAGACGAAGCGCGTTACACGGCGCTTATCGAGAAGCTGGGTCTGCGCCGCTGATCCGCGACCACATCCGTACGAAAGACGATATGTTCGATATTCAGAAAGAAACGATCGAGTGGGCGGGTCGTCCGCTCACCATCGAAACCGGGCGGGTCGCCCGGCAGGCAGACGGCGCGGTCATGGTGACCTATGGCGAGACCACGGTCCTCGCCACCGCCGTCGGTGTCAAAACCGCGAAAGAGGGGCAGGACTTCTTCCCCCTCACCGTGAACTACCAGGAAAAATACTTCGCCGCCGGCAAGATTCCCGGCGGTTATTTCAAGCGCGAAGGGCGTCCGACCGAAAAGGAAACCCTCACCTCGCGCCTGATCGACCGTCCGATCCGCCCGCTGTTCGCACCCGGCTTCAAGAACGAAGTCCAGGTGATGATCACGGTCCTGTCGCATGACATGGAAAACGATCCGGACGTGGTCGGCATGGTTGGCGCCTCGGCGGCGCTGGTCCTGTCCGGCCTGCCCTTCATGGGCCCGATCGGCGCGGCCCGCGTCGGCTATATCAATGGCGAATACGTCATCAACCCGCATGTCGACGAAATGCCGGAGAGCGCTCTGGACCTCGTCGTTGCAGGGACGAGCGATGCCGTGATGATGGTGGAATCGGAAGCCAAGGAGCTGTCCGAGGAGATCATGCTCGGCGCCGTCATGGCCGGCCACAAGGCTTTCCAGCCGGTGATCGACATGATCATCAAGCTGGCCGAAAAAGCCGCCAAGGAACCCTGGGACTACCAGCCGGCCGATTACTCGGCCGAGGAAGCCAAGGTTCGCAAACTGGTCGAAGCCGACCTCGCCAAGGCCTACACCATCACCGACAAGACCGAGCGTTATGCGGCGGTTGGTGCGGCGAAGGAAAAGGCTGTGGCCGAGCTGGCCCTGACCGAAGAGCGTCCCGACGGTATCCCGGGCACGGTTCTGAAGGATGTGCTGAAGTCGGTGGAAAGCTCCATCGTCCGCGGCGGCATCATCAAGACCGGCAAGCGGATCGACGGCCGTTCGCTCGACCAGGTCCGTCCGATCGTGTCGGAAGCCGGCATCCTGCCGCGCACGCACGGTTCGGCGCTGTTCACCCGCGGTGAGACCCAGGGTCTTGTCGTGGCCACGCTGGGTACCGGCGAGGACGAGCAGTTCATCGACGACCTGACCGGCACCTACAAGGAAAAGTTCCTGCTGCACTACAACTTCCCGCCCTACTCGGTCGGTGAGACGTCCTTCCGTCTCGCGCCGGGCCGCCGGGAAATCGGCCACGGCAAGCTGGCCTGGCGTGCGGTGCGGGCTGTCCTGCCGAACCATGAAGACTTCCCGTACACGATCCGTCTCGTCTCCGAGATCACGGAATCGAACGGTTCGTCCTCCATGGCCACGGTGTGCGGTGCCTCGCTGGCGCTGATGGATGCCGGTGTGCCGATCACGCGTCCGGTTTCCGGTATCGCCATGGGTCTGATCAAGGATCCGGAAGGCGTTGCCGTCCTGTCCGACATCCTGGGTGATGAAGATCACCTGGGCGACATGGACTTCAAGGTTGCCGGTACGTCCGAAGGCATCACTTCGCTGCAGATGGACATCAAGATCGCCGGTATCACCGAAGACATCATGACGACGGCCCTGGAACAAGCCAAGGGCGGCCGCATGCATATCCTCGGCGAGATGGGCAAGGCGCTGGGCGAAGCCCGCACCGAGCTCGGCGAATTTGCGCCGCGTATCGAGACCATCACCATTCCGACCGACAAGATCCGCGACGTGATCGGTTCGGGCGGCAAGGTGATCCGGGAAATCGTCGAGAAGACGGGTGCCAAGGTCGACGTCAATGATGACGGCGTGATCAAGGTCTCCTCTTCCGATGCCGCCTCGATCAAGGCTGCCCTCGACTGGATCCACGGTCTGACCGCGGAACCGGAAGAAGGCCAGATCTACAAGGGCAAGGTCGTCAAGGTGATGGACTTCGGTGCCTTCGTGAACTTCTTCGGCCCGAAGGACGGTCTCGTCCACGTGTCGCAGATGAAGAACGAGCGCGTGAAGCACCCGTCCGACGTCGTGGCCGAAGGTCAGGAAGTCTACGTCAAGCTGCTCGGCTTCGACGATCGCGGCAAGGTCCGCCTGTCGATGAAAGTCGTCGACCAGGAGACCGGCGAAGAGATGAAGGAAGAAGCCGACGCCGAATAAGGCCCGCTTCATCCCGACTGAAACGAGACGCCCCCGCAGGTTCCGCCTGCGGGGGCGTTTCTTTTTCAACACACTGTAAAGTCTGTATCATTTATACGGCAGGTGCCGCTTGCAGTCGCAAACCGTCCTGCTAGTAACCCCACCTCTTTTCGGGATTTTCCGGCCTGTTGCGCCGGCAAAGGGGACGTTTCAGTGAAAACCATTCTTCTGACCACTGCCGCGCTCGCGGCGGCAAGCGGTGCTGCGTCTGCACAGGATCACGGTGTCGAATACACGGCTCTGGGCCGGCATATCCGGGTCGACCCGGCGCTCACCGCGCAACTGGCCGACACCCAGGAAGGCCTGACCCAGGATGTCGCCTTCCTGCTGCGCGCGCGCCAGTCCGGCCGGATCGATCCGAACACGCTGACCCTGGGCGGTTTCTTCAAGGGCGCCTATTTCCACGAGACCACGGACACGGCCGGCAAATTCCCGATCCTCAACCGCTTTCCCGACCAGCACGGCTCCGGCGAGGAAAATTCCGACTTCGTGATCAACGCCGCCGGCCTGACCTTCACCGGTGCCGTGGGCGACTGGCTGACCGGTTTCGTGCACACCGAGTATTCCGAAGTCACCTTCACGCGCGACCAGAACCAGTTCCAGACGCGCGAATACTATGCCGTCCTGGGCAATCTCGATGTGTTCGGCGGCTATCTGGCCTATGGCCGCAAGACGATCGATTTCGGCGAGCAGTTTGGCTACAACCCCTTCACCCACTCCATCAACCAGCACTTCTTCTGGGCCCTGGCCGACGAGCCGGTGCTGGAAGTCGGCTATATCGCCGATACCTGGCGCGTGTCCGCCACGGCGGCGACCGGCGAGCGCATGCTGCGCGTCGGCTTCACCACGGACCGCGATGGCGGTCTGGGCACGAATTTCGCCCTGAAGGCCGAACGCCGCTTCGATCTGGGCGATGACCGGGCCCTGCGCGTGTCGGCCAGCTATCTGCACGACACGATCTACAACAATAATTTCACCGCCCACACGGTGCAGGCCGTCGACCGTTTCTCGCCGCCGAACGCGCCGCGGCCGCCGCTGGTCTATATCGAATACCGCACCGGCCTGTGGGATATCGCCGCGGAATACACCACGCCGCGCTACGACCTCGCCGTGGAATACACCCGCTCGACCGATGTCTGGTCGGCGACCGCCTTCAACACGGATACCGGCCAGGCTTTCGACGGCAACCGCCATCTCGATGCGCTCACCGTGATGGGCCGCTACCGCACCGAGCTTCTGGGCTATGACACCGATCTCAGCGCGGTCTTCTCCCACACCACGCTCGGCCCGGACAATACCGAGTTCGACGAGGCCTTCCAGCACGTGCTCGGCCTGGAAATGCACCTCACGCCGCAGCTCGATCTGGGCGTGGAATACGTCTTCAACGACGGCTTCCAGCCCTTCGTCGGCATCCAGGACGTCTCCCTGTCCGGCGTCCAGTCCAATGTCGGCATCGTGGGTATCAAGGCGCGGTTCTGATCTGTCGCTGGAGTAGCAGACCGGGCCTAGCCGTTTGCCAGACGGGGAGGCCCGGTTTACGCGCTGCGAAAGCGAGGATGTACGGCAGTTTTCGCCGAACCGGCCAACCCGGGCCCGGATGGGTGGGTAAAAAGGGTGTGTGTCCCCGTTTTTGGATAAGGGAGTTTTGATGTTGGATTGGTCAAAAAAAGGGTGTGAGACGTGCCGGCGGCAATGGGAAACCGGCGAACAGCCTCCTCGAATAGCGACCAATATTAGACGACATGCGCATCTGCTCGATGCGATGAGTGCGGGGCCTACTGGGAGCAGAGTGAGCGATCTGCAGCACCCATCTCAAAGTCCGCTGCTCGCAAATTTTATCCAGAGGTCGTTGAGGAGGATGAATAGTATGGGCGATTTTGTACCACAAAACGCCTTAGAAAGGGAGCTAAAGCGGGTTAGAGCAGGGGAGACTTCGATGCACGGTTTCCTCGGTTTGTTCAGCGAATCCGAGCTTGTCGTTCCAAGTGGGGGCGAGGTGATGCCTGACGGTAGTGGATTCCAGCCCCTCTTATTCGACAAAGAAGGTGTGCAGATGGTTGCTTGTTTCACGTCGCCCGAGCGGATACGCGATTTTGCTAGTTTGGCTCCGCATAGCCTTGCTGTCGTAGGGCGCGAGTTTCTGCTGCTCATCCCGACCGGGTACGGCCTTGTTGTGAATCCGGGACAGTTCGTTGGCTTTGATGTCACGCCAGATGGGCTCAGGAAAATTGTTGCTGAGTTCGTTTGAAGAGGAACTGAAAAAACGGGGACACACACCCATTCCTGCTGAACCGGTTCCCTGACGCGGGTCGTTCATGAGCGGATTCTGTCCGTCTTTTTGCGGCCTGTAAAAATGGTGTGTGTCCCTGCTTTTCCGCTGTTTTTCAGCCGATCTTCATCGACCAAATGATAAGCCCAACCAAAATGAACAAATTTATTAAACACGCGACGTCAGCGCTCACACTAGCGCTTTTGTCTCAACAAACGGCCTTGGCTCACGGCTGCATCAGGCCAGATGAAATCAATCAGATAGACATAGAAATTGCAGACAACGGCTACGCCGCTGCTGCGAACTCCATATTCATCGGCAATGTTCGCGACGCTCATGCAATCAGAAACCCCATACTGTGCAGCTTGTTCAGAATCAGGTGCGAAGACGACTTCATTTTTGAGGTAGAGGTGACTGAATATTTGCTAGGCAACGGCGAGGATATTTTAAAAATTCGAGGAGTTCATTTGTACGAAAGCTATGAAGACTATTTGTACGCAGCACAATTTTACCTGGAGGGCTACGACGGTGTAGGAGACGACGTTTATCGCGATCCTTTTTTTGGTTGGTCTGCGGTCGAGTTTATGGAACTCGAAAGTTCGGCGCTCCCTGTATGCAGATACCTGCCAATTTTACATCCAGGCGGAGATTTCATTTTTGTAGAAACCGATCCCAGGATTGGCCGTTTCGCCGATCCCATTCTGACAGGCTCGACTGGATGGCTGAGCTATCTGAGGCGTGAGATCTCTGAGCAAACGGAAAATCAATAAAGCGCGGAATAAAGCCCGAAATACGGAATAAAGTCCGGAATAACGAAGTCCGGAATAACGGGGACACACACCAATTTCCGCCGAACCGCGCCTTGCCGTTTGCCAGACGGTGAGCCCCGGTCTATCCCGCCGGGCGGGAGGTCCGGTTTGGTGACGCAGACGGCGCAGCAGCATGTCCAGGCGGCGATGGATTATATCGAGGCGCATCTCGATACGCCGTTGCCGCTCGACCGGGTCGCCGCCGCGGCCGGTCTGACGCGCTATCATCTGCACCGCTTGTTCCAGGCGCATTATGGCGAAGGGCTGAAGGCCTATATCCGCAAGCGCCGTCTGACATGGGCGGCCGCCCGGCTGCGCGGCAGCGATGTGCGTATCCTGGATCTTGCGCTCGATTGCGGGTTCGAGAGCCAGGCGGCTTTCACCCGCGCATTCAAGGCCCTGTACGGCACGGCGCCGGGCCGGTATCGCGCCCGGCCGGCGGGGCGTTACCAGTCCGGCCTGCGCCCGCCGAGCCCGTCCGGTCTCGCCCAACGCCGCCGGGTCCTGCGCGACCCGCCGCAGCTGGTCGAATGGACGCAGTCGCTGACGCTCGCCGGCCGGGGCATCGGTGTCGCCTTCGAGGACCAGGCTGCGGTCGAGGCCCTGTGGATGTCCGTTCTGGACGCGGACCCGCCCGCACCCGGCGACACGCTGTTCGGCGTCACCCTGGCCGACCATCCCGCCATCGCCGACACGCCGGACCGCTGTCTGGTCTATATCGCCGCGCGGCCGGAAGAAGGCGGGCCGGGCAAAGGCGGGGCGGACGAAGGCCGGATTGCCCTTGAGATCCCGGCGGGCCCCTATGCCGTCTTCGTCCATGACGGCACGCTCGAAACCCTGCTCGACACCGTCAACTATGCCTGGGCGAGCTGGCTGCCGCGCAGCGGCTGGGTCAAGTCGGACCGTCCGGATTTCGAGCGCTTCCGGGCCGATGCGATCCTGGGCGGGCCGGTGCGGGTGGAGTTGTGGGTGTCAGTGGAGCGCGCCGATCGTGCCGGCGATGATGGCGGCACCGGCCAGGGCGAGCGCGCCGCCGAGAATGAGCCGCCGCGCGCCGGCTGACAGGGCGCGCGACGGGGCCCGCTCCGGCTGCGGCCGGCGCAGGTCGCGGACGGCGGAGCCGATGATGGCGAGGCCGAAGGCCAGGCCGGCGAGCTCGAACCCGATCAGGGCCGGCGACATCGGCGTCGGCGAGACCGGGAAGATGTGCAGCAGGTCGAGGGCGAAAATGGCGACATAGCCCAGCCCGTCGGCGATCACCCAGACCAGGATGCGGCGGCCGCCCCGGCGCGCCAGCGCAGCCAGCGGGATCGAGCCCAGCACCACCAGCGTGATGAAGGCGTTGAACGCGATCAGCATCGCGACGGGGATGTGCCCGAAACTGCGGTTTTCCACCGGGCCCCCCGGTATCAGGGGCGCCATCGACAGAATGGCGAGGATCAGGAGGACGGGGGTCAGGCGGCGGGCATTCATGACAGGCTCCGGGGCGGGAAACGGGACAGGTCCGATGTCTAGACTATCTGCCGGAGGCCGTTTTGACCGTTTGTGACATCGGCTCCAGCGGACTAAACAGACCGGCAGCGGGGTCTGCTATCGTGGCTTTTCAGCCGGACGGGAGGGACGGGAGATGAACTGGAGTTTCGGAGATTATGCGGCCGCGGCGACCCTGCTGGCGGGTTTTGTCTTCGGTGCGGCCATCGCGCTGAGAACCAGCGGTCAGCTGGCCTACCGGGCTGCCGCCTTCCTCGCGCTTCTGTCCGTCCTGGCGCTGATCTGGATCAATGGCGCTGTCGGCATCATCGGGTCGGAAAGCAATGCGGCCAATCTGATGTATGCCGCCGTGCTGGCGATTGGCCTCGCCGGTGCTGTCATGGCCCGGCTTAGAGCGGCCGGCATGGCGCTTACCCTGGCCTTGATGGCGGGGGCGCAGGTCCTGATCGGCCTCGTCGCCTGGCTGGGCGGGATGGGCAGCGGCTCGCCGTCCTGGCCGCAGAGCCTGATCGGCGTGACCGTGATCTTTGCCGGCGCTTTCCTGGGGGCGGCGGTCCTGTTCCGCGCCGCGGCGCGGGCTCAGGCTGCGGCCAGCCTGTCGCGATAGCGGCGGCTGCCGGGGATCCGCGCGCCGCTCTCCAGCGTAATGGCGACATCGCCTTCGCCGGTCGGCGCGATCTCGGCGATCCGGGCGCGATTGACCAGCCAGGAGCGATGCACGCGCACTGCGTCGATGCCGGCTTCCGTCAGCTGTTTTTCCAGCTCCGACAAGGTGATCCGCGCCAGATGCCCGCCGGCGGGCGTGTGCACTTCCACATAGTTTCCGGCGGCCCGGGCACTGTCGAACCGGTCCGCTTCCAGCCGGATGATCCGGCCGCCGCATTTCAGGGTCAGCCGATGCGTCTGGCGCGCCTCCGCCCGTGCCCCGATGGCCTCCATCCGGTGCGTCTCGATCGCCCGGAAGCCGGACAGGACCAGGAAGTGCGAGGCATAGGTCAGCACGTCCTTGCGCAGCTCGTAGACGAATTCGCGAACCGGGTCCTCGAAGAAGCGGTAGTCGATGCCGAACAGCAGGGGCGTCAGGGTCTCGCGGGTCCAGGCCATGGCGAAGATGTGGATCGTCGCATAGGCCAGCACGCCGGCGATATGGACGGGGATGGCGACGGTCCAGCGGGTCGAGGCCAGCGGGAAGCGCCGCTCCAGCAGGATCAGGCCGATGAAGAGCAGCAGGATGTAGACGACGCTGGTCGCCTCGATGAACCAGGAAAAGGCGGGGGCCATCTCCCGGCCGATGCGTTCGAAATCGGTCACCCGGGACGCCGAATTCACCGCCAGATGGCCCAGCGTCATGGCACAGGTGAACAGGCCCGCATACAGCGCAACGCGCCGGTCGGTGCCGTCCTCGATCTGGCGTTCGGTCCGGGTCATGCCGTGTTCTTGCCCCTGCGCGCGACCGGTGCAAGAGGCAGGCGCGCCGCTTGTCCCGGAGAACCGCCGCCTATCCCCGCACTGCAGTCGCTCACCCCGCCGGTCCGGATATCGTCCCGCACCGCTGGCGCGATCGCGAGGGCCATGCAGTCTGGCGGCGAAAGGATACCGCCATGACCCCGCTCTCCCATCCCGCCGCGTCCGGGACCGTCCATCCCCGCCGCCACGATCTCGATTGGCTGCGGATCATCGCCTTCGGCCTGCTCATCGTCTACCATGTCGGCATGTTCTTCGTGCCCTGGGACTGGCATGTGAAGAGCACCCGGGCCAATGACGGTCCCGTCTACGCCATGCTGCTGCTCAATCCCTGGCGGCTGGCCCTGCTCTTCTTCATTTCCGGCGTGGCGATCCGCTATCTCTCCGACAAGCTCGGCGCCGGCCGTTTCGCGCTGGATCGCACGGGGCGGCTCCTCCCCGTGATCGTGTTCGGCATGATCGTCGTCGTCATGCCCCAGACCTGGGCGCAGCTGCGTCAGGCAGGCGTGATCGAGGAGGGACTTCTCGCCTTCTGGCCGCGATATATCCTCGGGTGGGAAATCGGTGGTATAGACGTGCCGACGTGGAACCATCTCTGGTACGTCGTCTATCTCTTCGTCTACTGCCTCATACTGGCACCTTTTGTACCGCTTATGAGGGGCCTGTGTGACGGCTTTGTTGCCCGTATGTTGCAGGTATTGAACCGTCCCGTGACGGGTCTCATCCTGCTCGCCCTCATCCCCGTCCTGCCCTTCTGGGCCTACCGGATTTTCCTGGAACCGCATTTCCCCACGACCCATAATCTCTACTGGGACTGGGCCAATCACGCCCATCGCCTCACCATCCTGCTGATCGGCTATGCCGTTGCAAAGAATGAGGTTTTCTGGCGCGCCGCTGACCGGGTCCTGGTTCCGGCCCTGATCTACTGCGCGATCTACGCCGCCGCGCTCTGGTGGGGGCTGGGGCGTCCGGACGCCGACTGGGAGGGGCAGGCCTGGCTGAGCTGGATTTTCCGTCTGGGCCGCATCCTCTACGCCTGGCTGGCCATTCTGGCGCTGACCGGTCTGGCCCGCCGCTACCTCAATGGCGACGGTCCCGTGCGCCGCTATCTCACCGAGGCGATCTTCCCCTATTACATCCTGCACCAGACGATCACCGTCCTCACCGGCTACTGGATCGCGCCGATGGGTCTGAATGTCTGGGTCGAGTTCGCAATCCTCGCCGGGGTCACGACGGCCGGCTGTGTGGCGGGCTATGAGATCGTGCGCCGCATTCCGCCGCTTCGTCCCGTGATGGGGTTGAAATGGCGATCCGCTCCGGTGCGCTGAAGTTCGAACATTACGGAATTTTCAGCGACCGGACGGAGTGTTCGCCCTATTCTCCCCGTCATCGATCGGGATACGGGGAGATAGTCATGAAACCGCTCGGACTTCACATTGCGGTACGGCGTGTTGCGCCGGCCTTGGCGCTGGCCGCTTTCGGCCTGACGCCGGTGGCTGCCCAAGAGGCCTACCGCCTGCCGCCGCAGGATATTGTCGACATCGTCGACGCGGCGCCGGCGCCCTACACCTCGCTCTCTCCGGCACGCGACACGCTGTTGCTGATGCACCGGGAAGCGCTGCCGCCGGTCTCCGAACTGGCGCGGCCGATGGAGCGTCTGGCCGGCATGCGTCTCGACGCGGCGACGAATGGCCGTCACGGTCCGCGCACGGTCACCGGGCTCAGCCTGATCGATCTGGAGACGCAGGAAGAACGCACGATCGAACTGCCGGCCGATGCCGGTATCAGCGGGATCTCCTGGTCGCCGGACGGCTCGCGGATCGCTTTCACCCTTACCCGCAATGACACGATCGGGATCTGGGTCGCCGATGTCGAACGCGCCCGCGCCCGCGCCGTCGTGGAACGCGGCGTCAATGCCGTGTTCTCGCCCTTCACCTGGATGCCCGATGGCGAACGCCTGCTGGTCAGCCTGACCGATCCGGATCGCGGCGCCCAGCCGCAGCGGCCGCGCGTGCCGGCCGGCCCTGTGATCCAGGAAGCCAGCGGCTATGAAGCGCCGGTCCGCACCTATCAGGACCTGCTGAACGACGAGCACGATGCCGAACTCTTCGCCTGGCTGGCGACCAGCCAGCTGGCCATCGTCGGCGCCAATGGCCGCGGCCTGCGCCATGTCGGCGAGCCGGGCCTCTACTTCATGGCCGACCCGGCCCCGGGCGGCGACTACATCCTGGTTGGCGAGATGCGCCAGCCCTTCTCCTACCAGGTGCCCTGGAGCCGCTTCCCCGACCGGACCTTCGTGATCGACCTTGATGGCAATGAGGTCGCGCAGATCGCCGAACAGCCGCTGGCCGACAATATCCCGATCGGGGGCGTGGTGACCGGCCGCCGCTCCGTCGGTTGGCAGGACTCCCATGAAGCCCGCCTGACCTGGGCGGAAGCCCTGGATGGCGGCGACCCGCGGGTCGAGACCGACGAGCGCGACAGTGTCTGGACGCTGGATGCACCGTTCGACGGTGAGCCGGTGGAGCTTCTGCGCACCGAGGACCGCTATTACGGTGCCCAGTTCACTGAGCAGGGCGAAACCGGTTTCGCCATGGAATATGACCGCGATACGCGGGTCGTGCGCCGCTGGCTGGTCGACTTCTCCGATCCGTCGGTCGAGCCGCGCCTGGCCGAGGAACGCAATATCCAGGACAGCTATGCCGATCCGGGCGAGCCGATCATGACGCGCAACCGTTTCGGCGAAAGCGTTGTCGCGGTGACGGACGGCTACATGTACTTCACCGGTGACGGCGCCACGCCGGAAGGCGACCGGCCCTTCCTCAACCGGGTCAGCTTCGACACGTTCGAGACCGAGGAGATCTGGCGCAATTCCGGCGAGAATTACGAGCAGGTGATCGGCCTGACCGCGCCGGATGCCTCCGCCTTCCTGACCTCCTGGGAAGACCCGCAGACGCCGGCGAATGTGCGCTGGCACCGGGCGGGCGAAGAGACCGTGCAGATCACGGACTTCCCCAATCCTCACCCGCAGCTCAACGCGATCTCGCGCGAGCTGATCACCTTCGACCGTGCCGATGGCGTGCCGCTGTCCGCCACGCTCTACCTGCCCGCCGACTATGAAGAGGGCGACCAGCTGCCGGTCGTCGTCTGGGCCTATCCGCGCGAGTTCAACAATGCCGAAACCGCCGGCCAGGTCCGCGGCTCGCCCTATGAGTTCACCCGGGTCGCCGGCACCAGCCCGCGCTTCCTGGTGACCCAGGGCTATGCCCTGCTGGAGAACGCCACCATGCCGATCGTCGGCGACGATCCGGAAACGGTGAATGACAGCTTCATCGAACAGCTTGTCATGTCGGCCGAGGCCGCCCGTGACGTCACGGTGGAGATGGGCTTCGGCGATGGTGAACGCCTTGCGATTGCCGGTCACTCCTACGGCGCCTTCATGACCGCCAACCTGCTGGCCCATTCGGATATCTTCCGGGCGGGTATCGCACGGTCGGGCGCCTATAACCGCACCCTGACGCCCTTCGGCTTCCAGGCCGAGCGGCGCACCTTCTGGGAAGCCTCGGACATCTATTTCGAACTGTCGCCCTTCATGCAGGCCGACCAGATCGACGAGCCGATGCTGATGATCCACGGCCAGATGGACAATAATTCCGGCACCTTCCCCATCCAGTCGGAACGCATGTTCGCCGCTGTGAAGGGCAATGCCGGTACGGCCCGCCTGGTCATGCTGCCCTATGAGAGCCACGGCTATCGCGGCCGCGAGAGCGTGCTCCACGTGCTCGCGGAAAGCTTCGACTGGCTGGACCGCTGGGTCATGCCGGAAGAAGACCCGATGGGCGGCGGCGAAGAGGTCGCTGCGGACTAGGATGAAGCATCCGGCGGCCCCGCACGGGGCCGCCGGGCGCCTTCCTGACGGCCGAGGGTCCGCACCAGGGCGATCGCGGCCAGAACCAGAATACAGGACATCGGCAGGCCGAGCGCGATCGATGCGTTGCGGATGGCCGACAGGCCTCCGGCCAGCAGCAGGGTGATGGCGACGGCCCCCTCGCTGACAGCCCAGAAGACACGCTGGGCCCGTGGCGGGTCCGGATCTCCACCGGACGTGACCATATCGTCCACGAAGGAGCCCGAGTCCGAACTCGTCACGAAGAAGATCAGGATGACGCCGGTTGCGAGGGCCATGCTGACGGGGGCGAGCGGCAGGGTTTCCAGCAGGGCGTGAAGCGCGATGGCCGGTTCCTCGACAATACGCCGGGCCAGTTCTGTATCGCCGCTCAGGGCGAGGTCGAGACCGCTCGTGCCGAAAACGGCCAGCCAGGCGAAGGTCGCCAGACTGGGCACGATCAGCGCACCCACAATGAATTCGCCTACCGTACGCCCGCGGGATATTCGCGCCAGGAAGACGGCGACGAAGGGCGCCCAGGATATCCACCAGCCCCAGTAGAACAGCGTCCAGTCCGCCTGCCAGTCATTCTCGCGCACGAAGTCGACAAAAAGCGTCGAGCGCGGCAGGGACTGGATGTAGAGACCGCTCGACGTGACGAGGCTTTCCAGGATGCGGCCCGTCGGGCCGGCGGCAAATACGAAGGCCATGAGGCCGAGCGCAGCGATCATGTTTGCCCGGCTCAGTCGCCGGATCCCGCTGGACAGGCCCGCCACCACGGAGATCGTTGCCAGCAGCGTGATGACGCCGACCAGCAGGCTCTGGACCGTTGTGGAGATCGGCCAGCCCAGGAAGCGCTCGAGCCCGGTATTGATCTGCATGGCACCGAGGCCAAGCGAGGTGGAAACGCCAAGCAGGGTGCCGACCGTGCACAGAATGTCCACGATGTGACCGGCCCAGCCCTTCATCACGGCCCGTCCGAACACGGGCTCCAGGATGTTACGCGGGGCAAGCGGCAGGCCGCGATTGAAGTGGAGCAGGGCGATCGCCAGCCCCAGTACGATGTAGATGGCCCAGGCATTCAGGCCCCAGTGAAAGAAGGTCAGCCGCATCGCTTCGCCCGCGGCCTGCGGGGTCCGGGACTCCAGCCCGGGCCGGGCCTGCATGTAGTGCGTCAGCGGCTCGGCGACAGACCAGAAGACAAGACCCGTCCCCATGCCGGCGGCGAACAGCATCGCCATCCAGCTGAGCCGGGAAAAGTCGGGCGTTGCGTCCCTGCCGCCCAGTCGTACATGGCGGGCCGGGGAGAAAAGCAGGAAGACGCTCAGCACCAAGAGGCCCGTGGCGGCCAGCATGTACCACCAGCCGAACGTTCGCGTGGTCCACGCCTGTGCGGCCTCGAAGGCCGACGCGGCCGTGTCGGTGAAGCCGGCGCCAAAGACCACAAAGCCGATCACCAGCCCTGCCGCGCCGAAAAAGACGGGCGGTTTCATGTGCGCAGTAATGCGGTTCCAGGCCGATTTCGGACCGGGCGAGCCGCTCAGGCCGGAAAACAGGGCGATAACGCGCTCCGTCGTGGCTTGCCCTCAGACTTGCGCAGATAGGGGGTGAAGGAAAGCCCGGCAAAGAAAAACCCGCGACGCACCGGGCATTGCGGGTTTTCCGGATAGTCTGGCGGAGGCGGACTACTCGTCCGCGATGTCCGGCACCGCGACGGCGTGGAAGCCGGCGTCGACGTGCAGGGTTTCGCCGGTGCAGGAGAAGCCGAGATCGGACAGCAGGTAGAGCGCGGCACCGGCCACGCCTTCCATCTTGGTATCCTCTTTCATCATCGACCATTCACGGCCGGTCTTCATCAGCGCCTTGCCGCCGGAGATACCGGCCATGGCTAGGGTGCGCATCGGGCCGGCCGACAGCGCGTTGACGCGGATGCCGCTCGGACCCAGATCGCGGGCCATGTAGCGCGTGGAGGCTTCCAGCGCGGCCTTGGCGACGCCCATGACATTGTAGGACGGCACGACGCGCTCGGAGCCGAGATAGGTCAGCGTCACCATCGATCCGCCATTCGGCATCAGATGGCTGGCGCGCTTGCCGGCGTCGACGAAGGAGAAGGCCGAGATTTCCATGGCCCGGCGCCAGCCTTCACGCGTGGTATTCTCGGTGAAGGAACCGACCAGCTCGTCCTTGCCGGCAAAGGCAATGGCGTGGACGAGGAAGTCGATCGTGCCCCACTTGTCTTCCAGCTGCTTGAAGCAGGCATCCATCGAGGCGTCGTCGGTGACGTCGGCCTTGATCATGAAGGGCTCGCCTAGGCTTTCCACCAGCGGACGCACACGCCGTTCCAGCGCATCGTCCTGATAGGAGAAGGCCAGTTCCGCGCCCTGGGCTGCCAGCTGCTGGGCAATGCCCCAGGCGATGGAGTTCTTGTTGGCCACGCCCATGACAAGCCCGCGCTTGCCTTTCATCAGGTCTCCGGCCGGAAACACGGTCTCGCTCATCAGGCTCTCCCCGAACGCTTTGAGGCTTAGATTTTCTTGAACACCACGGTGCCGTTGGTGCCGCCGAAGCCGAAGGAGTTCGACATGGCGGTCTTGATATCGGCATCGCGGGTTTCGGTGACGATGGGCAGGTTCAGCGCAGCGATGTCCGGATCCATGTCGAAGACATTGATCGAGGGCGCAACGAAGCCGTGCTTCATCATCAAAAGCGTATAGACCGCCTCGTGAACGCCGGCGGCGCCCAGCGAGTGGCCGGTCATCGACTTGGTGGCCGAGATCATCGGCGCGCTGTCGCCAAACGTCTCCTTCACCGCGGTCATCTCGGCGATATCGCCGACCGGGGTCGAGGTGGCGTGCGGGTTGAGATAGTCGATATCCGAACCGGCCGTCTCCATCGCCAGCTTCATGGCGCGCACAGCGCCTTCGCCGGACGGCGCGACCATGTCGTAACCGTCGGACGTGGCGCCATAGCCGGTGATTTCCGCCAGGATCGGCGCACCGCGCTTCTTCGCACGCTCATACTCTTCCAGCACGACGACACCGGCGCCGGCACCGCCGACGAAACCGTCGCGGTCCCTGTCGAAGGCGCGCGAGGCGAGTTCCGGGGTCTCGTTATACTTGGTCGACAGGGCGCCCATGGCGTCGAACAGGTTCGACAGCGCCCAGTGGATTTCCTCGCAGCCACCGGCGAACATCACGTCCTGCTTGTTCCACTGGATCTGCTCGGCAGCCGCGCCGATGCAGTGCAGGGACGTCGTGCAGGCCGAGGTGATCGAGTAGTTCACGCCGAGGATCTTGAACGGCGTGGCCAGCGTGGCCGAAGCCGTCGAGCTCATCGCCTTGGGGACGGCAAACGGGCCGACGCGGCGCGGGCCCTTGTCGCGGGTGATGTCGGCCGCATTGACGATAGTGCCGGCAGACGGACCGCCCGAACCCATGATGATGCCGGTGCGCGGATTGGAGATGTCGCTCTCTTCCAGGCCGGCTTCGGCGATGGCCTGTTCCATCGCCATATAGTTCCAGCCGGCGCCTTCCGACATGAAGCGGTAGACGCGCTTGTCGACATGTTCGGCCGGATCGACCGACGGCTTGCCGCCGACATGGCATTTGAAATTGTATTTGACGAAGTCGTCCATGCGGCCGATGCCGCTCTTGCCATCCCTGAGGGATTGCGTGACTTCCGCAGCATTATTGCCGATGGGAGAAATCACACCGAGTCCGGTGATAACGACGCGACGCATGTCAGGTCTCCTGGGGTGAGGCCATTTCGCCGGGCTTGAACAGGCCCACGCGCAGATCTTTCGCTGTATATATGGTCTTGCCGTCGGCTTCGACACGTCCGTCGCCGATGGCCATGATCAGGCGGCGCTGGATGACGCGCTTCAGGTCGATGATGTAGCGGACCTGCTTGGTCTCCGGCTTGATCTCGCCCTTGAACTTCACTTCGCCGACGCCGAGCGCCCGGCCCTTGCCCGGATTGCCCTTCCAGCACAGGAAGAAGCCGACCAGCTGCCACATGGCGTCGAGGCCCAGGCAGCCGGGCATGACGGGGTCGCCCTTGAAGTGGCAATCGAAGAACCAGAGATCGGGATTGATATCCAGTTCCGCGACGATATGCCCCTTGCCGTATTCGCCGCCGTCTTCGTCGATATGGACGATGCGGTCCATCATCAGCATGGGCGGTGCGGGAAGCTGGGCGTTCTCGGGGCCCCACATCCGGCCTTCGCTGGAATCAATCAGGTCTTCGTAGCTGAAAGAGCTTTGGCGTTCAGTCATGTAGCCGATCGGTTGCGCCGCGTACGACCGGAAGAAGGTGGCCGCCGGGCTGGTCACTGGGACCCGGTCCGAAGGCCGGCCGGGTGGATCAGGGCAGAGCGGTATCACGCGGGCGGGTGGTGCTCAAGACGGCGCTGCCGTCGCCCGTCTGCGTCTCGGCGTCCGTTCTTTCCTCCGGATACACGCCCCACAGCGTGTCCGTCCTTGCCCAGCCTCGATAACCCTGTGCCTCGACACGGCACCAGCCGGTGCGGCAGCGTTCGAGCGACAAAACGACGCCCGGCTCGGCAATCGCCTCGACCGGGGAGTCTGCGTTGTCGCGTGCGTGCAAAGGTGTTTCGTCAAGCGTCCAGACCGAGCGGCGGCCGGACAGGATCGACCGGTGCATCCAGGTAACCTCGCCATCGGGGTCGCGGACACGGCGCCAGTCCGGGGTTTCGGCGATCACTTCCATCGGCAGACCCGCCCGCACATAGCGCCAGGCGATGGGGTGGGAGCGGGACGGTCCGGAGCGGCCGTTGGCGACATCCACTTTCAGGCTGACAAAGCGCGGGACCTGCTGGCCTGACGGCGTGTCGGCGCGATCGCTGTCGTCCTGCGCGACGGCAGAAGCGGACGCCAGGGCGGCGGCCGAAAGGGCGAGGGCAAGCATGATCGAGCGGCGCATGAACGGACTCCTTCCGCCAAGCCTGTGCCCGGCTTCGGTGAACAGGCCGTAAAAGCGGTGCGTCCCAACGCGCACCCAGCATGAACCCGCCGTGCAAAACCGGCAAAGGTGAAATCGCAGCGCGCTTTCCTATATCTTCGGGAAGGCAGCCGGCTGGCTGCACCGATCCAGGGAGGGACAGGATGAGCTTTCGTCTTGCGATAACGAGTGTTGCCGCGCTTCTGGCGGCAGGAAGCGTCGTGCCGCGTGCGGCCGAAGCCAGCGTGAGGATGCGCCAAAGCGAGGATATCCAAGTCGAGACGACCGATATGGGCGACGGTATTTTCATGATGTCGACGGGGATCGCCGGCAATCTCGCCGTGCTCGCGGGCGATGACGGCGTGGTGATGGTTGATGACCAGCTGCCGAACACAACGTCCGTGATCGAGGGCGCTGTTGTGGCGGTCACCGGCACGAATGCACCGCGCTTCGTCGTCAACACGCACTGGCATGGCGATCATACCGGCGGCAACGCGCATTTTGCCGAGCTGGGCTCGACCATTGCGGCGCACCACAATATCCGCCGCCGCCTGGCCGATGCCGATGACGAATGGGCGCAGAGCCCGGCCACCTTGCCGATCATCACCTTCGGCGAGGACCTGACCTTCCACATGAACGGGCAGACGGTCGAAGTCACGCACGTGCCCAGCGCCCACACCGATGGCGATGCGCTGGTCTATTTCCGCGAAGCCGACGTGCTGCACATGGGTGATGTGATGTTCTCCGGCCTCTTCCCCTTCATCGACCTGTCGGCGGGCGGCACGGTCGACGGCTATATCGCGGCCATGGAGCGCGGGATGGAAATCGCCGGCGAAAACACCCGCATCATTCCGGGCCATGGGCCGCTCTCGACCCGCGCCGACCTTCAAGCCTCGATCGACATGCTGCGCGAAGCGGCGTTCCGGGTGCGCACCCTCGTCGAGGGCGGTGCCGATCTGGAAGCCGTGCGTGCGGCCGAACCGCTGGCGGACCTGCACGATGACTGGAACTGGCGTTTCATCACCACCGACCGCATGGTGCAGACGCTCTACAATGATGCCGTGGGCAATGATTTTGCCTACGAGTAGACCCGGATCGTGACCAAGATTTAAACCTGTGACCAGTTTCCGGTCAGCCTTGACGCGCTAAATGGTGTGTTATGGCAAAACCGGAAACACCCCCTTCCGGGTCGCATGGCCCAGCCCCGCTCGGATCCCGCCTGGGACGCCCCCTGGGATTTGCTGCGGGGCTGGGTGTCGGCTTTCTGCTCTGGCTGATTATCGGCCTGGCGACCTCCAACATGTTGCTGGGGCTCACTTTCGGGCTTCTTCCCGGCGTTGCCATCGGGCTCGGCCTGCAACTGACGGCGAGGCGATGACGGTGAGGGTGGAATGGATTTGAGCGCGTGGGACGCCGGGCATATCCGGCTTGCGGGGGTCGGCATCATCCTCTTTGGCCTGCTGGCCTGGATCGCTGTCGGCGCACTGAGCGGCAGTCTCGCGCTGTCGCAGATATTCACCCTCCTGCCCGCGACGGTCGCCGGCGGCTTTCTGCTGGCCCGGGCGCGCCGGTGCGAGAACCGGACCGCGGATCGCCTCTAGCGGCCGCACACCGGACAGTCGGGATCGCGCGACAGCTTCACCGTCCGGCTCTCCATCGACAGACCGTCAAACAGCCAGATACGCCCGTCCAAGGTCTCGCCGGCTTTGCAGACATGTTTGATGGCGTCCAATGCCATCATCGAGCCGACCACCCCGACCAGTGCTCCGACAATGCCGACGCGGGCGCAGGTTTCCGCGTCCGGCGGCGTTTCGGGCACCCAGCAGCGGTAGCAGGGTGCGTCCGGTGAGGCGTTGAACAGCGAAACCTGCCCGTCCCACCGCCCGACCGCGCCCGAGATCAGCGGAATGCCCAGCCTGCGGCTGACGGCATTGACCGCGAAACGGGTCTCGAAATTGTCACAGCCGTCCAGGATCAGATCGGCACCTGCCAGCAGGCGTTCGGCATTATTGCCGTCTATGGCCTGTCCGACCGCGTCGACCGTCGTGCCGGGATTGAGCGCGGTCAGGACCTGCGCACCCGTCGCGACCTTGGCGCGCCCGACATCCGCCGTGCGGAACAGGATCTGCCGCTGCAGATTGTCCAGGCTCACCGCGTCCGGATCGATCAGCGTGATGCGGCCGATGCCTGCGGCTGCGAGATAGAGCGCTGCCGGCGCGCCCAGACCGCCTGCGCCGATCATCGCAATATGGGCACGTGCCAGGGCCTGCTGGCCCGGCCCACCGATCTCGCGCAATACGATGTGGCGCGCAAAGCGCTCGATATCGATCTCGTCTGTCATGCAGGAGAGGTGGCGGATTGCTGGGCGGTTATCAACCTGCTTCCTGCGTGCTCATGGAAGTCTAGGCTCGTCCAGGCCGAAAAATCGCCTGAAACAAACTGCGTTTCTGGCGGGTGTAGAAGGGTGGTGCGCTTTGCGCGACAATTTCCGCCAGTTCCCGGCTCTCCGGTGCGAATGTGACAAGATCGACCGGGTGATTGCAGGTTACGCAGTCGGCCGCGATGGCGCCGATCTTAGGCCCCAGCTCGCCTATATTATTCCCCTTTTCAGTGTCGAGCGCGATGACGTAGCTGAACTCGGGGTGCTCACCGGGGGTTCTCATTAGTGCCAAGTGTGCCGACCTAACTGCATTGTATCGAACGAAAAGTTTAGACAGATCGTCACAAAGACCGAGGGGGTATTCCGAGGGCTGGCCAACTTCGATGGATGTTTCCTTTCCCAATGTTCTCGATTCGGGGGCGTACCCGGCTCCTGTCCCAAGTAGTTGGTCGATCTCGCCGGGCAAAAATTCCTTGGCCGGTGCCGATGTGGGATTAAGTATCAGTCGAGATCCCCGTGTGATTTCAAGCAAATCCGCTGCACTCAGTTTCACGTACTTTGTGTCCTCAGTCACGGAGGATTGCAGAACTTCGAGCGAGGAAAATATAGGGATGAAAGTATCGCCTACTCGATCCGACCAGTTCTGGACTTCAAGGTGGGACCCGGCGGCGAGCTTGTTGGGTGCGGTGGTAGATTCTGCGTCGTTCAGCGATTGACCGAGAATGTAGAGATCTGATTGCAGGAACACAGTCATGAACTCGGGGCGCGCTTCCGGATCGATAGAGGCCCGGTGCAACAGTGTTTCTAGCTTGTTCATCCTTGGGGTGTCCTTTCCAATCAGCGTGCGCAGAGTGGCAGGTGGTCGGTCGGGCCTGTCAACGGCCTTGGCGTCCCCAGTGAAGACGCGCCTAGGTTTTTCCTACGAACTTCGTCAGTTTCAGTGTCATGGATCCATCTCAGCGCGCCTCGCCAGCACCCGCCCTTTCTGACCAGCAGTCGCGCCTGCTGGACTGGCTGAAGGGCGCGCGGCCGAATGTCTTCATCACGGGCCGGGCGGGCACGGGCAAGACCACGCTGATGCGCGAATTCCTGCGCCGTGCGGGCAATCGTGCTGCGGTGATCGCCCCGACCGGCGTGGCGGCGATGCAGGCCGGCGGGCAGACCATTCACTCCTTCTTCCACTTTCCGCCGCGCATGATCGGCGCGCGTGATATCCGCAAGGTGCGTCACCGCCGCGTGGTGCAGGCACTGGAAACCCTGGTGATCGACGAGATTTCCATGGTGCGCGCCGACATGATGTGGGCGATCGACAAGGCGCTGCGGGTCAATCGCGAACGCGACGAGCCGTTTGGCGGCGTGCAGATCGTGCTTGTCGGCGATCTTGCGCAATTGCCGCCGGTGATCCAGGGGGCCGAGGCGGAGTATCTGGAGAGCACGTTCGGCGGGCCTTTCTTCTTCAACCCGGAACCCTTCCGCCAGGCGGGTTTCTCGTTGGTCGAGCTTGAGCAGGTCTTCCGCCAGACCGACGAGTATTTCATCAACATCCTCAATGCCGTGCGCGATGGCGATCTGACATCCGACGAGGCGGCGGACCTAAATGACCGGGTAACCGGCCGCTCCGGCCTGGAAGCCTCGCTGACCCATATCGTGTTGACCTCGACCAATGAGGCCGCCTGGCGGATCAATTCCGCTCGGCTGGAAGGTTTGCGCACACCGGGGCGGGCGTTCGAGGCCAAGGTGGAAGGCCAGTTCGACACGCGGCTGTTTCCGGCAGAGGAACCGCTGACGCTGAAGATCGGCGCCCGCGTCATGCTCACCCGCAACGATCCGGCGGGGCGCTGGGTCAATGGCACGCTGGGGGAGGTCGAGGGTTTTGACGAGAAGGCTGTGCGGGTGCGTATCGGCGATACCACCTATGCCGTGGAGCCCCAGAAATGGGAGCGCAACGCCTATGCCTTCGATCCGGAAGCCCAGGCGCTGACCAAGACAACCGCCGGCAGCTTCACCCAGTATCCGCTACGCTTGGCCTGGGCGATGACGATCCACAAGGCCCAGGGGCTGACGCTGGACAAGGTCTATCTCGATCTCGCCCGCCGCCTCTTCGCACACGGGCAGGCCTATGTCGCTCTGTCCCGCGCCCGCTCGCTGGAGGGGCTGGAGCTGTCGCGGCCGCTGACCCCCGGCGACATCATCTCGGACCCGCGCATTTTCGACGTACGCAGCTTCTGCGACCCGGCGCCGGCGAGCGTGGAGGCTTAGCCAGTCACCCGCCCGGCCGGTTTTCACCGTCATTCCGGCGAAGGCCGGAACCCAGTTCGAAAAGCCGGGGCGTGCCAGACTTGGCACCCGCTCGCCCTGCGATCTGGGTCCTGACCTTCGTCAGGATGACGGTATTGAGCCGCGGGCCCCGCAGTCCGGCCCTACTCGTCCTCGAACAGCGCCGTCGACAGATAGCGTTCCGCACAGCTGGCCAGGATCACGACGATGGTCTTGCCGTCCATGTCCGGGCGTTTGCCGATTTCCAGGGCGGCCTTGAGGGCTGCGCCGGAGGAAATGCCGCCGGGCACGCCGTCTGTGCGGGCGGCCTCGCGGGCGGTCGCGAAGGCGGCAGCGTTGGAGACTGTCACGATCTCGTCGATCAGGTCGGTTTCGAGGATGGACGGCACAAAGCCCGCGCCGATGCCCTGGATCTTGTGCGGACCGGGATCGCCGCCGGAGAGGACTGGGCTGTCTTCCGGCTCGACCGCCACAACATGGAAGCCGGGCTTCTTCTCTTTGAGCGCCTGGGCGCAGCCGGTGATCGTGCCGCCGGTGCCGACGCCGGCGACCAGCACATCGGCCTCGCCGCCGGTATCGTTCCAGATCTCCAGCGCGGTCGTCTTGCGGTGGATTTCCGGATTGGCCGGGTTGGCAAACTGGCTCGGCATTACCGCGCCCGGCGTGGCGTCGATGATTTCCTGGGCCTTCACGATGGCGCCCTTCATGCCCTTGGCCGCCTCGGTGAGGACGAGCTCGGCACCGAGATATTTCAACAGTTTGCGGCGCTCGATCGACATGCTCTCCGGCATGGTCAGGATCAGCCGGTGGCCGCGCGCGGCGGCGACGAAGGCGAGCCCGATCCCGGTATTACCCGAGGTCGGCTCGACCATCACCGTGCCCTCACCCAGCTTGCCGGCGGCTTCCAGCGCGTCGATCATCGCCACGCCGATCCGGTCCTTGACGCTGGCCAGCGGGTTGAAGAATTCCAGCTTGGCAAGGATGCGGGCCTTCACGCCATGGGCCTTCGCCAGGCCGCTCATCTCGACGAGGGGCGTGCTGCCGACCGTGTCGGCGATGGAGGCGTAGACGCGTCCGCGTCCGGGTTGATCGGTCATGGGGTTGCTCCTTTTTATCAGACACCGGTCGAGCCGAAACCGCCCTCGCCGCGCGCGGTTTCGTCGAGCGTGTCGGCGACTTCCCAGACGGCCTGTGTGACCGGGGCGATGATCATCTGGGCGATGCGGTCGCCGCGATTGACGACGAAATCGGCCTTGCCGTGATTGATCAGGTTGACGCGGATCTCGCCGCGATAGTCGGCATCCACCGTACCCGGCGTGTTGACGCAGGAAATGCCGAACTTGGCGGCCAGGCCCGAGCGGGGGCGCACCTGGGCTTCATAGCCGGCCGGCAGGGCGATCGCGATCCCCACCGGGATCAGCCGCCACTCGCCCGGCGGAATGGTGACCGGCTCATCCTCGGCCACGGCCGCACGCAGATCCATGCCGGCGGACTGGGCGGTCTCATAGGCCGGCAAAGCGAGGCCTTCATAGTGCTCGAGCGGTTTGATGCGGACGGATACGGTCATGTGCGGCGGCCCTCATGGTCTGGATGTTGCCCTGTTTTCCGATGCGTCGCGGTGCGAGGCAAGTCAGGCGAGGGCGGTGGCGATCCGGTTTGCCAGCTTTTCCGCAACCAGATCCTTGGGGGCGCGCTCCCAGGCCTCCGACGTTTCGGCGGTGACCAGCAGGACGGCATTCTCGGCACCGCCCATCACATCGCCGGAGACGTCATTGGCGACGATCCAGTCACACCCTTTGCGCTCGCGCTTGGCGCGGGCCAGGGCTTCGACATCATGGGTCTCGGCAGCAAAGCCGATGACCAGGCCGGGACGGTTCGTGTCGCGGCGGGCTATGGTCTTCAGTATGTCCGGGTTCTCGACCAGCGGCAGGCTGGAGAAGCTGGCCTTGTCCAGCTTCAGCTTGCGATCGGAGGGCTGGGCCGGACGCCAGTCGGCCACGGCCGCCACGGCGATGAAGACGTCTGCAGGCAGGGCCGTCTCGACGGTCGCGAGCATGTCGCGCGCCGTTTCCACATGGATGGTCGTCACACCGTCCGGATCGGCCAGGGCGGTCGGCCCGGCGACCAGCGTCACCCGGGCGCCCAGCGCAGCGCAGGCGGCGGCAATGGCATAGCCCTGCTTGCCGGAGGAGTGGTTGGAGATGAAGCGCACGGGATCGATCGGCTCGCGCGTCGGCCCGGCCGTGACGAGGACGTGGCGGCCGGCCAGCGGCTCAGACATTCAGCAGGCTCTCGATCTTGCCGGCAATCGTTCCCGGTTCGGCCATGCGTCCCGGTCCGTATTCCCCGCAGGCCATATCGCCCTCGTCGGGCCCGATAAAATGCACGCCGTCGCCGGTCAGCGTCGCCAGGTTCCGCTGGGTGGCCGGATGCAGCCACATGCGCACATTCATCGCGGGGGCCATCAGGACGGGTTTGTCGGTGGCGAGCAGTGTGGTGGAGGCCAGATCGTTCGCCATCCCGGTGGCGGCCTTGGCCATCAAGTCGGCGGTGGCCGGTGCGACGACAATGAGGTCTGCCGACCGGGACAGCTCGATATGTCCCATCTCGGCCTCGTCCGTGAGATCGAACAGGTCGGCATAGACCTTTTCGCCCGACAGGGCAGAAACGCTCAGCGGCGTGACGAATTCAGCGCCGGCCTTCGTCAGGATGCAGCGGCTGCCGATCTCCCGGCGTTTCAGCTCGCGGATGAGTTCGAGGGATTTGTAGGCGGCGATGCCACCGCCGATGATCAGCAGGATGCGCGGACTGGACAAGGCTCATCTCCCGTCAGGACGGGAAGACAGGTAGCGCTTCCGGGCGCAAATCCCAAGAGCAAGGGTGTGCCGGGCCGCTCAACTCGCCGCGAGCAGTTCGCGGACCTTCTCGGTGTCCTGCGCCAGCGCATCGCGCTTTTCCATGCGATGCCGGTAGAAGGCGCCGACGGTCAGTTCCATGTCGTACATCGTCACCCGCGTCAGGGCCGTGATGTCGTCAACGGTGAAGCGGTGGCGGTCCGACATGGCCAGCTCGACGATGCGCGCAAACATGTTGGTATAGGCCGCCGTGTAGACGTGCGAATGGTATTCCAGCCGCGAATGGCGCTCGCCCATCTCGTCGGTTGCGTCGTAGTAGGCTTGATCGTAGCGCGCGGCGAACAGGCGATCGCAATGAGCCAGCATGCCGGCGCGAAGATAGGTGATATTCTCGGCGATCTCGTAATAGTGCGCGACTTCCGGATTGCCCATCAGGTGATCGAACACCGTCTCCAGGGCTTCGTGCGCATAGGTCATCAGGCGCGGCTTGAGATGGCGGATACGTTCCGCCGTTTCCGCATCGATGCGGAAAAACTCGCGCTGGATCTCGCGTTGCTCGTTCGGGATCGAGTCGTGCCTTGCCATGCAAGCAGTCAATCACAGCTTCCTTGAGGGAAGGTGTAGAAGACCGCTAAAACTAGAACAGAGCCTGTGCGGCAAAGGCACCCGCCGCCGCTGCGGCGGCGAGCCAGGCAATACGCAGAGCCCACGGCCGGACGCGCGGACCGCCGCCCAGTTTCAGCTCGCCCGCCTTGAGCATTGCGCCGACCTCGGCCCAGTCGTCGATGGCGCGAGGCAGTTGGCGTGCGGCATCGTGCAGGCGTTGCAGGTCTTCACCCAGATCGCGGATGCGGCCTTCAGGGCCCAATTCGCGCTTCATCCAGCGTTCGACCACCGGGGCCGCGGCGCCCCACATGTCGTGCTTCGGGTCGAGCTGGCGGGCGACGCCTTCGCACTGGACCATCGTCTTCTGCAGCATGACGAGTTCCGGGCGCAGGCGCATGTCGAACAGGTCGGTGATCTCGAAGAGCTGCAGCAGCACGCGCGACATCGGCACCTCGTCGGCCCGCTTGCCGAAGATCGGCTCGCCGACGGCCCGCAGCGCACTGGCGAAGTCCTCCACCGAATGATGCTGCGGCACATAGCCGGCAGCGAAATGGGCGCGGGCAGCGGCCATATAGTCGCGGGTCAGGAAGCCGTGCAGGATCAGGGCGAGGAAGCGCCGCTCGGCCCGGCCGATGCGCCCCATGATGCCGAAATCGACCGCCCAGACGGTGCCATCCTCTCCGGCGAAGAGATTGCCGGCATGCATGTCGGCGTGAAACACACCGCGATCGAGGGCGGTTGCCAGGAAGGCCCGGGTGAGGCGTGTCGCCAGGGCCGGCCGGTCCAGATCGCTCTCCGCGACCCGCTCTATGTCGGACAGCGGAATGGCGTCGATCCATTGCGTAGTCAGCACGCGCTTGCTGGAGCGTGACCAGTCGACTGCCGGAATACGGTAGCCCTCGGCGACGGCGGCCGCTTCGGAGAGTTCGGACGCGGCGGCGGCTTCGAGACGCAGATCGGTCTCGACCATCAGCGAGCGGGACACCGTGTCCACGAATTTGCGCGGCTCGAGGCGGCGCGAAGCCGGGGCAAAACGCTCGGCCAGCGAGGCGCCGAGCGATAGCGTGCGGATGTCGCGCGCAATGCGGCGTTCCACGTCGGGCCGGAGGATTTTGACGGCAACGTCGCGCCCGTCCACCGTGCGGGCCTTGTGAACCTGGGCGATCGAGGCCGCGGCGACCGGCGGGCCCAGCTCTTCGAACAAATCCTCGGCCGGTGCACCGAATTCCTCGGCCAGCACCTTGCGGGCTTCGGCATCGCCGAAGGGCGGCATCTTGTCTTGCAGGCGGGCCAGGCCGCGGGCAAAGCGCTCGCCAACGACATCGCCGCGCGTGGCGAGGATCTGGCCGAACTTCACATAGGACGGGCCCAGCGACTCCAGAGCCCGGGCGAGGCGTTCGCCGGGATTGTCGGGGCCGCCGCGGCGGGCAAACAGGCGCGTGATCCGGCCCAGCATGCGCGCCGATGCCGGATAGACCGACTGGTATTCCGCCGGCAGGATCGCATCGTGCCGCGCCAGGGTGACCAGGGCACGCACAAGGCGGAAAAAGGAGGCGAGGGAGGCAAGCATCGAAAGCCGGTTTAGTGTCTGCAGCGCCGTTTGGCGAGCGTGGCGTGAAGTCGCGCAGCAAGCAGCCGGCAAGAATGCTTGCCTGCGTGCAGCGGGTGTCGGATTGTTGTGCCGTGAAACATACAATCGACCTCGACCGTGAAAACCAGTGGGCCGTCATTCGTTACCATGGCGAGGTAGCGATCGAGGATGCGCTTGAGGTCATGCAGCGCCTGGTGGCGATGCCGGGCTGGACGCCGCATTGCGACCGGATCGTGGTGTATGATGACGGGCTGCTGGGCGGTATCACGGCCGAGGACTTCCGGCGGGTCCGGAACGATCTGGTCGCATTCATTGCCGAACACTATGGCGATACGCCGAACTATTCCGCCCAGGTCTGCGGAAACGCGATCCAGAAGCCGCTGGTCGAGTACTGGGTCAATTTCGGCCGCGGCGCCTATGCGCCGGGCCTCGAAATCTTTGACACGGTGACAGCTGCCAAGGCCTGGCTGCGTCGCAAGCGCGCCGGCGATCAGGCCTGAGGTTTAGGCCCAGCCCGTGTGAAGCGCCGCGATGCCGCCGGAAAAATTGGTATAGCTGACGCGGTTGAAACCGGCCTCGCGCAGCTCTGCGGCAAATGTTTCCTGATCCGGGAAACGCCGGATGGACTCCACCAGATACTGATAGCTTTCGCGATCCTTGGCGATGTGGGCACCCAGTTCGGGGATCACGTTGAACGACCAGGCGTCGTAGATTTTTTCCCAGGCCCGGCTGGTCGGTCGTGTGAACTCCAGGCAGAGGAAGCGGCCGCCCGGTTTGAGCACGCGCCGCATTTCCTTGAGCGCCGCAAGGCGTTCGGTGACATTGCGGATCCCGGTGGAGATCGTGACGCAGTGTGCCGAGCGGTCGGGCAGGGGCAGGCATTCGGCATTGCCGGTCACCCACTGGATACGGCCGGATTGCCGGTCCGATACGCCGCGCTTCACACCGGCGCGCAGCATCTGCTCGTTGATGTCCAGCACGATGGCCTCGGCACGCCGCGGATCGCCGCGGCGTGCCGCTGCGCGATCGGCCTTCACCAGGAAACTGCGCGCGAGGTCACCCGTGCCGCCGGCGACATCGATCAGCCGTTCGCCGGGCTGCGGATTGGCGCGGGTGATCACCATGTCCTTCCACACCCGGTGCACCCCGACCGACATCAGGTCGTTCATCAGGTCGTAGCGGCGCGCCGACCGGTCGAAAACGCCGCGCACAAGGCCGGCCTTTTCCTCGCGGGCAACATCGGTGAAGCCGAAGGAGACGGTGGAATGGGTCTGGGTCTCGGTCATGGCGTGACCATAAACCCGGGCGCGATGCGGGGAAAGCGGCCCGGGCGGTTCGCAGTGTCGCAGCGGGAGCGTGCTTGTCTGCAGCGCCGGAACGGGGCGATACAGGCAAAAAGGATGGAGCGCCATGCCCGAGCTTCCCGAAGTTGAAACCGTAAGACGCGGTCTCGTGCCGGCCCTGGAAGGGCGCCGGATCCTGTCCGTGCAGCAGAACCGGGCCGATCTGCGCTTTCCTTTTCCAGCCGGCTTTGCCGACCGGCTGACCGGCCGCCGGGTGCTGCGCATCGACCGCCGCGCCAAATACCTGCTGATCCGCCTGGACGGCGAGCTGACGCTGCTTTCGCATCTGGGCATGTCCGGGCGCTACTCGATCGAGGCCGAGCAGGGGGCAGTACAGCCGGGCGATTTCGTGCATGCAGCGCCGGCCAATCCGCGCCACGACCATGTTGTCCTGCACGTCGAGGGCGGCGTGACGATCCGCTACAATGATCCCCGTCGCTTCGGTTTCATGGATCTGTTCGAGCGCGACAGTGACAGCCCTTATCTGGCCGGGCTCGGCCCCGAACCGAACGAGAACCGTTTCTCCGGCGCCTATCTGTCCGAGGTGCTGGCGGGGCGTCGGACGCCGATCAAGTCGGCGCTGCTGGACCAGAAAATCGTCGCGGGGCTCGGCAATATCTATGTCTGCGAGGCGCTGCACCGGTCCGGGATCAGTCCGCGGCGGCTGGCCTCGAGTATTCCGGGTCAGCGGGCCGAGCGGCTGGCGCCGGTGGTCCGGAGTGTCATCGACGAGGCGATTGACGCGGGTGGGTCGACCCTGCGCGACTTCGCGGCGGCCGACGGTGCGCTGGGCTATTTTCAGCACCGCTTCCGGGCCTATGGCCGCGAAGGTGAGGCCTGTATGACCGAGGGGTGTTCCGGCACGATCGGCCGGATCGTCCAGTCCGCGCGCTCGACCTTCTTCTGCCCGTCCTGCCAGCGATAAGTTTTTTGGTTGCGCTATCTATGGTGGTGCGGTCTCGTGGGGACCGCTATCGCCATAATCCCGGATAACACCTGCCGCGATCTCGCCTAGAAAACCTGTCATTGATCTGTGCTCCAAGGAGAAAGACCTCATGATTTCTGTTTCCCGACTGACCCGCATGCGCCCTGCGCTCGCAGCCGGAACCGCAGTCCTGGCCGGGTTTCTGGCCGGTGCATCAATGGCCCAGGCCCAGCCTGCGGCCATCGATTATTCGGACGTTCAGGCAGACCCGGCGCTGTGGCGTGTCTCGGATGCGGACTCGGAGGTGTACATCTTCGGTACCTTCCACATCCTGCCGGATACGCTGGACTGGCAGACCGATGACCTCATGGCGGCCGTGGATTCGGCGGACACGATCTATCTGGAAGCGGATGTGCACAGCCCCGAAGCCCAGGCCCAGATGCAGGCCCTCATCCCACAGTACGGCCTCAATCCGCAGGGGGTCACGCTGTCCTCGATGCTGGATGAGGAAACCCGCGAGCTTCTCGCCGAAGTCGCGCCGAGCGTCGGAGCCGCGCCGGCCGCGCTGGACCCGCTCCGCCCCTGGCTGGCCCAGCTCATGCTCAGCGTCGCCAAGATCCAGCAGATGGGCTTCAACCCGGCTGCCGGAACCGAAATGCAGCTGATCGCGCGCGTCAATGGCACCGATACCGAGTTCGGCTATTTCGAAACCGCCGCCGAGCAGATCGGCTTCCTTGCCGGTATTCCTGAGGAGGTACAGGTCCGCGGTCTCGCCGAGACCCTGCATGAGCTGGAAGACCTGCCGCAGGAAGTCGACGACATGGTGCGCGCCTGGGCGACCGGCGATGTCGAAGCGCTCGACCAGTATGTGAACGGCGACATGCGGGAAGACGAGCCGGAGGTCTATGAGGCCGTGATCGTCCAGCGCAACCGAAACTGGATTCCGCAGATCGAGGCGATCCTCGACGGCGAGGGCACGGTCTTCATCGCGGTGGGCGCGGGACACCTGCCTGGTGACGAAGGCGTGATCGAGCTGCTGCGTGACCAGGGCTATGAGGTCGTTCGCCAATAGCAGATTGCCGAACGCCGGCGCGAGCGGGTGACTCCGGCGAACGCGCCGGTATCGACGCTCGCGCCACCGTGCGTTATAGCGGCGCGGATTTTTCCCGCGCGGGGGTTTCCGCGCCGTCACATGGAGTGCCGAATGGCCTACAAGACGATACAGGTTAAGACCGAAGGACGGGTCGGCGTCATCACGCTGAACCGCCCTGAGGCGCTCAACGCGCTCTGCGATGCGCTGACCGGCGAACTTGCCGAGGCTCTGGCGGCTTTCGAGCGTGATGAGGACATTGGCTGCGTCGTGCTGACCGGCTCGCGCAAGGCCTTTGCCGCAGGCGCGGACATCAAGGAACTCCAGAGCCGCGACCAGGTCAGCCTCTATCTGAACGACCCGTTCGCGCAGACCTGGGAATCCGTCGCGCGTTTCCGCAAGCCGATCATTGCGGCCGTGTCCGGTTATGCGCTGGGCGGCGGCTGCGAGATCGCCATGATGTGCGATTTCATTATCGCTTCGGAGACCGCCAAGTTCGGCCAGCCGGAAATCAATCTCGGTGTCATGCCGGGCTCGGGCGGTACGCAGCGCCTGCCGCGCGCTGTCGGCAAGGCCAAGGCCATGGACCTGTGCCTCACCGGCCGCATGATGGATGCCGAGGAAGCCGAGCGCGCCGGGCTGGTCTCGCGCGTTGTACCGGCTGACGACCTGATGGACACGGTGATGGAAGCGGCTGAGACGATTGCGACCAAGTCGCTGCCGGTCGCCATGATGACCAAGGAAGCGATCAACCGGTCCTTCGAGGTGGGTCTGACGGAAGGCGTTCTGTTCGAGCGCCGTGTCTTCCAGTCGCAATTCTCCCTGGAAGACCAGCGCGAGGGCATGGCAGCCTTTGCCGAGAAGCGCGCCCCGCATTTCAAGCACCGCTAGCGGTCAAAGCGCATTACGGCGGTTGACGGCCCGGCTGCAAGGGCCTATACGCCGCCGCTCACGGATTTCGCCGGCCGCCTCGAGCGTCCGGCCGCATGAAGAGGTTAGGATCCATGGCCAACACAAACTCGGCCAAGAAGATGGTTCGCAAGATCGCGCGCCGCACGGCTGTCAACAAGGCGCGCCGCTCGCGCGTCCGGACTTTCGTGAAGAAGGTCGAGCTGGCGATTGCGGCCGGCAACCAGGCCGAGGCCAAGACGGCTCTGGTCAAGGCAGAGTCGGAAATGATGCGCGCTGTCTCCAATGGCGTGTTTCACAAGAACACCGGCTCGCGCAAAGTGTCGCGTCTGTCGGCCCGCGTGAAGGCGATGTCCGCCTGATCGGCCGTCGCTGAAACGACGAAAAATGCGATGCGCCCGGAACACACGTTCCGGGCGCATTTTTTTTCGGCCGGATTTCGCCGGGCTCGAGCAAGCGCGCTTCGCGGCGCGGTGCCGGAGCCGCCAAATTATTGATATTTTATTCCTGATACGGATGAGCGAGCGCTCATCGCCGGGCTTGATTTTCGGCTAACCGGATGCGTCGGTTTTGTGGCAAAAAAGGACCGTTCTGAGTGTCGTAAATCCGTCGTAAACGACAAGCTTCGATCCGATCACGGATTTCTCGTGTCAAGCGAAGAATCTCCAGAATCAGGCGTTGAATCCGGTTGACCATAACCGGGGAAGGCGTAACCTCTGGGCCACTGAGGGCGACCAATCCCATGCGGATAAATTTCCGATATCGACGAGGCGATCCGTCTCGTTGGGTGGGAAGATTTGCGCCTAAAAAACAAACACCTGAACCGCGCAATCGCGTGATAAAAACAAAAGTGTGGCGAACGATGGCGTTGAACAAACTGGCTGTGGCAGAGGCAAAAACAGCGGGCTTTGAAGTCGATGGAACCGGTGGCATTTCGGCTATCTGGCGTCAGGTGAGATCCCGGCTCCGGGATGAGTGCGGTCAGGCACTTTACTCCCAGGAAATCGCCCGTCTCCGGGTCAGTGTTTCAGAGTCCGGTGCGGTTGTCATCGTTGCCCCGAGCCAGTTCAATCGTGACTGGGTGGAGGACCACTGGGGAGCGAGAATTCGCGCGATCTGGTCCGAGCTTGATACCACACATCGTGCCGTTCACCTTGTCGCTGAAGGCAGCAGTGAGGCTCAACCCGTGGTCGCAAAGCGGCCCGAGCCAGCGGCGCGGCGTACTGCGGAACCGCCGGTGAAAGAGGCGCAGGCGACGTCCGAGGCGGCAGCCGATCCCGCGATCGGCGAGACCCGCTTCACGTTCGACAGCTTCCGGGTCGGCCCGGCCAACGAGGTTGCTGCCGCGGCGGCGCGGACCGTGGTCGGTGCGCAGACCCCGCCCTTCAATCCTGTTTTCTTCTACGGCGATTACGGCGTCGGCAAGACCCACCTCATGCACGCCATGGCGAGCGCCTTCGAGCACACCTCGCGGCCGCGCAAGGCGCTCTATCTGACGGCCGAGGAATTCCTGTCCGGCTTCGTGACCGCCATGCGGGCACGCGACACGATCTCCTTCAAGGAAACCGTGCGCGGAGTCGATGTCCTGCTGATCGACGATGTCCATTTCATCGCGGGCAAGCTGAAGACCGAAGACGAGCTGCTGAACACGATTGCGGCGCTGATTGCCGAGAACAAGCAGGTCGTTCTCGCCTCGCACCGGCCGCCGGCCGAGTTGCAGGTGTCCGACGACCGGCTTCGCTCGCTGCTGACGGGCGGTCTGTCCTGTCCGCTCGGCAAACCCGATCTCGATCTGCGCCGCCAGATCCTCGACTGCAAGATTGCCCAGGCGAAGTGCCACTATCCGGTGCTCGATGTGCCGGAAGCCGTGCGCGACTTCCTCGCCGCCCGCATCACCACCAGCCCGCGCGAGCTGGAAGGCGTGCTGAACAATGTCATCTGCCGCACGGCCCTGCTCGGTCTGCCGGTGACGATGGAAGCTGTGTCGACGGCGCTACGCGAGCTGTCGCTTAACTCGGAGCGGCGTCTGACCGTCGATGACATCCAGAAGGCTGTCGCCAGCCATTACGGTGTGACGCCTGCCGATATCTGTTCCAAGCGCCGCACCCAGAGCGTCGTGCGGCCGCGCCATGTGGCGATGTATCTGGCCAAGACGATGACGACGCGTTCGCTGCCGGATATCGGCCGGCGCTTTGGCGGGCGGGATCATTCCACCGTCATTCATGCGGTCAACAAGGTCACGGCTCTGCTCGAAGCCGGGGATCCGGTCGGCGATGATATCGACCGTCTTACCCGCGAGTTGCAGGGCTGACGTCCGGGCCTTCCGGTCAGTCTCAGTTGTGGAGAAGGCGCGGGCGCTGGAGAAATCTCTTGCGAACGCGCGTTTTCATGTATCCTCTTTGACCCACCTGTTTCGGCACGGGGTGATTTGCCCGCCGTGCTGTCCCGACCGACCCGGTGTCACGCTGCGGTGATGCCGCCAATGTGCAAGCGGACGTAAGACATGAAGCTGACGATTGAGCGCGCAACGCTCCTGAAGGCCCTGGGCCATGTTCAGGCCGTCGTCGAAAAGCGCAACACGATCCCGATCCTGTCCAATGTCCTGATCTCGGCCGGGCCGGATGGTGCGAGTTTCGCGGCCACCGATCTCGATATCGAGATCCTGGAAACGACGGATGCGAGCTGCGAGGGCGAAGGTCTGGTGACCGCGCCGGCGCACACGCTCTACGACATCACCCGCAAACTGCCGGACGGCGCCGATGTGACGCTGGAGATGGCAGGCGGCGATCCGCGGCTGACGCTGAAGGCGGGCCGCTCGAACTTCTCGCTGCCCTGCCTGCCGCCGGGCGATTTCCCGGTCATGCCGACCGAGGATCTCGAACACCGCTTCTCGGTTCCCGCCAGTGAGCTGGCCCGGGTGATCGACAAGACCCGTTTCGCGATCTCCACCGAAGAGACACGCTATTATCTCAACGGCATCCATCTGCATGCCGCCGAGCACGACGGCCGCAAGACGCTGCGCGCTGTTGCCACCGATGGCGTACGCCTGGCGCTGGCCGAGATCGATCTGCCGGAAGGGGCGGACGGCATGCCGGGCGTGATCGTGCCGCGCAAGACGGTGCAGGAAGTCCGCCGTCTGCTGGAAGACGCCGACGACGATGTCGAGGTCTCGGTCTCCGAAGGCAAGATCCGTTTCCGTTTGGGCCGCGCCGTGCTCACCTCCAAGCTGATCGACGGCGCTTTCCCGGACTATGAGCGCGTGATCCCGCGCGGCAATACCCGGGTGATGTCGGTCGAGAACAAGCGCTTTGCCGAGGCTGTCGACCGTGTCGCCACGATCTCGGTCGAGAAGTCGCGCTCGGTAAAGCTCTCGCTGGGTCAGGACACGCTGACCTTGGCGGTGAACAATCCGGAAAGCGGTCAGGCCGAGGAAGAGCTCGCCGTGTCCTATTCCGACGAAGGTTTCGCCATCGGCTTCAACGCGCGCTACATGCTCGATGTCGCTTCGCAGATCGAGGGCGACGAGGCACGCTTCCACTTCGCCGATGCGGCCTCGCCGGCCCTGGTGACCGACAGCGGCGATGAAGACGCGCTTTACGTGCTGATGCCGTTGCGGGTGTGACGGACGGGTCTGCCGAATTCGAGACTCCGACACCGCCGCCGGTTCCGCCTGCGGCGGTTCGTCGTTTGCGGCTTACCGATTTCCGCTGCTATGCCGCGCTTGACCTTGAGCTCGCGCCCGCTCCTGTCGCGCTCTACGGCGCCAACGGGGCCGGCAAGACCAATCTGCTCGAGGCGCTCTCTTTTCTCGTGCCCGGCCGCGGTCTGCGTTCGGCTGGCGCTGACGGTGTGGCGCGCAAGGATGCCTCCGGTGCGGCCGAGGCCTGGGCTGTCTTCGCCGAGATGGAGACGCGAGATGGCGAGGTCCGCCTCGGCGTCGGTGCGCGCAATGGCGGCAGGCGGGAAACCCGGATTGACGGCGAACCGGCGCCCCAGGGCGAACTGGCGCGGCTGGTACCGATGATCTGGCTGACACCGGCCCAGGACCGCCTGTTCGCCGGTCCCCGGGCCGACCGGCTGAAATTCTTCGACCGGCTCGTCTACGCCGCCGATCCCGCCCATGCCGAAGCGGCGACGGCTTATGACAAGGTGCGTATGCGCCGCCAGCGCTTGCTCGACGAGGGCCAAGCGGATCCGGCCTGGCTCAACGCGCTGGAAAGCGAGATGGCCGGTCATGGCGTGGCCATGGCCGCGGCCCGGCTGGATGCGCTGATCCGCCTGCAGGGCGAGATCGATGCCCGTCCCGAGGGCGCCTTTCCGCAAGCCGACCTGGCACTCGACGGCGCGGTCGAGGCCGATCTGGCCGACGGGCTGGATGCCGGAACGGCCGAAGACAGGTTTGCCGCGGCACTACGAGACGGCCGGCGGCGGGACGGCGCGGCCGGCCGCACCCTGACACGCGGTCCCCACCGGACCGAGCTCGTTGCCCGTCATCGCGACAAGGATCAGGCTGCCGGCGATTGTTCGACCGGCGAGCAGAAAGCACTGATCCTCACCCTTGCGCTGGCCCAGGCCCGGGCGCTGGCCCGGCAGGGCGGCGTGGCCCCTCTTCTGCTGTTCGACGAGGCCTGCGCCCATCTGGACGCAACCCGTCGCGAGGGGCTGGCCCGCGAGATCCTCGCCACAGGCTCGCAAGCCTGGCTGACCGGCGTGGAGCGCGTGTTGTTTGAGCCCTTCGCAGGGCGGGCGCAGTATTTCGAGGTCGATGCGGCCCGTGTGGAGCGGTCGGCATGACTCCCGAAAACCTCCTTCTGTTCGCCGGTGCCTTGCTGGTCCTTTTCATCACGCCAGGTCCCGGGATTGCGGCGATGGTGGCGCGGACGCTGGATGGCGGTCCGGTGAATGCGGCCATCTATGGCTTCGGCATTCTGCTGGGCGACATGTTCTGGTTCACCCTGGCGGTGACCGGGTTGTCGGCGCTGGCGACGCAATTGTCCGGCTTCTGGCTGGCGGCCAAGCTGGTGGGCGTGACCTATTTGTCCTGGATGGCGTTCCGGGCGTTCTGGAGTGCCTGGACCGGTGCCCGCCCGAAACCGGTCTTCAAGGCGGGCTCGAAACGCAGCCATGCCGCGACCTTCATTGCGGGCGTTACCATGCCGCTGTCCAATCCCAAGCCCATCGTTTTCTACCTGACCCTGGTGCCGGCCTTTGTGCCGCTCGAGGCGATCACACCGGCCACATACGCGCTGATGCTGGCCATGATGACCGTGCTGGCCGTGCTCACGGCGGGCGCCTATATCGGCGGCGCGCATCGGGCCCGCGAATGGCTGGTGACGCCGGCGGTCCGGCGCGGCGCGGATATCGTGACCGGGCTGGTCATGACCGGTATTGCGATCCTGCTGCTGGTCGCACGCTAGCGGGCAGGCGGGCAGGCGGGCAGGCTGGGAGCACGGCGATTGAGGTTTGTAACCGGCGCCAAAGCGGCACACACTCGCGGCGCAATGATCGGGGCAGGGACATGAGCGATCCGACAAGCATCGATTTCCGGCGGCCGGAACGGTCCGGCGAGGGGCCGCGGGCCTGCGTCGTGATCGCCGTGCTCGACGAGGCGGAGAATGTTGCCGCCGTGTGCGAGGAGACGCTGCGCGAAATGGAACGCGCCGGCGCGTTCGAGATCGTCTTTGTCGATGACGGGTCGAGCGATGCCACGCCAGACATCCTGCAGGATATCGCCGCGAAGGATCCGCGCGTCCGTGTCGTTCGCCATGACCGCCGCTGCGGCAAGTCGCAGGCGGTCCGGTCCGGTGTTCTGGCCGCCCGCGCGCCCTGGATCGCGACCATGGATGGTGACGGGCAGAACGATCCGGCCGATCTTCCCGACATGCTGGAAAAAGCCTGGGCCGCCGAGGGCGAGGCGCCGCTGGTTGCCGGCACACGTGTGCGCCGCAATGATCCGGTCTCCCGGTTGGTGGCGACCCGCATCGCCAACGGTTTCCGTGCCGCGGTGTTGGGCGATCACTGCCCCGATACCGGCTGCGGCGTGAAGGTCTTCCCGCGAGAGGCTTTCCTGATGCTGCCCTGTTTCGAAGGCATGCACCGCTTCCTGCCGGCCCTGTTCCAGCGCTATGGCCATCCGTTGATCAATCATCCGGTGCGCCACCGGGCCCGCCATGCCGGCCAGTCGAAATACACCAATATCGGCCGCGCCTTTGTCGGCATATTCGACACGATGGGCGTGATCTGGCTGGTGCGGCGGACCAAGGCGCCGGGCCGCATTGAAGAGCGACGCCCGTGAGCGAGGCGGCCGGCCGCGCGCTGGGGTGGAAGGACAGGCTTGTCCTGGTCCTGCTGTCCTTCGTGGTGCTGTTGCCGGGCATTTCCTCCATCCCGCCGGTCGATCGCGACGAGGGCCGCTATGCCGTCGCGACGAGCCAGATGGTCGAGACCGGCGATTTCATCGATATCCGCTTCCAGGACGAACAACGCTATCTGCAACCGGCCGGGATCTACTGGCTGCAATCGATTGCGGTGACCGTCACCGGCACGGCCGATGAGCGCGCGATCTGGGCGCATCGCATCCCGTCCTTCCTCGGTATTCTGGCTGCTGTGGTCATGACCGCGGCTATCGCGGCCGGCCTGCTCGGGCGTATGGCGGGGCTGGGCGCAGGTCTGCTCGTCGCGACGGCCCTGGCTGTCGGGTTCGAGGCGCGGATTGCCAAGACCGATGCGGTCCTGCTGGCGACAATCACGGCGGCGCACCTCTCCCTGATGCGGATCTATCTGCAGCCGCAGGGGCATTGGTGGCGGCCGGCCCTGTTCTGGGCCGCGCTCGGGGCCGGCATGATGATCAAGGGACCGATCATCCTGCTTTTCATCGGCCTGGCGCTGGCCGCGCTTCTGGTCTGGGACCGCAAGTTTTCCTGGCTGGGCGGACTGAAACCGCTCTGGGGCGTGCCGCTTTTCCTGCTCATCGCCCTGCCTTGGTATGTCGCCATCGGTATCGTGTCCGACGGCGCCTTCTACGCCGAAGCCGTCGGCGACAGCCTGATGGGCAAGGTGGGCGAGAGCCAGCAATCCCATGCCGGCCCGCCGGGCTATTATCTCGGCCTGTTCTCGCTGACCTTCTGGCCCGGCTCGCTGTTTGCGGTCTTCGCCGGCTGGTGGGCCTGGGCAAACCGGACCCGGCCGGCTGTGCGCTATCTGATCTGCTGGATCGTGCCGGCCTGGATCGCCTACGAGCTGATCGCGACCAAGCTGCCGCACTATGTGATGCCGACCTATCCGGCCCTGGCCGTGCTGGCCGTGGCGGCCATCTTCGCGCCGGGCGACAGCAAGGCGCCGCTCTGGCTGAAGATCGCGGCCGGGCTCTATGCCGTCGTTTGGCTCGCCTTTTCCGGGCTGGTCGCCGCTGTGCCTGCGGCCGGGTTTCACTGGTCCGAGGGCAGTGTCTCGCCGCTGCTCGTCGTGTTGGGCGCAGGCATATTCCTCGCTGCAGCCGCAGCGCTGGCGCTCTATCTCACCGGCCGCCGCCCGGCCTCGCTTGCGGCCGGACTGGCCGGCGGGGCGCTGGCGGTGATCACGGTCTATGGCGTGACCATGCCGCGGCTGGAAACATTGTGGCTGACACCGCGCATCGTTGCGGCCGTCGATACGCATGCGGCGTGTGAACCGACCCGTCTTGTCACCTCCGCTTTCCGCGAGCCCAGCCTGGTCTATCGCCACGGCCCCTATGACACCGTGCTGGCCGCAGATCCCGCCGATGCTGCGACCCGGCTGGCGGCGGACACGGCCTGTTCGCTCGCCCTGATCGATGCTTCCGAAGCCGAGCCCTTCCTGGCGCAGGCCGAGGCGCTGGGGCTGTCCCTGCAGGCGCTCGAGACGATCGAGGGCCAGAACTATTCCAATGGCGACGAGATGCGGCTGACGCTCTACCGGGCGCAGCCGTGATCCCCGGGGCGCTGGCCGGTCTTGTCCGGCGCCATCCGGGCCGGGCGGCGGCCCTGATTGTGCTCATCGCCCTGTTTTCGCTGGGCGGGTTTGCCGCCTTCCTCCTGCCCGAAGATGTCACGCGGCGCGGTCTGGAGATGCTCGACGCGGCGGGCGGAACCGTCTGGGCGCCGCCGGTCGCGCTCGTGCTTTTCCTCGTCCTGATCCTGCTGGGCACACCGCAGGCGGTACTGATCGCCGCGATGGTGGCGGCCTTCGGGCCCTGGGCGGGCTTTGCATACAGCTGGGCCGGCAAGCTGGCCGCCTGCGCGCTCGGTTTCGCCCTTGGCCGCAAGCTCGGGGCGGGCTGGGTGGAAGAGCGGGCGGGCTCCGACGCCGCCATCGTGATGGACGAGCTGGCACGCCACGGTTTCTGGGCCAGCGCGGTGATCCGTCTCGTGCCGACCCTGCCCTCCATCGTGATCAATGCCGCGGCCGGCTGCACGCCGATGCGCTTTCGCGACTTCATCGCCGGGACCGCGATCGGCAGCGTGCCGAAAATGGCGCTGATCGCCCTTGCCAGCCATGCCGCCATCCGGGGCCTCGAGGGCGCCGGCCTGCAGGCCTGGATCGCAGTCGGCGGGGCGGTTCTGCTGCTCGTCCTGATCGGCGTGATCGGCCGCAACTGGCTGAAGCGGCGGATGGTCCGTCCCGAGGCTGAAGACGCTGCGAACTGACTCACGCGCGTACGCACGCGCGCGTGTGCGCGCGAGTGGTCACAGGGATGCGAAACCTGTACAACAATCCCATGACGGAACAAGCGAATCAGGAATACGGCGCGGAGTCGATCAAGGTCCTCAAAGGGCTCGACGCCGTGCGCAAGCGCCCGGGCATGTATATCGGCGACACCGATGACGGTTCCGGCCTTCACCACATGGTCTACGAAGTCGTCGACAATGCGATCGACGAAGCGCTCGCCGGCCATTGTACCGAAGTCGTGGTGCGCCTGCATGCCGACGGTTCGGCCTCGGTGCGCGACGACGGTCGCGGCATCCCGACCGACATCCACAAGGAAGAAGGCGTTTCTGCGGCCCAGGTCATCATGACCCAGCTGCACGCCGGCGGTAAGTTCGACCAGAATTCCTACAAGGTGTCCGGCGGCCTGCACGGCGTGGGTGTGTCGGTGGTGAACGCGCTGTCCGACTGGATGGATCTGACCATCTGGCGCAATGGCAAGAAACACCACATGCGCTTCCGCCGCGGCGAGGCTGAGGAAGACCTCAAGGTCGTCGGCGAAGCCGAGGGCCAGAAGGGCACGGAAGTGCGCTTCATGCCGTCGGACGAGACCTTCTCGATGATCGAGTTCGACCGCGACACGCTGCAGCACCGGCTGCGCGAACTGGCCTTCCTGAATTCCGGCGTGAAGATCACGCTGAAGGACGACCGCGGCTCCGAGCCCTTCTCCGACACGATGATGTATGAGGGCGGCGTGGCGGCTTTCGTCTCCCACCTCGACCGCACCAAGACCCCGCTCTTCACCCCGCCCGTCCTGATCCAGGGCGAACGTGACGGTGTTTCGGTGGAAGCGGCGCTGGAGTGGAATGACAGCTACCACGAGAATGTGCTCTGCTTCACCAACAACATTCCCCAGCGCGATGGCGGCACCCACCTGGCCGGTTTCCGCGGTGCGCTGACCCGCATCATCAACAATTATGCCGGCTCGTCGGGCCTGGCCGCCAAGGCCAAGGTCGCCATCTCCGGCGATGATGCCCGCGAAGGCCTGACCTGCGTCCTGTCGGTGAAGGTGCCGGACCCGAAATTCTCCTCCCAGACCAAGGACAAGCTGGTGTCCTCGGAAGTCCGTCCCGCCGTCGAGGGCGCGGTCGGCGAGGCGCTGGCCGAATGGTTCGAAGAGCATCCCAACGAAGCCAGGATGGTCGTCTCCAAGATCATCGAGGCTGCAGCCGCCCGCGAAGCCGCCCGCAAGGCACGCGAGCTGACGCGGCGCAAGTCGGCGCTGGACATCACCTCCCTGCCCGGCAAGCTCGCCGACTGTCAGGAGAAGGATCCGGCCAAGTCCGAACTCTTCATCGTCGAGGGTGACTCGGCCGGCGGCTCCGCCAAGCAGGGCCGTCACCGCGAGAACCAGGCCGTGTTGCCGCTGCGGGGCAAGATCCTCAATGTCGAGCGCGCGCGTTTCGACAAGATGCTCTCGTCCGACCAGGTCGGCACGCTGATCACGGCGCTGGGCACGGGCATCGGGCGCGACCAAATCAATTACGACAAGCTGCGCTACCACAAGGTCATCATCATGACCGATGCCGACGTGGACGGTGCCCACATCCGCACCCTGCTGCTGACCTTCTTCTACCGGCAGATGCCCGAGCTGATCGAGCGCGGCCACCTCTATATCGCCCAGCCGCCGCTCTACAAGATCACCAAGGGCCGCTCGGAACGCTATGTGAAGGACCAGGCGGAAATGGACGCCTACCTGATCGAGGAAGGCGTCAGCGATGCCTCGCTGACCCTCGCCGATGGCGAGATCGTCTATGGCCAGGACCTGGCCGGCCGTGTCGCCGCGGCGCGGGGGGTGAAGCTCTCCGTCGACCGCCTGACGGCGCGGGCTCCGGGCTTTGCCCTGGAAGCCGCCGCCCTGGCCGGTGCGCTGGTGCTGGAACCGTCCGAAGAGGCCGTGAAGACGGCCGCCGAACGGCTCAACGCCGTTGCCGATGAGGGCGAGGATGGCTGGACGGCGCGCCTGGGCGAGGAATACCAGCTGATCTTCCAGCGCGAGGTTCGCGGTGTCACCGAGACCGTGGTGCTGGACGCCAATCTCCGCGAAAGCCCGGAAGCGAAACGCTTGTCCGAGCGTGCCCTGGCGATTGCCGGCGACTATACCGGTCCGGCCGTGTTCGCACCGAAATCCGGCAGTGTGCGTATCCATTCGCCCAGTCAGCTGGTCGAGGCCGTCACCACGTCCGGCGCCAAGGGCATGAAGATCCAGCGCTACAAGGGTCTGGGCGAAATGAATCCCGGCCAGCTCTGGGAAACCACGCTCGACCCGAATGCGCGCTCCCTCCTGCAGGTCTCGGTCACCCATGCCGATACTGCCGACGAGCTCTTCACCAAGCTCATGGGCGACGTCGTCGAACCGCGTCGCGACTTCATCCAGGAGCATGCGCTCGAGGCCGAAGTCGACGCATAGCCGGGCTAGAAGACGCATCACAGCGCCCGCCCTCCCGGGGGCGGGCGTTTGTGTGTTCGGGGCTGATTTTGTCCACTCTCTTTCTCACTTCCCCTAGCCTTGTGGCGCGTAAAGCGCTCGCTCTCCTTCTTCCCCACCTCGTGGGGAAGTGGGCCCTCCGTAGCCTTGGCGAAGGAGGGGTCGAAGGGGCCGGCGCGTGAGCGCCGGGAGGCGGTAGGGCTTGGCATCAACATAACGCCGCTGGCGCGGCGCCCCTCCGTCTCGCCGCCTTGCGGCGATCCACCTCCCCATGAAATGGGGAGGAAACACAAAACCCTCCACGGGCAGAACCCTGGAGCGATGAGAGGGGTGCGGGATGCACGGCGGACATCGTGTCCGATTTGAAGGTTTGGTGGTGATGCCCGAGGCATCCCGCACGCGGAGATTTAC